>Ga0209173_100190_pt1 | contig 54117 bp, 49 predicted proteins | sample SynthPrep_16_END_FD_187206 | JGI IMG/M metagenome (GOLD analysis project Ga0209173, IMG submission 187206) | Synthetic microbial communities from Ohio, USA - SynthPrep_16_END_DS12_MetaG (SPAdes) (version 2) | ecosystem: Engineered > Bioreactor > Aerobic > Activated sludge | place: USA: Ohio...
TGTCTGACCCTCCGCATTCGCGAGCAAGCCCGCTCCCACATTGGGTCTTTGTTGTTCATTCATTATTTATTCGGCAGGACATCCCCACCATGCACCCCAACCCGGCAATCACCCTCGAAAACCAATTCTGCGCCCACAACTATTCCCCCTTGCCGGTGGTGATCGTCAAGGGCGAGGGCGTCTGGGCCATTGGCGATGATGACAAGCGCTACCTGGACATGATGTCGGCCTATTCCGCCGTCAGCCACGGCCATGTCCACCCGCGCATCCGCGCCGCCGCCGTGGCGCAGATCGACAAGATCAGCGTGGTGTCCCGGGCGTTCTACAGCGAACCCTTGGGCAACTTCCTCAAGACCTTGTGCCGCATCACGGGCTTCGACTCGGCCCTGCCGATGAACAGTGGCGCCGAAGCTGTGGAAACCGCGATCAAGGCGGCGCGACGCTGGGGCTACCGGATCAAGGGCATCCCGGCCAATCAGGCCAACATCGTGGTGGCCGACAACAATTTCCACGGCCGCACCTCGACCATCGTCGGCTTCTCGTCGGAGGCGGACTACAAGGCCGACTTCGGCCCATTCTGCAACGGTTTTACCGAGGCGCGCTTCGGTGACATCGAGAGTTTTCGCCAGGCCATTACCGCCGACACCTGCGCGGTGCTGATCGAGCCGATCCAGGGCGAGGCCGGCATTCGCGTGCCGCCCGCAGGTTTCCTGCGGGAACTGCGCCAGCTGTGCGACCAGACCAACACCTTGCTGATCCTCGATGAGATCCAGTCCGGCCTGGGCCGTACCGGCAAGTGGTTTGCCTTCCAGCACGAAGGCATTCGCCCCGATGCATTGATCCTCGGCAAAGCCCTGGGCGGCGGGATCATGCCGGTGTCGGCGTTCGTCGCTGATCATTCGATCATGGACCTGTTCGACGCCGGCAGCCACGGCTCGACCTTCGGCGGCAACCCGTTGGCGGCGGCCATTGGCCTGGAAGCGTTGAAGGTGCTGGAAGAGGAGGGCTTGATCGATAACAGCGCGCAACTGGGCCACTACCTGGTGGAGCGCCTGAAGGCCATGCACTCGCCGGCCATCCGCGAGATTCGCGGGCGTGGCTTGTGGGTCGGCGTGGAACTGGACCGCGATGCGCGGCCCATCTGCGAAGCGCTGCTGGCCGAAGGGCTGCTGACCAAGGAAACCCACGAAAACGTACTGCGCATCGCACCGCCGTTGTCCATTACCCGCGAAGAACTGGACTGGGGCCTTGAGCGTATCGAGCGGGTATTCAAACAGCTATGAGTGAGTATCTCAGTCACCTCGACATCGACGGCCAGCGCTTTGCCTGGATCGACCTGCACCAGTTGCTGACCCCGACGCAACTGCAGCGCCTGCCGTATTCCGTGCGCATTCTCCTGGAAAACATTGCCCGCTGCGCCCCGGCTTCGTTGCCACAGGTAGTGGCGCGGGCCATCGGCGAAGGGCCGGATTGCGAGGTGCCGTTCCAGCCCAACCGGCTGATGTTCCACGACACCACGTGCCTGCCGGCCCTGGCGGATTTCGCCGGCATGCGCGATGTGGTGGCCGAACTGGGCGGTGATCCACGGGCGGTGAACCCCTCGATCCCGGCGGTGCTGACCATCGACCATTCGGTGATCGTCGAGCACTACGCCGAGGCGGGCGCGGTGGATGCCAACCTGGACATCGATTTTCGCCGCAACAGCGAGCGCTACCGTTTTATCAAGTGGGCCCAGGCCAGCCTGGATAACTTCAAGGTGATCCCGCCGGGCACCGGGATCATCCACCAGATGAACATGGAGTCCATCGCCCAGGTGGTGTGGGAAAGCGCGCCGCGCAACGGCCACGTGCTGTTGCACCCCGACTGCATGGTCGCCACCGACAGCCACACGCCGATGATCAATGCCATCGGCGTGCTGGGCTGGGGCGTTGGCGGGCTGGAAGGGCAGGCGGCGATGCTCGGCGAACCGGTGCCGATTCCTTATCCGCAGGTGGTGGGCATTCGCGTCACCAATGCGTTGCGCGACGGCGTGACGGCCACTGACCTGGCACTGACGGTGACTGAACTGCTGCGCCGGCGCAGCATGGTCGGCAAGTTTGTCGAGTTCACCGGGCCGGGCCTGGCGTCCCTGAGTTGGGCGGCGCGGGGCACCGTGGCGAACATGGCGCCGGAATACGGTGCCACCGTGGTGTTTTTCCCGTTTGATGACGAGACGCTGGCGTACCTGACCCTGAGTGCGCGCCCGCAGGCCTTGATCAACAAGGTCTCGGCCTACATGTCGGCGCAATCTCTGTGGCGCCGGGACGACGATCCCGAGCCGGTGTTCGATGAGTTGATCGAGCTGGATCTGGCGCAGGTTGAACCGAGTGTCGCCGGCCCGCATCAGCCCCATCAGCGCCAGTCCCTGGCCCACGCCGGGGCGTCGTTTCATCAGCATGTAAGCGCGCAAAAGCAGGATTTCTTCGAGCCGTCCTTCCAGGTGCCGATCACCCATGGCGCGGTGGTGATGTCGGCCATCACCAGTTGCACCAACACCGCCAACCCGGCGCAGATGATCCAGGCCGGGCTCTTCGCCCGCAATGCCCATGCCCGTGGGCTGACGCGCAAACCGTGGGTCAAGACGTCGCTGTCGCCAGGCTCACGGGTGGTGGCCGATTACCTGGAAGCCGCCGGCTTGCTGGAGGATTTCGCCGCGCTGGGTTTCGACCTGGCGGGCTTTGGCTGCATGACCTGCATCGGTAATTCCGGCAGCCTCGAACGCCATATCGAGACCTTCGCCGAGCAGGGCTTGAAAGGCGTGGTGGTGCTCTCGGGCAACCGCAATTTCGAAGGCCGGGTCAACCCGAAAGTCCCTGCCGGCTACCTTGCTTCGCCCGCGTTGTGCGTGGCCTATGCGATTGCCGGCAGCATCGACACCGACCTGTCGGCCCAACCGCTGGCGATGGATGCCCACGGCCAGCCGGTGTTCCTGCATGAGTTGATGCCCAGCGAAGCCGAGGTGGCCGCGCAAGTGGCGGCGGTGGTGCGCCCGGCGCTGTTTCACCAGCGCCAGGCACTGCTGTGGCAAGGCACTCACCATTGGCAGGCGCTGGAAGCCGACGCCAGCGTGCAGTTTGCCTGGCACCCGGCCTCCACTTACCTGCGCCGCCCGCAGTACCTTGCCGGGGTAACGCCGGTGCCGGCCGCGTCCTTGGCCATCAGCAACGCCCGGGCTTTGGTGGTGCTGGGGGATAACGTCACCACCGACCATATCTCCCCGGCGGGCACGATTCCGGCCGACAGCCTGGCCGGGCACTGGCTGCGGGAGCGCGGTGAAGCGCTGGCAGACCTCAACCAGTATTCGACCCGGCGCAGCAACCACGAAGTGATGGTGCGCGGCGCGTTTACCAACCCGCGCCTGAACAATCTGCTGTCCTGCGACCAGCCCCCGCGCCAGGGCGTCTGGGCCTGGAATGCCGACCGCAGCGATTACCTGCCGCTGTACCTCGCCGCGCAGAGCTACGCCGGTACACCCACCGTGTTGTTCGCCGGGATCAACTACGGTGCCGGCTCCAGCCGCGACTGGGCAGCGAAGGTCCTGACCCTGCTGGGGATCAAGGTGGTGGTGGCCCGCAGTATCGAGCGAATCCATCGCAGTAACCTGATCGGCATGGGCGTGTTGCCGCTGGTGTTCGATGAAGGCGCATCGGTGCAGGACTTGAACCTCGACGGCAGTGAGTCCCTGAGCTTCCTCGGCCTGGACGCGTTGCAGGTCGGCGAGAACCCGATCACCTTGCAGATTGACCGCGCCACCGGTGAGACCACGCGTACCCCCCTGACCTTGCGCCTCGACTCGTTGCAGGAGGTTGGTTACCTTGAACACGGCGGCGTCTTGCCCTTCGTCATTCGCAAGACCGTGCAAAGAACCGTTCAAGGAGCGCGTAATGATTGACCCGCAGGTACTGCAACAACTGGCCCCCGAGGGTGTGCTCAGGGCTGCCATCAACTTTGGCAACCCGGTGCTGGCCCAGCGTGGCGAGGACGGCCAGCCCCAGGGCGTGTCGGTGGCGCTGGCCAGGGCCCTGGCCGATGAGTTGGCGGTCGACCTTGAGTTGATCACTTTTGATGCGGCGGGCAAGGTCTTCGCCGCGCTGGGCGATGACCGCTGGCGCGTGGCATTCCTGGCCATCGAACCGGTGCGCGAGCAGGAAATCGCCTTCAGCGCGCCCTACGTGATCATCAAGGGTACGTACCTGGTGGCGGTGGATTCACCCCTGGGCAGCGTGTCCCAACTCGATGCTCCGGGCCAACGCATCGCTGTCGGCCAGGGTGCCGCGTATGACCTGTACCTGAGCCGCACAGTGCAGCATGCCGAACTGGTGCGCGCGCCGACCTCGGCGGGTGCCGTAGACCTGTTTATCGAGCAAGGCCTGAACGCCGCGGCCGGGGTTCGGGATTACTTGCAAACCCGGCTGGATGAGCGCTGGCGCCTGCTGGAGGATGACTTCATGAGCATCAGCCAGGCGGTCGCGGTACCGGTAGCGCACGCAGCCGCTGCCGCGTTCGTCAAATCCTTTGTCGAACGGCAGAAAGCCAATGGTCTGGTAAGACAGGCGTTGTTGCGCAGCGGGCAAAGCCCGGAACTGGCGGCGCCTTAGAGACGGCGCAGGAAGGATTTGACGATTTGCTGGGTGGCCTGGGTGGTATCCAGGTCTTCCAGGCGTGTGTAGGGATGCCACTGGCATTCCTTGATTTCGCTCAGTGGTCGGGCTTCGTCGATATTCACCACCGACGCCTCGAACACATGGTGCAGGGTGTCGCTGGCCTTCAGCTCCTGCAATAACAGCAAACCGTCCACGTTCAGCCCGGTTTCCTCTTCCAGTTCTCGTGCGGCAGCACCTGCCGGGCGCTCATGGCGCTCGACCTTGCCGCCGGGCAATGCCCATTTCGAGCGGGCTTTACGCACGAACAGGATGTGCCCGTCGTGCTCGCAAATCACCGTGGCCCTTATTTTCATCGTCTGTGCCCCCGCAGCTGGATGATTGTCATAAAAGTGTAATGCAATTGTCATGCTCAGTCTTTATCCGGCAGGGTGGAGAGGGGGCCGGAAAACACCGATACTGCCCCATCGAAAAAAACTCACCTGAAGGAGATGCAGATGAACACCGTACGCTGGGGCATGATCGGCTGTGGCGATGTCACTGAACTCAAGAGTGGACCCGCCTTCTACAAAGCGCCAGGTTCTGCGCTGGTGGCCGTGATGGGGCGGCGCGAAGAGGCCGTGCGCGATTATGCGGCACGCCACGGCATTGCCCGTTTCTACACTGACGCCCAGGCGCTGATCGACGACCCGGAAGTGGAGGCGGTCTACATCGCCACACCGCCCGACAGCCACCTCGAATACAGCCTGATGGTGGCCGCTGCCGGCAAGCATTGCTGCGTCGAGAAGCCCATGTCCCTGAATGCCGAGCAAAGCGCGCTGATGCAACGCACCTTCGAACAGGCCGGGCTGCACCTGTTTGTCTCCTATTACCGGCGTTCCCTGCCACGCTTCCAGCAGGTGCGGGACTGGCTGCAGGACGGGCGCATCGGCGAATTGCGTCATCTGACCTGGACCCTGTGCAAGCCGCCTTCGGAAGACGATGCCAGCAGTGCCAACTGGCGCACCGACCCGGCGATTGCCGGCGGCGGGTATTTTGCCGACCTGGCCAGCCACGGTTTTGACCTGTTCCAGTACCTGGTCGGGGATATCGTCGAGGTGGCCGGGTTTACCGCGCGCCAGGCGGGGCGCTATGCCGCCGAAGATGCCGTCACCGCCTGCTGGACGTTCGCCTCGGGCGCGCTGGGCATGGGCTGCTGGAACTTTGTCGCCGACCGGCGCGAAGACCGGGTGGAGATGATCGGCAGCAAGGGCCGCATCACGTTTTCGGTGTTCGATGAGGCGCCGTTGCGGCTTGAGGGCGAGACCAGCGAGGTGCTGGAGGTGCCCAACCATGCACATATCCAGTGGCATCACGTGCTGGGGATGAATGCGCATATTCGCGGCGAGAGCAAACACCCGGCACTGGCGATCGAGGCGTTGAAGACCGACCGGGTCATGGACCGGGTGCTACAACGTAACCCCAACCTGGCGGTCTAGCGGTGCTTTAATTTTGTCTTTTTAAGGAATGAACGGATGAAAATGAAAGCAGCCTGGATTGCGCTTTGCCTGGCGTTGGCCGGGGCCGCGACAGCAGCGCCGCGGGCCCAGGGGCAGGCCGGGGAGTTTGACTTTTATGTGTTGTCGCTGTCCTGGTCGCCGACCTTCTGCCTGACGCACCCGGACGACCAGCAGTGTTCGGGCAAGGGCTACGGGTTTGTCCTGCATGGGCTGTGGCCGCAGTACGCGAAGGGCGGCTGGCCGGCGTCGTGTGAGCCGCAGTCGCGCTTGTCGGATGCAGACTTCGCCCGGGGCAGGACGCTGTTCCCGTCGCCCAAACTGCTCAGGCATGAATGGGCCAAGCACGGCACCTGCAGCGGCCTTGAGGCGTCGGCTTACCTGGACAAGACCGATGCAGCGCTCAGCGTGGTCAAGATCCCGCAGCAGCTTGAGCCCTTCAATGTCCGAAGCGGCCTGGGCGCGCGGGACATCGAAGCGCTGTTTCGCGAGAGCAACCCGGCCATGGGCAACCATGGCCTTGCGGTGATCTGCAAGGGTGCCGTGCTGACCGAGGTGCGGGTGTGCCTGACCAAGGACCTGGCGTTTGCCGGCTGCCCGCGCAGCGTCAAGAGCCAGTGCCGGGATGGCGATATTCGCATCCCGACCCAGCGCTAAGCGGACTCAGGCGGGCCCATAACCTTTATGGGCCTGCTCGATCTCCTCCACCAGGCGGTCAATACCCGCCAGGCGTGCCCGGTTGTCGTGGTCCCAGGGATGGAACCCGGGCTTGAAGTAATGCAACCAGGGCAGCGCCATGCGCGGGAACACGCCCTTGGGCCCGTACAGAAACTTGAGCATCCGCCAGAAGCCCTTCAAATGCCCGCCCGAACGCCGGTCGGCAAACAACAGGCGCAAGTGAAAGTCCAGGATCGTCAGCCAGAACAGCGCCGTGGTGATGAGCATGGTGGAAGTGCGCAGCAGATAACGCTTGGGCCCGGGCTTGATCACGCTGTTCCACACATCAAACGCCACCGCCTTGTGCTCGGTTTCTTCCAGGGCATGCCAGTACCACATCTGCTGGTAACCCTTGACCGAATCCCCGAACCGCGACGGGTCGCTGAGGAGGATTTCCGCGAGCATCGCGGTGTAGTGCTCCAGGGCAATGGTCACCGCCAGGTTGAAGGAGGCGGGCAGGTATTTCTTTTGCGCGTCGAGGATCATCTTCAGCCGACGGTCGAGGGTATTCGCCGGCAGCCCTGCGGCTTGCAGCAGATCGTTGTAGGCCACGTGCTCGCGGCTGTGCATGGCTTCCTGGCCGATGAAGCCCTGGATTTCTTTCTTCAGCTCCGGGTCTTCGATGCGCTGGCGGTAGTGACGCACGCTGTCCATGAAGAACAGTTCGCCCTGGGGAAACAACAACGACAGTGCGTTGAAAAAGTGGGTAATGAACGGGCCTTGTTCATGCCAGTCCTTGATGCGTTCGGCCGGCAGGGCAAAACGGAGGTCGCGGCGAATCGGCAGCATGGTCGGTACTCCAGTTCAGAGACGGTGCTCTTCGTTGGTTTCAAGGACGGGCGAGGGCGCATTGCGTTGCTTGGGCGCCATGCGTTTGCTGGCCAACACCACCAGCGCTTGATAGGCGGCAGGCAGGCAGCGCGCGAGCAGGTCCAGAAAATAGGCGTCGCGGCCAATCAGCACGCGGCGTTTGTTTTTGCGTACGCCTTGCAGGATCACTTTGGCGGCCTGGTCGGCGTCGGTGATGAACAGCTTTTCGAAGTCGGCCCGGGCCTGCTGTTCGCTGTGAATCAGGAAGCCGGTCATGTTGGCGTCGATCCGGCTGCTGCGACAGATGTCGGTGCGGATCCCGCCAGGGTGCACGCAGGTGGCCGAGACCCCGCTTTTTTGCAGGTCGAGTTCCTGGCGCAAGGACTCGGTAAAACCACGCACGGCGAACTTGGTGGCGTTGTAGCCGCTCATGCCCGGCTGGGCGAACAGGCCGAACACGCTGGAAGTGTTGACCACATGCCCATCGCCGCTGGCCTTGAGGTACGGCAAAAAGGCCTTGGTGCCGTACACCACGCCCCAGAAGTTGATCCCGACGATCCATTCCAGGTCGGTGTAGTCCACGCCTTCGACGGTGCTCGACAGCGCGACGCCGGCGTTGTTGAAGATCAGGTTGATCTGGCCATGTTCGGCGGCGCATCGGGCGGCCCAGTCTTCCACGGCCTGGCGCTCGGAAACGTCCAGCACCTGCGAGGTGACCAGCACCGGTGCAAGCACCTGGGCCTTGATCATTGCGACGGTCTGCTCCAGGCCCTGGCTGTTTTTATCCGCCAGCGCCAGGTGGCAGCCTTCACGCGCCAACGCCAGGGCCAAGGCGCGGCCCATGCCGGAAGCGGCGCCGGTAATGGCCGCCACGCGGCCGTTGAATGACTTCATGACAGGCTCCCTTCTGCGGTGGTGTGGGGCGTTGCGGCCGGGCGCGCGGTGGACGGTATCGGCACCAGGCTGGCGACGTAGTCCTTGAGGGCGAAATGCCGGGTGACCTGCTTGAAACGCCAGGTGGAGCCGGGCCACAGCGTGGTGTTCTTGCCGGTGCGTGGGTCCAGGTACCAGCTCTTGCAGCCGCCGGTGGACCAGATGGTGCCGTTGAGTTTTTCCTGCAGCCTGGCGTTGTAGGCCAGTTCCACCGCCGGCTTGACGTCCACCGTGGCGATGCGATGACGCTGCATTTGCTGCAGGGCATCGAGGATGTAGGTGACCTGGGCCTCGATCATCAGAATCATCGAGTTATGCCCCAGCCCGGTGTTGGGGCCGACGATCAGGAACAGGTTCGGATAACCCGGCACCGTGGTGCCCAGGTAGGCGTGGGCGCCGTCTTGCCAGGTGTCCATCAGGTCGATGCCGTGGCGCCCGATGATGCAGTTGCGGGGCAGCGGATCGGTGGCCTGGAAGCCGGTGCCGAAGATGAGGCAGTCAGCCGGGTGCTTGATGCCGTCGGCGGTGATCACCCCGTCCGCCTCGATGCGCAGCACGTTGTCGGTTACCACCTGCACATTGCTGCGGGACAGGGCCGGGTAGTAGTCGTTGGAGATCAGCACGCGCTTGCAGCCGATGGTGTAGTCCGGCGTCAGGGTCTTGCGCAGGGAAGGGCGGGCCACTTGTTTGTGCAGGTGGCGCACGGCGATTTTCTGCACCATTTTCATCAGGCGCGGGTGCAGGGCAAAGCCCACCACGCGGCCTTCCAGTGCCCAATAGAACGCGCCGCGTACCAGGCGCTGGGTGAACGGCAGGTGCTTGAATGCCCAGCGCTCGAAACGTGAAATCGGCCGGTCGGGCTTGGGCATGATCCACGGCGGGGTGCGCTGGAACAGGTCCAGGTGGGCCACTTGCGGCGCAATCTGCGGCACGAACTGAATGGCACTGGCGCCGGTGCCGATCACCGCCACGCGCTTGCCCTTCAATGAATACTCGTGGTCCCACTGCTGGGAGTGGAAGCGCTTGCCCTTGAAGCTGTCCAGGCCCGGAATATCCGGCAGTGCCGGGCGCGACAGGCCGCCCATTCCCGACACCAGCACCCGCGCACTCACCTGGCGGCCATTGCTGAAGCTCAGGCTCCAGCGCTGTTGCGCCTCATCAAATACCGCCTTCTCCAGGCCCATGCCAAAGCGCAGGAACGGCGCCAGTTCGAAGCGCTGGGCGCACTGCTCCAGGTAGGCGCGAATCTCCGCCTGTGGCGCAAATTGCCGGGTCCAGTCCGGGTTGGGCGCAAAGGAAAACGAATAGACATGGGATTGCACGTCGCAGGCGCAACCGGGGTAGTGGTTGTCCCGCCAGGTGCCGCCGAGAGCATCGGCCTGTTCGGCAATAAAGAAGTCGTGGAACCCGGCTTCCTTGAGTTTGATCGCCATGCACAGCCCGGCAAATCCGGAACCGATGATGGCGATGTCGATGGTGTCATGGGCATTCATAGGCTGTCCCTCGTGGGCCGGTGGCGCCTTACGGGTGTCGACATCGGATGTGCTCCTTGTTTTTGTTTTGGCTTTTTAGATAGAACACCATTGCAAAGGAAAATTGAATTATTTATTTTAAAAAAGATTTTAAATAATCTACCTGAAAATATCGTCTAGGCTACGACCCAGTTCCTCATGTGCGACTTATCCGACGGACGAGAGCTTGTACGCACACAGTTAAGGTCCAGGGTGGACGATGGCTGAGGCCTTGACCAATACCGGTCGGGCCGCCAGCAACGCAGGGATGCAGAGGACCGAGCTATGGCTGTCGAGTGGGTTGTCGCTGCGGGTGTGTGTGTAGGGTTAAGCGTAGTGTTGTGGGCCTTCAGTGCCCGGATGACACGGCGTATAGAGGCTGCTGTTCCGATCAACGGGCGCTTTCTGGAGATCAACGGCGAGCGCTTTCATTATGTAGACGAGGGCAAGGGCCCACCGCTGGTGATGATCCACGGGCTGATGGGCAGCAGTCGCAACTTGACGTACGCCTTGTCTGCCCAATTGCGTGAGCACTTTCGAGTGATCACCGTGGATCGTCCGGGGTCGGGTTATTCCACCCGGCATGCCGGCACGGCCGCGGACCTGCCTGGCCAGGCCCGGCAAGTCGCCAGCTTTATCCAGACGCTTGACCTGGATAAGCCGCTGGTGCTGGGGCATTCCCTCGGCGGGGCGATTTCCCTGGCCCTGGCCCTGGACCATCCCCACGCGGTGTCCGGATTGATCCTGGTGGCGCCCCTGACCCATCCCCAGCGCCTGCTGCCGCTGGTGTTTATGTCGTTGGCGATACGCCCGGGATGGCTGCGACGCTTTATGTCGCACACCCTGACCATGCCGATCGGATTGCTGACCAAAGGCTCGGTGGTCAAGGGCGTGTTTGCCCCCGATCCGGCCCCGGAAGACTTCGCCACCCGCGGCGGCGGCTTGTTGGGCATGCGGCCCGAGAACTTCTATGCCGCCTCCACCGAGATCAACCTGGTCAATGATTTCCTGCCGGACATGGTCAAGCGCTACCCGCAGCTGACGTTGCCGATCGGGCTGATTTATGGCGCGCAGGACAAGGTGCTGGATTTCCGCAAACACGGGCAGGCCCTGGCCAGCCTGGTGCCGGGCCTGAAGCTGCAGCTGGTGGAAGGGCGCGGGCATATGTTGCCGATCACGGCCACCGAGCGTGTCGCGGCGGTGGTCGAGCAGATAGCCAAGCGCGTCCGGCCGCCGGAAAGCGCCACGGTGTTGCACCCGCCGTTTGCGTTGGCGAGTAAATAATTGTGCGACTGAACTCGCGGTTCGAACTCGTCAATGCTTGCCCTAGACACCTGACCAAACGGCTGAAAAAGAGACTGCCCGGTCACGTTCAAAAGGGTTCAAGAAACTAGTTGACGACCTAACGATTCCGCGCTATTTATTTAAAAAAATTATTTCAATGTCTAATTTGAAACAATTTTTGAAATGCCTAAGAGCGAATAAAATAATGAAAAAAACGCCTTTTATCGCATGGTTGAATTCTCGGGGCAGTCACCGCTCCGTGTACCTGTCCAGTGTTGATTTTTGCTCCCTGCCTACCTGCGTCGTGCGGAGGCTGCCATGAATCAGACCCTGGCTGCCCCGAACGTCTGGACCGACGGCAAGCGCCACCTGTGGTGGCTCGGCATCATGCCCCTGGCAACCCCAATTCTCTCTGGCGCCCTGGCCATCACTACCGGCGTGCAACAACTGTGGTGGGTCGGTGTGCTGGTGATCTTCGGCCTGATCCCGCTGATCGACGGCCTGCTGGGTGAAGACGTCAGCAACCCGCCCGAGTCCGCCGTCAGCAACCTCGAATCCCAAAGCTACTACCGCTGGATCGTCTACACCGGCGTGCTGTTTGTCATCTCATCCCTGGTGGTCACCGGGTGGCTGGCCGCAGGCGGTATCGACTGGATTATCAATGGCGGCCTGTTGCATGCCACCGCCACCCTGGACCCGTCGAGCTGGCTGGCGAAAACCGCCGCGTTCATCACCGCGCGCACCGAGCTGCATGGCGAGGTGAGCTGGTTCACCTACCTGGGCATGGCGATGTCCACTGGCGCTGCCACCGGCATCGCCATCAACACCGCCCATGAGCTGGGGCACAAGCCGCGCCTGCTGGAAGTCGTGCTGGCCAAGATCACCCTGGCGCCGACTTTCTACGGGCACTTCTATACCGAACACAACCGTGGCCACCACGTGCGCGTCGCCACCCCGGAAGACCCGGCCAGCTCGCGGTTGGGGGAGAGCTTCTGGGCCTTCCTGCCGCGCTCGGTGTGGTTCAGCGCCCGCTCGGCGTGGAACCTGGAGCGTGAACGCCTGCGCAAACTCGGCCTGCCGGCCTGGCACTGGAAGAACGCCGTACTCAGCGCCTGGATGTACAGCGTGGTGTTGTGGGGCGCGATGATTGCCTGGCTGGGCGCGGCAGTGATTCCATTCCTGATCATCCAGGGCATCTACGGTTTCTCGCTGCTGGAAGTGGTGAACTATGTCGAGCACTACGGCCTGAAACGCCAGAAGTTGCCCAACGGTCGTTATGAGCGTTGCTCGCCACGGCATTCCTGGAACAGTAATCGGATTGTCACCAATATCTTTCTGTTCCAACTGCAGCGGCACTCCGACCATCACGCCAACCCAACCAGAAGTTATCAGTCACTGCGTCATTTTGATGAATCGCCGCAACTGCCCTACGGTTATGCCAGCATGATTGTCTGGGCGTATGTGCCGTACTTGTGGCGACGACGCATGGATCACCGGGTACTTAATCATTACGCCGGGGATATCACCCTGACCAATCTTCAACCTTCACAGCGTTTGAAGTACCTGGAGAAGTACAGCAACACCACCAGACCCTTCTAACGAAAGCAGTCAGTTGTAGGGCGTACTCGGGATCTGTGTATCGCGCAGGTTTTCATCGCCCAGGCTTTACCGGTTTCGAGTACGGCTTAGTTGCAAGACAGTTGTTTGACCCGAACAAAAATAAAATGAAGGGAAGGACGTACACCATGCAAACCCCTGCCAAGTTCACCACGCACATTGTATTGGCTGCCCTGGGCCTGATCGTTTACCACCAGGCCCAGGCCGCCCGTATCGAACCCGCCGGCAGCGCGTTTACTGCCCAGGGCCCCATCAGCTTTTCCAAAGGCGCGCTGATCAGCGCGGATTGCACCATCAAGGTCGCCGGCAAAGTGGCGGCGGATGGCTCGTCGGTGAATGTCGACAAAGTTGAATTCGACGGCGGGCTCAAGTGCAGCCGGGTGGAAGCGATCAACTTGCCGTGGGTATTGGTGGCTAAAGATACCAGGAGCGGCTCGATGTCGAAGATCGCCGTGGATGTGAATGCCTTTGGTTTGGGCGGCAAGTGCGGGCCTTCTACTGCCGATGGAACCTGGGATAACGCCACCGGCAAGCTGGAAGCGTCGAATGTGCCTATCGGCGAAGACTGCAAGATCAAGACGGTGTCGATCAAGATGCCGCCGAGTTTCAAAGTTGTTGAGTAACAGTGGGATGTTACAGCGGTAATTGAATTGAGATTTGGCTGGAAAGGGAAGTTCTGCTTGTTTCACCGTGACCTCTCGATCATGGCCATTACCCCGGCGAAATGATTCGCCATAACATGTGAGGAAAAAACAATGAAAAGCCTTAAAACCCTCGTTTGTGTAACTTCGTTTGCTCTGTGCTTCGGCGCTGCTTCGATGGCCACCGCGGCGACTATTGGCCCGGTAAATACAAACTTCACCACCCCTGGCGGTACCATCACGGTTAAGTCTCCTTCTTCGCTACAGGCGCCGGTTACTTGCACTATTAACTTCGCCGGGAAGGTAAATGCCAACGGTACAGCCTCGATTACTAACGCAACTGTTTCGGGTTCGAGCCCACTGTGCAGCCTGCCGAAAATGAAATTCCCTGCAGGCGGATGGCTGTTAACTGCCACCAGTACTTCTGCCGGTAATGTGCAAAGCGTGGGTTATACCATCGACTCTGCGATCGACACCGACTGCGGGCCTAGCACTATTCAGGTCGGTTGGACGGGTACTGCCTTGACTGCAACCAACCAGGCTCTGGCGCCTAATTGCACTGTGACCAATCTGTTGGTGACACCAACTCCTGCACTGACCATTACGCCATAAGAGTTACCGGAACACCGGGCTGATCACCCGCAAAAAGGCAGGCGCCTGAATAAGGCGCCTGTCGTTCAAAACTGGTCTGAACCACGCGCGGACGAGAACTTGCTTTAAAGGGCAAGCCGGTTATGCCGGGGCTAAAAATAATAAGGAGTGGTAAATGAATAATAAAAAACAACACGCTCGCACATTATTGGGGTTGGCAATACTGGGGGGATTGATGGGTGCCGGATCCGCCCAAGCTGGTGGCTTTGCCACGCCAACGTTTGGGGCCGAAGGTTGGGGGCGTGCGTTCGGCGGTGGTTCGATGTTCAAGGACGATCCGTCAGCGGCGTATAACAACCCTGCGGCCATGGCGTTCATTGATCACAATATCGCGCAGTTCAACATCGACTACGCGCGCATCAACATCAAATATAAAGGGACCGCGAAAGATTACATGGGGAAAGACCCCTCCGTAACGACGTTTGATCCAGACGGTAATACGACCTCCGTTCCCCGCACAGGCGATGGTGGCCAAGGTGGTTTCACTGCATGGCTGCCCACTGGCTTCATGGTGATGCCTATCGGCGATCGCTTCGCGTTTGGTCTCAGCCAGGTCGTCCCGATGGGCGCACGCACCACTTGGGATGATGATTGGATCGGCCGGGATTTTGCCGTTGATACACGCATCGAAACCGTTGGCGTGACCGGCTCGCTTTCGTTCAAGGTCAACGATCAGTTCTCCATCGGTGGTGGTGCCATCGTTCAGCACACCAAAGGTTTCGTCAGCCAGAACATCGACCTGTATGCCGCTGCAGGCAGCGTTCCGGACATTGGTGTTCCGTTTCCTTCGGGGGTGGGGCATTCGTTGATGCGAGTCAAAGTGGACAATACTTCGGTTGGATGGTTTGCCGGCCTGGCCTGGAAGCCCACGCCGCAAGATACCCTTGGCTTGAACTATCACGCCAAGATCAAGAACAAGCTCGAAGGTAAATACAGCATCTATTCAGACCCGGGATCCAAGGCGCTGATTGACTCCGGTCTACCAGGCCTTTTGTATCCTGGCCTGAGCCTCAATTCCGACGGCGCCAACGCCAGTACCCAGCTGGACATTCCTGCCAATGCGTCGTTTGACTGGGTACACCAGTTCAATGATCGCCTGACCCTCGGTGCCAGTGTTACCTGGACCCAATGGTCTTCGTTCAAGGACCTGACGTTGAAGTCCGAGGGCTCGACAATCGTTTCGATTCCTTACAACTACAAGGACGCGTGGATGGTCTCCCTCGGCGGCGACTACAAGTTGACCGACGATTTCACCCTGCGTGCCGGTGTGGCCACCGACCAGACGCCGACTCGTAACTCCACCCGGGACCCGCGTATTCCGGATGGCGACCGGATCTTCACGTCCCTGGGTTTTGGTTACAAGATTCGGGCGATTCCGGGCTTGGGTATCGACGGTTCCTACTCTCACCAGTTTGTTGAAAAGGCCAAGCTGCAAACCCACAACCAGGACCGCCTGGGCGGTGCAACCCTGGATGGCAAGGCCGATGCTTATGGCGACGTGGTTAGCCTGGGCATGACCTACGAGTTCTGATCCGCTGCGGCAACGCCAAGAGTGGTCGGCAGTCAGCGCATCTTTCTGGCCGGCCTGATACTGGTGTTGCATCGACGGGTCGCCCACGCGACCCGTTCCGATCCCTTTTTCCACTAACCCACCCGGCTGACCCATTCAGCCCGCTTTTTTTTCGCTCAAGCATTAAATAAAAATTTCAAAACAAAATTTGAATTTATCTTTTCAAGTTTGTAGTGTGGCTTTACGTCACAGGTCATTCCGATCTGCTCGGGCGTTGGCCGTACCCTGAATTGAGTAGAGGTATCCCCATGGTTATCTGGTTATTGGCGGGACTCGCAGCAGCGATTGCCCTGGCGTATCGACAAGCCGTTGCCACCCTCTGGCTGGGTGCCGGCCTGGCCTGGCTGGCGGTCGGTTACCTGTTCAACGCAGTCGCCGGTTTCGGCGCCAGTGTGGTGGCGGTGCTGGTGGTGTTGCCCGCGTTGCTGCTGACAATCAAGCCCCTGCGCCGCGCGCTGTTGACCAGCAAGGCCCTGGGCCTTTTTCGCGGCATCATGCCGGCGATGTCCGACACCGAGCGTGCTGCCATCGAGTCCGGCACCGTGTGGTGGGACGCCGAGCTGTTCAGCGGCAAACCCCGCTGGGAACGCCTGCTGCAAGCCGCACCCGCCAGCCTCAGCGCTGAAGAACAGGCCTTCCTCGACAACGAAGTGGAGACCCTGTGCGATATGTCCAACGACTGGGAAACCACCCAGGTCTGGCAAGACATGTCCCCCGAAGGCTGGCAGTACACCAAGGATGCCGGCTTCCTCGGCATGATCATTCCCAAGCAGTACGGCGGCAAAGGCTTCTCTCACTATGCGCATTCGCAAGTGGTGATGAAGCTCTCGACCCGCTGCTCGGCGGCGGCGATTTCAGTGATGGTGCCCAACTCCCTGGGCCCGGCCGAACTGCTGCTGCACTACGGCACCGACGCCCAGCGCAACTACTACCTGCCACGTCTGGCACGGGGCGAAGACATCCCGTGCTTCGCCCTGACCAGCCCGTATGCCGGCTCCGACGCCGGCGCGATTCCAGACCTGGGCATCGTCTGCAAGGGCATGCACGAAGGTGAGGAAGTGCTGGGTTTCCGTGTGACCTGGGACAAGCGCTACATCACCCTCGGCCCAATCGCCACCGTGCTCGGCCTGGCCTTCCGCGCCGAAGACCCGGACGGTCTGCTCGGCCAGCCGGGTTCCCTGGGCATCACCTGCGCGTTGATCCCCACCACCCATCCGGGGGTGAACAGCGGCCGGCGTCACTGGCCACTCAACGCGGTATTCCAGAATGGCCCGACCACCGGCAAGGATGTGTTTATCCCGCTGGAATGGGTGATCGGCGGCCGCGAGCAAGTCGGCAACGGCTGGCGCATGCTGATGGAATGCCTGGCGGCTGGCCGGGCGATTTCCCTGCCGTCGGCCAACGTCGGCCTGGGCAAGGTGGCTGTGCGCGGCACCACCGCTTATGCGGCGATGCGCAAGCAATTCGGCCTGCCCATCGGCAAGTTCGAAGGCGTGCAGGCGCCCCTGGCGCGCATGGCCGGGCATCTGTATGCCTGCGACGCGGTGCGCAAGGTCTCGGTGGCGTCACTGGATGCCGGTGAAAAACCCTCGGTGATCTCGGCCATCGCCAAATACCACGTTACCGAGCGGGCGCGGATCATCGTCAACGACGGCATGGACATCGTGGCCGGCAAGGGCATCTGCATGGGGCCCAACAACTTCCTCGCCCGGGCCTACCAGCAAAGCCCCATCGCCATCACGGTGGAAGGCGCGAACATCATGACTCGCTGCCTGATCATCTACGGCCAGGGCCTGATCCGCTGCCATCCGTATGTGTTCCGCGAGATGGAAGCGGCGCGCAATACGGACCGGCGCAAGGCCCTGGTGGACTTCGACAGCGCGATGTTCGGTCACCTGAGCTTCGTGCTGGCCAATACCGTGCGTGCCGCAGTGTATTCGCTGACGGGCGGACGGCTGATTTCCGTGCCGGGCAAGACCGATCCGGCGTTGGCGTCCTACTACCGCCAGGCCAATCGGCTGTCGGTGGTGTTGGCGTTGATCTCGGACATTTCCATGGGCGTGCTGGGCGGTGCCCTCAAGCGCAAGGAAAGCATCACCGGGCGGCTGGGAGACATTCTGTCCCAGCTGTACATCCTGTCCTGCGTGCTCAAGCGTTTTGAGGATGATGGCCGGCCACAGGCAGATTTGCCGCTGGTGCATTGGGCGGCCCAGGACGCGTTGCTGCGCGCCCATGAAGCCCTGGCCGAAGTGCTCGACAACTACCCGTCGAAAGCGGCGGCGGCGGTGGTGCGTGGCTTGACGTTCCCGTTCGGTATTCCACAGCGCAAACCGTCGGATCGCCTGTTGGCGCAAGTGGCGGAACTGGTGCAGGTGCCGGGGGAAACCCGCGACCGCTTGCTGGGCAATTCCTACATTCCTCGGCCGGAAATCGACAAGCTGGCTTACGGCGAACTGGCCTTGCGCCTGTTGCCGCAAGTGGAGCTGATCGAGGCGCGGCTCAAGGGGGCGATCAAGCAAGGCCTGATCGAGCCAATGCCGATTTCCAGTGCGGCGTTTACTCCGTGGCGAGTCAAGGCGCGGGCGCTGGACCTGATCAGCGAGGAAGACGACAGCTTGCTCGCGCGCTATGTGGAATATGGCGATCACGCGATCCAGGTGGACGACTTTCCGCAGGACTTCGGTTTGCTGGAAGCCTTGCAACAGCGCCAGCAGGCGCTGGAACAGGCCGCCAAACCGAGCGCAAGACGCCGCGCCAACCAAGGCGAAAACGCACCGGTCAACTGACTGGAACTGGAGGAACACGACCCCTGTAGGAGCTGGCTTGCCTGCGATAGCGTTGGTTCAGTGCCAGATGTGTTGGCTGACACACCGCAATCGCAGGCAAGCCAGCTCCTACAAGGATCGGGTTTCCATGGCAACACCGTGTTTGTGAGTGAATTTATCCATGAGTGACAGCTACCTTTCTTTCGTCAATTCCCCCTGGGGAGCCTGGCTGGCCCGCACTGCCGGGCTGCCCCAACCCCTGGCATTGCAACGTCACCGCAGCGGCCAGCAAGGCCTGGCCAACCCGGTAATCGTCGCGGGGGTAGGGCGCCTGGGGGCGCAAATCCAGCGCATCTTCACCGCCACCGACACAGTGACCGCCACCGCTGCGACCCTCAAGGCGCCCTCCACGGTCAAGGTCCAGGGCGCCGTGTTCGACGCCAGCGACATTGCCGACCTCAAGCAGTTGGACGAGCTCTACGAATTCTTCCACGCCAACGCCAGGCGCCTTGGGCAGCACGCCCGGGTGGTGGTGCTCGGCACCGCGCCGGAGTTGTGCAAGGACCTGCCGCAGGCCATTGCCCAGCGTGCCCTTGAGGGCCTGGTGCGTTCGTTGGCCAAGGAGTTGCGCCGGGCGATCACCGTGCAGTTGATCTACGTCGCACCGGGTGCCGAGGACGGGCTGGAAAGCAGCCTGCGGTTCTTCCTGTCGCGGCGCTCGGCCTATGTTTCGGGGCAGGTGGTGCGCCTCGAAAAAACCGTCGATAGCCCAACCGAAATCAACTGGGACAAACCCCTCGGCGGCCGCCGTGCCCTGGTCACCGGCGCCTCCCGTGGCATCGGCCTGGCAATCGCCCAGGTGCTGGCCCGCGATGGAGCCCATGTGGTCTGCGTGGATGTGCCCCAGGCCCAGGATTCGCTGCAGCAGGCGGCCGGCAGTGTCGCAGGCACCGCACTGGCGCTGGACATCACCGCCACCGATGCCGCGCAGCAGTTGCACGCCCATGTCAGCCAACACGGTGCATTCGACGTGGTGGTGCACAACGCCGGGATTACCCGCGACAAGACCATCGCCAAGATGACTGAGACCGCGTGGCGCAGCGTACTGGCGGTCAACCTGGAAGCACCGTTGCATCTGAGCACGGCGCTGCTGGAAAGCCAGGGCCTGAATCCGGGCGGGCGGATCGTGTGTGTCTCATCGATTTCCGGTATCGCCGGCAACCTCGGGCAAAGCAACTACGCCACCTCCAAGGCCGGGGTGATCGGCCTGGTACAAGGCCTGGCCCCGCAGGCGGCGGCGCAGCAAGTGACGGTGAATGCCGTGGCACCGGGCTTTATCGAAACCCAGATGACCGCGAAGATCCCGCTGATGATTCGCGAAGCGGGGCGGCGGATGAACTCGATGTCCCAGGGCGGGCAACCCATCGACGTGGCAGAAACCATCGCCTGGCTGGCGCATCCGGCATCCGGCGGGGTCAATGGCCAGGTGGTGCGGGTCTGCGGCCAAAGCCTGTTGGGAGCCTGAGCATGGACTATGTGACGCAGATTATTGACCCGCCGCCCTCGCGCTCGCGGCTGTTGCTGGACGGGGTATTGGGGCTGCGCAAACCGAAGCTGGAAGGCGAGCCGACGTTGCCGAAAGAACGCCTGGTGCGTTCGGCCGTCGAGCTGTCTGCCCAAGGGATCGCGGCTTACGGTCGGGCCTGTGGTTTCCGCCATGAGCAAGGCGTGCCGCTGTCCTATCCCCATGTGCTGGCGTTCCCCTTGCACCTGATGCTGCTGACCCGCCCGAGTTTCCCGTACCCGGCCAGCGGCATGGTGCATTTGGCCAATCGCATCCGCCAGCATCGACGGCTGGAGGCGGGCCAGGCCTTGCGCCTGGAGGTGTATTGCGAACGCTGGGTCGCCCATCCCAAGGGCCAGGCCCTGAGCATCGCCACCCGTGCCTACAGCGCGGGCGCCCTGATATGGGAGAGCGACAGCCTGTACCTGCGCCGTGACGTAAACGCGCCGGTTGGCGAGCCGTGGGACGACGCGTTGCCCTTGCAGGAAGAAGGTTTGCTGCGCACTCAACGCTGGGTGCTGCCGGCGGATCTGGGGCGGCGTTTCGCCAGGGTCTCGGGGGATTTCAATCCGATTCACACCTCGGTGATTGGCGCCAAACTCTTCGGCTTTCGCCGGGCCATCGCCCACGGCATGTGGACCCTTGGCCGCGCCCTGGCCGCCCAGCAACCCCCCGGCGGACTGGACCAGGCCGAGGCCCATTGCGACTTCAAGCTGCCGATCTTCCTGCCCGGCCAGGTGGCGCTGTGGAACGTTCCGCCAACCGGCCCGCGCCGTGAGTTTGAAGTGCGCAATTTCGCCGGTGACAAACCCCATATGCGTGGGCTGTTTATCTGGAATGAGACCGATCGATGAGTGACTACAGTTTCAACCCGGCCCCGACGCGCCGCGTGGCGATTATCGGCGGCAACCGTATCCCGTTCGCCCGCTCCAACACTGTGTACGCCCATGACAGCAACCAGGATCTGCTGGTCGCCGCCCTGCAAGGCCTGGTGGACCGCTACAACCTTCACGGCCTGCGCCTGGGCGAGTTTGCCGCGGGTGCGGTGATCAAGCACTCCCGGGATTTCAACCTGGCCCGGGAAAGCCTGCTGTCTACCACACTGTCTCCCGAAACCCCGGCCTACGACCTGCAACAAGCCTGCGGCACCGGCCTGGAAGCGGCGTTGCTGGTGGCGAACAAGATCGCCCTCGGGCAGATCGAAGTGGGCATTGCCGGCGGTTCCGACACCACCTCCGACGCGCCCATCGGCATCAACGAGTCCCTGCGCCGTACCTTGCTTTCAGCCAACCGCGCCAAGGGCACCGGCGCCAAGTTGAAGGCCTTGATGGGGGTGCGACCGTCGATGTTCTTCAAGCCGCTGCTGCCGCGCAATGGCGAGCCGCGCACCGGCTTGTCCATGGGTGAACACTGCGAGGAAATGGCCAAGCGCTGGCAGATCAAGCGCCTGGCCCAGGACGAGTTGACCCTCACCAGCCACCAGCGGCTGGATGCGGCGTACAAGCAGGGTTTCTTCGACGATTTGATCAGCCCGTATCGCGGCCTGGCCCGGGACAACAACCTGCGGGCCGACGCCAGCCTGGAGAAACTTGCCGGCCTGTCACCGGCCTACGACCGCCAGAACGGCACGCTCACCGCCGGCAACTCCACGCCCCTGACTGACGGCGCGTCGGTGGTGCTGCTGGCCAGCGAGGAATGGGCCGCCGAGCGCGGCTTGCCCGTATTGGCGTACCTGCGAACCGGTGAAACCGCTGCGGTGAATTTCGTCGACGGCACCGAAGGCCTGTTGATGGCCCCGGCCTACGCCGTGCCACGCATGCTCAAGCGCGAAGGCCTGACGTTCGCCGACTTCGATCTGTTCGAGATTCACGAAGCCTTCGCCGCTCAGGTGCTGTGCACCCTCAAGGCCTGGGAAGACCCGGATTACTGCCGCGACCGCCTGGGCCTCGACGCGCCGCTGGGCAGCATCGACCGCAGCAAGATGAACGTCAACGGCGGCTCCCTCGGCTGCGGCCACCCCTTCGCCGCCACCGGTGGCCGGCAACTCGCGGCACTGGCCAAGGCGATCCACCAGCGTGGCGGCGGCCGCGGCCTGATTTCGATCTGCGCGGCGGGTGGGTTGGGCATTACCGCTATCGTCGAAAAGTAGTTCCCACCATAAAAACAACAAGGAGACTGCCATGAACGCTGTAAGCCTGGAACAGACCGAACGCCTCTGGTTGAACGCTTACCTGCCCGGCGTACCGGCAGACATCGACGCCGGCATCGAGGATTACCCGTCGTTGCGCGAGGTGTTCCTGGAGCACCTGCACAAATTCCGCGACCGCGTGGCCTACGTCAGCATCGGCACCGAAATGACCTACGCCGACTGGGAGGTGCAGGGCATCGCCTTTGCTGCGTGGCTGCAAGCCCAGGGTGTGAAGAAGGGCGACCGGGTGGCGCTGATGATGCCCAACTGCTTGCAGTACCCGATCTGCCTGCTGGGCACGATCCTCGCGGGTGCGGTGGTGGTCAACGTCAACCCGCTGTACACCGCCCGGGAGCTGCAGCATTTGCTCAAGGACAGTGGCGCAGAGACCCTGGTGATCTTCGAAAACTTCGCCCACACCCTGGAGAAGGTGGTGGCCGCCAGTACCGTCAAACGTGTGGTGATCGCGGCCATCGGTGACCTGCTCGGCACCTTCAAGGGCGCGGCGATGAACTTTATCCTGCGCAGCGTGCAGAAGCAGGTGCCGCGTTTCAACCTGCCAGGAGCCGTGCGCTTCAACCAGGTGCTGAAGCAGGGACGCGGCCAGACCCATCTCGCCGTGCCGATGAACCGCGAAGACCTGGCCTTCCTGCAATACACCGGCGGCACTACCGGCGATGCCAAGGGCGTCATGCTCAGCCACCGCAACATCATCGCCAACCTGTTGCAGGCCAAGGCGTGGGTCGGTGATCAGCTCGATCAGAACCAGCAGGAAACCAACGTCACCCTGCTGCCGCTGTACCACATCTTTTCCCTGACGGTGAACTGCCTGATGTTCATGTGCCTGGGCGGGCGCAACATCCTGATCGCCAACCCACGGGATGTGAAGCGGGTGCAGATGATCCTGCGCAAGGAGCGTTTCAACGGGATTGCCGGGGTGAATACGCTGTTCAACGGCCTGCTGGAAAACAAGGAATTCTGCGCCCGGGATTTTTCCGATTTGCGCATGGTGATCGCCGGCGGCATGGCCACCCATACCGCTGTGGCCAAGCGCTGGAAGGAAGTCACCGGCTTGCCGATCATCGAAGGCTACGGCCTCACTGAATGTTCGCCGGTGGTGAGCATCAGCCCCATCGACATCTCACGCATGCGCGAGATGGAATTCACCGGCAGCATCGGCGTACCGTTGCCGTCGACCTGGGTGCGGTTCATTCGTGAGGACGGTGAGTTGGCGGAACTGGGCGAGCAGGGCGAACTGCAAGTACGCGGCCCGCAGGTGATGCAGGGTTACTGGAAACGCCCGGCGGAAACCGCCGAGGTGCTGGATGCCGAAGGGTGGCTGTCTACCGGGGACATCGGGGTGATGAATGAGCAGGGCTTCATCCGCCTGGTGGACCGCAAGAAAGACATGATCCTGGTGTCCGGGTTCAACGTGTACCCCAACGAGATCGAAGACGTGGTGGCGTTGCATCCGGGCGTGGCGGAAGTGGCGGCGATCGGGGTTGAGGATGGGGTGACCGGCGAGCGGGTCAAAATCATCGTGGTGCGCAAGGACCCAAGCTTGACCCAGGAGCAGATTCTGGCGCATTGCCGGGAGTATTTAACGGGGTACAAGGTGCCGCGGTTTGTCGAGTTTCGTACGCAGGAGTTGCCCAAGACGACGGTGGGTAAAGTGCTGCGCCGGGCACTGCGCTAAGGCGCGAGCCGGCCCGCCCCGGCCTGACTGGGGCGCTGGGCGTGTTTTTTCAGGGGCCGCCATCTTCTGCAACCTGCGGATCGCAGAGGGTGGCTGCCGTTGAAAGAGAGCAGGGCGATTTTAAATATAACCATCCTCTTGCGTGGTGAGTCCGATGACATCCTCACTGCTGATAGGCTGAAGGCTTTTGATCAGAAAGTCCGTCCTGCCATTTCCGGTCAAATCAATACCGAGGAAATACCTGCCGGTACGCGGGTTGTGGGTCAAGATCGTTTCGCCGGCCTTGTTGCTGTACCGGTCCACAAACTCGAAGGTTAACTGGGTTTCCTGGCGCATTTCGGTTAAATCAATTTTGTCTTTTCCGGTGGTGAAGTCCATCAGCAGGTCGGCATTGTCGCGAGGGGAATCGCCGGCTGATTTATAGATGAAGGTGTTGTAGCCACCGCCACCGGTCAGGTTGTCCGCGCCCGCGCCGCCCGTCAGTTTGTTATCCACGCCGTGGCCGGTGATGCGGTCATTACCGGCCCCGCCTATTGCGTTTTCGATGATCGTTTCGGGTGCGATCAGCACGTTATTGTCCATTCCGCCAACGCTGGAACGTGTGCCTGGCGCGAGGTTGATGATCTGGTCCTGTTTGAAGCCAGAGAAGTCCAGTGTGTCGTTGCCAGCCTCGTCGCTTACGGTGAACGAAGGTTTTTCGTGGGCAGTGGTGAGGCTGGTTTTTTTCTGACCGGTGTTTGAGTTGAAGCCGAAAACCGTGTTGATGTTGTCATCTTGGGGCAGTGGTGCTGGTTCGGGTTGTGGAGTGGGGCTCGGGGTGGGTTCAGGCAGTGGTGGCTTACCGTCGATGAGGATGTCTGCGGGGTTTATTTGTCCGGAGCTGTGGATCAGCAGCACAGACTTGGCGTTGCCACTCAGGTCCAGGGCCAGCCGGTGAACCTTCATGTCTTCATCATATGACAGTAATAATTGACCTTTTTTTCCGGTCAGTTCGGTGACAAATTCTGGCGTCCGGATGCCTGCTTCTTTCAAGACCGCGCGAATATCAATCTTATCGACGTGTGTGGTGAAGTCTTCGATCATGTCCGGGTTTTCGAGAGGAGAGTCGCTTGCGCGGTTGTAGACAAATGTATCGCCGCCGCCACCGCCGGTCATGCTGTCACCGCCGCTGCCCCCGGTGATGCGGTTGCCTACATGATTGCCGATCAGTACATCATCCCCGGCGCCGCCGATGGCATTTTCCATGACAACGCCTTTGGCTATGGAAACGTTCTGTTTCCTGCCGCCGACGTCGGAATGGGACTCGGCATTCAGGTTGATTGTCTGATTCTGCTTGAAACCGGAGAAATCCAGCGTGTCATTACCGCCGCCATCCCAGATGCAAAACACCGGTTTGTCATCCGCGGATTTCAAGCTGTAATGGTCACGCTCGGTGTTCGAGTTGAAACCGTAAGTGGTATCACCTTTGCGAGTTTCATAATTGGGTTCGTATAAACGCTGGGCCGCCGCGATGTCGTGCATCATGGGGGTCGGAGGATCTTCCGAGGTTCTCACGCCCTTTGCATCCGGGCGACTCCACCAGTTGTTCTGATAACTCATGGCCGTATGGGCGTGGTTGTTTTCGGCGTAGGTGCCTTGCGGATGCTCCAGCCCCAGGCTATGGCCTAGCTCATGAATCATTGCCGAGTTGTCTTGCGAGGTGTTTTTAAGACCAATGCCGATATTGGCGCGCCCCGATTTGTCGGGCATCGTGGCGTAGCCTCCTACACCAGCATTTCCATGCACCACAATGAAGTGGTCGGCACCTTTTGCGTTCTCGGTAAACTTGACCTTTATGACATCTTCCCAGGCTTGAATTGACTTTTTAAAGGCGGCTTTTCGGTTGTTGTTGAATTCGAGAGCGCCGGAGTTTGCAAGATGGCTGGTTTGTGGGTCGGATGGATTAAAGAAAGTATAAGAAATGTCCGTACGGCCATTGCGATTATTGTCGGTTATTTTGTAGTTGCTTCTTGTCAGGTCTTTCGTAACTTTGTCTGAGAGCGTGGTGCTGTCTGTTGTCAAAGGCGCAGGGCTGGAAGGCGCCTGACTTGCTCCAGTGGTATGGACGGCAGGTGTAAAAGTAGAGGGTGCAATGCTTGGCATGAAAACTCCTTGAGTTCGAGTAGCGCGCGGACCAGTGAGGGCTGAGCGGTCCACGGCGAACGCAAGGTGTCATCTTTTTTCAAGAGCTGCCAGGGGCTATTTATTTGAAGATATGATGATTATGATCGGGCGGTTTTCAGTCAGGGAAGTTACTGTTTTGATGGTGGGGCAAGTAAATTTATCATGTGCTTTAAGTACGTTTGGATACGGCGGGACTCTGATTTTGGAGAGTAGGAAAGTACGGCGCGAAAGTGTGCGTTAGTTGCGCCGTATTGTCAGATGCCGGAGGGGCAGAAGCAGGTCGGCAATAATCACCGACCCTGGATTCAATCATCAAATCCCACCTGCTCATGAATCTCATCGACCTTCAACTCCAGCCGATACGCCACGGCAATGAACAACGCCTGGCACAGGCACAGCGTCGCACTCAGTGACCTGAACGCAAACGACGAGCCTTCATTCACCAGCAGCACCGTGCTCGCCCGCTTGGCCAGGGGCGACAGGTTGCTGTCGGTAATGATCAGGGTCTTGGCCTGATGGTGCTGGGCAATCCGCAGGCAGTGCTGGGTTTCCTTGCCGTACGGCGTAAAGCTGATGGCAATCACCAGGTCGTTGGCCCGCACACTGCGCATCTGCTCACGATAGCTGCCGCCCAACCCCGAGACCAGATGGATGCGCTTGTTGGTGTGCTGCAGGTTGTACACCAGGTAGTCCGCCACGGCGAACGAGCGGCGCACGCCCACCACGTAGATATTGTCGGCATTCACCACCAGGTCCACGGCCTTGTCGAAGGCTGCGTCATCCAGTTCCAGCCCCAGGCGCTCGATCCCGGAGAGGGTGGCATTCACGCACTCACGCGCCAGGTCGCCGCCGCTGGCTTTCTGCGACTTGTTGGCGATCATGCTGCGGATGCGTTGCTGGTAGTTCTGCACCGGCGTGGTCTTGTGGGTGTAGGCCTCGCGGAACAGCGCCTGCATTTCACTGAAACCACTGAACCCGAAACGCTGGGAAAACCGCACGATGGCCGACGGGTGCACTTCGCATTCACGGGCGATGTCGCTGATGCGGTCGACCATGATCCGGTCGCTCTGCTGGCTCATGTAGCTGGCGATGCGCTTGAGCTGGCGCGGCAGGCTCTCGTATTCATCGGTGATCAGCTGCAACAACCGCTCGGCGTTCAGCGGCGGGCTGGCGAGTGCGTCTTCCGGGGCGCTCTGGGACATAGGGAATCCTTCTGGCTTGTTCTTATAGGGCGCGTCGAGGCGCCCCTGACAATAAGTCGATGTGCGCAAGTCTACAGGGTAGGCGCAAAAAAATACCTCGGCATCCCGCCCCACGGTGCAGCTGAAACGATGCACTGCGGCTGGGACATACCGATGATGGCGTATTGGAAAATATATTCCACAAAAAATATTTATAGAATAAATATTGATTGGCGTCACCAGACGTTCTAGTCTGCTTGCACCAAGAGCGTATGCCGCCACCGCGACGGCACACGCAGGCTGATAAAAATAACAGGAGCCAGCATGGGCCAGACTCGTTTTGCCAGTGGGCGTCAATTGGATCTGATTTGCCTGGGACGCCTGGGCGTCGACCTTTACGCACAACAAGTGGGTGCACGGCTGGAGGATGTCTCGAGCTTCGCCAAGTACCTCGGCGGTTCCTCCGCCAACATCGCGTTCGGCACTGCGCGGCTGGGGCTCAAGTCGGCGATGTTGAGCCGGGTAGGGGACGACCACATGGGGCGTTTCCTGCTGGAGTCCCTGGCCCGCGAAGGCTGTGACGTCAGCGGCATCAAGGTCGACCCGGAACGCCTCACCGCCCTGGTGCTGCTGGGCCTCAAGGACCGCGAAACCTTCCCGCTGGTGTTCTACCGCGAGAACTGCGCCGACATGGCCCTGCGTGCCGAAGACATCAGTGAAGCGTTCATTGCTTCCAGCAAGGCGCTGCTGATCACCGGTACCCACTTCTCCACCGACGGCGTGTACAAGGCCAGCATCCAGGCCCTGGACTACGCCGAGAAGCACAACGTCAAACGCGTGCTCGACATCGACTACCGCCCGGTGCTCTGGGGCCTGGCCGGCAAGGCCGATGGCGAAACCCGGTTTGTGGCCGACCAGAATGTCAGCCAGCACGTGCAGAAAATCCTTCCGCGTTTTGACCTGATCGTCGGCACCGAAGAAGAATTCCTGATTGCCGGTGGCAGTGAAGATTTGCTCACGGCATTGCGCACGGTGCGTGGCCTGACCTCGGCCACCCTGGTGGTCAAGCTTGGCCCCCAGGGCTGCACGGTGATCCACGGCGACATCCCGGCCCGCCTCGAAGACGGCGCGATCTACCCCGGGGTACGGGTGGAAGTACTCAACGTGCTGGGCGCCGGTGATGCCTTCATGTCCGGCTTCCTCAGCGGCTGGCTTGAAGACGCCAGCGACGAGCGCTGCAGCCAGTTGGCGAATGCCTGCGGCGGCCTGGTGGTGTCGCGCCATGCCTGCGCGCCGGCCATGCCGACCCGCGCCGAACTTGATTACCTGTTCAACAGCCCGGTGCCGATTACCCGCCCGGACCAGGACGCAGTGCTGCAACGCCTGCACCAGGTCAGCGTGCCGCGCAAGGTCTGGAAGCAGCTGTTTGTATTTGCCTTCGACCACCGCTGGCAGTTGGTGGAACTGGCCCAAAAAGGCGGCCAGGACCCGGCGCGCATCAGCGCCCTGAAGCAACTGTTCATCCAGGCCGTGGAACGGGTTGAAAGCAAACTGGCGGAGCAGGGCGTCGAGGCTGACGTCGGGATTCTGGCCGACCAACGCTTCGGCCAGGACGCGCTGAACGCCGCCAGCGGTCGCGGCTGGTGGATCGCCCGCCCGGTGGAAGTCCAGAATTCACGGCCGCTGGCCTTTGAACACGGGCGCTCGGTGGGCAGCAACCTGATTGCCTGGCCCCGGGAGCAGATCATCAAGTGCCTGGTGCAATTTCACCCCGATGACGAGCCATTACTGCGCCTGGAACAGGAAGCGCAACTCAAGGCCCTGTATCAGGCGTCCCTGGTCAGCGGCCATGAGCTGCTGCTGGAAGTCGTGCCCCCCAAGGATCACCCGTCCACCTATCCCGACGTGCTCTATCGCAGCCTCAAGCGCCTGTACAACCTGGGCATCTACCCGGCGTGGTGGAAGATCGAGGCGCAGTCGGCCGCAGACTGGAAAAAGCTCGACGAGCTGATCCAGGAGCGCGATCCCTACTGCCGGGGCGTGGTGCTGCTGGGCCTGAACGCTTCCGCCGAATGCCTGGCCGATGGCTTCCAGCAAGCCAGCCAAAGCCAGACCTGCCGCGGGTTCGCCGTGGGTCGCACGATCTTCCAGGAACCGAGCCGAGCCTGGCTGGCGGGGGAGATTGACGATCAAGCCTTGATTGAGCAGGTGCAGTGCATCTTTGAGCAATTGATTAAGGCTTGGCGCAGTTCTCGAAGCTAAACACGCAATCAAATGTGGGAGCTGGCTTGCCTGCGATGGCATCACCTCGGTACACCTGTTAGACCGAGTCGCGCGCATCCCAGGCAAGCCCGCTCCCACATAAAGCAGATCTCAGGCAACTCTGAAAAAACAATAATAGGTGCAGCCATGCCCGCTATCCGAATTGGCATCAACCCGATCTCCTGGAGCAACGACGACCTGCCGGCCCTGGGCGGTGAAACGCCGTTGAGCACGGCCCTAAGCGAAGGCAAGGACATCGGCTACGAAGGCTTTGAACTCAACGGCAAATTCCCCAAGGACGCCAAAGGTGTCGGCGATGTATTGCGCCCCTACGACCTGGCACTGGTCTCCGGCTGGTACTCCAGCCGCCTGGCCCGGCGCTCGGTGGCGGAAGAAATCGAAGCCATCGCCAGCCACGTCGAACTGCTGCGTGAAAACGGCGCCAACGTGTTGGTGTACGGCGAAGTCGCCGATTCGATCCAGGGTTCGCCGGTGCGCCTGATCGAACGCCCGCGCTTCCACAGCGAACAGGCCTGGCAGGAATACGCCGACAAACTCACCGAACTGGCGCGTTTCACCCTGTCCCAGGGCGTGCGCCTGGCCTACCACCACCATATGGGTGCCTACGTCGAATCCCCGGAAGACATCGACCAACTGATGCGCCGCACCGGCCCGGAAGTCGGCCTGCTGTTTGATTCGGGCCACTGCTACATGGGTGGCGGCGAGCCTATCGAGGTGCTGCGCAAACACATCGCCCGCATCTGCCACGTGCACTTCAAGGATGTGCGCAAGCCGGTGGTGCAACTGGCGCGCAACCAGATGTGGAGCTTCCCGGATTGCATCGTCAACGGCACCTTCACCGTGCCCGGCGACGGCGATATCGACTTCGCCGCACTGCTGGACGTGCTGCTGGCCGCCAATTACCAGGGTTGGCTGGTAGTGGAAGCCGAGCAGGATCCTGCCGTGGCGCCGAGCTACATCTATGCGAAGAAGGGTTACGACACCCTGCGCGCACTGTTGAGCGAGAGGACTGGACAATGAGCCTGTTGGTCAAAAGCAGCAAGCGCGGGCAAACCCTGGTGGCGCTGGAAGAAGGGCGCCTGGAATACGTAGGCTTCGCCGCCTACCGCCTGAGCCTGGGTGAAACCTTGCCAGTCACCGCCGGCGACAAGGAACTGTGCCTGGTGCTGCTCAGCGGCCGGGTGACTATCCAGGGCGAAGGCTTCAACTGGGAAAACCTCGGTGATCGCCACTCCGTCTTCGAAGACAAATCCCCCTACGCCGCCTACCTGCCACCGGGCACCGACGCCCAGGTCACCGCGTTGAGCGACGTGCAAATCGCCGTCTGCGCCGGTCCCGGCTCAACCGACGCAGGTCTGGCACCCCGCCTGATTCGCCCCGAGCAATGCAAGCGCAGCGTACGCGGCAAGGGCGCCAACACCCGCTACGTGTGCGACATCCTGCCCGACAGCGAGCCTGCCCATTCGCTGCTGGTGGTGGAAGTGCGCACGCCGTCCGGTCACTCGTCGAGCTACCCGCCCCACAAGCACGACACCGACGATCTGCCGCACCAGAGCTTTCTCGAAGAAACCTACTACCACCAGATCAACCCGCCCCAGGGCTTTGTGTTCCAGCGGGTCTACACCGACGACCGCAGCATCGACCAGGCCATGGCCGTGGAAAACAGCGACCTGGTGGTGGTGCCCAAGGGGTATCACCCCGTCAGCGTGCCGTATGGCTACGAGTCCTACTACCTGAACGTGATGGCCGGCCCCAAGCGCGCCTGGCATTTCCATAACGACCCGCAGCACAGCTGGCTGCTGGATCTTTAAGCACTTTCGACGGAGAACAATAATGAGCAACGCCCCGGTAATCGGCCATTACATCAACGGTCAGGTGCACGACAGCGCCAGTGAGCGTTTCAGCAATGTGTTCAACCCGGCCACCGGCGAAGTCCAGGCCCGCGTCGGGCTGGCCAGCCAGAAGACCGTCGATGAGGCCGTGGCGTCGGCGCTGAAAGCCTTCCCGGCGTGGTCCGAGCAATCGTCCCTGCGCCGTTCGCGGGTGCTGTTCAAATTCAAGGAATTGCTCGACCGGCACCACGATGAGCTGGCTGAAATCATCAGCCGCGAACACGGCAAAGTGTTCTCCGACGCCAAGGGCGAAGTCACCCGTGGTATCGAGATCGTCGAGTTCGCCTGTGGCGCGCCCAACCTGCTGAAAACCGATTTCAGCGACAACATCGGCGGCGGCATCGACAACTGGAACCTGCGCCAGCCACTGGGCGTGTGCGCCGGCATCACCCCGTTCAACTTCCCGGTGATGGTGCCGCTGTGGATGATCCCGCTGGCGCTGGCCACCGGTAACTGCTTCATCCTCAAGCCGTCGGAGCGCGACCCGTCCGCCAGTTTGCTGATGGCCCGCCTGCTGACCGAAGCCGGGCTGCCCGACGGTGTGTTCAACGTGGTGCAGGGTGACAAGAGCGCGGTAGACGGCCTGTTGCAGCACCCGGATATCGAGGCGATTTCGTTCGTCGGTTCCACCCCGATTGCCGAGTACATCCACCAGCAGGCCACCCAGCGCGGCAAGCGTGTGCAGGCATTGGGCGGGGCGAAGAACCATATGATCGTGATGCCCGACGCCGACCTGGATCAGGCGGCTGACGCCTTGATCGGCGCGGCTTACGGCTCGGCCGGCGAGCGCTGCATGGCGATCTCGATTGCGGTGGTGGTGGGCGATGTCGGCGACAGGCTGATCGAAAAACTGCTGCCGCGTATCGACCAGTTGAAAGTCGGCAACGGTATGCAAAAAGACAGCGAAATGGGGCCGCTGGTCACCGCTGAACACAAGGCCAAGGTCGAAGGGTTTATCGACCAGGGTGTGGCCCAGGGCGCGAAGCTAATCGTCGACGGTCGTGGCTTCAAGGTGCCGGGCGCGGAGGGTGGTTTCTTCGTCGGTGCGACCTTGTTCGATAACGTCACCACCGACATGAGCATCTACCAGCAAGAGATTTTCGGGCCGGTGCTGGGCATCGTGCGGGTGGCGGATTTTGCCAGTGCCGTGGCCTTGATCAACGCCCATGAGTTCGGCAACGGCGTGTCGTGCTTTACCAGCGACGGCGGCATTGCCCGTGCCTTTGCCCGCACCATCAAGGTCGGGATGGTCGGCATCAACGTGCCGATTCCGGTGCCGATGGCCTGGCATTCGTTCGGTGGCTGGAAGCGCTCGCTGTTCGGCGACCACCACGCCTATGGCGAAGAAGGCATTCGTTTCTACAGCCGCTACAAGAGCGTCATGCAACGCTGGCCCGACAGCATCGCCAAGGGCCCTGAATTCAGCATGCCAACCGCCAAGTAACGTTTTCGAGTGTGGAGCACAACAATAATGAAGTCGCCTCTACGTTTTGCCCTGAACCGCATGGTCGCCCCCAGCCTTTCCCTGCCCGATTTTATCCAGCTGGCGGTGACCTTGAAATGCGACGCCATCGAGATCCGCAACGACCTCAAGGGCATCGAGATTGAAGACGGCACCCCTGCCAGCCGCGTGCGCGAATTGTGCGCGGTGCATGGCATCACGGTGCTGTCGATCAACGCGCTGTACCCCTTCGATGTGTGGAATGACGAACGCCGCGCCCAGGCCATCAAGCTGGCGGCCTACGCCCGCGAATGCGGCGCGCAGGCGTTGGTGATGTGCCCGTTGAACGACCGCGCCGACTCGCGCAACGAAGCCCATCGCTCGGCCGGTTTGCGCACCGCCTTGAGTGAACTGGCGCCGATCCTGCGGGAATACGGGATTCTCGGTTTTGTCGAACCCCTGGGGTTTGAAGAATGCTCGCTGCGCCGCAAACGCGTGGCCGTGGATGCGATCAAGTCTGTCGGCGGCCTGGATGTGTTCCGCGTGGTGCATGACACCTTCCACCACCACCTGGCCAGTGAACATGAGTTCTTCCCCGATCTGACCGGGCTGGTGCATATCTCCGGCGTGGAAGATGCCGACGCACCGCTGAGCTCGATCCGCGACGGCCACCGCGTGCTGGTGGGCGAGGCTGACATCCTCGGCAATGCCGCGCAGATCGACACGCTGCTCAGCACCGGCTACAGCGGCCACCTGTCGTTCGAACCGTTCGCCGAAAGCGTGCACGGCCTGGCAGATATCAAGCAGGCGTTGGGGGCGAGTATCGCCCACCTGCAGAAACGATAAGGGGCACCTCATGACCACAACCCGATTGACCATGGCCCAGGCCCTGGTGAAGTTTCTGGATAACCAGTACATCGAAGTCGATGGTGTGCAGAGCAAGTTTGTCGCCGGCATCTTCACGATTTTTGGCCACGGCAATGTGCTGGGCCTGGGCCAGGCCCTGGAGCAGGACAGCGGCGACCTGGTGGTGCATCAGGGCCGCAACGAACAAGGCATGGCCCACGCGGCGATTGGTTTTGCCAAGCAGCACTTGCGCCGCAGGATCTACGCGTGCTCCTCCTCGGTGGGGCCGGGTGCGGCGAATATGTTGACCGCCGCGGCGACCGCGACCGCCAACCGGATTCCGTTGCTGCTGTTGCCCGGTGATGTCTACGCCAGTCGCCAGCCCGATCCGGTACTGCAACAAATCGAACAGTTCCACGACTTGAGCATCAGCACCAACGATGCCTTTCGTGCGGTCAGCAAATACTGGGACCGCATCAACCGCCCGGAACAGCTGATGACGGCGGCGATCCACGCCATGCGCGTGCTCACCGACCCGGCGGAAACCGGCGCCGTGACCCTGGCCCTGCCGCAGGATGTACAGGGCGAAGCCTGGGATTACCCGGATTACTTCCTGCAAAAACGCGTGCACCGTATCGACCGTCGCCCGGCGACCGAAGCGATGCTGGGGGATGCCGTGGCGGCGTTCAAGGGCAAGCGCAAACCGCTGATCGTGTGTGGCGGCGGGGTCAAATACTCCGGGGCGAATGCCGCGCTGCAAGCCTTTGCCGAACGCTTCGACATTCCGTTCGCGGAAACCCAGGCGGGCAAGAGTGCGGTGGTTTCAAGCCATCCACTGAACCTCGGCGGTCTTGGTGAAACCGGCTGCCTGGCGGCGAACCTGCTGGCACCCGAGGCGGATCTGATCATTGGTATCGGCACGCGCTATACCGATTTCACCACGTCGTCGAAGTCACTGTTCAAGCATCCTGAGGTGCAGTTTCTCAACCTCAATATCAGCCCGTGCGACGCACTGAAACTCGATGGCGTGCAGTTGCTGGCGGATGCCAAGGTTGGCCTGGAAGCACTGGCTGAAGCCTTGGGCGACTACCGTTCCAGTTGGGGGGATCAGCCACGGGATGCCAAGGCGCAATTGGACGTCGAAGTCGACCGGATCTACCAGGCGGAATACCAGACTGAAAACTTCGTCCCTGAAATCAACGACCACATGGACCCGGCGGTGCTGCGTGAGTTTATCGAGCTGACCGGTTCCTGCCTGACCCAAAGCCGCGTACTCGGTGTGCTCAACGAAGCCCTGGCCGACGACGCAATCATCGTCGCCGCTGCCGGCAGCCTGCCGGGTGACTTGCAGCGCAGCTGGCGCAGCAAGGGCGTCAACACCTACCACGTCGAATACGGTTATTCGTGCATGGGCTATGAGGTCAACGCCGCATTGGGCGTGAAGCTGGCCGAGCCCGAGCGCGAGGTGTACGCACTGGTGGGCGACGGCTCGTACATGATGCTGCACTCGGAGCTGGCTACCTCGATCCAGGAGCGGCGCAAGATCAACGTGGTGCTGCTGGACAACATGACCTTCGGCTGCATCAACAATTTGCAGATGGGACACGGCATGGACAGCTTCGGCACCGAGTTCCGCTTCCGCAACCCCGAGACCGGCAAGCTCGACGGCAGTTTTGTGCCGGTGGACTTCGCCATGAGTGCGGCGGCCTATGGTTGCAAGACCTACAAGGTCAACACCGTGGAGCAGTTGCAGGCGGCGCTGGCCGATGCGCGCACGCAAACCGTGTCGACGCTGATTGATATCAAGGTCCTGCCGAAAACCATGATCCACACATACCTGTCGTGGTGGCGCGTCGGTGTGGCGCAGGTGTCCACCAGCGCGCGCACCGACGCGGCGGCCAAACAACTCAATGAGCGCCTGGCCAAGGCCCGGCAGTACTAATAACAAGAGGAGTGTTTTCATGTCTTTGAAGTTGGGTGTTATCGGTACTGGCGCCATCGGCCAGGATCACATTCGTCGCTGCAGCCAGACCTTGCTCAACAGCCAGGTGGTGGCCGTGACCGACATCAACCTTGAGCACGCGGCCAAGGTCGTCGCTGACCTTAAACTCACCGCCGAGGTGTACCCGGACGGCCACGCGCTGATCAATTCGCCGCAGGTCGAGGCGATCCTGGTGACCTCATGGGGCCCGAGCCACGAAGAATTTGTGTTGGCGGCGATTGCGGCCGGCAAACCCGTGTTCTGCGAAAAACCCTTGGCGGTGACTGCCGAAGGCTGCCGCAAGATCGTCGAGGCCGAAGTGGCCCACGGCAAGCGCCTGGTGCAGGTGGGTTTCATGCGTCCGTATGACCAAGGCTATCGCGCCTTGAAAGCCGTGATCGACAGCGGCCAGATCGGCGAGCCCCTGATGCTGCACTGTGCCCACCGCAACCCGAGGGTGGGCGAAAACTACAAGACCGACATGGCGATCACCGACACCCTGATCCACGAGCTGGATGTGTTGCGCTGGTTGCTGGCCGATGACTACGTGTCGGTGCAGGTGGTGTTCCCGCGTAAATCGAGCAAGGCGCTGGCGCACTTGCGTGACCCGCAGATCGTGCTGCTGGAAACCGCCAAGGGCACGCGCATCGATGTGGAAGTGTTTGTGAACTGCCAGTACGGCTACGACATCCAGTGCGAAGTGGTGGGGGAGACCGGCATTGCGAAATTGCCGGAGCCGTCCCAGGTGCAGATGCGCAGCGAGGCCAAGCTGTCGAATGCGATCCTGATGGATTGGAAAGATCGGTTTATCGCGGCGTATGACGTCGAGTTGCAGGCGTTTATCGACGGCGTGAGGGCAGGGCAAGTGGGGGGGCCGTCGGCGTGGGACGGTTTTGCAGCGGCGGTGGCGGCGGATGCGTGTATTGAGGCGCAGAACAGTGGGCAGATTGTGAAAGTGGGCCTGCCACCCCGTCCGCATTTCTACGGCTAACCACCTGTTCCACTGGAGGACCCCGGTCAGTGTGGGAGCTGGCTTGCCTGCGATGACGGCGGCACATTCAACATCACTGTCGCCTGATACACCGCTATCGCAGGCAAGCCAGCTCCCACATTTGATCGGGTTCCACCCTCAGATTCGGGAGAGTTTCTGACATGCGCATCGCATTAGACCCCTACATGTACCGCCACCTGCCCCTCGGCCAAATGGTCGACAAGGCCGCCGAATTCACCGGCCAGTCCGACAACCCGTTGGTGTGCGAAAACCGGTTCATGCGCTCCATGGATGAGCTGATGCCGGAGTTTGAGGGCGAAGGCATCAAGCTGGAACACCGGCCGGATGAGTCCAACCGGATGATGCTGGAGCGGGTGACCCGCGAACTTTGCTCTTAGATAGATCGTTCCCACGCTCTGCGTGGGAACGCCTCGCTGGACGCTCCGCGTCCGCTCTTAATGTGACGCAGAGCGTCACGGGCTACATTCCCACGCAGAGCGTGGGAACGATCAAGGAATCGACCCATGCGAATCGGACTGGTTGGATACGGCAAAGGCGGCCGTGTATTTCATGCACCCCTGATAGCCAGCCTGCCGGGGGCGACCTTTGTCGGCGTGGTGACACGGTCACCCGAACGTCGCCAGCAACTGGCGACGGATCACCCCGGAGTGAAGGCCTTCGACAGTATCGGGCAGATCACCGAGGCCGGTGTCGACGTGCTGGTGATCTCCACCACCCTCAAGGGCCGTCCGGCCCTGGTGCTGGAGGCCATCGAACACGGTGTGGCGGTGGTCAGCGACAAACCCTTTGCCAGCAATGCCGAACAGGCCCAGGCCTTGATCACCGCCGCCGAGCGCCAGGGCGTGCTGCTCAGCGTCTACCAGAACCGGCGCTGGGATTCGGACTTCCTCACCGTGCGCAAGCTGATCGACGCCGGAGCCCTGGGCACCGTCACCCGCTTTGAATCCCGGGTGGAGCGCTACAACCCGGGCTCGGTGGGCAATGCCAGCGGCGGCGGCTTCCTGCGGGACTTGGGCAGCCACTTGGTGGACCAGGCCATGCAACTGTTCGGCCCGGTGGACCGGGTGTTCGCGCAGTTGCACTACACCGCCGATGAGCGGAGCGTGGACCACGGCTTCTTTGTATCGCTGACCCACGCCAACGGGGTGATTTCACACCTGTGGGGCAGCGCCCTGCAAAACAGCCAGGCCCCGCGGTTTCGGGTGAATGGCACGGCCGGTTGCTACACCATCGAAGGGCTGGACGGCCAGGAAGAGGCGCTGCTGGCCGGCAAGACCCCGAAAACCGAAGGCGAGCACTGGGGCGCTGAAGAACATCGACGCTGGGGCTGGTTCGAGCAGGGGCCGGATCGTGAGCGGGTGCCGTCGGAAAAGGGCCGTTGGAATCAGTTCTACAGTCAGCTGCAAAGCGCGGTGGAAGGCCACGGCGAGTTGCCGGTGAACGTCCTGGATGCGCTGGCAACCACCCGCGTACTGGACGCCGCGCGCCTGAGTTCAGAGCGCCAGCAGGTAGTGGAAATGGCGGCTATGGAGCCTCATGGATGAAAAATAGAATAAAATTCTAAAACAGGTTGATATGGAAATTATTTTCCAATAAAGTCATTCCAGGTTGCATAAAGTACGTTCGGACTCGATTCGGGCGACTCGACAAAAACAAGATCAAAACAACCAGGTACCGTCAGATGAAAATCTTCAACGCTGTACTGCGAGTTTTACGTCCTGCCCTCCAGCCACGCGGTCTGCCCCGCGCCCGGCCGTTTTACTTTTCCCTCCTGAATGTCCTGTGCGTCGAAAGCAAGGGTTCCCTGGTGTGCTGCATTCCGGGGGCGCCGATCGTTCGACTGCCGACCGCTTCGCTCTGAAAAACGCAACGTCCACAAAACCAACAAGAAATTGGAGACAGACCGTTCATGAAGACCCCGATCCGTTTTACCGCGCTGGCCCTGTCCATGATGCTCGCCAGTGGTTTCGCCACGGCGGCCGATATCAAGGTGGGCGTGAGCATGTCGGCGTTCGATGACACCTTCCTGACTTACCTGCGTGAGGACATGGACAAGCAAGCCAAGTCCTACCCCAAGGGTGACGGCGTGCAGCTGCAGTTCGAAGACGCCCGCGCCGATGTGGTCAAGCAACTGAGCCAGGTCGAGAGCTTTATCAGCCAGAAAGTCGATGCCATCATCGTCAATCCGGTCGATACCGCATCGACCAAGAACATTATCACCGAAGCTACCAAGGCGGGGATTCCGCTGGTGTTCGTCAACCGGCGTCCCGACCAGAAAGAATTACCCAAGGGCGTGGTGGCGGTGACCTCCGATGATGTCGAGGCGGGCCGCCTGCAAATGCAGTACATCGCCGAAAAGCTCGGCGGCAAGGGCAAGATCGTGATCCTGCTGGGTGACCTGGCGAACAACTCCACCACCAACCGCACCAAGGGGGTGAAGGAAGTCCTGGCCAAATACCCAGGCATCACCATCGAGCAGGAACAGACCGGCATCTGGCTGCGTGACAAGGGCATGACCCTGGTCAACGACTGGCTGACCCAAGGCCGTGAATTCAACGCGGTGCTGGCCAACAACGACGAGATGGCCATCGGTGCGTCCATGGCGTTGAAGTCGGCGGGCACCAAGCCGGGCACCGTGTTGATCGCCGGGGTGGATGGCACACCGGACGGTTTGAACGCGATTACCAAGGGCGACATGGCCGCGTCGGCGTTCCAGGACGCCAATGGCCAGGCCGTGGGTTCGGTGGAAGCGGCGCGCAAGATGGCCAGGCACGAGCCGGTCGAGCAGAACGTGGTGATCCCGTTCAAGCTGATCACCCCGGACAACGTCAAAGACTTCAAGTAGCCCTTAATAACAACAATAAACCGGCAGGGCAGCCACGGCGGCCCTGCTGACGGAGTACCCGATATGTTTGCTCAAGCGACTGCTTCCCAGCCTCCCGGTATCCAGCCCTTGGTACTGGAAGAACCCTATCTGCTGGAGATCTCCAACATCAGCAAAGGCTTTCCCGGCGTCGTGGCCCTGGCCGATGTGCAGCTGCGGGTGCGCCCCGGCTCGGTGCTGGCGCTGATGGGCGAGAACGGCGCGGGCAAGTCGACACTGATGAAGATCATCGCCGGCATCTATCAGCCCGACGCCGGTGAAATCCGCTTGCGTGGCAAGCCGATCAAATTCGAAACACCGCTGGCAGCGCAGAAGGCCGGGATCGCGATGATCCACCAGGAACTCAACCTGATGCCGCACATGAGCATCGCCGAGAACATCTGGATCGGTCGCGAACAGCTCAACGGCCTGCACATGGTCAACCACCGGGAAATGCACCGCTGCACCGCGCAATTGCTGGAGCGGCTGCGGATCAATCTCGACCCGGAGGAACACGTCGGTAACCTGAGCATTGCCGAGCGGCAGATGGTCGAGATTGCCAAGGCGGTGTCCTATGACTCCGACATCCTGATCATGGATGAACCGACCTCCGCCATTACCGACAAGGAAGTGGCCCACCTGTTTTCGATCATTGCCGACCTCAAGTCCCAGGGCAAAGGCATCATCTACATCACCCATAAAATGAACGAAGTATTCGCCATCGCCGATGAAGTGGCGGTGTTCCGCGATGGCGCCTATATCGGCCTGCAGCGGGCCGACAGCATGGACAGCGACAGCCTGATCTCGATGATGGTGGGGCGTGAGCTGAGCCAGCTGTTCCCGGTGCGCGACAAGCCCATCGGCAATCTGCTGCTGTCGGTGCGCGACCTGCGGCTGGATGGGGTATTCCAGGGCGTGTCGTTCGACCTGCATGCCGGGGAAATTCTCGGTATCGCCGGGCTGATGGGCTCCGGGCGGACCAATGTGGCCGAAACCATTTTCGGCATCACCCCAAGCTCCGGCGGCGAGATCCAGTTGGACGGCAAGACCGTGCGCATCACCGACCCGCACATGGCCATCGAGAAGGGCTTCGCGCTGCTGACCGAAGACCGCAAGCTCAGCGGCCTGTTCCCCTGCCTGTCGGTGCTCGAGAACATGGAGATGGCTGTGCTGCCGCATTACTCCGGCAATGGCTTTATCCAGCAAAAAGCCCTGCGTGCCCTGTGCGAAGACATGTGCACCAAGCTGCGGGTGAAAACCCCGTCGCTGGAGCAGTGCATCGACACCTTGTCCGGTGGCAACCAGCAAAAAGCCCTGTTGGCCCGCTGGCTGATGACCAACCCACGGCTGCTGATCCTCGACGAACCCACCCGCGGTATCGACGTGGGCGCCAAGGCCGAGATCTACCGGCTGATTTCCTACCTGGCCAGCGAAGGCATGGCGGTGATCATGATTTCCTCGGAGCTGCCCGAGGTGCTGGGCATGAGCGACCGGGTGATGGTGATGCACGAAGGCGACCTGATGGGCACCCTGGACCGCGCGGATGCGACCCAGGAAAAAGTCATGCAACTGGCTTCCGGTATGACGGCGGTCCACTAACGAACAGACGGCGCCGGCCCGTTGTGGCCGGCGCAACGCGATAAAAAAGGTGAGTGGTTATGAACGCGATACTGGAAAGCAAACCCGAGGAAAAGAAGCCCGCTGCGGCGCCGGTCAAGCACCGTCGACGCATGCCCACCGAGCTGAGCATCCTGCTGGTGCTGATTGGCATCGGCCTGGTGTTTGAGTTGTTCGGCTGGATCGTGCGCGACCAGAGCTTCCTGATGAACTCCCAGCGCCTTGTATTGATGATCCTGCAAGTTTCGATCATCGGCCTGCTGGCGATTGGCGTGACCCAGGTGATCATCACCACCGGTATCGATTTGTCCTCGGGCTCGGTGCTGGCGTTGTCGGCGATGATCGCCGCCAGCCTGGCGCAGACTTCCGACTTTTCCCGTGCGGTGTTTCCGTCATTGACTGACCTGCCGGTGTGGATACCGGTGGCGATGGGCCTGGGCGTGGGGCTGCTGGCGGGGGCGATCAACGGCAGTATCATTGCGGTCACCGGGATTCCACCGTTTATTGCGACCCTCGGCATGATGGTCTCGGCCCGTGGCCTGGCGCGTTACTACACCGAAGGCCAGCCGGTGAGCATGCTCTCGGACTCCTACACGGCCATCGGCCACGGCGCGATGCCGGTGGTGATCTTCCTGGTGGTGGCGGTGATCTTCCATATCGCCCTGCGCTACACCAAGTACGGCAAGTACACCTACGCCATCGGCGGCAACATGCAGGCGGCGCGCACCTCGGGCATCAACGTCAAGCGCCACCTGATCATCGTCTACAGCATCGCCGGCCTGCTGGCAGGCCTGGCCGGTGTAGTGGCGTCGGCACGGGCAGCCACCGGGCAGGCGGGCATGGGCATGTCCTATGAGCTGGACGCGATTGCCGCCGCGGTGATCGGCGGCACCAGCCTGGCGGGCGGAGTAGGGCGCATCACCGGCACCGTGATCGGCGCGCTGATCCTCGGGGTGATGGCCAGTGGGTTTACCTTCGTCGGAGTGGATGCCTACATCCAGGACATCATCAAGGGCCTGATCATCGTGGTGGCGGTGGTGATCGACCAGTATCGCAACAAGCGCAAACTCAAGCGCTGACACGGTCCTCAAGGCCGCATCGGTCAAAATGTGGGAGCGGGCTTGCTCGCGAAGACGGTGTATCAGTTAAACATTCAGTGACTGACACACTGCCTTCGCGAGCAAGCCCGCTCCCACATTTAACCGTTTGTCTTCTATATAGCTCCACAACACTGAATTTCTTGCTATAAACGCACTCCGATGACCATTCGCCGAGCCCGTCCTGGTGCCTTTGCGGGTTATCTTGGAAAAAATGCCTGTCATTTCAGTTGCTGAGCCCTCAAGTCGGCCTTAGACTGCCGCCCCTCGTAAATTGAGTGCCGGGTGGCGCTTGAAATGGACGGCGCCTTTCCGAGACCTGCAGAGGTCGGCCGGAACGCTCCCTTATTCGCCTTAATGCACGTATTTTTTATAGAGAAATCAATGACAAAGGAAAAGTTGCTGGCCATGCCGGCGGATGACTACATGAATGCCGAGCAGCACGCTTTTTTCGAGAAGTTGTTGCAGGACATGAAAGTGGAACACCACGAGCGCATCGAGCAGAACCGCATCGCCATTGAAAGCCTGGACACCCCGGCAGACCCGGCCGACGCTGCTTCTGTCGAAGAAGAGCGCACCTGGCTGGTGAACGCCATCGACCGCGACCAGCGCATGCTGCCGCAACTTGAGCAGGCCCTGGGCCGTATCAAGGAAGACTCCTTCGGCTGGTGCGATGACAGCGGCGAGCCTATCGGCCTCAAGCGCCTGCTGATCAGCCCGACCACCAAGTACTGCATCGAAGCGCAAGAGCGCCACGAGCAAATCGACAAGCACCAGCGTCAAGCCTGATGCGGTGAACTGCTGGAGCCGGGTTACCCGGTTCCCAGCAGAAAACAGCCGGTTCCCCCCGTTTATTGATCTGCTGCAAGCCCCCCACTAAAGGCCCATGGATAATGGCCACATAGTGGCGTCTAATGCAGTCACAATAACGACAAGCAGTGGGGTAACGAACATGGCTGGAGACGGATCTCTCATGGGCGCAGCAGTGTCACCACCCGTGGTGGCGCGACAGTTGCCCGGCTGGTTGACGCCGCTCCTGCAAAGTACCGCCCTGGTGCTGTTGATGCTGGGCCTGGCGTTCGCCCAACTCTCGATTTACCTGTGCCTGCCGGTGGCCCTGCTGCTGATCTGGCTGCCCCGCCTGAAACATCGCACCCACAATGCCGCACCGGCCGAAGCCACCGATGCAATCGGCGAGCTGACCCGCGACCTGTCCTACACCACCAGCCATAACGCACTGTCTGCTGCCGGCGTGGCCTATTCGGTCAAGCAACTGGCGGCCAGGCTGCAATCTCAATTGGGCGCGGCGAAGCAGATCGTCAGCAGTGCCGAAGTGATGATCGGCACCGAGCAGGTCACCTCGCAACTGAGCCGCCAGGCCCTCGGCGCGGCCAGCCAGGCCCATCAGCGCAGTACCGAAGGGCGTGAGGTGCTGGCGCAATCCATCACCCGTATGCATCAGCTCAGCCAGCGCGCCAACGACAGCCGTCAATTGATCGAGGCCTTGAGCCAGCGCAGCGAAGAAATCCAGCGCGTCACCCTGGTGATCCAGTCGATCGCCAGCCAGACCAACCTGCTGGCCTTGAACGCGGCGATTGAAGCCGCGCGGGCCGGTGAGCATGGTCGCGGGTTTGCGGTGGTCGCCGACGAGGTGCGTGGCCTGGCCGGGCGAACCGCCACGGCGACCGATGAAGTCGGGGTGATGGTGGCGGATATCCAGCAGCGTACCGCCCAGGTGGTGGAGCAGATCCGGCAATTGTCGGCGGATCTGCAATCCGGTGTCGAGCAGGTGGAGCACGCCGGCGAGCAACTGGACAGCATCGCCAGCCTGGCGGCGGATGTGGAAGGCCAGGTCAATGAAATCGCCCAGGGCACCGACACCAACCGCGCCCAACTCGACAGCCTGTTCCATGCGGTGGAGCAGATGCGCAGCGATTTGACCGTCAGCGACCAGCAGACCCAACAGTTGGCCGCCGCCGCCGTACAAATGGAAGGCCAGGCTGAAACCATCAGCGAGCGCCTTGCCGAGGTCGGCCTGGACGACTACCACCAGCGCATCTATGACCTGGCCCGCGAAGGCGCGAGCCGCATCGCCGCGCAGTTTGAAGCCGACGTCCTGCAAAACCGCATCAGCCTCGATGACCTGTTCGACCGCAGCTATACCGCCATTCCCAACACGCGGCCAAGCAAGTACCACACGCGTTTTGACGGCTACACCGACCAGGTGCTGCCCGCCATCCAGGAAGCCCTGTTGCCCCGGCATGAGGGCCTGGTATTCGCCATCGCCTGCACGCCACAGGGTTATGTGCCGACCCACAACAAGGTGTTTTCCCAAACGTTGACCGGCGATGCCCAAGTGGACGCGGTACAAAATCGTACCAAGCGCAAGTTTGAAGACCGCACGGGAATCCGCTGCGGCAGCCACCAGCAGGCGGTGTTGTTGCAGACCTACACTCGCGATACCGGTGAGTTGATGCACGATCTGTCGGTGCCGATCACGGTCAATGGCCGGCATTGGGGCGGCTTGCGCCTGGGCTACAGGCCTGAGGGCCGCTGACCCACGAGGGCGATTGTTGCAGGTAATGCAAGGGAGCTATTCCGAGGATAGCTTTTTCCAACTGGAAGAAAACCGTAGCATGGCGAACATTGTTAGCCAGCTAACTAATTTTCCGGAGGCGCTCCATGCAAACCAAAGTCGATGTGGCTGTGATGATTGGCAGTGGCGTACCGCCCACCCTGCGTGCGCTGGGGCAAAAGGCCTGTTGGGTGGTGTTGCTCAATGGCGAGCAGCGCGGCACGGCGTTCGCCAGCCGCGATGAGGCTGAAGAGTGCAGGGCTGCCTGGGAGGCGCTGTTGCACCTGGAGCAGTCAGACAGCCTGCATTGAAGGCTCAGGGTTGCTGGTGCAGGCGCTGGTTCAGTTCGTCGACCGCGATCGCCCAGACTGCGTCTTCACGCAGTTCATCCTTAAGGAATTGGGCTTGTTGCGGTGACCAGAAATCCGCGTCAATCAGCTTTACGTCATTGGGCAGGGTGTGTTTGCCGATAAAATCGTCAATCCCTTCGGGTGACGAATCTTCTCCAAGTTGTTCAAACAGGTCTTCGAGGGTGTAGGTCTGCGCTTCCATATCGTTCTCCATGCGGGCTGATCATCGTATGCATGGGAGGGTTGTTGCGGGACAGAGTTCGATCGGATTGTCGCGCCGGGTAATCAGGAGGTCAGCGCGCCGGAATCAACGGCGGCCTTAAGGGCTTTTGCGGCTTCCTTGGCAGCCGTATTGGCAGCGTCTACGGTTTTGAACCAGCGGTCCTTTTCTACCTGGTGAGTCGTCACGGTGGTCAGGGGAGCCTTGGCCCGCATCACAATCACGGCCTGGAACTCACCGTCTACTTCCCTGGCTTCGCCATGGATGAAAAATTCGCCAATATCAAATTCCGTCACGTATAGCCTTCCCTTGGAGGTAATTGCGCTGATGAAACCTGAACCGCAAGGGCACAAATCTCAATGGACGGACCAGTATGGCAGTTGTTACGCGCTGGCGGCGCAGTAAAGTCAACCAGATGACGAAACGCCAGCCGCGCCTCAGCCGTGTGGCGCTTGCAGGATGGCTTCCAGCTGTCGGGCCAGTTCGCAGGCCTGGCTATGGCCGCTGCGAAAACCTTTGATCCGCCCACTGGGCACTTCAAGGATATGGAAAAAGTTTCTCCCGGCGGGGACTACCCGATAGAGCGCCGAATGCAGGCAACTGTCGTGGGTGTATAGGGAGTAGAATTGCCCGTCATCGATAAAAGATGAACCTGTGTTCGAAGGTGTGGCAATCGGTTGAGGTCGTTGCATAATCAGCTCCTGTCGATCGACATTGCGTACCCGCTTGCAGTATTTCGAGTGGTTTTGACCCGTGTTGCTGTTTTAGTATTGTCGTCAGTGTCCGGCGTCCGGTTCCATCCAAAGCATTAGTTTCTGTGTTGGATGTCGGAAACTGCATTTTTTAAAGGGTTATTGTCTGAAGTGGGTCGGCCAGTATTCTCTGGTCGTTAAACCTGTGATTTCCTGCAACGCCTGGCGACCTGCGTAAGGTGCGTCGGGCACGCCTGTACTAGTCTCATGGCCTGGCAGCGTGATCTTCTTCAGTTTTTATCAGTGGATTTGTTGTGTGATCGTGCCGTTTCCGGCCGTTTTTTTGTGCTGCCCGCTTGGGCGGACAGCACCCTTTTGATGTGGGGGCGTTTCCTTGGCAGTCAGTAATCTGGATATGCACGCGTTATTCGTGCTGGGTGATTTGCGCGCAAAGTTGGTCAAGCAGTTTCAATCCCGTTTCGTCTACGTCACTGAGCAGACACCTGAAGGTATCTACATCGCCGAGATCGATACCGAAGCGGCATTGGTGGTGGACGACAAGCCGCGCCTGGAACTCAAGGTCGGTGATCATTTCCGGGCCGCTGTATTGCCCAGCCGCGAAGGCGGCAAGTTCGAACTGAAGTTTCGCGATATCAAGTTGACGGTGTATGGCCTGGGCGATTACGCCTTTGTGTCCTCGGCCGAAGGCCAGGGCATTGTGTTCAAGGAAGGCCACAGCGTGATGCTGGTGTTTGCCGCCAATGAGCAATTGGTAGAAGGCCTGACCAAGACCCTGAAGGCCGTCACCGGCAAGGCCGCCAAATGGCGCAAGGGTGAACTCGTGACCTTCAAGGCCAGCGAGTAATGAGCCAGGGTAGGGCGCAGTTCCACGAGCAGCACCTGCTCGATGCCCAAGCCACGGCGGCTCAATTGTTTGCCCGCAAGGCCGAGTTGCAGGGCGCCTGGTTGAGCTGGGTCGCCGGCCAACTGTATGAACTCAAGCCCGCCGAATTCGCCAGCATGGTGCGCCGCGAGTTGCAGCGGCTGAACAATCCTGCGTAAAAACCGGCAACCTGCCATGTTCCCCGGAACCTCTACTACAGTTGAGTTGACTTAAGTATTCAGAGGCTTCGCGGTGTTACAGCAAAGCCATTCGCGATTGCTGTAAGGCATGAGGTGCAAAGCATGAAAGGAATTCGAGCACTGTTGGCAGCCTCACTGACGACCCTGAGTCTGTCGGTGGCGTCGCTGCCGGTATCAGCGGCCCAGGCGCCGATTCATTTTGCCGACCTGAACTGGGAAAGCGGCAGCCTGATCACCGAGGTGCTGCGGGTGATTGTCGAAAAGGGCTATGACTTGCCCACCGACACCTTGCCCGGCACCACCATCACCCTGGAAACCGCCCTGGCGAAAAACGACATCCAGGTGATCGGCGAAGAATGGGCCGGCCGCAGCCCGGTGTGGGTCAAGGCCGAGGCCGAAGGCAAAGTGGTGGGCCTTGGGGATATCGTCAAGGGCGCCACTGAAGGCTGGTGGGTGCCGGAGTACGTGGTCAAGGGCGACCCGGCCAAAGGCATCAAGCCCCTCGCGCCGGACCTGCGCAGCGTGAAGGATCTGGCGCGCTACAAGGACGTGTTCAAGGACCCGGAAGCACCGAGCAAGGGCCGTTTCCTCAACAGCCCGATTGGCTGGACCTCGGAAGTGGTCAACAAGCAAAAGCTCAAGGCCTATGGGCTTGACGACAGCTATGTGAATTTCCGCAGTGGCTCGGGTGCTGCGCTGGATGCCGAGATTGCTTCCTCGATCCGCCGGGGCAAGCCGGTGCTGTTCTACTACTGGTCGCCTACACCGTTGATGGGGCGCTACAAGCTGATCCAGCTGGAAGAGCCGCCATTTGATGCCGAGGCGTGGAAGACGCTGACCGATGCAGACAATCCTGACCCGAAACCTACACGTTCCCTGGCCTCCAAGCTGAGCATCGGAGTGTCCACGCCGTTCCAGAAGGAGCATCCGCAGATCGCCGAGTTCTTTGCCAAGGTCGACTTTCCGATCGAGCCGCTGAACAAGGCGCTGGCCGAAATGAGCGAGAAGCACAGCCAGCCGCGAGAAGTCGCCCAGGCATTTCTCAAGGATCATCCGGAAGTGTGGAAGGCGTGGCTGACTGAGGATGTGGCGCAGAAGGTCGAAGCCAGCCTGAAGTAACACTCCAATAGACCTGACTGGCACCGATCAAATGTGGGAGCTGGCTTGCCTGCGATGCCGGCACCTCGGTTTAACTGACAGACCGAGTTGCTGGCATCGCGGGCAAGCCCGGCTCCCACATGGGCCATGTTCTGGCTTTAGAACCTGGTCTGCACCGCCAGCTCAAACGTCCTCGGCGACCCCAGGTAATACGCCGGCGACACATGGGCAAACTCGGCATACACCTCATTGGTCAGGTTGCGCACCCGGCCCGTCACGGAGGTATGTTGATCCACCTTGTAAGTCAAAAACGTCCCGAACAAGGTATAGGCCGGCACCGTCAGGGTGTTGGCGTTATCGGCGTACACCGACGCCACATACCGCGCATCCACACCTCCTTGCCAATCCTCCGCAAAGTCATAGGTCAGCCACAGATTACCCACCTGCCTGGGCACGTTGGTCGGCGTATTGCCCTTGCGCGACACCACGGCACCGCTGGCGGTTTTCTCGTTGAAGTCCTCGTATTCGGCATCGACCCAGGCGTAGTTACCCTCCAGCAATAGCTTGGGCGTGACCCGCAACGAACTGGCCAGCTCGATACCCTTGGACGTCTGCGCGCCCACCGGAATGCTATTGGTCGGGTCCAGCGGGTCGGTGACGGCGAAGTCCTTGCGCTCGATCCGGTAGGCGGCCACCGTGGCGGAGCCGCGACCGTCCATGTAATCGAACTTGCTGCCCACTTCCCATTGCTTGCCGGTAGACACATCGAACACCTGGGTGGTGCTGCTCGGCTGTTCGGCAGCGGTGCTGTATTGCACGTAGACATTGGCTTGCGGGATGAACTGATACGTCAGGCCAATCCGCCCGGTCACCGGCTCCCAACTGCGTTTGACATGCCGCGGACTGCTGGCGGTGATATCCCGGTGGTTGGTGACTTCCAGGTCAATCGCGTCGTAGCGCAGGCCGGTGAGCAACGACAGCTTGTCGGTCAGGCCCAGGCGGTTCTCGAAGAACAATGCCTTGGTGGTGACGGCGTTGGTCTTGTCCGGATCGAAACCGGGCTTGGTGCCCGGGATGTCATAGAAATGCCCGGGATCATAGTTGTTCGGATCCACCGTACTGTTGCCTGCCACATTCAACGGATTGTTGGTGGTGCTGTTGACCTTGTACTCGAAGCCGCCCGACCACGTGGTGCTCAAGCCGAAGAACGTGTCGTCATGACGCAGCTCGAACTGGTTGCCGTTCTGCTCACCCTGGTGCCGTACCTGATAGGCCGTCGAGCGATTCACCGCGCTGTTATCAGCGTTGTACTGGTAGGTTTCCAGGTTGCGATAGTCGCGCTGGCTGTCGAGGTGATAGAGGGTATTTTTCAGCGTGGTGCTGTCATTGATCCGGTAGTCGATGATCGAGCGCACCCAGATCGTGCGTTGCTCATAACGACCGTCGGCCACGTTGTAGTTGTTGAAGCGGTTGTGTTTGTCGATCTTCAACTCGCCCGACTTCGGGTTGAGCACCGGTGTGCCCCAGTAGGGGCTGTCCTCGTGTTCGTCCTGATATTCCAGGGCCAGGGTGTGGGACAGGTTCGGGGTGAAATCACTCAGCAGGGAAAACGCCACGCTCCAGGCATCGCGCTGTTGGCGATCGATATAGGTGTGGTTGGTGTTGCGGCTTACGTCCAGGCGCGCGTAATGCTGGACCTCGGCGCCCGGCTCGGTCAGGGCGTGGTTCAGGCCGAAGGCCATTCCGGCAGTGTCGTAGCTGCCATAGGTGAGCTGACCTTCGGCGGCCTGTTCCTCACGGGTGGCCAGCTTGGTCACGTAGTTCAGCGAACCACCGACGGAGCCGGCGCCGTTGATCAGCGAGGAGGGCCCGCCCACCAGTTCGACCCGGTCATAAATCCACGCATCCACGGGGCGAGCCAGGCCGCCGGACACCGCGACGCCATTGAACATCTGGGTAATCTGGCTGCTGGTAAACCCTCGATAGGAAATGAAACCGCCAAACCCCGGCGGCGCGCTGGCGTTGACCCCGGGCAGGGTATTGGCCGCGTCCTGGAAGGTCTTGGCGCCTCGGCGCTCGATGTCATTGCGGTTGGCAATGCTGATGGACGCCGGGGTTTCCCGCACGCTCAGCCCCAGGCGCGAGGCCATGCCACTGGACTGATCCAAGGCCAGGCCGGCATCACCGGTTTGCTCGCCATCAATGGTGGTCGGTGCCAGCTCAATCGCCCAGGTGCTGACAGGCAGGCAGCCGAACAGGCCCGCCAAAAGGGGTAAATGTTTCATGGTTGAATCCTGAAAAACTTGGCTTGAAAACAACCCAGTGCCGTCCGCACTCCCGGGGGAGGCAGCCGCGTGGGCCAATCAGAAAAGCGCAGCTATCAGGCGAAGGCGGGCGGGGCGCGCGGATTAGCCGCAGGCCAGGTGAAGCGGGCAGGGATGTCGGCACTGGCAACGATGGCGGGCGGCGGCGCATGGGGTTGCGGAAGCACCGCCACGTTGAGGTTGGAGTTGAGCGCCGGGCCCATGCCGCCGGTGGAGCACAGCGGGCAACCGAAGGCTTTCGAGAGCGTGGGCAGGGATTCATCGGTGGACTTGTAAGGCGCCGGCGCCTGGGTGCGCGGGTCCACCGTACAGAACTGGCCGCCGATGCCGTTGAGCTGCATCCCGACCATTTGCCCGTGGCCGATGCTGCAGGCGAACACATTGAACAGGACGCAGCAGTAGAGCATCCAGGCAATGAGCGAGCGGTCGGTACGGGCGAGTTTCATGGGGCGGCACTTTACCATCAGCCGTCGACGAATTGCCTGCAAAAAATCTCAAGAGGGCTATCCTCTCTCGGACTTTTCCAAGGATATCCAGCCATGAGCTTTTTAGTCGCGCGATGGATCGTCGGGGTTTTTGGCTTTATCAGCCTGGTGCATTTGTACTGGGCGGCCGGCGGCAAATTGGGTGTGACGGCGGCTATTCCGCAGCTGCCGGGTGAATTCGCCAGCGGGCCGCGACCGGCGTTCAAGCCGTCGGCACTGGGAACGTTGCTGGTGGGTGTGGGGTTGGTGGCGATTGCGGTGCTGGTGTGTTTGCGGGCCGGGCTGTATTTCGAGCCGGTGTCCAACCATGCGTTGCAGTGGGGGATTAGTGCAGTAGCACTGGTGATGTTTGCCCGGGCGATTGGGGATTCAGAGTTGGTGGGTTTTTTCAAGAAGGTCGGCGGGTCGCGGTTTGCGCGGCTGGATACGTTTTTTTACTCGCCGCTGTGTTTGGTGTTGGGGGCGGGATTGTTGGTGGTGGCGTGGAGTTGAGGGGGAGTGTTTACCGCGAAAGAGTGAGTTTTACGCTGGGTAAACTCGAATGTTGGCCTGGCGACAGCTGGTCAGGGGGTGAGCAGGGTCAAGGATTCAGGAAGTATAGGTTGGACATGGAGTCAGTGATTTTTTGTGCTTTTCCTTGCGCTACATAATTATTGAATTCTAGTTTGAGAGTGTTCTGGTTGGTGTACTTTTTGTACCGGTGTGGTACTTCGCATGCGTAAATGTAAAGCCGCCACGGGTCGAAGCCGTCCACTCTTTCATTTGGGCCGTAGTCGAAATCAATACATACTCCGGAAAAATCGACTCTGCAGCCAATTCCGTGTAGTTCGTAGGAGATGTTGTCAGTGATCCTCCCGCGTTGCGGGATTTCTTTGCTGCGCCATAGCTGGAGGATGTTTTTCGTTCCGAATATTTGTTCAAGTAAATTAGTCGCCTTTTTTACTTGAGTTAGGTACTCATGAATTAGGTTTTCTAGATTTTGACTTTTCATGTTGTTGATTTTGTTATAGAGCGCTGCGTGTTTATATAGGTGTTTTTGTTGTTTTGAATTTGATGAATGGTGTGGCACAGCTGTATTTTTGCTCTAGCATATTTTTTGACGGGTTTAATGCTTGGGGAAGCGTTTCTGCTTGATGGGTCTTATAGTTATGGAGGACTCTGCATATAATTGTAAATTTCGCTTCTTGTTATTTCTTTTGTTTCTATTTCATTTACTTTGGACAGAATGAGGCTTTTATGTTTTGAGTGACATATTAACTGAATAGCCCCGTAAGTCTCGCCATTGAAGAATCGGATAGATAAAGTCGAACTGTCGAATAGTATTAGTCTGAAATCATCTATGGTTGATATGTAGTCGAGAGCGCTTAATTTTTGCGAGAGTTCATCGGTTCTTTCGTTTTGTATCATCAGCCGTATTGAGTTGCAAGCGCTTCCCAGCGTTGATGGGTCCGTTTCCGTAGAGGGCGTGTTTAATTGCTTTATGTAGGAATATACCGACGATACTTTATTTTTCAATAAAGTATCGTTAGGTCCCGCTTTTTTTGAAAACTCCTTTATAGTCACATATTCCATAGTCTTGCTGTATGGCTTTATTCCATACGTGCCCCATCTTACCGTGAATGGCCACTTTTCCTTGAGTAAAAACTCAAGCTTGCACCACGAAGGCCAAGCTTCTCTGATTTTGTGATTAAGTAAGGTGAGTGTCAGGAAGTCCTTGTCGTTACTGTGGATGACCTGATCCCAAGGATAAATGCCGTCCTCACATATAAATACCGTGTTCATTCATTATCTCTTGAAATATGTGTGCGAGTCGTCGCCAATGGCTAGAGGCGCTTTACGTTCATTTATGAATATCTCAGTGTTGAAGTGTGGACCATGATTTCCTTTTGTATGACCTAAAGAGTGCTCGCGAATCTCGATTATCTGATTCTTTAACTCAAAAATATATACCCGTCCTTGAACGTAACGGTCTTGATCCGTAATTGTTTCTCGACGCACACGTTTAGGGATTTGATTTTTTTGAATTCCTGCAATTTTTTTTGCCCTCCTGAATGCCCCATTTCTTGAGAGTTTAGTATCGGATCCTTTAGGTGGCTCTACGTCCCCTTCGTTTACCTTGGCCTTGCTCGTGGGATCTTCAGCGCGGTGCGTCGGCTTACATCCATCCCCACCCGGACAGGTATTCAAGCCTAACGGATCCACCCACCCCGTAGGGTTGGGCACGTACTGGTATCCGTTCAGCCCACCCGCCAGTTTCACCGGATCAGGTGTCAGATAACGACCAATATCCGGATTGTAGTAGCGATGACGGTTGTAGTGCAGCCCGCTTTCCGGGTCGAAGTACTGGCCCTGGAAGCGCAGTGGGTTGGTAACGGTGTTGACGTCCAGCTTCGCGATTTGGCCGTAGGCGCGGTAGTGCGCAGACCAGACGATTTCGCCATCGGGCGCGGTGAGTTCTTGTGGCGTGCCCAGGTGGTCGAGTTGGTAGTGGAAGGGGTTTACGTCTTCCGGGCCGTAGCCTTTGAGCAGCGCTAATGGGCGAAAACTGTTGGGTTCGTAGAGGTAGCTCTGGTGGTGATCGGTGCTGTGTTCGGCGATCAGCTTGTCGCCTTGCCAGAAGAACTCGGTGGTCTGGCCGTTGACGACTTTTGCGACGCGCCGACCAAACGGATCATAGCGGTAGCTGGCCTGCGTGCCGTCCGGCTGGGTGACGGCGATCAGTCGGTGCTGGCAGTCGTAGCGGTATTCGGTAACCAACAGCTGCGCCCGGCCCCGGCGTTCGCGCAGCAGGTTGCCGAAGGCGTCGTAGTCGTAATGACGGTCACCTTGCA
>Ga0209173_100191_pt1 | contig 53881 bp, 59 predicted proteins | sample SynthPrep_16_END_FD_187206 | JGI IMG/M metagenome (GOLD analysis project Ga0209173, IMG submission 187206) | Synthetic microbial communities from Ohio, USA - SynthPrep_16_END_DS12_MetaG (SPAdes) (version 2) | ecosystem: Engineered > Bioreactor > Aerobic > Activated sludge | place: USA: Ohio...
CTGCTCAGCAGCACCGCTCACGCTGCCGACGTGGTGAATATCACCGTCAGCGGCACCCTCACCCGCCCACCGTGCGTCTTGAGTACCGGCACCACCCTGACCGCCGCATTTGGCGACGTGCGTACTGACCAGGTGGCGACCACCGGCACTGTGCAAGTGCCGGTGCGCTTGAAGTGCTCGTCGGGTTCTTCGCTCAATGTCAGCTTCACGTCCAACAATGGCACCTACACCTCCACCGTGGCTAAGACCACGGCGGATAACCTCGGTGTGTCGTTACTGTGGGCGGACAACACGGCGGCAAACCTCAATGGCACCGTCAAGCAATACACCAACCTTAGCGGCGACGTGGATATCAGCCTCAAGGCGCAACTGGTCGAACGCGGCACGCTGGCGCCCGGCGCGTTCACCTCGTCGATGGTCATGACCCTCAATTACCTATGAAAGCGCTCGCCTGGATACTGCTGGCCATGGCCGGCACCGCCCTTGCGCAAGCGGCGGATGAAGCGCAGATCGACATCAGCGGCAAGCTGACCGCGCCGCCGTGCACCGCGAGATTTCCGAGTACGCAACAGGTGGATCTGGGCAAGGTCAACCTCAGCCAGTTGGCCGACGACAGCGCCGTCGCCACCGACGTGCCGCTGGTCTTCGACTGTCAGGCGGGCGTCCAGGTCGAGCTGAGTTTGTGGGCGAATATGGGCCGGGCTATCACCGTCAACCCGGTGTTGCTCACCACGCTCCCATCCCTGGGGTTGCAGGTGCAATTGCGTGACAAGACCGACAAGTCGGGCATCGGCCTGGGCCAAACCGGCACCTGGCCGGTAGAGGACGAACCGCTGGCACTGACCCTGCGCGTCAAGCCCGTGTCCCTGGGCACGCTGCCTGAAGCGGGCAGCTACAGCGCTACCCTGTTGATGCAGATGACGTACCGCTGATTACTGAAACTGCCGCGCCTCGATGCAATAGGTCAGCAACGCCTGATCACTGTCCACCTCCAGCTTGCGCATGGCCGAGACTTTCTGCGCGCTGACGGTCTTGTTGCTGCGGCTCAACTGCCGCGCAATGTCGCTGACGCTCATGCCCGTCACAAATAAACGCAGCACTTCCATCTCCCGCGGCGACAGGCTCTGGAAGCGCTCCTGCACCTGGGTCGCATTGACCACCACCGAGGTCGCGGCGGGCTCCGGTGCGCGGTAACTGCGCTGGGCACTGATCGCGCCGAGGGCTTTTTCGATCTCGCCGTGCAGGTGGTTTTTCTGGATCACGCCCGCCACGCCCAGCTCCTGCAAGCGGGTGAGGATCAGGCTGTTGGAAATCATCGTCAGCACCAGCACCTGGGTCTCGGGGAAGTGGCGCAGGATGTACTCGATCAGCTTCAGGCCATCGCCGTAGGTGTCGTCGCCGGGCATGTTGAAATCGGTGATCAACACTTGCGGGCGATGGCTGCGCAGTTGTTCGATCAACTGGCTGGAACTGACCGCCTCGCCCACCAGGGTATAGCGCGCATCGCGCTGCACGATCTCGCGCACGCCCACCAGCACGATCGGGTGGTCATCGGCGATCACAACGTTCATTTCTCGCATTACTTGTCTTCCTTGTGAGCGGTTGACTCTGCCACCAGGCACTGCGCCACCGCCGTCAGGCGTGCGCACAACACGCGGATCTGCGCAGTGGCGTGGCTGTCGAGGGGGCCGTCGTACAGTGTGTTTTCCCATTTCTGGCAGGCATTGGATAAAGCCCCGGCACGCACGCTGGCGAGCGCGCCGTTGAGGCTGTGCAGGCGCTGGCGCACCCGGGTCGAATCGCCAGCGACCAGGCCCTGTTCGATCTGCTGCACGTCGGCCAGCAAGGTGTCGCCCATCAGTTGGCGCATGGCCGGCGACAGCTCGATCCAGCCTTCGCGGTCGCGGTCTGGCATCGGCACAGCCAGGGCCGTCGCGCGGCGACAGTGCGACATCAAGGCCTGACGCAGCATGTTCATGCTCAGCGGCTTGACCACCCAGGCATTCATGCCCACCGCCAGGCAGCGCTCGCCCTCTTCACGCAGGGCGTTGGCGGTGACGCCAATGATCGGCACCTGCACGCCTTGCTCGCGCAGGGCACGGGCCAGGTCGTAGCCGTTGAGGCGCGGCATGTTGATGTCGGTGATCACCAGGTCGAACGGCTGCGAACCCCAGATCTGCAACGCATGCTCGCCGTCCCGCGCCACGGTGGCCTGGGCGCCGAGGGCTTCGAGCTGCTCCTGCAACACGGCCTGGCTGACCGGGTTGTCTTCGGCCACCAGCACACGCACGTTCAGGCACGGCGCATCCAGGCAAGGTTCTGCCAGCATCGGGCCAGCGACCGACTCGGCGCTGCTGAGGATCGGCAAGGTGATAAACAACGAGAAACTGCTGCCCAGGCCTGGCTCACTGACCACACGCATGGTGCCGCCCATCAATTCGCTCAGGCGCGAACAGATCGACAAGCCCAGGCCCGCGCCATTACCGTCCTGGCCGCCCGCCACTTGATAGAAGGGTTTGAACAACTGCTCCAGGGCCCTATCCGGAATGCCCACGCCGGTGTCGGTGACCTGCCATTGCAGGGCAACTTCATCCTCGAGTAACGCCTGCACGGTAAGGCGCAAACGCACGCGGCCCGACTCGGTGAACTTGATCGCATTGCCCAGCAGGTTATGCAGGATCTGGCGGATACGCCCCGCATCACCGAGCAGTTGCAGCGGCACTTGCGGGTCGATTTCCGCATCGATCTGCAGGCCTTTGTTGCGTGCGGTGGCGGCGAAGCCCAGCACCGATTCCTCGACCAATTGACGCGGGCTGAACGGCGCCGCCTCCACGGCCATTTGCCCGGACTCGATCTTCGACACGTCCAGCACGTTGCTGATCAGCTGGAACAGCACGGTGGAGGAGCCATGGATGATTTCCAGATACTGCCGCTGGCGCTCGCTCATGTCAGTCAGGGCCATCAGTTCCAGGTTGCCCAGCACGCCATACAGCGGCGTACGGATCTCGTGGCTCATGGTCGCCAGGAACACCGTCTTGGCCTCATTGGCCGCAGTGGCTTCCTGGCGGGCCTGGTCCAGCTGCAGGGTTTCATCCACGTGCCGAGTGATGTCGTTGCAGCCGCAGAGGAACACGTCCTCGCCCTCGTAACGCGCGGCCACCACCACGACTTGCAAGTAGCGCCCCTGCACCGCCAGGCACATCTCGCCGGGGGTGTCGGGGCCGTCGTTGGCCCTGAGGGCCTCCACCAGTTGCGCGGTGCCGCCCAGTTGCAGGGCGCGCTGGTTTTCCAGCAGCAACTGGCAGTCGCTGCGCCGCACCACGCACAGACCCGCCGGGGCGTTGTGCAGCATGATGCGGTTGAAGGCTTCGCTCTCGAACAGGCGTTCCTGGGCACGCTGGGCCGGGATGACGATGCGGGTCTTGTACCAATGGTTAATCCACCAGCCCAGCAGCACCGCAGCCAGAAACGTCAGGCCCAGGCCCAGCAGCGGCCACTTGGCGTAGCGCAGGAAATCCTGATAGCTGATCGCGTACAAGCCGGTCCAATGTTCGCCGCCTTCGCTGAGCATCTTGAAGCGCAAGCCCTGGCTGTTGAAGCTCAGGCCCAGGGGCGCCATCTGCTCATCGCCGAGGCTGCCGAGCAGCACATCGCCCTGGGGCGAAATCAGCGTGAACTGGTTGTACACCGACAATTGCAGCACCCGCTCGAACTCATCGACCTGCGAGGTATCCACCACCGCCGCCAAGGTGAGCATTCCCTGCGGTTGATTGGCAGGCAGGAGGGCGGCGGGCGCATCGAGGCCGATCATCGCCACCACGCTGCGGCTGTTCTTATACAGCTGCAACGGCGCACGCACCCAACGCACGCGGCTGTCGGTGAGCAGCAGGCTTTGGCTTTGCTGCAACTGGTGCAAGCGGCTCACCACGCCACGGTACTGCTCACGCAACAATGGCCGGTGCTGGCGCAGGCCGCCAATGCCGGGCACGGCCAGGCTGGCTTCGTCATTGGGGGTAAACACAAACAGCTGCGGCGAGGCATAAAACGAGCTGGCCCAATAGCCGCCGTAGTAGTCGCTCAATTGCACCCCAAATGCCAGCGCGCGGCGCGTGTCCTCCGCCGTAAACCCGGCCGCGTGGGACAAGGTGAACGGCAACGACAAGGCAAAACCCTTGGCCTGCAACACCACTTGCCCGGCGTCGCGCTGCAACTCCACCACGTCGGTGGATTGCACGGAAGGCAGCGGTGGTGCATGGCTGCGGCTGTAGCCGGTGGCCACATTGCGCAGGAACGCCTCGTGTTCATGGATGATTTCCACCACGCGGGCGAAGTGGAACGCGACCTTTTCCTGCTCCGCATCCAGCAACCGCGACACCGCCCAGTAGCAACTGCTGGACAGCAACAACGCCAGCCCGGTGAGCAGCAACAGGGCGGTATTCAGGCGCTGGGAGCTTTGCGCCAGTTTGTCCAGGCGCAGACTTGCATGTTTCATCGTCAGTACCGAAAAAGCCTGAATCAGGACGTGGGGCCTATGCAACGCTCCCGGCATTGGCCAATAACGCCCGGCGCACCGGGCGACCCTTCCTTCGGGCTTCTTGACTGTGTGACCCCGGCAGCTCAGAGAAGTGCTGGCGCAGGGCCATCTTCGATCAACAACGCGCTGAATTTATCCGCCGTCACGCCTTGCGAGATCAGGAAGCCTTGCACCTGGTCGCAGCGAATACGCCGCAACACAGCCAACTCCGCCTGGGTCTCGGCGCCTTCGGCAATGGTGGTCAGCCCCAGTTTGCGGCCCAGCTCGACGATGCTCTGCAACGCCGAGGCCAGGCTCTCGTTCTCGGCGCAGCCATGCACCAGGGAACGGTCGATCTTCACTTCGTTGAACGGCGTGGAGACCAGGTTGAAGTAGGAACTGAAACCCTTGCCGAAATCGTCCTGTGCCAGGCCAAAGCCCATCATGCGCAGGCGGCATGCTCCAGCGTAGTAGTTGCTGGGCAACTGTGTGGTGGAGCTTTCCATCAGCTCGAAGGTGATTTGTCGCGGCTCGGCATCGTCCTGCTGGACCTGGGCCAGCAGGCGGTCGACCAGGTCGCATTCGTCGAGCAGGTGGGTGGGCAGGTTGATCGACACCGGCAGCCGATAACCGAGTTGCGCCCACTGGGCCTGGGCGGTCAGGGTTTGGGCGAGGATGCAGGTCAACAGTCGGGTTTCCAGGCCGAGGCGCTCGATTTCACCGAGGAACTCGCCTGGCAGCAGCAGCCCTTCCACCGGGTGCACCCAGCGCGCCAACGCTTCGGCGCCGACGATGCGCCCGTCGTGCAGTGATTTCTTGGGTTGGAACCAGGCCTGGATTTCGCCGTTACCCAAGGCGCGCACCAGGTTCTCCCGCGCCAGGCTGAGACCGCGATGGCAGCACGGCGCGCGGGCCTGCTCGGCGAGTTTGTCGAGGCAATCGCGCAGGGTGCGCACCTGCGGCTCACGCACCGGCTTGGAGATCAGCCCGGCCACGGTCAGGCCCAGGTTCCCCGCCACCTGCCCGGCGCCGACCAGCATGCGCCGTGACGCCACGCTCATCAGCGCCAGGGCCGGCGGGGCTTGCAGGCGCGCCAGTTGCTGGATCAACTGCACGCCGTCCATCCCCGGCATCATCAGGTCGCTTAGCAACAGGTCATAGCGCTGGCGGGCCAGGCGCTGCAAGGCGCTGGCGCCGTCCCAGACCACGTCGACGTCAAAGCCGCCGGTGGCCTGGAACACGTTGATCAAGTACTCATGCTGAAAGGGATGGTCCTCCACGATGAGCACGCGGTAGGCACTCACAGCACGCTCCTTTGGTAGCGCTGCAGGCATTGATACAGCGCGCGCAGGGTGAAGGGCTTGACCAGGCAATGGTCCATGCCCGCGCTGAGGCAGCGCTCGGCTTCATCGAGCATCGCGTTGGCGGTGGCACCGATGATCGGCAGCGCGCACCCGAGGCGGCGCAGTTGCTCGGTGAGTTCGTAGCCGTTCATGCGCGGCATGTTGACGTCGGTGAGGATCATGTCGAACGCGGTTTCGCCCCACAGCGACAGCGCTTCAATGCCATCACCCGCCAGCACCACACTGCAGCCGAGTTCTTCGAGTTGATCGCGCAGGATCAGCTGGTTGATCAGGTTGTCTTCAGCCACCAGCAAACGCAGGTTCAGGTTGAGCTTGGCCGGCGCTTCGCTGGGCACCTGCGACAGCGCTTCCTCGACGCCTTGGGCACGGCTGACCGCACGGTTAAGCGCATGCAGGTTGTTCAGGCCGATCTGCCAGCACGCGCCGGGGCCCTGGTAAACCCCATGCTCATCGGCGGCCGCCGTCACCCGTGGGCCACACCAGCGCAGCCGATGGCCGGGCTCGACCTGGCCTGGGTAAAGCTCTACCAGAACCGCGCCAGGGTCGGCCTCGACCGATTCGGGCAGGCCCAATTGCGCCCGCGCGCCCCAGCGCCGCAGCCAGCCGCCGATGCTTTCGGCCAGCTCGCGTACCGGCGACACTACATAGACGCGCTCGCCCTGCAACGGCAGCGCCCAGGGTTCATCCTCGTGGGCGGTAACCTGCTCCAATGGCAAGGTGAAGGTAAAACTGCTGCCCAGGCCAGGCTCGCTGACCACCCGCAGCGTACCGTTCATCAAGTGCACCAGGCGCTTGCAGATCGACAGGCCCAAGCCGGTGCCCGCCACCACGTTGGCATTGCCGCTGGCCTGGAAGAACGGTTCAAACAGGTACTGCTGGTCATGCGCCGCAATGCCCTTGCCGGTGTCGACCACTTGCCACTGCAACCTCGCACGTTCGCCTTCGCGGCTCTCCAGGCGCAAGCGCAATACGATGCGCCCGCTCTCGGTGAACTTGAGCGCATTGTTGAGCAGGTTATTGAGGATCTGGCGGATACGCGTGACATCGCCGCGCACCTGATCGGGCAGTTGCGGGTCGAGGCAGGCAAACAGCTGCAAGCCCTTGCTCTGGGCGGCGCCCGCGTAGCCTTGAATCACCTCCTGCACCAGCTCCAGCGGGGAAAATACGCTGAGTTCGAGGGACAGTTGCCCTGCCTCGATTTTCGACACATCCAGCACATCACAGATCAGTTGCAGCAAGTTCGCCGACGAGCCTTCGATGGCATTCAGGTAGCCGCGCTGCTGGCTGTTGAGGTCGGTACGGGCGAGCAATTCCAGGGTGCCCAACACCCCGTAAAGGGGGGTGCGGATTTCATGGCTCATGGTCGCCAGGAACAACGTCTTGGCCTCATTGGCCGCATCCGCCAAGGTACGCGCCTGCTGCAAGGCCAGCTCCACCTGTTTGCGCTCGGTGATATCGCTGAACGCGCAGATCAACACTTCTTCACGTTGATAACGGATGGGTGCGAAGCTCAGGAACAAGTGGCGACCGTCGGCTATTTGCAGCTCGTCGGTGTTGCTTTGCTCGCAGGCGTGAAAGGCCCGGCGAATCCAGTCGTGGCACAACTGCTGGCGCTCCTGCCCGTTGCCCAGCCATTGGCGCGACAAGGGATTCTCCAGCACCACTTCGCCGTCACTGCGGCGCAATACGCACAAGGCCACCGGCGCGATACGAATGACCGCGCTGCTGAACGCCTCGCTTTCTACCAAGGCTTCGATGCGATTGGCCGCCGGGATGATCAGCCGCTGATCGATACGTCGCACCAGCCGCATCATCAACACGCTCGCCAGTGCGCACAGCAGCAGGCACACCAACAGCGGTAACGCCAGGCTGGGCAGCAACGAACTCAGCTCCAGGCTGTAAACGATCTGCCATTGGGAATAGCCCAGGTGTTTGCGGATGGCCAAGCGGTCCGGCAACCAGCGACTGCCCTCCCAGCCGAAACTGGCCGTGGAATGATACTGGCGCAGCACCTGCGCCGCCGCTGGTTGATCGGGCGTGCTGCTGAAAATCAGCTGGCCTGCGGCGTCGAGCAACATGAAGTCGCCAGCCTTTTCATGCTGCAGGGCGTTGATCAGGTCCGGCCCACCGACCTCCAGGCCGAGCCAACCCGAGGTGGGGCTGCGGTCATCCAGGCGGGTAAAAATATACAGCGGCGAATCCAGCCGGCTTTGCTCGGTGAGCCACAGCTCGTCGCTGACCGAGACCTTGCCGGTATCGACCGCCATCAGCCGCTGCAACACCGTCTCCGGCACCGCCTCCGGTGCCGGGCCGACGGTGAACAGGCGCTCCACGCCAGGCTCGGCACGCTGGGCCACATAAATCAGGTTGACCTGGTTCGCCTCCAGGTAGTCGAGCAGGCGTCGGGTCAGCCACAGGCTCCAGATATTGCCCGCCTCCCCCAGGGTGATATGCACTTCCTCGGCGGGCACGTTATTGAGGTTGCCCACGGGCGGCGTCACATGCCGCACGGTGGACAGGCCGAGGCTTTTCAACAGCGTCTGGCGGCTGACAAAAAAACTCTGCGCATCGGAAATCGCCTCATTCATGTAACTGCGCCGCAACGAAATCTCCTCGCTGAACGCAGCGCGCAAATAGCTGTAGGCGCCCGCATACACGCCCAACACCAACGCCAGGGCGAACAGGCGCAGCAGCTTGCGGGCGGCCTTGGGCGTGGAAAAGGTGGCGTCGAGGGGTTGCAGGAAATGTTTGAGTTTCATCACCGCAAGCCTACGGAGCGCAAGGGGGCGGGAGAATAAGACGGATCTCAAAGCGCCATTGAACTCTGCCGCCAAACACTGTTCTAGACAGGTTCGCCGCGGCGTGCGTAGCATCCGCGGCGGTCTTTCGTGTTATCCATCCCAACAGAGCGATCCATGTCTATCCACCAAACTCCCGGGCACGTGCTGCCCGCGCGCAGTGCCGCCAAAATGGAAGCGGCCATGGCCGTGGGCGCTTTCGCTATCGGTACTGGCGAATTTGCCATCATGGGCCTGATGCCCGATATCGCCCAGAACCTGGGTTTAAGCGAACCCCAGGTCGGCCACGCCATCAGCGCCTACGCCCTCGGCGTGATGGTCGGCGCGCCGTTGCTGGCCATCCTTGGCGCCAAGCTGCTGCGCAAACACATGCTGCTGTTGCTCATGGGGCTGTATGCCCTGGGTAACCTGGCGACCGCGTTTACCCCCACCTTTGGTTCGCTGGTGGCCTTCCGCTTTATCAGCGGCCTGCCCCACGGTGCTTATTTCGGGATTGCCGCGGTAGTGGCGTCCAGCATGGTGCCCAACGACAAACGCGCCGGCGCCGTGGCCCGCGTCATGCTGGGCCTGACCCTGGCCATGCTGCTGGGCAACCCCATTGCGACCTTCCTCGGCCAACACCTGGGCTGGCGCTCGGCGTTTGCGCTGGTCAGCGTGATCGCCCTGTGCACCATCGCCCTGGTCTGGCAGTTCGTGCCGCACCGCCACGACGAACAACGCAGCGACCCGCGCAAAGAACTGCGCGCCTTCACCAAGCCTCAGGTGTGGATGGCCCTGTCCATCGGTGCGATTGGGTTTGCCGGGATGTTCTGCGTGTTCAGCTACCTGGCGCCGACCATGCTCGAAGTGACCAAGGTATCGCCGCAATGGATTCCGTTTGGCCTGGCCGCGTTTGGCGTGGGTGGGATTATCGGCAACATCGCGGGCGGCAAACTGTTTGATCGCATGCAGTTTCGCGCGGTGGGCCTGATATTGGTGTGGTCGATCGCCGTGTTGCTGTTCTTCCCCTTCGCCGCGTCCTCGCTATGGGGCGTACTGCTGAGCATGGGCCTGGTCGGCACCATGGTGTCGTTGGCTGCGCCGTTGCAAATCCGCCTGATGGATATTGCCCACGAAGCACCGAGCTTGGCGGCGGCGTCCAACCATGCGGCGTTTAACCTGGCGAATGCGTTGGGGCCGTGGTTTGGCGGGATGGCGATTACGGCGGGGTATGGCTGGACCAGCACCGGCTACATCGGCGCGGCTACGGCACTGGCCGGCCTGGGCCTCTACCTGATCGCCCGGCGCATGAAGGGCGGCCACTAAAGCCCACAAATTTGCCCCCACCACAGATCGAATGTGGGAGGGGGCTTGCCCCCGATAGCAGTGGGTCAGTCAACACACCAACGCCTGCCCCCCCCATCAATCATCATGCAACAACCCCGACCCATACTCCCCATAACTACTCCCCAACCCACTGCCGCCAAAATTCATCTTCGCGGCCTTGCTCGGGCTGTGGTCTCCAAACGCCTGGCATCCCCCTGAAAAGCACGGGTCGCTGTTCACGTTCGACGAACTCGACGAGCAAGCGCCCAAGAGCAATGTGCCGGCGATCATCATGGCTTTGGCGAGGTTTGAGATCATGTTTTCAGTTCCCTGTGGGCTGGAGGTGTGGGCGTCCTCTCTTGAAGAGGATCGTAGACCTCCACGGCGCCGGGAATGATGAAACTTTGCTGCTGAACTGGACAGATTCTGGTTGCTCTGACTGACAGCCCGAGGAAAACGTATGAACTTTCTACTCAAGTTTCGTGATCAGATCAGTATTTTAGTGATGGCAAAAACTCTGCTCTCAGGCGTTCGTCTCCTCTCGTAGACTTGCGCAAGTAACCACTTTCATAGTGAATAACATCAATATTAAGCAGATGAGCAATAACCTCCCGAACCTCTTCACCAGGAGCACCCGTACACTTCCCAACAATATCGTCATCTATATAAAACGAATAACTGGAAATCAACCCCATCACTCTCTTTGCAAGATTATACATATCTCTATGCTTTTCACTCGCCGACTCCACCCCCTCGTCTTGCATAGCGACATTTGGCAAGAGAGCGGCAAACTCCGTCTCGCTAGTCGCATCGGTAACGACTACATTCGACGAGCTTCTTCGACCGATTATAAAGAAAATCAAAGCAACTACCACTAGCGCAAAAACCAATACAGACAACGGTATCAAAACAGCAAAAAATAAAAACCCAAATGTCGATTTAATAAATGCCCAAACAGTTCCATCATAAATATAGGAAGCGATGATACTCCCGACTGCCCCCAGTACGATCGTCACAATTAAAGCTTTTAATTTATACATGCTGAAAAATCTCAGAAATTAATAAAACGCTCTATTCATATTTATGATTAGAGCGGGAGTGAAGGAGTACCCGCTGCCCTCTTGATGGCTCAATGCTACCAATCTTGCATACTTCTGTCTTCTGCCCCCCCCATCGAGCACGATAAAACGCTGACCATGCTAAGCGAGCGGACGGAAAAAACGGAAAACGTTCGCCACCTACCACCAACCGCAAGGCAAGTCGCTTAGCAATGAATCAGGATGACGGCCAGATCGCAGGAAGGGACCTAACACGCCTAGCCGGCACCTGACATATATCCCTGATAAACTGCGCACCATTCACCTCGTTGACTCAGATTCCCCAATGCATCTACAAACCGCCCCACTCTCCCGCCGCTTCTCCGTCGCCCCCATGATGGATTGGAACGCCTAATTGTGGAGGCCCCGTTAAATGTGACGTGTAGCTTACCTAAGAAAAGCTAGTACCACTTTCGTACCAACTCCAATTCCAAACACTGGAAACCGACCCCTTTTCTTTGCAGGCGGTGACAGACCTTGGCACTGCTATGCTTGGTTTTTTTCTAAACGAGTCGTCCACAATGGCAAGCGAATATTCACTGACAGACGTACTGGAACGGTTTTATCAAAATCAACTGGCCTTGGAGGCAGCAGTGATGGAATTGACTCTTTGGGCAGAGCAGCAAAACGCTTTAGAGCTCGGTGAGAATGTTCGCGGAGCGCTTCATACGATTGGTGAAAATGCAGGGCATATGAGGCAAGGTTTGGCTCGCTTGAAGGGTTTGGATTCGCTGTAGGCACACGAAGAAATCCGACCCGTTCTCTCACAATGCGACAGAATAACTTAGTAGCTTTTATCAGTACTTCTCATGATTTATAAGATAACGAATGTGCCGTGCTTCATTTGCGTAGCTCCTTGCCCTTCTTACGTCTACGTCCAGCCTCTCAATCGCCTCCTGCGCATCAGGCTCTGTCGAAGACTTTTCAACCAGGCGCACGAGCCTGAAAAGCGTCCAAGTGGAGATTAGAACTAGGTCCTGAAAGGGCTCATCAATGTAGGCATCTCCGACAGGCTTGTTCCGTAGTTCCTGATGCCATGCAGGATTCTTCATAAACGATGGTGTGCCTCCCCCTTCAATCGCTAGAAGATAACCGTGAACAAGGCTATTGCGGTACTCATTCAGATCTTCAGCTACCAGTGCCGCGACTTGCAGTACCGCGTTGCACTTATCGCTAAGCTTGGAGCTCCCCTGACCAAGGCGTTTGAATTGATCCTCAGATTTCATCTTTTCGGTAAAGGGTCGTACTCCGGCTACAGAACTATCTGAAAGCGTCCAGAGTGCACGCTCCAACGTCGTTTCGAATAGACCATATGCCACGATAAAGGCCCCAATCATCATTAGGTTATTTGGCATAAGGCCCAGTTGATATAGCCGAGCTTGTATTTTTAATGACTCGGAGGGGTAGTCGTATGGCATATGGTTTATCCAAACTTTTAGGGAGCACACGCTTGCCAATTTAACAGGTAGCAAGAATGTCCTCCCTGGCTGCGGGAGAAATCAGCATAGCAGCCAATATGGAAACGCTTCTCAATTTATTCATGCACCCAGCTTGCCTATGCGCAGACAACAAACTCATTTCCGGTTGGAAACGGAAGGAATTTAGTATCGGTCCGGCTCATTCCAATGCAAAAAAATGGCCATGAGCTATCATGCAATCTCAAACCTCTGCCGATGGGATCGAATATGGAAATCATAATTTCTAACTGCAACAATATAGATAGCGGAACTCTGCAGATCATCCCAAACAAGCTCAACATTAAATATGCGACAAACGGCAGTGGAAAAAGCACAATCGCAAAGGCGTTAGCGTACTCCATCACTGACAGACTCTCGGGCACAAGAAAACTACTAGAGCTCACATCATTTAAAAACAATCAAAACAAGGACGCCACCCCTAAAATACAAGGAGCAGAAGAAATAACAAAGCTAAGAATATTTGACGAAGCTTATATTAACGACTTTGTATTCCAAGCCGATGAACTAGTAAAAGGCAGCTTTGATATATTCATACGAGACAAGGACTACGAGTCCGGCATGGAGGAGATAAAATCCTTAACCAACGACATGAAAGACCTTTTAGTCGGCGACCCTGAAATCGAAATATTAATATCAGACCTGACAGAGCTTTCAAGTGCATTTGGAAAGCCGGTAAAAACGGGATTCCATGCTTCAAGCGGTATTGCCAAAGCACTAAAATCAGGTAACAAAGTCGCCTCAATACCGAAAGGACTGGAGAGATTTTCCAACCTAATCCAACACGAGCAAAATTATAAATGGGTAAAGTGGCAACAAGAGGGCCTCCCTTTTTTAGAAATATCATCTGATTGCCCCTACTGCACGCACGATGTAAAAGACACAATCGAAATTATTAACAATGTTACTAAGACCTACGACTCCAAGTCCATCGAAAGCCTCAACAAGACTGTAGCAATCTTTTCAAAACTTAATAAATACTTTGCAGACATCACACGCACAAACATTGATAGTTTTATAAAAAACATCGATGGCTATACGGATGCGCAAGCAGAATACATTCGCGAGGTATGGAGCCAAATTGACCGTCTCTCAGAGAGTTTAAAAAGAGCACAAAACCTAGGGTTCGCCTCATTTAAAAATGTGGATGTGATTATTGAAGAGTTGAGAAACCATAAGATAGATCTCAACCTATTCGTTCACCTTAACTCTCAGAGCACTCAAGATAAAATCCAGCTTGTAAACAAAGGGATTGATGGCTTACTGGAAAAGGCAGGAAAACTACAGGGCAGCATAACAAAGCAAAAGAAACTTATAGAGAAGCTAGTTAAAATTAACGGCTCCGGAATTAATGACTTTTTGCGTAACGCCGGATACAGCTATTCAGTGAAGCTTATTGAAGACGGCGAAAACTACAAGCTCAAGTTACTTCACAATTCTACTGAGGGGGAGATTGACAACGTTCGATCCCACCTTAGCTATGGCGAGAGAAACGCGTTTTCACTAGTGTTATTCATGTATGACTGCTTAAAGACCGAAGCTGAGTTAATTATACTTGACGATCCTATCTCATCATTTGATAAAAATAAAAAATACGCCATCGTCGATGCTCTTTTTCGTAAAGAAAACTCTTTCCGAGAAAAAACTGTTCTACTTCTCACTCACGACTTTGAACCTGTAGTAGACATGATGCTGCATCACCCTGACCGCTTTATAAAACCTGCCGTTTACTTCTTAGAAAACAACTCCGGTCAATTAAACGAAAAAAACATAGACCGATCTGATATCAAAACCTTCATAGAGATCGCTATTAGCAACTCTAAAACTGACTGCCACGACATAAACCGCCTAGTGTACCTACGCCGATACTACGAAATCATTCAAAACAAAAAAAACAGCTTCGACATTTTGTCTAGCCTTTTCCACAAAAGAGCGACCCCCTCAAAAAAATCTGTGGATGGCATTTTTACAGAACTAACTGAGGAGGAAATAAATGATGGAACTAAACATATCAACTTATTCGTTGAAAATTTTGAGTATAAGAATCTAATTAAATTAGTACAAGACGATGCACAAATGAAAATACTGTACTTTTCATCAAAAAATAACTATGAAAAACTTCATATATACAGGATGTTGTTTGACGGAAAGGAGAAAGATATTGAATCTGACGTGATACGTAAATTTATCAATGAAGCTTTCCACATCGAAAATAATTACATCTACCAACTCAACCCATCTCAGTTCCAGCTTGTGCCTCAGTACGTTATAGATGAATGTGACACATTTATAGCCGGCTTATAGGTAGGTTTAAGGTATGCGGCGCACTGAACTGCCAGCGCCGCATACCGCTGCATAAGGTTCACGCGTAAGACTAAGGAAAGCACAACGGCGCATGGATCCCTGCCATCTCCATATCTCGCTATCGGCTTTTCATGTTGACCCAAGGGAAAGAGGTTAGGAGGGTAAGTTTTTTGCTAAGCGCCCTGAACGCCTTGTTTTTTATGGATTTTCTAAGCGTCGGCAAGGTTAGCTTTTTGGTTAGGTCTGGTTATTTCCTAACCTTTACTAGTGTTAAATATTCAATATATAAATTCCTTTAAAAACAAATAGTTAGGAAAAGCTAACCTTTTACCTAACCCAACCTAACCCATCAAAGTTAGGTCTCAACCCCAACAAATACGGGCCTGCTAAGCCCAAAGCCCCCCTTCAAAAAAAAACTAACCTTTTTCCCGAGGCACCTACTGATTTCAGCCGTTCGTGCCTGCTTATAAGCGTTGCGAAAAACATCCACCCTCGCAGGGTTCCGCAGGTTTCTGCCCCCTCCAAAACGCAAAGCAAGCGCCCAGCCTGAGCAGCCTAAAGAGGTTCGCAGGTGCGCAGAAAAAACCACCCATTTAGCCCGCAGGCGAGGTGGGGGGACGACGGCGCGCGCCGGGTGATGAAGCACGTCACTGCCCCGATGTAGCACGCCTGTACCCCGAACGTGGCACGCCAACTCCCCGCCTACGTCGGGCAGCTCGTAGGGTGTCGCCCGCGCAGACTCGAAAGGCCCGTGTTTATTGGGCCGCGCAGCCGTTTACGCTTGCCGTGATACCCTGCAAATGCTATGTTGAACTGGGTTTTTTCATGCTGATGAAGGACAAACTTTCACCTATCCAAGCTGACTTTTCCGACCCAATCCCTCCTCCCCCCTTACAGCTCGTCGCCTCAAATCGCGTCGCGATCAAACGTCACTTACTGTATACACATACAGTATTGGATTCATGCCCATGAACGATGATGACGACACCCTCGGATGGCTTGGCCTCCCCACCCCACTGCAGATGTACCGACAGCATTGCCGTTTACTGGAGAACGAGATCCAGGAACTGAACCTGCAATTACGCAAAGCGCGGGAGGATGTTTTCGGAATCAGTCAGATGTTGCTGGCTACCGAGGCGAAGAACACCGAGTTCGCCGGATACCTCCGTCAGAGAGGCGGTGAAGCGGCTGAGATGCGAAAGCAGATCAACACGCTGACGACCTCCCTGGGCGCAAGTCAGCGCGAAGTCGAAGGCCTGAAGCGAATCGTCAACGAGATGAGACCTCGACCGACCGCGATTGTCTAAGATCAGAAGGAAAGAGGGATTGGCCATGTGCGGAAGACTTTCGCAGTACCGGGGAATTCACGACTTTGTTGCGGCATTGAGCATGCCCAATGCCCTTGCAAACTCCGTGGGTGATCAACCCATCGAACGCTACAACGTGGCACCAACGACCGAAGTTGCTTTGTTACACCTACAGGGCGACTTACTGCACGCCGATCCGGTGCGTTGGGGTTGGCGACCACATTGGGCGAAGGATCGGGCCGCGCCGATCAATGCACGCGTGGAGAAGGTCGCCCACGGCCCGTTCTTCCGGACGATTTGGCCTCACAGGGCGATCACTCCTATCGACAATTGGTTTGAGTGGGTAGATGAAGGTGGCCCCAAGAAACAGCCCTACCTGATCCGCAAGCGAGACGGCTCACCCATCTTGTGCGCGGCCATCGGCCAACTACCAGACGCTGATGAAGGCCCAGGCGAGCATGACGGCTTTGTGATCATCACCGCCGACAGTGCTGGCGGCATGTTGGACATTCACGACAGGAGGCCCGTGGTATTAGCACCGGACCTCGCCCGCGAATGGCTGGACCTGGCAACACCAAAAGAGCGTGCCGAGCAAATGGTGTTGCACCAAGGCGAGCCGGTCGAGGCCTTTGAATGGTTCAAGGTCAGCAGCGCCGTGGGCAACGTGAGAAACAGGGAAGCACGTTTGATTGAGCCCTTACCCTAGAAGATCCCGCCCACCGCACTTGGCTTCCAATTGCCACAGCTTTCGGCTTCGGCCTCACTCGGCGGCCAGCGTGTTGCGTAGAATCATGCATCTGGTAGTAATATGCTGGCCCACAACCATCGAGGGTTAGCAAGCCAATTGCTATTCGAACATGCGGAAAATCGAATAACTTCTAGTAGCTGCAACTTTAAACACTAAGAATTAGGGATAATTACTGTGGGCAATGTGAATCTAGATTCAACATATGAAAAAATGTACATCTACGAAGAAGAGATAAAAGACAGCATAAGTATAAAAACCCAGCTTATATTTACAGCGATTTTTATTTTAATTTCAACAACTGTATATCTTGCTCGCTTTCTAGACTTCTCTGTTAAGCCAGACATAGCCTACGTCATCGTATTTCTTGTATGCCTCGTAGTAATCACTGCTGCCTTTTCAACCTATTTCAATTTCAGAGCCTTTAGCGGATCTGAATTCAACAGAATGCCCTATGCCTCAAGGGTCCAAGAATATTATGAGGAACAAATTCAATACAACATTGATGCCGAACAATACAATTCTGCTGTGGCCCCAGATGACGCCATAGAATATTTAGACCCCAAAAAGGAGACCGAAGCTTTTATCTCCAGAACTTACATAAATTGCGCAACGCATAACGCACTAATCAACGAAGAACGCTCAAGATGGGTATTCAAGGCGCTTGCTGGCTTTCTTTTAGCGTGCATCCCCCTCGCTATAGCCAGCTTACTATTTGTAGTTTTTGACATGGACACATCATCCCCTCGCAAAAACCTATCTATAAAAGACAGCTATGTTGGGGGAGAGATTTCGTCATTGAGAAACCAACTGGCTACTTCACCTAAGTCCGACGCAATAGCAGATCTTGAGAAAAGAACTATAATATTAGAGAACATCATCAATAAAAAAGAGGAAATCCAATTGAGCGACTCGAAAAAAACGAGTAACACCGAGCAACAACCAAAGCCTCAGGCGCCAGTTAAGCCGAGTGCTCCACCGTCACGAATGATGTACGATGATGTCAATGGTGGCTCGAATAGGGGTTTAAAAAATGAAAAGTGATGGTGGTCAATCAAAACCAACAGCCACACGGCCGACTCCACCTAAAAAGCCTACAGAGCCGGTTGTGCGTCGTATCGTGAACGAAAAAGTCATCAATCGGGATATAGCACTGGGACGCCGATGAGTTCCAGGCTGAACCAGTAGCTGTCTCGAGGGGGCCCAGAGTCGTGTGGCGCCCCCTCATTCATTGCGTGAGTGACAGCACACACGAGCGCTGCGACAGCTCATGTCTTGGCGCATGCACACATCGCACAACATGTAGCACCCCAATCGCTCTAGCCTGTCGCGGGTACCTGTACCCGTCCGCTGCATATTCCCGCCCGACCTCTCTCACTACCACAGCTACTCCAGCGCACCATAAAACCATGCGTACGCCAAGCTTAAGTGCTAGTTTGCGTAGGCTAAGAGCTATAGCTCCTTGAATCAGAAAATCAATACCCGCAGAGTGACAAATCATTCGACGGACATAAAAAGCATATTCTATATGCAATTTACTCATATAGGGAGATTCGCCAATGGAACAAGATAACTTCCACGCAAACGTTCAGTACGATGATTTCACAGGCACTGCGGCTGCTGACCACCATGACACGAAGGATATTTCCAAGTATCTCTCAGCTCAGGGGTTGATAACCGAAGGAGAGTTTCTTGTTGGTATTGAAGCGTACGCAACAGAACTCATGAGCACCCCTAAAGTAACCGACGTCGATGTAACCGTGCTGTTGACGAAGTACGAGGGCCACGACAATGTCCAAGCGGCTGTAGATAGTGGCGCCCCCCTGAAGGTCCGCCGGGTTAAGTTTCAAATGCCCCTGACAGACTTTTTCACACTGTTCAAGCGTTTCAAAATTTCCATTTCCAGTCACGGAATGATCAATAAGCGCGATATCAGTTTCGATAGCTAAGCGAAGAGCCCCAGCTTAAACCACTGGGGCCAACTCATACGGTTTGAACCGCATTACCTCCTCCCCAAGCCACTCATTCACCTGCGCCATACGCGCCTGAATCGGCTCCAGTTCATTGGCCGCATAAATCTGCGCCGCCTCCCTGATTGACCCAAACCCACCCGCGTTCTGCGGCACGATGCCCATCAGTTGCGGCGGAATGCGCAAGCTGGCCAGCACGTCGTCGCGGGTCTGGTTTTTGATCGAGTTGAATTCGTCCTTGGCCGTCACTTCACTGACAGGGATGATCTGCAGCCCGTCTTTTTTGCCGTTCGGCGAATACACAAACAGGTTGCGGAAGTTGCCAGGTCCCTTGGAATCCTTGAGCGCTTTGCGCAGGGAGTCGACATCCGCCTCGTTCTGCGCGGCGTCGGTCATGTAGAGGATGAAGCCCGCATGACTGCCGTTCTCGTAATACTTGCGGCGAAACAGCGTGGCCGATTCATTCAGCAACGCCGACTGCAAGGCGCTAATCCACTCGGGCAGGCCATACACCTCCTGATGCAGATCCGCTTCCCGCAGATGAAAAACGGTGCCCGGTTCAAATTCGTGCTCTTCCTTCCAGCCCTGGACCATGAACTGCCGGCCGTCCTTGCCCGAGCGCATGTACTTCGCCAGCGGCGGTACCAGCTCGCGCACCGGGCCGAGCATCGAGCGCCGTCCCTCCAGATAGCCGTTACCCAGGCACAGGAAGTCCAGGGCGAACTGTTCGAACGCTGCCCGCGACAGCAGCCGGTGTGGAATGAAGGTTTTGCTCAGCAAATTGCGCTTGAACATCAGGCCCGAGTGAAGATGAACGCTGGAACCCACAGACCGTGCCAGACCGTCCAGCGATAGCGGCGGTTCGTACCACCGCCCGTTAAACCAGCACTCCAGATAATCAAACACCTCCCGGCCACTCAACACTGGTGACGGATCACCGAAGCTGAACGCCTCCATCTTGCTATCACTGCGAGGAATGAACTCCTGCGTTGCAACCGTGGAAGCCTGGGCCACTTGCTTGGTATTTCTGCGGCGGTTCGACATCAAAAAATCTCCATCCGCCCGGTGTTGGCAGTGGTCTGCCCCTCCAGCGGTTCGTTGTGCAATGCGTGAAAGAGCGCCCACGCCAGGTCGGCGTGGCCGGTGTTGTCGTTGCGGCCGGCGGTGTAGGTGAATTGGCGACCGCCTGCGGTGATGGTCTTGCGGATCGCCATCAACGACTGCGCCATGTCGGTCCAGCCGGCGTCGAACTCCAACCGGCCCCGGTGGATCACGTCGTAGGCCTTCAGCACCAGACGGGTCTTGACCTCAGGCGAATAGCTGAACGTGGTGACATTGGGGAAGAATTGGCGAACCAGCTGCGCCACGCCGCTGCCCAGGCCGGTGACATCGATCCCGATGTACGTCACCCAGTAGCGGTCGCAGACGGCTTTGATCACGCTGGCCTGGGCCGCGAAATCCATGCCACGGAACTGGTGACGCTCCAGCACCCGGAACTTGCCACCTGGTACCAGAGGCGGCGCGACCACCACCAGGCCCGAGCAATCGCCAGTTTCCGCCGGGTCATATCCCACCCACACCTGGCGATCACCGAAAGGCCGCATGGCAAACGGCTTGTAGTCCTCGGCCCACTCGACCCAGCTGTCGACCATGCAGGGCTGCAACACCGTCAGCGGGAAAATACTCGCGCCGTCGTCGACGAATTCGCACATGAGCAGGTTTGCGAACGCTTCGGGGCTGTACTCCCGCCGCAGTTCTTCAATGTCGAATAGGTCGCAACCACCCTGCTCCGCATCAAGTATGGTGACGATCTGCCGCCATAACCGGTCTTCACAGAACCGGCCCTGCTGGAGCGCCCCGTGGGATACGTCGACTTTGGTGTGCTGAGCGGCCGGCTTGCCCTTGTTGAAGCGCTCGCCCGTCCAGAATGTGTAGGCCTCATGGGCCATGGTCGACGGCGTAGAGAAGTAGGTTTTGCGCCACTTCTTGTGCATCGCCATACCCGAGGCAACCTTGTTCAGCTCCTCAAACTTGAACGTCCAGAAGAATTCGTCAAAGTAGAAATTGCCGTGGTAGCCCTGGGCCGTGCGCGCGTTGGTACCGAGAAAAAACAGTTCGGCGCCGTTCGGCAGCACGATGGGATCACCAGTCAGCTCGACGCCGATGACCTCGCGGGCAAACGCTTGAATGTAACCACGGAACAGGTAGGCCTGATTCTTCGACGCCGACAAGAAAATCTGATTGCGCCCAGTTTCCAGCGCATCAATAAACGCCTCTCGGGCGAAGTAATAAGTGGCGCCGATCTGCCGGCTTTTGAGGATGACGCGGGTGCGCTGGTTGCCCGCCCGGTGCCAGTCTTTCTGGTAGTCGAAACACCCATCGATAAACGCTTCACGCAGCAGCTCGATCTGGTCTTCGCTGATGTCGTTTTTCGGCGTCTTCTTCTTCGGCCCTTCGTTGCGCTTGGCGAGGTTGGGGTTGAGTTCGGTTTCGGTACCGCCACCCTGGAAGCGCTGTATGCGGGCCTGCCGCTCCAACTGCCGGTGCAGCAGGTCGATCTCTTTGAAGTCCCCGCCGCTCTTGCCTTCCTTGAGGATCAACTGCACCAGACGCGCTTCCAGCGCCCCGCCGATGCGCTCGACGTTATCCGCCCGGTCCCACTCGTCGCGGGCTTTCCAGCTGTGTAGCGTTTTTTCCTTTTCGCCCGTAGCCTCGGCAATCTCGCAGATACGCCAACCCATCCAATACAGGAACTTGGATTGGCGTCGGGGATCGATTGGGAGCAGTTCAGTCGTAGTCATGGCCGCGATGCTGCCGCCCGCGCCTGCGAGTCAGTAGCGCCGCCCCTTGTAGTCCCGCTCTCTACAATCCCGTCCCGTTGCCGCAACTCGCGCGCGTCACGACCATGCCCCTCATTGCAACGCACTTAGCGCCCAACGCATTGAGGATTCCCGGCATGAAGAAATTCCGCAGTAATTGGTTCCGCGTCGCCGTCGAGGGCGCTACCTCTGACAAGCGCACCATCAAACGCAGCTGGCTGGAACAGGCGGCGAAGAACTTCAATCCAGCCACCTATGGTGCTCGCATCTGGCTGGAGCACTTCCGCAGCCTGTTGCCCGATAGCCCCTTCAAAGCCTACGGCGACGTGCTAGCGGTCAAGACCGAAGAAGTGGAAATCAACGGCCAGAAGAAGCTGGCCCTGTTCGCGCAGGTCGAGCCGACGCCCGATCTGATCGCCATGAACAAGGCCAAACAGAAGATTTACACCTCGATCGAAATCGACGACAGCTTCTCGGACACCGGCGAGGCCTACATCGTTGGCCTGGCGGTGACCGACTCCCCGGCCAGCCTGGGCACCGATGTACTGTCTTTCTCCGCGCAGAAGCCAGAATCCAGCCCATTCAAAGACCGTCATTATTCCGCGACGTCGATGTTCACCGAGGCGGTGGAAACCGAGTTGCAGTTTGAGGAAATCGAGGACAAACCCAGCCTCGGCGCCCAGCTCTTCAGCAAGGTGCAGGCACTACTCGGCGGCAAACAGGCGAAGGACGACGCCGAGTTCGCCCAAATCGGCCAGGCCGTCGAAGCGATTGCCGACCACGTCAAGGATCTGCCCGATCAGTTGGCCGCCGAGAAGAAATTCTCCGGAGAACTGAACACCAAGGTTGAGCAGCTCAGCAAAGACCTGGTCGAGCTGAAAACCACCCTTGGCAAAACCCAAGACCACTCCCAAACCCAGCGCCCACCGGTAACCGGCGGCGGCAAACAAGCCCTGGCTGAGTTCTGACCTGCGGCCTACACCGCCCAGCCCACTATCGGAGACACCCATGCGTAACGACACTCGAAAACTCTTCACCGGCTACCTCAGCCAGGTCGCACTGCTCAACGGCGTTGAAACGGCCACAGCCACATTCAGCGTCGACCCTACCATCCAGCAGCGCCTGGAAACCAAGATTCAGGAGTCGAGCGAGTTCCTGACTAAGGTCAACGTCATCGGCGTTGATGAACAGGAAGGCGAAAAGGTCGGACTGGGCGTGGGCGGCACCGTTGCCAGCCGTACCAACACCAACGTCAAAAAACGTGAGCCGCGCAGCATCGGCACTCTGTCGAGCGATAAGTACAAGGCTGAGCAGACCGACTTCGATACCTTCGTCAGTTACAAACAGCTCGACGCCTGGGCCAAGTTCCCGGACTTCCAAACCCGCCTGTCCAGCGCCATCGCCCAACGTCAGGCGCTCGACCGTATCCAGATCGGCTTCTACGGCACTTCGGCTGCCGAGCAGACCGACCGCAATGCGCACCCGCTGCTGGAAGACGTCAACATCGGCTGGCTCCAGCAGTACCGCACCCACGCACCCGACCGTGTGCTGAAGGAAGGTGCCGTCTACGGCAAGATCACCATTGGCAAAGCCGGCGACTTCAAGAACATCGACGCCCTGGTCTACGACGCAATCCAGTTGCTCGACCCTTGGTACCGCCGCAACCCTGGCTTGGTGGTGCTGACCGGCCGCGAGCTGGTCCACGACAAGTTCCTGGCCCTGGTCAACAAAGACCAGGACGCGACCAACACCCTGGCGAGCGACCTGATCATCTCGCAACGCCGCGTCGGTGGTTTGCCGCTGTACGAGGTGCCGTACATCCCCGAAGGCACGATCCTCATCACCACCTTCGCCAACCTGTCGGTGTACTGGCAGATCGGCGGGCGCCGCCGCTACCTCAAGGAAGAGCCGGAGTGGAACCGCGTGAGCAACTTCGAATCGTCGAACGAGGCTTATGTGGTCGAGGAATACGGCCTGGGCTGCCTGCTGGAAAACATCACGCCGGTTGAAGACGCAAGCAGCGAGGGTTAATCCCATGGCACTCAGCATCGCCCAAGCCCACCAGCGCCGCGCACGCGCGGCAATGGAGGCAGCGAAAACGGCACCACAGCAATCCATGGCCGGTGCAACAGCGTACGAGCACCAGTTGAATCAGTTGCTGCAAGACCGGTTGCGCCTGAAAGCCATCCAGTCCAACGAGGGCAAAGCTGCACTCAAGGCACAGTTGTTGCCCGAGTACATCCCCTATGTTGAGGGAGTACTTGCAGCAGGCAATGGTGCTCAGGACGATGTCATGACCACCGTCATGGTCTGGCGCGTTGACGTCGAGGACTACAGCGGTGCCCTGGACATCGCCGACTACGTGCTCAAGCACAAGCTGATCATGCCAGACCGATTCGAACGCACCACCGGTTGCCTGGTGGCGGAAGAAATCGCCACGGCCGCGCTGAAAGCGCAAAAGGCCAATGGCAGTTTCGACCTGAGCATCTTGCACCGCACCGTCGAACTGACCGATGCCGAAGACATGCCCGACCAGGCCCGCGCCAAGCTGTACCTAGCAACCGGCCGCGCGACATTGGATGGCATCACCGCCGAGGAGCCAGGCCAGCCCGGACAGATTCAGGCCGGTATCGACCTGCTCAAGCGGGCGATCGAGCTGCACGACGGCTGCGGCGGCAAGAAGGATTTGGACAGCGCCGAGCGCCTCCTGAAAAAACACGCTGCCACTGGCAGCTAACCGAGCGTCCCCACGCACCCCGCCGGCTCGGGGCGGATCGGCCAGGCCGCTCCTCCTGAACGTGAAGCCCCGACCACCGGCGATCTATCGGAGCAGTCATGAACACCGCCTTTGCAAACTTCTACCAGAGTGATTTCACTCCAACGGAATCTGAACGGCGCTTGGCTGCTGCGGCTGAACAGTACGTGGCCGAGACAGAGGCTTACGACCGCACCGTCTGCACCGGTCCTATTGTGAAAGGCTCCATCATGCCTGCCGACTCGCACGAACGTGGGCTGGTGAACCACAACGCCATGCGAGCGATGGACCGTCTCTGTACGCAACACCCCGAATTCACCCGGCAGCAGATCCTGCGCGAAGTTTCCCGCGCAGATATCCGAGGCCCTTCCCTTTGAGCGCATTCGTAGCCAGCGGACCAGTCACCGGCGGTCATATCAACACCGACCCATTCTGGCCCTCAATCGATCTTGAGCAGCTTCGGGCCAGACTGCGCATCGATAACAGCGTCACCCCGGCTCGCCTGGAAACTGCCGTAATCGCCGCAGCCATCAACCTCAACCGTGAACTGAAGTCCTGGAAGGCCACACAACAAGCTGCCGGCCACGCAACTTTGGCCGATGTGCCCGACGACAAGATCAACGACGTATCGGTCCAGGCCCACCTGTACCGCCGTGCGATCGAGGCAGGTACCGGCGCCGAAGTCTGCGAGCGGTACCGGGACTACAGCGCGACCAACGCGGGAAACAGCAAAGCCGAAGAAACCATGCCGACCATCGACGATTACCGCCGCGATCTGCGCTGGGCTGTTCGTGACTTCCTGGGTCTCAGCCGCACTACCGTGGAGTTGATCTGATGAACGATATGAAAATCATCGACTGGAACGAAATCAGCCGCCTTGGGCTACATGAACGCATCAACCGCGAAATCATGCATCCGCTCGGCCTGGCGATTTTCAGAGTGGTTGAAACAGGACAGTCCCCAGGCGCCTACGTGTCACCTGACGGTGTTTTCGAGTACGCGACACCGATAACACGTGTAGAGCCTGAGGAAGAGTGATGACAGTCGCCGTCCGCACCAATCAGAACGACACCGTCGACGCCCTCTGCTGGCGATTCTACGGCCGCACTGCCGGCGTCACCGAGGCCGTGCTGGAAGCCAACCCCGGCCTGGCTGACCACGGCCCGATCCTGCCGCAAGGCCTTGTCGTCAACATGCCCGAAGCCCAAACCAGCGCGCCCCAGCGGCAGATGGTGCAGCTATGGAACTGACCCCCTGCATCCAAGGAAAACCACACCATGGCTGATCCGACTTCCAGCGTTGTGACTGGCCTGCTCATTGGTTTGGGCCTGTCCACCGTAACGCCCGTTATCGACGACGGGGCGCTATTCGGCGCCATCCTCGGCGCCTGGCTGGTTACCAGTACCAAGCGCGACCTTAAAGTCTGGCAGCGGCTGGGCTCACTGTTCCTGTCGGCCGGCGTGGGCTATCTGTTCGCGCCTATGGCTTTACAGGCAATTCCGTTTATCACCAGCGGCGGCAGTGCATTTGTCTGTGCCCTAGTGGTCATCCCGATCAGCATCAAGCTCATGGTGTGGGTGGAAAAAGCGGACATCTGGGACATCTGGCGTCGCATCAGAGGGGGCATCTGATATGCCAAACATCGAATTGGCCGTGCAGTTGATCGCTGCGATCGCTTACCTGCTTAGTGCCCTGCGCTTGGCCTGCTACACCCGAGGCGATGCGCGGTACCGGCGCAGCATCTCGCTGTTGGCAAGCCTGTTTGGCGCCACGTTGTGCATCTGCGGTCTGGAGATCCTGCTGGAACGCCAGCCCACCAGCCTCGGGCAGGCTGCTGCCATCGTGCTGCTTTGCATCCTGATTTTCCGTTCACGCGGCAACGTCGCCGCCCTGTTGAGGCCCAGCGCATGACCACCACCCTTCGCCACGGCGACCGCTCGCAAGCAGTGCTGATGCTGCAAAAGAACCTCAACAAGCACGGTGCCAACCTCTACCCTGATGGTGTGTTCGGCGACGACACTGAATCGGCTGTTCGCGCTTACCAGCTGAAAGTCGGCCTGGTCGTCGATGGCGCCGCCGGCGAAAAGACCCAAACCAGCCTGGCCGGTGGCGACTGCACGCAGCTGCTGCGCAACAATGACCTGGTGGCCGCTGCCGAACGCCTCGACGTTCCGTTGGCGAGCATCTATGCGGTCAATGAAGTGGAATCGAAGGGCAAGGGCTTTCTCGACAACGGCAAGCCGGTGATCCTGTTCGAACGGCACATCATGTACCGCCAGCTCGCCACGGCACGACATGCCGGCGATGACGCGGCCGAACTCAAGCGTCACGCGGACCAGCTCGCCACCGCCAACCCTGCCCTGGTCAACCCGAAGCCCGGCGGATACATCGGCGGTACCTCCGAACACCAGCGCCTGGCCATGGCCCGCCTGATCGACGACACAGCCGCACTGGAGTCGGCTTCCTGGGGAGCGTTCCAGATCATGGGCTTTCATTGGAAGCGCCTCGGCTACTCCAGCGTACAGGCCTTCGTCGCGGCAATGACTGCCGGCGAATCGCAGCAGCTCGACGCCTTCACCCGCTTCATCGAAACCGACCCGGTGCTGCACAAGGCGCTGAAGGGCCGCAAATGGGCAGAGTTCGCCAGGCTCTACAACGGGCCAGATTATTTGCGGAACCTCTACGACACCAAACTCCAGCGCGCCTACGAGCGGCATGCCGCCTGCGAGTGTGGCAAAGGAGTGGCGGCATGATCGACTTCAAAGCGCTGCAAAAGCTGCGGGTAAGGGACGGTGACCTGCTGGTGGTACCGGAGTCGACCGAACAAAGCGATATGGAGTTGTTGGCCGAAGCCATCCAGATCATGAACGGCGCACGGGCCGTAATCGTGCGCGGCCCGATCAAACAGCTCGATACGGCAGACATGAACAAGCTCGGCTGGTACCGCGCGTGAGCACGCTGCGCCAGGCCCTATATGGCCTCGCCCTGCTCGGCGCTCTGGTGCTGCTGATCTGGGTCCAAGAAACACGCATCGACGTCGCTGAAGGCAAAACCGAACGGGCACAAGATGCGGCCAAGTCCGCCCGCGACGACGCCGCTCGCAACCTGAAAACCGCCAATACCCTTGCCGGTACCCTGAAACAGGAACGCGACGCACAGAGCACCCTGCGCGGCCAGCAGGACCAGCTGCGCCAGAGCCTGGCCAAACGCGAGCGAACAATAGAGGAGCTGAAACGTGAAAACGACGAACTACGCGACTGGGCTACTCAGCTTTTGCCTGATGCTGCTCGCCGGCTGCGCGAGCGCCCCGCCCTCACCGGCGCCGCCGCTTATCGTGACTGGCTGTCCAGCCGTGGTGCCGTGCCACCTGCCGGCGACAAGCCCCCTCAACAACGGTGACCTATTGACCGACGAAGACCGCGCCGAAGCTGCCTGGGCTGACTGCGCGGCGCAGGTCGACATGGTCTACAAACACCAGCAGGCCAACCCATGAATAAGCCGGAAAGCCTACGCGCCCACCTGCTGGCCACCGTCGCCGAGTTCAAGCACAACCCCGACCGTCTGCTGATATTCATCGACAACGGCAAGGTCCGTTGCACCGCCGCACACACCCTGTCGTTTGAATACAGCTTTGACCTGCAGATCATCCTCACCGAATTCGCCGGACACCCCGACAGCGTGATCCTGCCGATCCTGGGTTGGCTGAGCGTCAACCAATCCGAGCTGCTGGAAAACCTCGAAAAGGCCAAAGACGGCATCCAGTTCGAAGCCGACATCCTGGACAAGAACAAGGTGGACCTCAGCATTACCCTGCAGCTGACAGAGCGGGTTGTCGTAGGGGAGGATGACCAAGGCAACACCACCGTGAAGCATCCGAACGAACCGCAGTACGTCGCGGGCTACCTCGATCCGAACTGGAAGCCTGGTGCCCAGGGCAACACCAGTGAATGGAGAGTGCCGGTTGGCGAATAATCTGGAAGCGCTGGAAACTTGGGCGGCGGTGCTGCTGGATCGCCTGGAACCTGGTGAGCGCGGTAAGCTCGCCCGGAGCATTGGGCAGGAGCTGCGCCGCAGTCAGCAGAAACGCGTGATGGCTCAGGAGAACCCCGATGGGACCAAGTTTGCGCCGCGAAAGCAGCGAAACCTGCGCGGAAAGCAGGGGCGTATTCGTCGGAAGCTGGCGATGTTCAAGAAGCTGCGGACTGCGTCATACCTGAAGGTCCGAGGTGATAGCAATACCGTGACTGTGGGCTTCACCGGGCGCATTGCCCGAATCGCAAGGGTTCACCAATACGGGTTGAAAGATCGAGCTGAACGCGACGCGCCCGACGTCAAATATGATCAGCGTGAGTTAGTAGGCTTCACACAAATGGATCTAGACAAAATCCGTGATAGCCTATTAAGCCATTTAACTAAATAAATAAGAAATATTAAGTTTCTCTAGCTGCAACGGAAATCAAAATCTTAAGATCATCGCAAGCCTTCCCAAGCTTCAATTGAGCTTTGCCCGCCGGTTCTAAAAAGAGATTACCCGGCTGGCCTGACTGGTAAGCTTTCTTGTGCGAAAATTCAATATCATTTATTTCATCTCGTATCTTAAGGATGGACGCATATGCTTCTTGCAGCTCGCCACCATAAATATCGACAATCATACTTATTCTATTAAAATCAACTTGCTTAGCAGGCGATTCTCTTATCTCGTCAAGATATTTATTATAGTCAATCTGTCCTTTCATAACCAATGACAAGCTTAGATAGTTACCAAAAAAAGCATTACTCCAATGACATATAAGAATATATAACTCTTCGAGGCGCTCCTTCCTCTCCCGTCTACTAACAAGCTTTTCCTCATGAGCAAGCTGTTGCTCTAGCCGCTTCAAATTCGCCCTATTGGTTAATGAAACTCCAAATGTTGTGAGTAGCGAACCAAATATGACCCCTGCTAGGCCAATCCAGGTCGCTGAGGGCACATCCTTTAGCATTTCTAGACCCATTTTTTCCCACCTTAAATTACCTAACGACAGAAACACGCTTTGTATTGGTGAAGTCTATCTCAGCCTGTACAGGTCCGCGTTACAAGTACGCAAGGCTGCGGCCTCGCGCACGCAACGCCACTATCGGCGCCATGAACGACTTCGCCGCCCTCTCCCGCATGCTCGAAAACCTCATCCGCTTCGGCGTAATCGCCGCCGTGCAGATGGAGCCCCCGCGCGTGCAGGTAAAAACCGGAAAGCTGACCACCACCTGGCTGCCGTGGCTCGCCCTGCGCGCCGGTGCTGACCAAGAGTGGGATCCACCCACCGAAGGCGAACAGGTGATTCTTTTCAGCCCATCCGGGCAGCTCGCCAACGGCATAGTAGTAACCGGCCTGTTCAGTGACCACATTCCCGCAAACGGTAACCGCACCGGCCTGCACCGTCGCACCTATGCCGACGGCGCGGTGATCGAGTACGACAGCGTCGCCCATCACCTGAATGCCACCCTACCCGACAGCGGCACCACCAGCCTGGTGAGCAAGGGCGGGATCAACATCATCGGCCCCATCAATCACCAGGGCGATTACAACCAAACCGGCAACCAGAACGTGGTCGGCCTGGTGACCGTCTCCGAAGACGTGGTCGCGGCCACCATCAGCCTGGTCAAGCACCTGCACGGCGGCGTGCTGGTGGGCAGCGCGAAGACGGGGAAACCAGAATGAACCGCGAAACTGGCGCATCCATCAGCGACTTGGACCACATCGGCCAGAGCATCACGGACATCCTTACCACCCGCATCGGCACCCGTGTGATGCGCCGCGAATACGGCAGCCTGCTGCCCGACCTGGTCGACCATCCCTTCAATGACGCCACGCGCCTACGCGTTTACGCGGGCTCAGTCATGGCGTTGATGCGCTGGGAGACCCGTATCAGCCTCAGTCGCGTGCAGTTCCTCGGCGCGAACCTGCAAGGGCAGTCCGTGCTTGATCTGGAGGGCTCCGTCGTCGACACCAATGAACCCTTTAGCCTGAGCCTGCCACTGCAACTAGGGGGAAGCGTATGAATTCCTTTGCCGCGATTGACCTCAGCCAGCTCCCGGCGCCGCAGATCGTCGAGCAGATCGACTTCGAATTGATCCTGGCCGAGCGCAAGGCCTACATGATCAGTCTGTGGCCGATCGAGGAACAGGAGCAGATTGCAGCGCGCCTCGACATGGAATCGGAACCCCTGGCAAAGCTGCTGCAGGAGAACGCCTACCGCGAAACCATCTGGCGTCAGAGGGTGAATGAGGCGTCCATGGCGAACCTGCTGGCCTTTGCCAAAGGCCCCGACCTGGATCAACTGGCTGGCAATTTCAACGTACAGCGCCTGGTGGTTCAGGAAGCCAAGCCCATGGCAGTCCCGCCCCTCGCGCGGATTATGGAAAGCGACGACAGCTTGCGCGAACGGGCGCAAATGGCCTGGGAGGGCTTGAGCACCGCCGGCCCGCGCCAGAGCTACATATTCCACGCCCGAGGCGCTGACGGCCGTGTTGCCGATGCCACGGCCGAAAGCCCATCTCCCGCCGTGGCGGTTGTTACCGTGCAGGCGCTGCTAGGCGACGGCAGCGCGTCTGCCGACCTGGTCAACGTCGTCAAAAAACACCTGAGCGACGATGACCGCCGGCCCGTTGCCGACCGCCTCACCGTCCAGGGCGCGGAGATCATCCGCTACGCGGTTAAAGCCAAGCTCTACCTGCTGACCAGCGGCCCCGAGTCAGAGCCAATCCTTGCGGCAGCCGAACAGCGCCTGCTGGCATACGTCCACCAACGTCGACGCCTCGCAATGGAGGTGTCGGAATCTGCGCTGCACGCCGCGTTGTTCGTCGAAGGGGTTCGCAAAGTTGAGCTGGAAGACTGGGTCGATATCGTCGCCACCAAAGAACAGGCGCCCTACTGCACAGGTGTGACCATCACGCGGGGCGTTGAATAATGGGCGCCCAGCAGCTACTGCCGAACAACTCCACGTCGCTTGAGCGCCAGGCTGCTCAGGCCCTCGCGCACATTCAGCGCGTACCGATCCCGCTGAGAACGCTCTGCAACCCGAACACCTGCCCGGTCGTGGCACTGCCCTACCTGGCCTGGGCCTTCTCCGTCGACCGCTGGGACAGCAACTGGACCGAAGCTACCAAGCGCGCAGCCATCCGATCATCCCGCTACATCCACGCGCACAAGGGCACCATCGGCGCCCTGCGCCGCGTGGTCGAGCCCCTGGGCTACCTGATTGAGGTGATGGAATGGTGGCAGACCGTACCGGAAGGCGTGCCCGGCACCTTTGCGTTGAAGGTCGGAGTGCTGGACACCGGCATCACCGAAGAAATGTACCAGGAGCTTACCTGGCTGATTGATGACGCCAAGCCGCTCACCCGCCCACTGACCGGCCTGGCCATCAGCCTGGAAAGCACCGGCACCGTGTTCATCGGGGCCTGCGTGTACGAAGGCGACGAACTCAGCGTTTACCCACCGACCCAGCGCGATATCGACGTCAGCGGCGTGTACCGCATCGGTGGCCGCGAACACCATATCGACACGATGGACATCTACTCATGACCGACCAAAACAGCCAGTTCTTCGCGATCCTCACCGCCGTCGGTGAAGCCAAGCAGGCGAACGCCGCAGCCCTCGGCACATCCTGGACGTTCGCCCAGATGGCCGTGGGTGATGCCAACGGCACCGACCCTATCCCCAGCCGCACCCAAACCAAACTGATCAACGAGCGCCGGCGTGCACCTTTGAACCAAGTGAAGGTTGACCCGGCCAATCCCAGCGTGATCATTGCCGAGCAGATTATCCCCGAGAGCGTCGGCGGCTGGTGGGTACGGGAGCTTGCGCTGTACGACGCGGACGGCGACATGGTCGCGGTCGCCAACTGCGCGCCCACGTTCAAGCCGCTGCTCAACCAGGGCTCTGGCCGGACGCAGGTGATTCGAATCAACCTGATCGTCAGCAGCACGGCGAACATTGAGCTGAAGATCGACCCCAGCGTTGTCTTGGCGACTCGCGAATACGTCGACACCGTCATTGTTGAGGCACTATCAAAGCTGGACTACAAGCACTCAGTGCTGGCGGCAACTACGGCAAATATCACGCTGAGCGGTATCCAGACCATCGACGGCGAGCTGTTGCCGGCCGGTGCCCGTGTCCTGGTGAAGGATCAGGCTCAAGCCAAGGAAAACGGTATCTACGTTGTCCCCGCAGCGGGCGCCTGGAAACGTGCGCAGGATGCTGACACCAGCGTCGAGGTGACGCCTGGGCTGTTTGTCAGTGTTGAAAAGGGCACGGTCAACGGCGATAGCGTGTGGCAGCTGGTGACGGACGCTCCTATTGTCCTGGGCACTACTGCGCTGGCCTTCGAAATGGTCGCCGGACGCACGGGTGTCAGCGCGGGCGCATACACCAAGGTAACGGTCGACAAGTACGGCCGGGTGATTGCCGGTACCACCCCTACCACACTCGCGGGTCACGGGATTACCGACACTTACACCAAGGATGAAATCGCGGCGATGATCGCCCAGGCCTCGGCGTTGCCGGTGGGCTCGATGATCGGTTTCCCGTTAGACAAAGTCGCGCCAGGCTTTTTGGAGTTGGACGGCAGCGTCAAAAGCGCGGCGGCTTATCCAGACCTGGCCACGTTCTTGGGCGGTGCATTCAACAAGGGTGACGAGGGCGCCGGTAATTTCCGTTTGCCCGAGTCGCGCGGTGAGTTCCTGCGGGGCTGGGATCATGGGCGCGGTGTTGACGCAGGGCGAGCGATTGGTAGTTACCAGCTTGATGCTTTGCAGAACATCGTGGGCAACGTGGGCGGCGTGCGTAACGACTCGGCTTCGATTACTCCGAGCGGACCGTTTACCGTTGTAAGCGAGGCGGGCAACTTTACAAACGGCGGCGCGCGTTTAACAAGTGTGGCGTTTGATGCTTCGAAAGTTGTTAGAACCGCCTCTGAAACTCGCCCTCGCAACTTGGCGGTGATGTGGTGCATCAAGGCGTGGAACGCGCCAATCAATCAGGGAAACATTGATATCGCGGCGCTGCTGCCCCTTGCAGCTCAGGCAACGGAAATCAACCAGGGCACGGCAAAGGTGGCCACCCCCGCGCAAATGCTCGACAGCGCAAACGATGCAGTCATGGTTACTCCTAAAAAGCTGCGCCTTGGCTTTCAGTTCTCACCGACACCCACCGGCTACATCGCTTTCCCGAGCTGGATGGGTGGTTTGATCATTCAGTGGGGAGTTATTTCGATAGCTCAAGATTCCACAGCAGTTGCAACAATGTTGATCGCCTTTCCTACTGCAAACTTCTGGGAAGGTGTTACGGGGAGCGTTAACCGAATCACAGGGAGTACAACTCAGTCAGCTACCAATGTGATCGCAAGAACGCTTCAAACAATCACGATTGCTAACGATGACGCTGCGCAAAGCGTCAGATGGCTCACGGTGGGGTACTAGCGCATGATCTTCTATAGCGCATCTACAGGCGGTTTTTATGATTCAGATCTGCATTCGGTTATTCCGGATGATCGAGTTCAAATTACCAAAGATGAACGCGCGGCGCTGATATCCGGGGAGTCTGAAGGCAAGGTAATTGTCGCTGGTGAAAATGGAATTCCTTGTCTTACAGAGCGTTTGCCAGCGACCTCCGATGACTTGGCGAAGTTAGAGCGCAAATGGCGCGACGGCGAGTTGGCCTCAGTCCTTTGGTTGCGAGAACGGCACCGCGATCAGCAGGAAGTTGGCGGCGACACATCCTTGTCACCTGAACAATTCGCGGAACTGCTTGTGTACTTGCAGGAGCTGCGCGATTGGCCGCAAGCGTCAGAGTTTCCAGATAGCCTCTATCGGCCCGTGCCGCCCTCTTGGATCGCACAACAGGCTGAATAACAACGATGAGGGTGACTTCGCTTGTAGCGTTGTCACCTACAAACTCACCTGCTAGCCCATCTGTCGCGCGCGCGGCAGCCTGTGCACTGTCATTCCATCACAGCGCAGGCAACCACCCATGGCCGGTTCAGACTATCTCCACGGCGTGCGGGTTCTCGAACTCAACGACGGCACCCGCCCCATTCGCACCATCGCAACCGCAGTCATTGGCCTGGTATGTACGGCTGAAGATGCGGACCCGCTTGCTTTCCCGCTGGACACCCCTGTCCTGCTGACCAATGTGCAAACCGCCATCGCCAAAGCCGGCGTCAAAGGCACCCTGGCGAAGAGCCTGCAGGCCATCGCCGACCAGACCAAGCCCTACACCATCGTGGTGCGGGTCAAGGAAGGCGCAGACGCAGCTGCTACCACCACCGCCCTGATCGGCACCACCACCGCTGACGGCAAATACACCGGCATGAAGGCCCTGCTAGCGGCCAAGGCCCGCGTGGGCATGACGCCACGCATTCTCGGTGTGCCAGGCCTCGACAGTCAGCCGGTGGCCACCGCACTGGTATCGATCGCCAAAGACCTGCGCGCCTTCGCCTACGTCAGTGCGTGGGACTGCAAAACCAAGGAAGAGGTGGTCGCCTACCGCGAAAACTTCGGCGCCCGTGAAATCATGGTGATCTGGCCGGAGTTCCAGAACTGGGACACGGTCACCAACGCGACAGTCACCGCGTCGGCAGTAGCCCGTGCGCTGGGCTTGCGGGCGCTCATCGACAAAGACATCGGCTGGCACAAGACCATCTCCAACGTCGCGATCAACGGCGTGACCGGCATCAGCGCCGATGTGTTCTGGGACCTGCAAAACCCAGCCACTGACGCCAACTACCTCAACAGCAACGAGGTCACCACTCTAATCAATGAGGGTGGCTTCCGCTTCTGGGGCAGCCGTACGTGCAGCGACGATCCGCTGTTCGCGTTCGAAAACTACACCCGCACCGCGCAGATCATCGCCGACACCATGGCCGAGGCGCACATGTGGGCCATGGACAAGCCCATGCACGCCTCCCTGGTCAAAGACATCATCAACGGGATCAACGCCAAGTTCCGCGAACTGGTCAATCAGGGCTACCTGATCGGCGGCAGCTGCTGGTACCCAGAAGACGTCAACGACAAGGACACCCTCAAGGCCGGCAAGCTGACCCTCGATTACGACTACACCCCCGTGCCGCCCCTGGAAGACCTCACATTGCGTCAGCGCATCACCGACCGCTACCTGATGCAGTTCGCCGCCGCCGTCAATGCTTAAACCGGGCCTCCCCGCAAGGGGAGTTAACCCTGTGCCATAACTCCGGAGATTCCCGCCATGGCCATGCCTCACAAACTGAAAAACATGAACCTGTTCAACGACGGCGGCAGCTACCAAGGCAAAGTCAAAACCGTCACCCTGCCCTCTCTGGGCCGCAAGATGGAAGCCTGGCGCGGCGCAGGCATGAATGGCCCGGTCAAGGCTGACTTGGGCATGTCCGACGACGGTATCCAGCTGGAATGGAAGCTGGGTGGCCTAGATCTGATCGTGCTCAAGCAATTCGGCGCCGTCAACGCAGCGGGTGTTGCTCTGCGCTTCGCGGGTGCCTTCCAGCAGGACGACACCGGTGAAATCAGCGCCGTAGAGGTGACCGTTCGCGGCCGTCACGAAACCATTGAAATGGGTGACGCCACACCTGGTGAAGACACCGAGCACTCCATCACCACCACCTGCAGCTACTACAAGCTGACCGTCGACAACGAAGACATCATCGAAATTGACCTGCTGAATTTCATCGAGAAGGTCGGCGGCGTCGACATGCTTGAGAAACAGCGCAGCGCCATCGGCCTTTGATCGCCGGCATCGATCGCTAACCGTCCCCCTTATCAGGAGCTTTACCCATGAAAACCGCAGCTACCGAACAACCCGACGTGAAACCACTGGCCGACGACAACACCGTCATCCTCGACACGCCGATCCGCCGTGGTACCACCAGCATCGACAGCATCACCCTGCGTAAGCCCAACTCGGGCGAGCTGCGCGGCGTGAGCCTGGCAGATCTGCTGCAAATGGACGTCAACAGTTTGATCAAGGTGGTGCCTCGTATCAGCTCCCCTTCCCTCACGGCCATCGAAGTCACGTCGATGGACCCGGCCGACCTGGTCGCGCTCAGCACGAAGATCACCGGTTTTTTGCTACAGAAATCGGCGAAGACGGATGCATCCCTCGTTGCGTAGAAGAAGCAATGGCCGACCTGGCCGTGGTTTTTCACTGGGCGCCGGCTGACATGGATCAGTTGGCCCTGCAAGAGCTGATGGACTGGCGCGAGCGTGCCAGGGTGCGGAGTTCCAACGATGGCAAATGACCTGCGGCTACAGGTGGTGCTGGACGCCATCGACAAAGCCACACGCCCGTTAAAGCAAATCAACAATGGCAGCCTGGAGACAGCCCGTGCGCTCAAGGCTGCACGCGACCGCCTGAAAGAACTCAACACCCAGCAGAAAGACGTCAGCGCCTGGCGAACTCAACGCGCCGCCTCTGAACTGACCAGCGCCGCCCTCACCGCCGCCCGCGAAAAAGTCAAAGACCTAAGCCAGCAATTTGCCGCCACCGGCGCGCCGACCAGGGCCATGACGCGGGAGTTTCAGGCGGCGGTACGCGAAGCCACAAAGCTCAAGCAGCAGCACCAGCAACAAAGCGTGCAGTTGCAGGGCCTGCGGTCAAAACTCTACGACGCAGGCATCAGCACCAAAAACCTGGGCACCCACGAACGCCAGCTGCGCCAGCAGATGAGCGCTGCCAACGCCAGTATCAGCGAACAAACCAAACGCCTCACGGCGCTGAGCGCCCGCCAGAAGCGCATGGCAGAGACCCGTGGCGCCTACGACAATGGTAAACAGTTTGCGGGCAACGCGGCGGTGGCCGGCGGCTCGAGCCTGGGCGTGGCATACGCCGCCAGCCGCCCGATCATCGGAGTGGTCAAGGAATACGTCGATTTCGAAAGCGCCATGATGGGTGTCGCCAAGCAGGTCGACGGAGCACGGGACAACAACGGCAAGCTCACCGCGACCTACTACGAGTTTGCTGACGCGATCAAAGCGGCCAGTAACGAAATGCCCATCGCCACCACCGAGTTCGCCGCCCTGGTAGAAGCTCAGGCACGGGCCGGTATCCAGGGTAAGGAAAACCTACTGACCATGGCGAAGGTGTCGGCCACCGCTGCTGTGGCCTTCGACCTGCCGGCGGAACAGGTCGGTGAGGACATGGGCCGTATCGCCGGCCTATACAAGGTGCCGATCAAGAACATCTCCGCACTGGGTGACGCGCTCAACTACTTGGACGACAACACCCGGTCCAAGGGCGGCGAAATCATTGAAACGCTGACCCGCATGAGCGACGTGGCCGACAAGCTCGACTACCGCAAGGCGGCGGCGCTGGGCAGTACCTTTCTGTCCCTCGGCTCTGCACCAGAAGTGGCCGCGAGCGCTTCCAGGGCTATGGTTCGCGAACTGTCCATCGCCACCATGCAGAGCAAGAAGTTTCAGGAAGGCATGGCCATGGTTGGCCTTGACTCAAAAGCCGTCCAAAGCGGCATGAGCAAGGACGCCATGGGCACGTTGATGGGTGTCCTGAACCGCATCAAGAAACTGTCGCCTGAGCAGCAGACAGAGGTGTCGACGCGGATTTTCGGCAAAGAGTTCGGCAAGGACGCTGGCAAGCTGGTCAACAACCTGGACGAGCTTAAACGCCAGCTCGACCTGGTCAATGACGCAGCCGCCAATGGCTCTATGCAGCGCGAAATGGATATCCGCGCCGACGCGATCGAAGGTCGCTGGCAGGTGCTGCAAAACAAGTTGTTCAACACCAAAAGCGGCGCGGGTGAATCGGTGCGGGCCACGATGGTCGACGTCATGGACGCCATCGGCGGCGTGCTGGACAAGGTGAATGGATGGGTCAAAGCCAACCCCGCGTTGACCGCGACCCTATTTAAGATCGTAGCCAGTGTAGTGGTGTTGTCAGCTGCTTTCGGCGGGCTCGCCTTAACACTCGCCGGTATCCTGGGACCGTTCCTGTTCCTGCGGTTCGGCCTGGCTATGTTCGGCCTACGCCTGCCCGGCGTGATCGGTATTTTCAAGGTATTCGGCACGGTGCTGCGAACGCTGGGCGGCATTCTGATCGGCCCGCTTGTGACTGCGCTTCGCACCGTCGGCATCGCGTTATGGGGCCTATCGGCCAACCCGATTGTCCTGGTCATTGCCGCCGTTGTCGCCGCACTGGCGGGTGGTGCCTACCTGATCTACAAGAACTGGGACGCGGTGAAGAACTACTTCGCCAATGCCTGGACAGAAATCAAAGCGGGTTTCGACGGCGGGATTGGCGGCATCATCACCACTTTGGTCAACTTCAGCCCGCTCGGCCTGCTGTACCAGGCATTTGCCGGAGTGCTGAGCTACTTGGGTATTGAGCTGCCCAGCCGGTTTACTGAGTTCGGCGGAATGATCGTCAACGGCTTGGTCAACGGACTTACGGCTGGGCTCGGCGCGGTCAAAAACGCCATCAGCTCGGTCGGCGACTCCAGCATTGGATGGTTCAAGGAAAAGCTCGGCATCCACAGCCCTTCGCGCGTGTTCGCGGAGCTGGGCGGGTTCACCATGGCCGGTCTGACGCAGGGCCTGGAAGGTGGGCAAAAAGGGCCGCTAGACGCCCTGACCACAATGGGCAAGCAGATGACAGCGGCGGGCACCCTGGCGCTGGGGGCAACCGCTATGCCAGCGTTTGCCGTGGACACCAAGGCGCCGATCAGCGCCGCGCCGCCGGCAGTGGTTTACGACAGCCACGACACCTACGAATTTAACTTCCCCGTAGGCCCCGGCACGGACATGCAAAGCCTTGAGAAGACACTGCGCGCCTTGATTGCCCGCATCGAAAACGAAAAGAAAGCGCGTCAGCGCAGCAAACTCTCCGATCTGGAATAACCACCATGATGATGGCCCTCGGCATGTTCGTGTTCAGCCTCCACACCGCCGCTTATCAGGAGCTGCAACGCCAAACCGATTGGCGCCACGCCAGCAACAACCGCATCGGCGCCGCCCCTGCGCGGCAATTCGTTGGCCGTGGCGAAGACGCCATCACACTCCCCGGAATCCTTTTCCCCGAACTGGCCGGCACAGCCCTCAGCCTCGACTCGCTACGCCTGATGGCAAACACCGGCAAGGCCTGGCCCATGGTCGAGGGCACAGGGCGGATCTACGGCCTGTGGGTGATCGAAAGCCTCAGCGAAACCAGGACCATATTTTTCCCCGACGGTACGGCACGGCGCATTGAATTCACCCTGAGCCTTAAGCGTACCGACGATGACCGTATCGACCTGCTCGGCGCCGGCACCAGCATCGGCGTCAACATCCTGCGGGGCCTACTGTGATCGAGCCTATAATTGCCAAGGTCACCGGCTATCTGCGCAACACTGCAGAGTGCTACGTCCGTGACGCTGCCTATCCGGTGCCGGCCTTCCGGCTCGCCGTCGACGGCCTGGACATCGCACAAATCATCAGCCCAAGGCTGATGAGCCTGGAGCTGACCGACAACCGCGGCGTCGAGGCCGACCAACTCAGCATCACCCTAAGCGACCATGACGGCTTGCTGACGATTCCGCCGAAGGGTGCAGTGGTTCGGTTGTGGCTGGGCTGGAGCGACACAGGCCTGGTGGACAAAGGCACCTATACCGTCGACGAAACCGAACATAGCGGTGCGCCCGACGTGCTCAGCATCCGCGCTCGATCGGCAGACCTGCGCAAGGGCCTCAAAACCAAACGCGAACGCAGCTGGAGCAACACCACCCTCGGCGACGTTCTGGGCGATATCGCCATTGGCAACGGTCTAACCGCCACCATCGCCGGCGCGCTGGACGGCCTGCCCATCCTGCAACTGGACCAGGCCAACGAATCCGACGCCAACCTGATCAGCCGACTGGGTGAAGAATTCGACGCGGTGGCCAGCGTGAAAGCCGGTTGCCTGCTGTGCTTGCCGGCGGGTGGTGGCAAGACCGCTAGTGGCATGGATCTGCCGCATATCACGCTCACCCGCGCAGAAGGTGACCAGCACCGTTACCTGCAGGCCGACCGCGACAGCTATGACGGCGTGCGCGCCTATTACTACGACGTTAACAGCGCCAAGAAACAGTAGGCCATTGCCGGCGGCGGTGACAATCTTAAAGATCTGCGACACACCTACAGCGACCAGCCATCCGCACTGCGCGCCGCCCGGGCGGAATTCCGGCGCCTGCAACGCGGCAGCGCTACGCTCAGCTACACCCTGGCAATGGGCCGACCGGATTTGATCCCCGAGCTGACGTATACGCTTCAGGGCGTGAAAGCCGAAATCGACGAGATCATCTGGTACGGCGGCAACGTACAGCACAGCCTTACTGACAGCGGTGGTTATACGGTGAGCTTGGAGCTGGAGAGCAAGCTGCCGGAGGACAACGTTGAAGACCTGGTAGAAGAGAATAGGGGCGATTACACGGGGATCATCGCGTATTACCGCGACCAGAAAACCGGTAGGGAAAAATCGATTACGGCGGGGGATCAAACGAAGCCCAGGCGGTTGCGGTGGCTGTACGCCAGCGACAAAACCGCCAAAAGGGCAGCAATTAGAGAGTGGAGAAAGCTCCAATCAGACACCAACCCATCCTTGTAAAAAGGATCCATTGAAAGTCACGACAATTGACGAGCCATATCGACTAAAGATTTATACTTGCTCAATACCGGAGGCATCTCATAACTTTCATAAATATGACTTTGCCACTGAATCTCCTCTATACCTCTCTTAGGCGTTCTGCCGCGCATTAGACCAACATTATATTTAATCAAATCAGCAATATTCACCAAGGCATATTTTGCATGAACTTTATACTGCAAAGCTGCGGGATCAAGCTCATGGCTGACCGCAGCCCCCCAATCACCTGTCGTTATTTTCTGATAAAACTCAACACCTTTCGCTCTTGAAAAGACCAATATTGCCAAACAGAAAAAATGGACCTTTCCATCAACAAAATCAGAACAAGCCTTTACCTGACGTATGTAAGAGACAATCTCTCTCAACTGCACATTAAACACTTTGCATAGTGCCACCATCAAGAGACAATTTTCCGGATAATTTTTTCCTGCCTTCAGGGTAAGCGAATCAGCTTTGATGCTAACCCTACCGCCCGATGCATTTACAATATCTATTTGCCTGCCATCCACATACAAACCCATGCCATATGTATCAATACTTGGCAAACTCCTATGAATAAATCCCCACAAGTTGGTATTATCAAGTGAAAATTCAGCATCAAAAAATCTTCTTAAATAATTTTCTGACGAAAAGCCCTGACCGTATACTGCCCTGATAGAGTGAGCCAGTTGACTCGAATCCGAGGCAATTATAAATTTACAATCTTTCAACTCAAAAAAATGCTTTATTCGCTCTAGTAACTCGATGGCATAAGTAGGTCTACACCGATCCAACTCATCTATAAATATAAAAGCTGGCGCTTTCAAATTATTATCTTCAGCAGCCATATTCAACCGCTCAACAACTGCCGCCTTAAATTCTTCAACATGTTTTGTTGTTTTCGACTGATCCTCAATTAAGGATGACACTAAATCCTTAACACCATCCGCACTGTCGTCGCCACCGCCCTTTCCCAACAAATCATCCAACTCCACACCGATATATTTTTTCAACAGCCCTTTCGCAATTAGCGGCGTAGCCTTCTTAAGAACCTGAGTAGTCAAATCAACAGCGCGCCTCCCAGCCTCCGTTGCAGTTATATCCAATGCATCTTTTGTTTGCTGTTCAATACATGTTATCAGCGCCAGCAACGGTTCCGCAGAAAAGTCAGTCTCCCAAGCGTTAAACATTACACATACATGCTTTTTGCTGAGCTCTTCTTTCCAGCGCTGCACAAAAAACGTTTTGCCTGAGCCCCATGGAGAGTTAACATTTAGAACTTTTATATGATCATTCGCAAGAATATACTTTGTCAGAAACTCACTACTTAACTGACGCCCCATGAAATCATCATTCCAAACACCAATTTCACCGCCCATACACCCTCCCCTTTATCCACAAAATCATATGTAGCAGATGAACCCCGGCGCGCGGCCGGGGCCCGGGACTACTCAGACACCTGCATAAAAATACGCAACAGTCTTAGTACGTCATTTTGTCGTTGCAAACTGATAGCTCTAAACATCGCCAGCAACATCAACTCCTGATCGTTCAGGCCGTTCGCATCCAAGGTTGCCACTTGGTTTTCCGATGCACCGCTGTTCTCCATCATGCGAATACTCCTTTCACACGCAACGGGGACTCGGCGCCTACATGGCACCTTTAAAGTTCCCCGGGGAACAGCTAATTTCCATCACGTTTTGTTGTGTCATCGGACAGCAAGCAAATAAATTATGTGTTTTGTTACGTCACTTCGCTGGCTTGAACGGGGGCAGCGTCATATACACGCCGTTTTCACCCCAGCCTTGCAGGTTACCCTTGGCATCGACAACGTAATGCTCATTGAAGTCGCTTTCGGGATCGTCAAGGCGCAACCCGCCATCAGACAGTTTTTTGCCTACATAAAGCTGCGTATTTTTCCTACCGCTGGGAAAGACAGAGTCGATCGCATACTTATCTTTCTGCTTGTACAAGACCATCACGTGACCTAATGCACCGTCACGCAACCAACTGCCGATCCTGTTTGGGTAAGCCGTCAGATCTAACGATTGCAGCGTTTGGTAGTCCTTCGCGCTCACACCGATAAGCGATGTGCGGTAATCGGGGTCGAAGCTGGCATTGGCCCAGTACGTTTTTTCGGTCTGACCTTCCACGCGAAACCCAATGAAAGTTTTGTCGGCTTTGAACTTGGTATCAGCGCGGATTGCTTTCGCCACTTCAGCAAGCTCGGTGTCATTTAGTCGCTTGGGCAGCACGACCTCAACTTTACGTGGACGCCCTTCGCGAAAATCGTCTTGGGTGATGGTGTACGCGGAGGGTAAAACGGAGCGTTGTACGGGCCTCTCCGCAACCGGAGCCTTGTCGGCAGGTTTGTCCTTATCACCGCCTGAACACATCGTGACAGCGCTAGCGATGATTACCAGGAGGATAAGCAGCCCTAACACCTGCTGCCCGACGGTCACTCCTGGGTTTTTTACACCACAGCTTGGGCAGACCCTTGCGGATGCGTCCACTGAGTGCTTACAAGATTTACAAGGCTTGAGCGCCATTCCACTGCTCCTTTAACTTCCATGAAAAAGCCGACCTTCTTGGTCGGCATGCTATTCCCACTTGCCCGAGCAGCCGAGCTTCTCAATTGCTGGCTTTCTTTCCGCTAGACATCGCAACGCTCGCGAACGCTGAGGCCGTGCGTAGCAGTACCTGCCGGTCTGCATCACTCACTTTTTCGTAAGCCTCAAGCAGCTCCAATGCATCAGCGCTGATGCTTTCAGCGGTCTGAGGCTTACGCTCACCGGTCACCACATAAAGAATATCCACGCCCTGAGCCGACACCGCAGCCAAATAGTCCGCGTCTGGGCTGCGGTCACCCTTTTCGTAGTTGAACTGAGAAGTTTTGGCTACCCCACCAAAAGCAGCAAATTCCGCTTGATTGAAACCAAGCCGGACACGCTCCTCCTTCAGCCTTTCACCGATATTCAACAAAACGACCCCTTATTGAGTTGACTATTCAACATTTGTTGAATATTCTTCTCCTGTCATCACACGAAACCACACGAAACGAGACTATGCCGAACGCATCCCCCATCGAGCAAGCATGCCAAGAGGCCCGTGATCGTCTCGCACGTCTCGGGATTACGGCCAAAGACTGGGCCGAAAAAAATGAGTTCAACCCATCGACGGTCTACGCGGTTTTGAACGGACAGAAAAAGTGCTTGCGTGGCGAAGCTCACCGCGCCGCCGTACTGCTCGGTATCAAAGACGGCGTGATTACAAACTAGGGCCTCTGGCTCCAAGGGGATACCAGAAGATGAAACGCCCAGTTCTAGACAGCAGAAAGAGCGTCGTCATGGCCGTCATCGGCGCCTACCCAGGTGGCCGCGAATACGCCTCGGCAGACCTCGGAATGCCGCTCAAGAAGTTCGACAACCAAGCCTACGAGAACGCCGGCAGTCGCCCGCTCACCGACGAACACATTCACCGTCTGGAGCAAGTCGCCGGCACCACGTTCCTGGCTGACTACATCGCCTCAATGTACGGCGGCATGTTCGTGCCGTTGAGCCTCCCGGAGAATCTGGACAACGTGGAGTTATACAGCCGCTCGCTCAAGGCTTCGGCCAAGCGCGGCAAGGTGGACCAAATCATGTCCGCCGCCCTTGACGATGGGGTCATCGAAAGACGCGAAGCCGACGCGATCATCGCCGCCCTGCTCACTTACATGTCCGCCCGCTACGCCGAAGTGTTCGCGACCATCCAGCTGTACAGCCAGGGAGCTGTCTAGTGAGTACTTACAAACTGGTCTGCCCCCACTGCCACGGCCGTATGCGTATCCGCACCAGCGAAGGCCAGCACATTTTTCTGCGCATCACCTACATGCAATGCACCAACGAAGTGTGCGGCTGGGCGGTGCGTGCTGAGTTTCAAATGACCCACGAACTAAGCCCCAGCGGCATGCCCAACCCTGCTGTAAAGCTGCCCGTTGCAGATGTGGTCATTCGTCGCCAGGCAATGAAAACCGTCAACGATCAACCCGATCTGCTGGATCGACTGGATATGGAGGCCGCAACTGTATGAACACCATCGCCCTGACTACCAACCCCACCAGCGACTACCGCGCCGCGATGCAACAGGCCGCAGTTGCCTACCTCTACCGCCACCGTTGCGAGCACTTGGCCGGAGACAGCCATTTGCTCGACAACTGCACGCGGTATCTGACGCTGTCGCTTGAAGTTCCCCAGCACCTGGTGCAACGCATCGCTGAACTGGCTGTTGCCGAGTTCGAAAGCATGACCTGCAACCGTATTGCTTGGCTCGGTATCCACCCCAGCAGCGGCCCATACCATCCGGTCATTCTGCTGCTGGACAACTGCACCAACCAGCGCTACCCCGTCTCGGCACGCTTGCTTCCTACGCGCCTGCTGCTGACCCGCAACCTCCCGCACTAAACCGAAATCATTCCCTGATGGATGCCCGCACCGCGTGGGTAGGGGAAATTTGCAACTTACTGGTGGCCGAAATGAGCAAAATCACCATAAAACTGGAGCTGGACGAACAGCAGGCACAGCACTACCTGCTGTGGTTGACCAGCCAGTATGAAGTCACGATGGCTGATATTTGGTACTCCGACCGCTACCGGAATGTGCCGAGTGGTCAGCGGGCGCCGAAGGTGCTTGAGGACTTGCCCTACCTGGCTGGCATTTGCAAGACGCGCAGCGAGCTGAAAAAACAGCTCGTTGTACCTACTGCGGAGCGTCCGCAGTGATACGTAAGCCAATGGAAGATCAGATCCGGGCTGACGTACTTCAGCGTCTGGAGTCCGATTACGGCCTTCAGCACATGACCGGCACGCATTACATGCGCAAGGGCACCTGCCCCCAGTGCAATCAGAAACGCCTGTTCTCGCGTCACGATGAACCATGGTTCATACGCTGCGGCCGCGAGGAAAAATGCCGGTATATGGCTCCGACCAAAGAGCTGTACCCGGACCTGTTCGACGACTGGAGCAAGCGAGCACCGGCTACCCGCGATGAGCCAGCCGCAAGCGCAAGAGCGTATTTGTCGTTTGCGCGGGGCTTTCATGTCGAGTTGCTTGAGGGGTGGTACACCCAAGAGAGTTACTTTGATCGCGACCTGAATATCGGCTCCGCAACGGTCCGCTTTCCCCTAGAACATGGTGGGTACTGGGAGCGCTTGATTGATCAGCCCTCCCGCTTCGGCAAGAAGAAAGCACGCTTCCAGCCCCTCAAGAGTTACAGGGGGCATTGGTGGTGCCCACCGTGCTTGGACCTGTTGGAAGTGAACGAACTGTGGATCGTTGAAGGCATTTTCGATGCCATTGCGCTCATTCAAAACGGTATCTCCGCCGTCGCCGCCCTGTCATCAAACGCCTTTCCAGAAGAGTCGCTGAAGGCGCTCATCACCGCTCGCGGCGGCCAAACTCCCAAGTTGGTTTGGGCCTTGGACAACGAGCCAGGCGCTCACAAATACACCCGCACCTGGGTGAAGCGTGCCCGCGAGCTCGGCTATACCTGCGACGCCGCCCAGGTCACACAGCCGGATGCACGCAAGGTTGACTGGAACGATCTGCACCAGCGCTGGGCCTTTATCGACGACGAGAAAGCCCGCGCGGAACGCATCGAAAAAGACCTGAAGGAAGCCCGCCACCAGGGCGCCCTGCTGATCGCAGACAGTGCCAGCGACAAGGCGTTGCTCATGTACCAGTGGCGCGAGCGCGAGGAATTTCACTTCTGCTTCGACTCCCGCCTGTACTGGTGGAAGTTGGACCTTGCGAAATACAACAGCGCCAAGCAGGCCTTGGAGAAAAGCGACGACCAGGAAGCCCAGGTACTGAACGAAAAGCAGCTGCGGGAGAAGGCGCTGAACGTGGCCGGCTGCGTCGTAGAAATCGCCAACTGCTACCCCAAAGCCCTCTATTTCCAGCGCAACGAGATTACCGACGAATCCTGGTACTTCTTCCGCGTCGACTTTCCTCACGACGGTGGCTCAGTGAAAAACACCTTCACAGGCGGCCAGGTCGCTGCCGCCAGCGAATTCAAAAAGAGACTTCTCGGCATGGGCGCCGGGGCCGTGTTCACCGGCAGTGGACAACAGTTGGACAAACTCATGAAAGACCAGCTATTCGGCATCAAGACCGTACAGACCATCGACTACGTGGGCTACAGCAAGGAATACCACTGTTACGTGTTCAACGACGTTGCCGTCCGCGAAGGCCAGGTGATCCACATTAACGAGGAGGAGTTTTTTGAGATGGGCAAACTCAAGCTCAAGACCCTGCAAAAGGGTGTGAAGATCGATCTGGAGAAGGACAGTAAAAAATACGACCAACAGTGGCTGGGGCTTCTGTGGCAGTGCTTTGGCGCCCAGGGAATCGTCGCGCTGACGTTCTGGTTTGGCTCACTGTTTGCTGAACAGATCCGCAGCCGCTACCAGTCGTTTCCGTTCCTTGAAGCCACGGGCGAGGCCGGCGCCGGTAAAACCACATTGCTTACCCTGCTCTGGAAACTGGCAGGCCGGGACGGATACGAAGGGTTCGACCCGTCCAAGTCCACCAAGGCCGGCCGTAGCCGCCTGATGGGCCAGGTATCGGGCATGCCAATCGTGCTGCTGGAGTCGGACCGCAGCGGCGATGACAAGGCCCACGCCAAGACCTTCGAATGGGACGAACTCAAGGACTACTAAGGCGGGGGCACACTCGCGACCAAGGGCGTCAAAACCGCCGGCAACGAAACCTACGAACCGCCGTTTCGCGGCACGATCGCCATCAGCCAAAACGCCCCTGTGGTCGCATCTGAAGCGATCATGACCCGTATTGTGAAACTGCACTTTGTGCGCCCGAACGTGACGCCAGAGAGCCGAGCGGCGGCAGATCGGCTCAATGCCCTGGAGGGCTCGACGCTCAGCAACTTTGTCTTGCAGGCCGTTCGCAAAGAGCTGGAAGTGATGGAGCTGTTCGCCCAGCGCATCCATGGCTACGAGGCGAAGTTGCGCAACCTGCATTCGCATTGCTTTGCCTGCGAGACACCGTTTCAGGACGAGCAAGCCGATTGTCAGCACTGCGGCAACAAGCTGCGTGGGTACATCCGGGTCGAGCGAATCAACAAAAACCACGCCCAACTGCTCGCCCTGCTCGACTGCCTGCGCATGGTGGTGCCGCTCACCGAACCGCAGATCAGCCACACCCGCACGCAGATAATCCGCATGGCGATTGAGCGCCAGTCCTCGATCAGCTCCGACCATCCGGTAGTGGCTGAATTCTGGGAAGTGTACGAATACCTGGAAGGCCTCGACGCCGACGGTCCCGTGGTCAACCACAGCAAGAAAGACAACATCATCGCGATCAACCTCAACGACTTTGTGAAGTGCGCGGCCGAGCATCGCCAAAAGATTGCCGACGTCAGCGAGCTGCGCGAGCGCCTGAAAGACTCCCGCTCGCGGAAGTTGATCGACACCAATAAAGCAACGGACAGCGCGGTTCGTGCCCACCAGGCCAAGACCAGCAACGCAGTCATAACTAAACAACCCATCGTGAAGTGCTGGCACTTCCAAGCCTGACCAAACATCCGCAGACGCTGCAACGCCTGCCACCCAAAGGAGAAGCACCATGCACGTACAAGTCATCACCGGTGACGGCCAACAAGGCGAAACCAACCGCCTTCGGCACCTGAAAGAGCTGAAGGAATGGTTTAACGAGTCCGGGAATATCGTTCACGCCGAAGCATACGACCCAGCCGGCCTGGTCGCGATCCTGGAGGTTCGCGCGGTAAGCGACAAAGAAATTCTGGTGCTTGAGTGCTGCCGGGAACAGATCCAGGCAGTCCTGGAATGGCAGTCAGCAACAGATGAGGTTGTTGAGTTTGAAAACCTGCTACTGCACCTGGTGCGGAAGCAAAACCCACTCGGCGAAAGCCAGTAAGAAGGTGGTGCCGAGGGGCTGCAACCCCTCGACACCGACCACCCAAAGGAGAAGCACCATGCAAGTGAATCAACCCAAAGGCGGCACCGCAGAGGCTACCACAACCCCGCTGGCTGTCGGCGACAAGGTCAGCTACGTCGCAATGAGCGGCGGTGGTCGGGAATACCGTCTCAGTGCACGTACCGGCGTGATTGAAGCGATCGGTGGCGGCGTTGCCACCTTGCGCACCGCGAGAGGTCGCACCATCACCCAACCACTCGAAAAGCTGACACCGGACGGCCAGCCCAATGCACTGACGCGCATGCTCATGGGAGGTTAGCGTATGACGGTATTCCTTCTGCTTTACCTATGTGCAGATGCAACCCGAACGGATTGCCAAGTGGTGAAGGCTGATAGCTGGAATGGCCCTCTCGCCTATGAGCAATGCACCGCCGTCGTGCCTGGCCTTACCGAGGCCCTGACTGCGCCCAACCGAAAGCGGCATCGGTTCGTTTGCGAGACCCAGGCTAATGACGCGAAACCCGCAGAACACAAAGCGCCGCCGGCGTTCATCCATCAATCGTTTCGGATGTAAGGGGCCATCATGAATACAGCCTTCATTCTCATGGCCCAATACGACGGTCAGGCGATTATCCCGCTGGAGTTGGTGTGCAGGGATTACTTCACACACCTGACGCCTGACATGTTCCAGCGCAAGGTGATGAGCGGTCAGATCAAGCTGCCCATCACCCGCCTGGAAGGTAGCCAGAAGTCAGCCAAGGGCATCCACCTAACCGACTTTGCTGCCTACCTTGACCTACAGCGCGCAGCCGCTGTGAAGGAACATAACCAGCTCAACGGGATAAAACACGCCGTTTGAGCCACTTCTCTGATGCGGCGCCCAGTTGGACGGGCGCCCTCAGTATCTTTTCGTGCCATTCCCAGCCCACATAGCGGTCACTCTTGCCACGCAGGTGGGTATAGCGCCGCATCGAATTCCAATCCCGGTGGCCGGACACACTTGCCACGCGTGGAATGTCCCAGTCCATTTCAAACAGGCGGCTGACGCCTTCATGGCGAAGGTCGTGGAAGTGCAGGTCCGCAATCTCCAAGAACTTGCAGGCTTTGGCCCAGGACGTGGAGATAGATTCTGGGCTGTAGGGGAAGATGTCCTCGCCCGCCTTCGGCATGCACTGGAGGATCTGCCACGCCTCGTCCGGCAAGTAGCACCACACGTCGTTGCCGATCTTCTGGCCGGGGTTCTTCATGTCTCGCACCAGCACTCGCTGACCGGGTTCGTCGACGTCGGCCCAGCGGATACGGGTTATTTCATCCAGCCTTCGCGTAGAGAACAGGGCAAAGCCCACGACCTTGAGCATATTGATGACGGTTGGGCGCCGCGCCTGCATGGCCTGATAGTGCGTGAGAACCTTGTCCAGTTCGTCCAACGTCGGCCGGCGGTCGCGCTCGCGGCTTTTAAGGTTGTAGCCCAACTTGCGCAGCACCCGGCGCGCACCGCCCATGGCGAGCGGATCGACCTGGTAGCCCCAGGCGTCTTTGGCGATGGCCAGGACGGCGCCGAGGTGCGCCAAGTCGTTGCCGGCGGTTTGCGGCTGGACGCCGCCGCCCTCGCGGCTCATCCGAAACAGGGCAAAGTCGACCAGGCATTGGGTGGTGACGTCAGTATCGTTCAGTTGGCCGAAGTCCATCTTGCCGATGGCTTCAAGTGTGGCCTTCTTGGTTTTGCCCAATGGCCGGGCCTTTCCAACTTCCAACAGGTACTGGTCGATCATGTCTTTGACGGTGACGCCCTTCCGACTCGCACGCTCGATCGCGCCAGGTTGGTCCAGCTCCGATTCGCGCTTGCGCGTCCAAGCCTGGGCAGCCTGTTTCCGGGCGAAGGTCTGGCTCTCTTGGTAGACTTGCACTCCGTCGCGTTTGATGCGGATTTGAGCCGTGTAGCTCACAGTCCCATCCGCCAGTTTTCTTGCCCTGATAGTCGCCATATCGAAAAGTGGTACGCGTCAGTTTTGAGGTGGTACATCGTACCACCGAGCCTCCAAAAACGCCTGAAAACGCCCTAAAACTCGCCTAGAACACGTTGAGTAAAATGCTAGATAAACAGAGCTTTAGCCCAGCAGAATCAAGCACCGCACTGTCTCGGCGCTTTAGCGTTGCACCCATGATGGACTGGACCGACCGCCACTGCCGCTTCTTCCTGCGCCTGCTCTCCAAGCACGCGCTGCTCTACACCGAGATGGTCACCACGGGCGCGATCCTCCACGGCGATCACGACCGTTTCCTGCGCCACAACGAAGCCGAGCACCCGCTTGCACTGCAATTGGGCGGTAGCGTGCCCGCCGACCTGGCGGCCTGCGCACGTATGGCCGAAGCCGCAGGCTACGACGAAGTAAACCTGAACGTCGGCTGCCCCAGTGATCGGGTGCAGAACAATATGATCGGTGCGATCTTGATGGCGCATCCGGCGTTGGTGGCGGAGTGTGTGAAGGCGATGCGTGATGCGGTGTCGATTCCGGTGACGGTGAAGCACCGTATCGGGATCAACGGGCGGGACAGTTATGCCCAGTTGTGTGATTTCGTCGGGACGGTGAAGGACGCTGGCTGCACCAGTTTTACCGTGCATGCGCGGATCGCGATCCTGGAAGGGCTGTCACCGAAGGAGAACCGTGACATTCCTCCTTTGCGCTACGACGTGGCGGCGCAGTTGAAGCAGGACTTTCCTGAGTTGGAAATTGTGCTCAACGGCGGCATCAAGACGCTGGAGCAGTGCCATGAGCATCTGCAGACGTTTGATGGGGTGATGCTGGGGCGCGAGGCTTATCACAATCCGTATGTGTTGGCTGAGGTGGATCAGCAGTTGTTTGGCAGTGAGGCGCCGGTGATCAGCCGGGCTGAGGCGCTGGTGCAGTTGCGGCCTTATATTGCTGAGCATTTGGCGACCGGTGGCTCGATGCACCATATCACTCGGCATATTCTGGGGTTGGGCACTGGTTTTCCGGGGGCGCGCAAGTTCAGGCAGTTGTTGTCGGTGGATATTCATAAGGCGAGTGATCCGTTGGCGTTGCTGGATCAGGCTGGGGCTTTGCTGGAAGGGCGCTGAGTATCCGTGCAAGTCCGGGGTGACTGGCTTGCCGCTATCGGGGGCAAGCCCCCTCCCACATTTGGATTGTGGTCATGCGGTAATTGGGTTGAACCTGCCGACCGTTTTGCCCTCCTATCTTGCAGCACGGCCGGTCATTCAAACGGCTGTTTTCAGGTTGTTGCCCTCGCAAACGATCGAACGCATTTGCGCCCTTGAGCGCCTGTCGGCGCTCGGGTAATGTCATCAGACCCACAGGACAGAGCACGCCCATGACTTCCAAGCTGGAACAACTCAAGCAATTCACCACCGTCGTAGCCGATACCGGCGATTTTTCTACCCTCGCCAAGCTCAAGCCGCAAGACGCCACCACCAACCCTTCCCTGCTGCTCAAGGCTGCGTCGATCCCAGGCTATGCCAAGCTGCTCGATGAGTGCGTACAGGACTGCAATGGTGATGTAGGCCTGGCCAGCGACCGTTTTGCGGTGGCGGTGGGTCAAGAGATTCTCAAAGTGGTGCCGGGCCGTATTTCCACCGAGGTGGATGCCCGCCTGTCGTTCGACACTGACGCCGTACTCAAGCGTGCGCACCGTCTGATCGACCTGTACGACAAAGCCGGCGTTGGCCGCGACCGCGTGCTGATCAAGATCGCCTCCACCTGGGAAGGCATCCGCGCCGCCGAGCAGCTGGAAAAAGAAGGTATCCAGACCAACCTGACGCTGCTGTTCTCCTTCGCCCAGGCCGTAGCCTGTGCTGAGGCTGGCGTGTTCCTGATCTCACCTTTCGTGGGCCGTATCTACGATTGGTATAAAAAGGCCAACGGCAACGACTACACCGGTGCTGAAGACCCGGGTGTGCAGTCGGTGACGCGCATCTACAACTACTACAAGGCCAACGGCTACAAGACCGTGGTGATGGGTGCGAGCTTCCGCAACCTCAGCCAGATCGAAGAGTTGGCTGGCTGTGATCGCCTGACCATCAGCCCGGATCTGCTGGAGAAGCTGGCGGCGGATGAAGGCAAGCTGGAGCGTAAGTTGTCGCCAGGCCATGCCGGTGAAGCGCGGGTGCATCTGACTGAAGCGCAGTTCCGTTGGGAGTCCAACGAGGACGCGATGGCGACTGAGAAGCTGGCGGAGGGGATTCGTCAGTTTGCTCGGGACCAGGAGAAGCTGGAAGCGCTGTTGTCGGCCAAGCTGTAAAAAGCGTAGGCGGCAAAAAGGGCGGTACCTTCGCGGGTACCGCCCTTTTTTTGCCTTTTGCCGGTCTCAAGCCGAGCAGCGTTCAAAGGTGGGAGGGGGCTTGCTCCCGATGGCGGTGGGTCAGTTATGAATTTACTGACTGTCACTCCGCTATCGGGGGCAAGCCCCCTCCCACAGTTGACCGTGTTCCAGGATTTGGATCAGTGGCGTTCCAGCGCGTTGACGAGGTCGTGGAAGGCTTCACGGTTGGACTCGTTCAAGCCCATCAGGATCTTGTGCGCTTCCAGCACCTTGACCCGCACCACTTCCTCGGACTGGTCCTGGGACGGCAGGTCGGTCAGGCATTCCGGGCAGGGGATCGGGCGGTCAACGATGTTGAACACCTGGTCGAAGCCCATGGACTGCAGCAGACGGGTGATGTCTTCGTGGGTGGTGACGACCGTCGGCAACAGGCCAACCTTCTGCCGAGACAGAATGGACAACTTGGCCAAGAGACCCAGGGTGGTGCTATCGATGCTGCGGGTTTCGGTCAGATCGATCACGATCGCCGAGAAGTTCAGCGCTGTGAAGATCCGCTCAATCGTCGCATCCAGCGCCGAACAC
>Ga0209173_100193_pt1 | contig 52805 bp, 51 predicted proteins | sample SynthPrep_16_END_FD_187206 | JGI IMG/M metagenome (GOLD analysis project Ga0209173, IMG submission 187206) | Synthetic microbial communities from Ohio, USA - SynthPrep_16_END_DS12_MetaG (SPAdes) (version 2) | ecosystem: Engineered > Bioreactor > Aerobic > Activated sludge | place: USA: Ohio...
ATGGCAGCCAATGGACAGTTGCGGACAGCCGCAGTGTTTACGGGATTCGCCATTGGGGGGCCGGGTATTTCGCGATCAATGATGCCGGTCGCGTTGAAGTCCGTCCGAACGGCCCGAACAGCACGCCTGTGGACCTGTACGAGCAAGTCGACGAGCTGCGCAAAAGCGGCCTGTCCCTGCCGTTGCTGGTGCGCTTCCCCGACATCCTGCAAGACCGCGTGCGCCAGCTGACCGGCGCGTTCGACTCCAATATCGAGCGCCTGGAATACCAGAGCAAATACACCGCGCTGTACCCGATCAAGGTGAACCAGCAGGAAGCGGTGATCGAGAACATCATCGCCACCCAGGACGTGTCCATTGGCCTGGAAGCCGGCTCCAAGCCCGAGCTGCTGGCCGTGCTGGCCCTGGCGCCGAAAGGCGGCACCATCGTCTGCAACGGTTACAAAGACCGTGAGTTCATCCGCCTCGCGCTGATGGGCCAGAAGCTGGGCCACAACGTGTTCATCGTGATCGAGAAAGAATCCGAAGTCGGCCTGGTGATCGAAGAAGCTGCCAACCTCAAGGTCAAGCCTCAGGTGGGCCTGCGGGTGCGCCTGTCGTCCCTGGCGTCGAGCAAGTGGGCGGACACCGGCGGCGAGAAATCCAAATTCGGTCTGTCGGCGGCGCAATTGTTGTCGGTGGTCGAGCGCTTCCGCGCGGCGGGCCTGGACCAGGGCATCCGCCTGCTGCACTTCCACATGGGTTCGCAGATCGCCAACCTGGCCGACTACCAGCACGGGTTCAAGGAAGCCATTCGTTACTACGGCGAACTGCGCAACCTCGGCCTGCCGGTAGACCACATCGACGTGGGCGGCGGCCTGGGCGTGGACTACGACGGTACCCACTCGCGTAACGCCAGCTCGATCAACTACGACATGGACGACTACGCCGGCGTGGTTGTGGGCATGCTCAAGGAATTCTGCGACGCGCAGAGCCTGCCGCACCCGAACATCTTCTCCGAGAGCGGCCGTTCCCTGACCGCCCACCACGCCATGCTGGTGGTGCAAGTTACCGACGTCGAGAAGCACAACGACGACGTGCCGCTGATCGAGAACAAGGAAAGCCTGCCGGAAACCGTGCAATGGCTGGTGGACCTGCTGGGCCCGACCGACATTGAAATGGTCACCGAAACCTACTGGCGCGCCACTCACTACATGAGCGACGTGGCAACCCAGTACGCCGACGGCAAGATCACCCTGGCCGAGAAGGCCCTGGCTGAACAATGCTACTTCGCCGTCTGCCGCCGCCTGCACGACTCGCTGAAAGCCCGCCAGCGTTCCCACCGCCAGGTGCTGGACGAACTCAACGACAAGCTGGCCGACAAATACATCTGCAACTTCTCGGTCTTCCAGAGCCTGCCGGACACCTGGGCCATCGGCCAGGTGCTGCCGATCCTGCCGCTGCATCGCCTCGACGAAGAGCCGTTGCGCCGTGCGGTGCTGCAGGATTTGACCTGCGACTCCGACGGCAAGATCAAGCAGTACGTGGATGAGCAAAGCATCGAGACCAGCTTGCCGGTGCACGCTGTGAAAGAAGGCGAGGACTACCTGCTGGGGATCTTCCTGGTGGGTGCCTACCAGGAAATTCTCGGCGACATGCACAACCTGTTCGGTGACACCGACTCGGTGAACATCTACCAGCGTGACGACGGTTCGGTGTACAGCGCCGGGATCGAGACCCACGACACCATCGAAGACATGCTGCGCTACGTGCACTTGTCGCCGGAGGAGTTGATGACTCACTACCGTGACAAGTGCGCCAGCGCGAAGATCACGGCGGCGGAGCGGACTCAGTTCCTGGATGCGTTGCGTCTTGGTTTGACGCGTTCGTCGTACCTGTCCTCGTAAGGACACCGCTCCCAGGCTGACAAAGATCTCAATGTGACAGAGATCCAGTGTGGGAGCGGGCTTGCTCGCGAAGGCGGTGTGTCAGTCAATACCTGTGCAGACTGATACACCGCCTTCGCGAGCAAGCCCGCTCCCACATTTGGATCGCCGCAAGTCCTGCAGTTTTTATAGGGCCTGAATAATGTCGAAAAAACTCCTGCAAGTGTTCACCCTGGCCATCGCGACACTGCTCGCAGCCTGCTCCCCGATCAAAGTGCTCAACGCACTCACCCCCACCAGCACCTTCACCAAAACCTCCTCCCTCGCCTACGGCGATGACCCCCGCCAGAAACTCGATATCTACCGCCCCGTCACCGCCTTGCCCGACGCGCCCGTCGTGGTGTTTTTCTATGGCGGCAGCTGGAACAGCGGCTCAAGGGATGACTACGGTTTCGTCGGCGAAGCCTTGGCTGCGCGCGGCATCGTGGTGGTGATCGCCGACTACCGGCTTTACCCGCAAGTACGCTACCCACGGTTTTTGCAGGACGGCGCCCAAGCAGTCGCGTGGGCGTATCAGCACAGTGCCGAATACGGCGGCGATCCCCGCAAGCTGTATGTGATGGGCCACAGTTCCGGTGCGTACAACGCCGCAATGCTGGCGCTGGACCCGCAGTGGCTGGCCGGGGTCGGCCTGTCGCCGTCAGTCTTCAAGGGATGGATCGGCCTCGCCGGGCCGTATGATTTCCTGCCGATTGAAAACCGTGATGTGCGCCCGGTGTTCTTCTACCCGGACTCGCCGCCCGATTCCCAACCCATCAACCACGTGAGCCAAAGCGCACCCCCCAGCCTGTTGATTGCTTCGGTGGACGACAATCTGGTCAACCCCAAGCGCAACACCGGCGGGTTGGCGAAAAAGCTGCGAGCGGCGGGTGTGCCGGTGGAGGAGTTCTACTTCACCAGGACCAGCCACGCCACATTGGTGGCGTCGATGTCCCGGCCGCTGCGCTGGCTGGCGCCCGTGTTGGACCGGGTCACGGCGTTTATCACGTTCACGCCGGGCCAGTGAGCCAGCGGTCCTGTTTGTTCAGGCGCCAGGCAATTGCCCACAGCGTCAGGCTGCGCAGGGCCATGAACAGCAGGAAGGTTATCCACAATCCGTGGTTGCCAAGGCCCTGCAAGGCCCAGGCGAAGGGCAGCACAATCACCACCGTCAGCAGCATGCCGTTGCGCATTTCCCGGGCGCGGGTGGCGCCGATGAACAGGCCGTCCAGCAGGTAGCTCCACACGGCGATCAACGGCAGTACGGCGAGGTAGGGCAGGTAGATGTCGGCGGTTTCGCGCACGCTCGGGATATCGGTTTGCATGGCGATAAACAGGTGGCCGAACACGGCGAACAGGATCGCGAAGCCGATACTCGCCAGCAACGACCAACCACAGGCCACCACCAGCGAGCGGCGCAAGGCCTGGCGGTCGTGGGCGCCGATGGCGTGGCCGCACAAGGCTTCCACGGCGTGGGCCAGTCCGTCCAGGGCGTGGGCCGTCAGCAACAGACCATTGAGCAGCAGCGCATTCGCCGCCACCGTGGCATCCCCCAAGCGAGCGCCTTGCACGGTGATCATGAAAAACACTGATTGCAGGGCCAGGCTGCGGATGAAGATATCGCGGTTCACCGCCAGCAGCGGGCGCCAGCTTTGCCACAGCTTGAGCGCGGCCCAGGCGATATGGCCGGGGTAGGCGCGCAGGGCTTTTTGGGTGAGGGCCAGGCCGAGCAGGGCGCCGGTCCATTCGGCGATCACCGAGGCGCGGGCCGAGCCAACCACGCCCCAATCCAGGCCCAGCACGAACCACAGGTTGAGCGCGATGTTCACGAGGTTGGTGGTCAGCAGAATCGCCAGCGGCGCGCGGGCGTTCTGGGTGCCAAGGAACCAGCCCACCAGCGCATAGCTGGCCAGCGCTGCGGGCAGGCCGAAGAGCCGGGTGTGGAAGAATTCGCGGGTCAGTTGGTTAAGTTCGGGCGAGGGCTGCATCCAGTCCAGCACCAGGCCGCTTAACGGAATGCCGATGCTGCCGAGCACTATGGCCAGGCCCAGCGCCAGCAACAGCCCCTGCAACAGAATCTGCCGCAGCGCGGCCCCGTCACCGCGCCCGGCGGCCTGGGCGGCAAAGCCGGTGGAGCCCATGCGCAGGAAACCCATGGCCCAGGCGAGGAAGGTGTACAGGCTGGCGCCAACGGCCACGGCGCCGAGTTGGTGGGCGTGGGGCAGGTGGCCGATGACCATGCTGTCCACCAGCGCCACCAGTGGTACGGAGATGTTCGACAAAATCATCGGCGCGGCGAGGGCCCACACGCGGCGGTGGGTGGGGCGGTCGCGCCAGTCGGTTAGCAGGGAAGTCATGCGGGCTCCTTTGGGGAGCGGTAGTGTAACTGTCCATTAGCTGCGCCGCAGGGCCAATGTGGGAGCGGGCTTGCTCGCGAAAGCGGTGTGTCAGTCGCCGGATGTATTGGCTGATCCACCGCTTTCGCGAGCAAGCCCGCTCCCACATTTTTGACCGCGTAGTGTCAGGTTTTGCGCGGGTGCAGGCATTCGATGGAGCGGTCGACGGTGGTCTTGGCAATTTCCAGCAAGTGCCAAACCGCCAGGATCTTCGCGCGCTGCGGGCTTTCCAGCAGTTCGCCGCAATCAAGCGCAGTCGCCGAGGCGCTGCTGAGCAGGCTGGCGGTGTAGAGCAGGGAATCTTCGAAGCTCAGGTCTTCGTTGATGGTGTGGAAACCTTGGGATGGCAGGTAGTGTTCGAGGGCGCGATTGAAGGCGGCGCGGTCGTTGAGGAGGTCGCTGGGTGGATCGGGGACGAGCTTATGCATGGTGTAACTCCACTAGAAGGTAAGGAGCTGACACCCGCGCGACTAAACGAGGGTGGCGGCTGTACGCAGGTTAGTCGACCGGCTAGTGGAACCCGGCGCACCCGAAGGTGCCCTGCGCACAGCCGCCATGAAGCATGGCGACAATTTGCGCTCACTAATTCCGGGCGACTAAACCCGATCACTGATATGCAGTGAAGGGCCGAAGACTAGCCACCCATCCCAACAGGCACAAGGCCGAAAGATTGTCTCGGAAACGTCCCTCAAATTAAAGGGATTTACCCTGCTGGCCCTTTATTAATGCACCACCCAACTGAGCACCCACAGCCCGAGCATCAACCAGATAATCCCCATGATGATCGAAGCCCGCATAAACGCGCGCACCGCCGAGTACAACAGCATCAAGCCGATAATCAGCATGAGGATGCTGATGATCGAGGTGTCCATCCCCAAGGATCTGGACAGCCCGTCGACAAAGTCGCCGCCCGCGTGGGACAGGGTATTGAACAGCCCGCTGAACAACTCGACGATAAAGTGGATGATCTGGCCGATCTTGAGACCCAGCCATCCGAAAAAGTCTGTTTGCATGTGTGTGTCCTGATAAGACGGTGGGCGTAGCTGCCGAACCTGAGCCTTTGTTCGTTATTGGCCCAAGCTAGTTCCCTTCTAGCATAGAGGTTTACGGGCCGCAGGGATTCACTTGCCTTCGCGCGGCTTGCGCCCGAAGCTATACACCTTCAGGAGCCCCCCATGAACCTCGACCACCTCACCGAACGCCTGCACCGCATCCGCGATACCAACGACTGGAAGCAGTTCCACAGCCCCAAGAACCTGGCCATGGCCGCCAGCGTTGAAATGGCCGAGCTGGTGGAGATATTCCAGTGGTTGAGCGAAGACCAGTCGCGCCAGTTGCCCGCCGACAAACTCGCCCATGCCGGCCAGGAAGTCGGTGACATCGTGCTGTACCTGCTGCTGTTGTGCGGTGAATTGGGGTTGGACATGGATCAGGTGGTACAGGCCAAGCTGGCCGACAGCGAACGGCGGTTTGCCAAATGAGCGACCGTCATTTCGACCAGTTGGCCACCCGTTTCGCCGAGAAGATCTACGGCGGTGCCAAGGGCGCGATTCGCCTGGCGGTGCTGCAGGCCGACCTGATTGAAGCGCTGCCGGACCGCCCGTTGCGGGTACTGGATATCGGCGCGGGGCTGGGCCATATGTCGCTGTGGCTGGCCGAGCGCGGCCACGACGTGACCCTGGCCGAACCCGCCGAGCCGATGCTTGAGGGCGCTCGCCAGCGTTTCGCCGAAGCCGGGCAGACCGCCACCTTCATTCAGGCACCCTGGCAAGACCTGCTGGGCCAGCTCACCGAACCCTATGACCTGGTGCTGTGCCACGCCGTGCTGGAATGGCTGGCCGAACCCCATGCGATCCTGCCGGTGCTGCACCAGTTGACCGCGCCCGGTGGCTGGCTGTCGCTGGCTTTCTATAACCGCGACGCCTTGATTTACCGCAACCTGCTCAAAGGCCACTTCCGCAAAATGCGCAAGAACGATATGGCCGGCGAAAAGCAGAGCCTCACGCCGCAACAACCCCTGGACCCACGGGAGTTGGCGACGCAACTAGAGGGCCTGTGGCAGGTCGAAACCCAAAGTGGCGTGCGGGTGTTCCACGACTATATGCCGGTGGAATTCCAGGCCCGCGCCGAGTTGCAGGATTTGTTGGAGATGGAGCTCGCACACCGTCGTCACCCAAGCTTTGCCGGACTTGGGCGTTATTTGCACTGGATCTGCCGTCCGGTTTAAGCGGCCCAGTCTGCGGAGGTCGAAATGAAGCGCTGTCTTGGACTGATCCTGCTGGGCCTGGGCCTGGCGGGTTGCCAAAGCCCCAACCCGTATGTGGCGGCGTCTGCCCCGATGCCGCCGGCGCCTGCCCAGGCGGCCAACACCTTTGATGCCAGCGCCTACCCGGCGCCGGTGCGCGACTACGGCGCGTACCGCAGTTGGGCCTGGCTCAACAACCAGCTGCCGGCAGGCTCGGCCTGGGCGGATTCGGCGCAGATTGCCGAGGCGGTCAGCGGCGCCCTCGACCAGCGCGGCCTGCGCCCCTTGCATGACAACCGCGCCCCCGACCTGCTGGTAAGCGCCGACGTGCGCCTGGAAAAACGCCTGCGCCAGGTCCAGGACGACTATGGCTACGGTTACGGCGGTTATAACCGCTACGGCAACGGCTACGGCATGTACAACACGGTGCCGGTGGTACGCACTTATGAAGTGACGGTGGCCGTGGCGCGCATCAGCCTGTTCGACGCGCGCACCCGCCAGCCGGTATGGAGCACCAGCGCCGAAACCACGAGCCAGGGCAGCCTCAGCGAGCGCGCCGACTCGCTGCGTGAGGCGATGCAAAAGGCAATGACTGCCTACCCGCCCAGTTAGCAGCTATTCTCATCTCAGGCCCGGATTGTCTTTTGGAGAAAAACCATGCTTCGTCGTATTGCTGCACTTGCTGTTGTTGTGTTGCTGGGCGGTTGCCAGACCAGCCAGGTCAACCATGATTTCGACGCCAGCCGGGACTTTGGCGCCTACCGCAGCTGGAGCTGGAAAGAGCCCGCGCTGCAATACCGCCCGGATGACCCACGGATCAAGAGTGACCTCACCGAACAGCGCATCCGCCAGGCCGTGGGCGAGCAACTCGACCAGCGTGGCCTGCGTCCTGCGGCGCCGGGCACCAAGGCTGACCTGAATGTACAGACCTACCTGATCGTCGAAGACCGCCAGCAACAAGTCACCACCAATTACGGCGGCGCCTGGGGCGGCCCGTGGAATGGTTACTGGGGCGCGCCGATGTATAACGAAACCCGCAACATCACCTACAAGGTCGCGACCATCCAGATTGACTTGCTCGACGGCAAGGACGGCAAGCTGGTGTGGCGTGGCAGCGATGAGCAGATCCTCGCCAGCTCGCCTGAACCCCAAGACCGCAGTGCCGCTATTCGTGCCACGGTGACCAAGGTGCTTTCCAACTACCCGCCGCATTGATCGCCTGATCAGCCCTCCGCCAGTCGCCGTTCTATGGCGACTGGCCTGCAGCCCCCGCCGCTCTTGACTACACTCCCAAGCAACACAGGAGAGTAAGCGCTCGGCAGTGTGCCGGCAAAGGAGTGCTCGATGTCTCTTCGACTTCGTTCCGGTCACCACGCCGGGCCTGTAAGGCAGCGCGGTGCGGTTGGCTTGGTGGCGGTCTTGACCCTGGGCATGGTGCTGGTATTCATGTTGCTGGTGGTCGATAGCAGCCGTTTGTACCTGGAAAAACGCCAGTTGCAGGGGATTGCCGATATGGCGGCACTGGAGGCAGTGCAGCGTAAGGGGGATTGCCTGCCCGCCACCAATACCGCGCCCACCTATGCCCGTGCCAGCGCAGTGCGCAACGGTTATGTCATCCCGCCAGCAAACGCCCTGATAGTGAAATGCGGCGTGCTGACCACCGGCGCCACCAACCAGCGGGTGTTCTCCGCAGACGCGACCAAGACCGATGCCATCCAGGTGACTGCCTCGCGCCCGATCATGACCAGCGTTGCCGGGGGGGTCTGGGCGTTGTTCAGCGGTAGCGGCTACAACTTCAACACCCAGTTGTCTGCCGTCGCGGTGGCGGCGCCGAAGATCCTGCCGCCTCAGGCGCAACTGACGATCAAATCGACCCTGGTCACCGTGGACTCGAGCAAATCAGCAGCACTGAACCTGTTGTTCGGCCAACTCTTGGGCGGCTCACTAAACCTGAGCGTGGCAGGCTGGCAGGGCCTGGTAGACACCAACATCAACTTGCTCAGCTACCTCAACCAGTTGGCGTTGAACGTGGGCGTCACGGCCGGAGCCTACGATCAACTGCTGACCAAGACGGTCAAGATCAGTCAGCTGGTCGACGCAGCCATTACGGTGCTCAGTGCCGGAGGCAATACAGCCAGCGTGGCGGTCAGCGGTCTTACCAGTATCAACGCGATAATCGGCAACCTTGATGTCACCCTGGGCAGCCTGCTGCAGCTGCAAACGGGGGCGGTGTCGGCGGGGCTGAACACCAGTTTGAACGTATTTCAACTGGCCGAAGCCTTTGTACAACTGGCCAATACCAAGAATGGGGTGGTGGCGACCATCCCGGTGAATATTCCGGGCCTGGTGAATGCAGGTGTTCAGGTCAAGGTGATTCAGCCACCGCAGTTGTCCGCTATTGGCGATCCGCGGTTTGCCGTGGATAAAACTTCAGCAACCCGCATTTACGTAAAAACGGCTCAGATCAGCGTCGGCCTGACGTTAGGGTTGCCACCGCTGGATTCTCCCGCGGTGCAGGCCGCCCTGAACGGCTTGGTCGGGCCGCTTTCGGACGTATTGAACAACTTGTTGAGCTTGAACCTGGGAGGAACCATCAGTTCGGTGCTGTGTGTACTGGGTGGTTATTGCCAGATGACGAATTTGCAGGTGCTGTCGTCATCCTCAAACCCGCCGGCCGCCAGGATAGATGTGGTCCTTCAACTGGGCACGGCTGAAAGCTATGTCACCGGATTTACCTGCGTCAGCGACGCTACCAAGACCCTGACCACCCAGACCAATGCCTCGATCGTTACCGTGCAAATTGGCCAGAGCCCGCAACTGATCAACGCGTTTAACAGCAACACCACCCTTAACCCGATTCCTCCAGTGCCGGTGGTGGATATCGGATCCATTACCTGTTTCAAACCCTTGCTGGGCCTGGGGCCTACCACTTGTGATCCGTCCACCCGCAAACCGTTTTACGGCGGCGGCCTGGGCTTGAGCGTCAACAGTCCGGTGGGCGCTGCGACGAGTGCTTTGCCTTCCCACACGTACCTCCAACCGCCGGAAATCAACCTGCCGCCGCAGTACTACGCCTCATCGACAGCCAGCCTTCTCAGCGCGATCAGTAACGCGTTGAGCGGTATCCAGTTCCAGGTCTACAAGCCAACGGGGTTCAATCTGCTGGGAGGGTTATTGACGACGGCGGGCACAGTGCTGAACGGGCTCAACAGCACCTTGGGCACCGTGATTGGCGGAGTGCTCAGCCCTATTCTGGACCCGGTGGTGAACAGCCTGTTGTCGAACCTTGGGGTTAACCTGAACGCGGTGGAGGTGGGCGCCAATCTCAGTTGCCGGCCCCATGGGCAAGCGGCCCTGGTGAATTAGGCTTCAACCACCGGCAACTCCACACAAAACTTCGCCCCATGTTCACTGTTGGCGACGCTCAACCGGCCGCCCATGTTCTCGACAATGCCATAGCTCACCGACAAACCGAGGCCGGTGCCCACGCCAATCGGCTTGGTGGTGAAGAACGGCTCGAAAATCCGCTCCAGCAGCCGCGGGTCAATCCCGCCGCCGTTGTCCTCGACCCAGATGCGTACGTGGCGGCTGTCGTGCTCGATCTGCACCGAGATCCACGGTTGCAGGTCGCGGTCGTGCTCGCGTTTGCTCAGCAGGGCATCGCGAGCGTTGACCATCAGGTTGATCAGCACCTGCTCCAGCTGGTCGACATAGCCTTTGACCTGCACCGTCACGTCTAGCTGTGTTACGCGCAGGTCCACGCCTTTGCCGCGCATGCCTTCACTGAGCAGCGACAGGGTGCCTTCCACCGCTTGCGCCGGGTTGAAGGGCTGCTGTTCGACTTCCGAGCGGCGGCCGAACACCCGCATGTGGTCTACCACGCGGGCTGCGCGCTGGACCTGGGAGTCGATACGCTGGAGTTTTTCCGTCAGGTAGTCGATTTGTGCATCACCGTTGCTCAAGCGCTTGAGCACGTTGACGATGGCCATGCGCATCACATTCAACGGCTGGTTGATCTCGTGGGCCAGGCCGGTGGCCATTTCGCCGAGGGTGGCCATTTTGGCGCTTTGGGTCAGTTGCTGCTGGGAGCGGCGCACTTCGGTGTTGTCGCGGCCCACGGCCTGCACTTCCTGCAACTGGCCCTGTTCGTCGAACACGCCCCGGTCCGACCACACCCACCAGGCATGTGTGCGCCCCGGCAGTTGCAGGCTGATTTCGGCGGTGCTCACGGGGAACTCCGGGGTCAACTGCCGGATGCGCTGCACAAATGCCTCGCGTTGTTCTTCGGACAACCACTGGCTGAGGTTCATGCCCGGCAGCTGTCCAGGCAGACATTCCATGTAGTTGGCCAAGGGCGTGTTGCCGAAGGTCAGGGTCAGGTCCGGAAGGTAGCGGCAGATCATGGCCGGGGAGTCTTCCACGAGGATTCGATAGCGCTCCTCGCTTTCCTTGACCCGTTGCGCCGCCAGGGTCGTCTCGGTCACATCCAGCCACAGGCCCACGGCTTCCACGGGCAACCCGAGGTCGTCGCGCAGCAGCCGGGCTTCATCCAGCAGCCAGTGGTAATTGCCCTGTGTGTCGAGCACCCGGTAGCGACTGCGCACGCTGCCTTCGCGCAGCAGTTGGCGGGTACGGTCGAAGTAGAGGTCGCGGTCTTCGGGGTGGATCCACTGGTTCAGCGTCGCCGGGGTGAAATCGGCCAGGGTGCGGCCAAGCAGCGGCAGCAAACTGTCGCTGAAGAACACCGGTTGCAGCGTGCCCTCGACGTAGCGCTGCACATAGATCACAGCCGGGGAACTGGCGATCAGGTTATCCAGGCGTGCGTGGGCGGCGGCGGCCTGTTGCTCCTGGTTTTTTATGTCGCTGATGTCGAGCATGAAGCCCACCAGGCGGCGATGCTCACCCGAGCCCAACGCTTGCCCTTGCACGCGATACCAGATGGGGTTAAGCGCCGCGTCGGCACGTTGCAGGCGCACGCTGGTGGACAGCGGTTTGCCCAGGGTCTTCAGGTCTTGCAGGCGGCTGGCGAGTTCTTCCCGGTCGGCAGGGTGAATCAGCTTGAGCCACATCGGCAGCGACAGCGGTGTGATGGCCTCGCCTTGGCTCAGGGTGTGCAGCAGCGGTGAGGCGAGCTCGAGGTCTTCAGTGTGTGGGGACAGCTCCCACCAGCCGGTGCCGAGCAATCCTTGCAGCGCGTCGAGGCGTTCCAGCTGCTGTTGATGGCGCAGTTCGCGCAGGCGGCCGAGCAGCGGTGCCGCGAGGGCGGCGGTCAGTTGCAACCAGTCACGGTCGCTGGTGTGTTCCTGGCGGTGATACACCCCGCACAGCAGCCATGCGCCCACGCCCAGGCCGTCGCGGTAGGGCACCAGAAAACCATCGGTATTGCCAAACAGGCCTTGCAGGCGTGGGTGTTCGCTGTGGCCACGGTTTACCTCCAGGCTCACTGGCGCCGTGCCGCCCAGGCTGTCGAGGCTGGAGCCCAGGGCTTGGCCGTTGCTCCAGAGTACCGGCGCATCGTGGGCGGTGTAACAGCCCTCGATGCACCACGCCTGGCCCTGCTCATCCAGCAAGGCGATGGCGACGCAGGGGATGTGCCAGTGCTGGGAAATAGCCTGCAGAGTGTCCTGCAGTACTTCGGGCAGGCGCACCAGGCTGCAGACCCGCAGTTGTTCGCTGATCTGGTCGCTCACCCGTTGATTGTGTTCGCGCACCTGGGTGAGTTGGCGATGGGCAATCAGGTCGCCAATGTCGAGCAATTGCAGGAGCCAACCCTTGCCTTCGGGTTGAACCCAGCCACGGGTATGCAGGGTTTGCCCGGCGAGCCCCTTGAACTCCAGGTCCAGGCTTTGCCCCTGCCAGTCGCTGGGCGTGCCCTCGATCACCAGGCGGCTCGCCGCAGTGAGGTAGTCGAGCAGCGAGGGTGCCTGTTGCTGTTGCGCAGCGGGGTGTTCGAGTCGATGGCGAAGCGGGCCATGGACATCCACTACGCGGCCCTGGGCGTCCAGGTAGAACAACAACGCGGCGGTTGCCGGGATCGCTGCCGGTGCGTCAGCAGGCAGCTGGTTGCCGCGTCCGAGCAGGCGGCCGAAGAGTTTATCGCCTGAGGTCAAAACTGCATGCTCGACTGGGCGGACAGCATGGGAGGCAGGGCGGGGACGGTACCGATGCCTGGCAGTACCAGGAACGGCAGCACACTTTGGAGGCTGGACGTCGGGTAATTGATGTACACCGTCAACACGCCTGACGAGTTGTAGACGGCCGTCACGTACCCGGGAAGGAATTTGAACTGGGAGGGGATCCACGCCAGTTGTGCCTGCGCCGCACTGACGGCCTGCAGCGGCAGTGCCGTGACGTAGCCAGGCGTGGCGGGGTCCAGCGCGACGCTACGTCTTACGCCTTCGGCGGCGGCCTGGGTAAAGGACTGCATCAGCAATAACGGCAAGCTGTAGCTGACCAGGCCATAAAAAATCGCAAAAAAAATCATGAAGACCATCGCGAACTCCAGCGCGGCGGCACCTTTTTGCTTTTTAGCGAGGCCTTTTTTCATGACTCGTCTACCCTGACTACTACTACCTGATATCAGCATAGAATCATTCAGCAAAAAGGGATTTTTTTTACGTGATTCAAAGCCTCGTCCTGGTCGTTTGGCTCGCGCTGTGCGCTGTGCAAGATATCCGTCTACGTCAGGTCTCCAACCGTTTGACCCTCGGCGCAGCCTTGCTGGCGTTGGGTTACCTGTTCTGGAGCGGTACGACGTGGCTCGGTGCACCGGCTGTCGAGGGCGGTGTGGCCTTTGTCCTGGCGTTGTTGTTCACCCTGCCGGGGTACGCGCTGGGCCGCCTGGGCGCCGGTGACGTGAAGCTGATCGCGGCATTGGGGCTGGCAACCGACTACCTCTACGTCCTGGGCACTTTTATCGGCGCCGGCCTCGCGAGCGCAGCCTGGCTGTTGCTGGCGCCCAGGGTGTGGCCGCTGATGAATCAAGGGCTTAGGAATACCTTGCAGTACCTTGATCCGGCTCATTCGGCCAGGCAGCCGTTCGTGCCGTTTTTACTGATCGGTTTTTGCCTGTCCTGGTTTTGGATCCCATTAGTCGCCACGTAGGGTATCGCTATGTACATAGTAGGAAAGTACGTCTACGTTTATGGGTAAGTTGTATAGGAAAAATGGTCGGAATGGATACATCGGTCCTTTTGCTTGCCAGGCATGGAGTAGCGCGTGAACAAGCTTACCTCTCAAGTGAAAGTGCTCGTGGTGGACGATCAGCCTTTGATCGTGGAAGAGCTTTGCGAATTTCTTGAAAGCAACGGTTACCGTTGCGTCCCTTGCGCATCCAGCCAGGAAGCCATCGAGCGTTTTCGCGACGATGCCGAGATCGGCCTGGTGCTGTGCGATCTGCATATGCCCGAGATGGATGGCATCGAACTGGTCCAGGCCCTGCAACACCTGGCCGGCAAGCAACGGGTCTTTGAGGCCATCATGCTGACCGGGCGTGCAGACAAGCAGGACGTGATCAAGGCCTTGCGCGCCGGGATTGCCGATTACTACCAGAAGCCGATCAATTTGGGCGAGCTGCTCGAAGGGTTGCAACGCCAGGTGGTCGCGCTGCAGGACCGGCAGAAAGATCTCGACCTGGGGCACCTGAACCAGAAGCTGCAGTTTCTCTCGGCGTCCATCGATGACCTTTATCATGACCTCGACAAGGTGCGCAGCAGTCCGCAATCCGGCCTGTCGACTGAAGCCGAGGGTGAAGTCAGCGACACTGACCGGGTTGAAATACCGGCGATCTTCAATCAGTTGTCGCCCCGCCAACTGGATGTTGCAAGGCTGGTAGGCAAGGGCCAGACCAACTACCAGATTGCCTGTGAGCTGGGCATCACTGAAAACACCGTGAAACTCTACGTGTCCCAGGTGCTGCGCCTGACCCATATGCACAACCGAACCCAGTTGGCGCTGGCGTTATCGCCGAACAATTCTGCGGCACGCCAGCGCGTCACTGCGCATTAGTTGCTGCCGCTTGGGGTGTTGCCGCCCAGTTTCTGGTCGTAGTACTCAGGAATAGTGTGTTTGTAACTGTCCAGCAGGCGTTGCATGGCCAGGTCGCGTTCAGCGGGCGTGGCCTTTTGCCGGATGGGAGATGCGCGTTCGCCACTGACCTGCAGTTGCAGCCAGCCTTCGGTCTGTTTTTGCTGTGGCGAAGAAGGTCCCGGCTCAATAGCCAGTACCGTCAGCGGCAGGCTGGCGAACAGTAGCGTGGCGAGCAGTGTCAGTTTCATCGTGTGTACTCCCTTCAGAGATCTATTTGACCGGCGCTTGCAGCACGTCGCCTACGGTTGCGACCTGATCTTTTGGCGCTGTCGCCGTTGAGACGGGCGCCTTGAGTTGCTGCGCCCGGGCCTGGGCTTGCGTCACTTGTTCCGGGCTCAGGCCCATGCGGCTGGCCACTTGTGCGGCTTGTTCCCAGTTGTCCTGATAGATCATCAGCGTCACCAGATTGATCGCCGCCAGTTGATCGCTCTGCTTGAGCTCCATCGCCGTCAGGAATTCGAAGCGCGCGTCTTCCAGGCGCCGTTGATTGAGGTACACCACGCCCAGGTCGTTGCGGATTTTCTCGTCGGTGGGCGACATCCTGGCCGCGCGTTGCAAGTGCGCCATGGCCTGGCCGTTGTCTCCCCTGGCCGCTGCCAGCTGGCCGAGCCCGTGCTCGCCTTCGGCAGCCATGCAGGTGCCGAGCAGGCTGCGGTACAACGGTTCGGCTTCGCTGCGGCCCAGCAGGCGGTACACCTTGGCCTGGCGCTGGCGCACCTGGGGCAGGTTGTCCGGCAGGTTTTGCAGGTTGGCCAGGCTGGCGTGCAGCTTGCCCTCGTTGGCCATGTCGTCGGCCAGGTTCAGCGATAACTCCTGATCGGAGTTGGGCTTGGCACAACTGCCCTGCGCGCTGAAACCCGCCCACGGCAGTTGCCCGTTACTGGCGCAACCACTTAACAACAACAGGCTGCAGGCGACCATCAATGTCTTCATTGCATGTCCTCTCAAGGCACGAAGGCTTTGGCGATGGCGATAAAGCCAGGGCCGGCCAATACGATCAGTAATGCGGGAAACAGGAACAGCATCATCACCACGGACATTTTGGCGGACATCTTGGAAATGTATTCCTGCAGGCGGGTCAGGCGCCGGTCATCCAGCAACTGCTTGAGCGATTGCAGCGACTTCATCGCCCCGCCGCCCTGATGCAGAAGCTGCTGGAGGATCAGGCAGGTGTCGCTGAGTTCATCGACGTCCAGCATCTGGCTGGCCTTGTTCAATTCCTCCCCCAGCTCCAGCCCGGAATCGACGCGTGCCAGCACCAGGCGCAGTTCGGCGGTCAGTACCGGCAGCAACTTTTGCGCGTCGTAGGCCATGACCCGCAGCGCTTGCTCCACGGCCATGCCTGACTCAAACAGAATGCGCACCAGGGGGATGAAGGTCGCTACTTCCCGGGAGATTTTCCCCTGGCGTCTTTTGGCAAGTGCAACCAGTACTCGCTTGGGCAGCAGGTAGCCGATGATCAGTCCCAGCAGGGAGATCACAAACTCATGCTCGGTGCCGGGAAAGAACAGCTCCAGTGTCATCGCGGTCAGCCCCAGCAAAACTATCGGTGAACCGATCTGGCAAGCGGCGAACATCGAGCGTTGACTGGCTTTTCTCCAGCCCATGCGGTTGAGCAGGATTTGGGTTTCGTTATCGAGGCTGATGGTGCGCTGGCCGATCCGGGTGCTGCCCAACTGGTGCAACCACTCACTCATTTTGTCATTGCGGCCTGGCTCGCCCTGCAGCCGCTGGGCGACCACGCGTTGTTGACGACGACTGCTCAGGATATTCGCCAGCAGCAGTGATAATGCGGCAAGAAACAATACGGCACTGATCAGTATTGCCATCTCAGATACTCCGCAACATGCGCCACAGCGCCACGCATCCGATGACTTGCAAGGCGAACGCACCGAGCATCAGGCGTTGGCCGCTATGGTCATCCCACATGGCCATCAGGTACGTCGGATTAATGATCAGGAAGTAGCCCGCGACACTCACCGGCAGCACCGCCAGCACCAGCGCGGTCACTCGGGTTTCGCCGGTCATGGCGCGTAATTGCCGTGCGCCCTGATCGCGCTCGCGAATCATCTTGATCAGGTTTTCCAGCAGCTCACTGGCGTTGCCGCCGTAGCGGTGGTTGACCTTGAGGCCCAGGGCAAACAGACGCAATTCATCCTGTTCATAAAACTCGGCATAGTCATGAGCGGCCTCCGGCAGGCTGACACCCAATTGCACATTGCGCTTGATACGGCCCATGGACCTTTTCAACGGATCGTCACTGGCATCGATGCCGCTCAGGATGGCGTCCGCCAGGGTGCGTCCGGATTTCAGGCTGCGCACGGCGTGATCGAGCAATTGCGGGAGTTGTTCAATCATCCGGCGCAGCCGCCGCTGGTAGCGTACGGCGATGTACAGGCGCAGTGCCAAGGGCGGTGCCGCCACCATCACAAACAAGCCTATCCACTGGCCCACGAGCCCCCCCAGCAGGGCACCAAAGGCCCACAGGGTCAGCCACAGGCCGAGGCGCTCGGCTGGCCGGCCGAGGCCTGCACGGATAAACATGCGTTCCAGGCTAGTGGTCACCGCGTTGTCTTTCATGGCCTGGGGTTGCCCTTCGGCCAGGCGTTCCAATACCCGGTCGGTCTGGGCCTTGCGCAAACCGTTGCGCATCAGGCTTATCCCCAGCACCAGAAGGGCCACGGCGAGCAGGGCGAGCAGAATCGGACCGATCATCGGGTTGCCTCCTACACCGGCAGGTGACCTTCGTGGCGCAACTTGTCACCGGCCGGGTTGACCGCTTCGCGCAGGAAGCCAAAGCCGGTGCGCTTGTCGTGGCGAAACAGGGTGTTGGTGACGTACACGTCTTCGCGGATGCCCACCACTTCCACCACTTCGCTGACACAGCGGCGGCCATCGGGCAGGCGCGTCAGCTGGATCACCACATCCAGCGCCGCGCAGATCATTTGCCGCAGGGTTTTTTCCGCGACGACCCGGCCGGTCAGGCCCACCAGGGTTTCCAGGCGCAGCAAGGCGTCCTGGGCGTTGTTGGCGTGCACGGTACTCATCGAGCCGTCGTGGCCGGTGTTCATGGCGGTCAACACATCGATGACCTCCACGCCCCGGATCTCGCCGAGGATGATGCGGTCGGGGCGCATCCGCAGGGCGTTGCGGATCAAGTCACTGGCCTTCACTTCCCCATGCCCCTCGGCATTGGGCGGGCGGGTTTCCAGGCGCACAACGTGGGGATGGCCCAGTTGCAACTCGGCCACGTCTTCGATGGTGACCAGGCGCTCGCGGGGGTTGATCAACTGGCTGAGAATGTTCAGCAGTGTGGTTTTACCGGTGCCGGTACCGCCGCTGATCAGGATGTTGCAGCGCTTGCCGACGGCTTCCTTGAAAAAATCGAAAATGGCCTGGTCGATGGTTTGCATGGCCACCAGGTCGCTGCTTTTAAGCATGTCCTTGCGAAACTTTCGAATCGACAGGCACGGCCCGTCCAGGGCAATCGGCGGAATGATCGCATTGACCCGGCTGCCATCGGGCAGGCGCGCATCGACCATCGGCGACGACTCATCCAGCCGGCGTCCCAGGGGCGCGAGGATGCGCTGCATGACCCGCTCGACATGGTGGTCGTCAATGAAGCGCAAGTCACTTTGTTGCAGCAGGCCATCGCGTTCGACGAATACCCGGTGCGGGCCGTTGACCAGGATCTCGGTGACGGTCGGGTCGCGCAGCAGCACTTCCAGCGGGCCGAAACCGGTCAGCTCATCGACGATCTCTTCGGCCAGACGCTCCATCTCATAGCGGGAAATCGCCAGGTGCATACGTGTGATGTATTCGGCCACCTTGTCGATCACAAACTGCGCCAGGGACTGGCGTGTGCCTTCCAGCAGATTTTTTCCCGAATCCTCGATGGCATCGATGATGTAGCGATGCAGCACCAGCTTCAGGCCGTCGTGATCGGTGTTGCCGACGTTGCCGCGCGGGGCGACGCCAAACAGCTTCTCGCCGTTCATTTGGTCCTCAGAAGGCGGTTGAGCCAATTGGTGGAGGGTTTTTCCAGGCCCTCGGAGCGTTTTGCCAGGCGCTCACCCAAGCCGCGCAACGTCTGTGTCAGGGCTTCCCGTGGGGCCAGGGCGAACAGGGTCTGGGCCTGATTCTTGGCACTCAGGCGCACTTCCGGGCTCCAGGGCAGGACGGCGATTACCTCCAGCCCGAAGCTCTTGCCCAGTGCATCCGAGTCCGGGGCGGCCCCTTTGAGGTAGCGGTCTACCAGCAGGCGGGCATGGTCGAGTTTCATGCCTTTTTCCCGCCACAGGTTGAGTACGGCCAGGTTGCGGCGGCAGTCCGGCACGCTTTGGTCGGTGCACCACAGCAGTTTGTCGCAATGGCTGACAAAGGTGCGCAAGGCTTCGCTGTCGGGTTGGCCGGTCAGGTTCACCACGATGTGCTGGAAGTGCTGGCGCAGGGCGCTGAGCAACATGTACAGCTCGGCCGCGCTGGTCCGCTCCAGGGGCTCGTCGTTGTTGTGGTAGGCGAGGATGCGCAGACCGGCTTCGGCGGTGGTGAAGGCGCTGTTGATCAGGGTTGAGTCCAGGCGCCGCAAGTGACGCAGGGCGTCGCCGAAATGAAAAGAACTCTCCAGCCCCAGCAGTGCGAGGCTGTCAGCGAGTGGCAGGCCCAGGTCGAGCAACAGCGTTTGCTGCCCGCTTTTTTGCACCACCAGCGCCAGGTGGCTGGCGATCAGCGCGCCGTCGGCATTGCCTTGGGTGCCGTAGAGCACGGTCAGCCCGCCTAGATGGGTATTCGGGGTGACCGCCGGCAAGCGTTTGCTCAGGCGCCGAACCAGGCCGGCAACCTCACTGGAGCGCGAGCCGTAGGCCACGAAATCCCGTGCGCCGGCGCGCATCGCGTTCAGTACAAGCTGGTTGTCCATGCCATCGCCCAAGGCCACGATGGCAAGCATCGGCTTGGCTTCCAGGGCACCTTCGATCAGGGCGCACTGGGTGGTGACGTGTTCCCGGTCCAGGCCGATGAACACCAGGTTGGCGAACGTCACGTCTACCAGTGCCAACAGTTCGTCGAGGCTGCCGGCACCGGCGCTGACCACTTGCCCCAGGGGCGCGAGTGCGCCCTGAAGCCATTCCAGATCCGTGGTGTTGCGGGTAATTGCCAAAAAGGTCTGGCTCAGGCTCTCACTCATTCGGACAGTCCACTGCGGCGGTCGAAATTGCCGTTTTCGAGGAAGTACAGGCGGTACCAGTTCGGGTCGTAATTGCGCAGTTTTTCCCCAGGCAACGAGGGCAGTTGGGCGTTGGCCGCCAGGGGCTGCACGAGGTGCGGGGTGACGATCATCAGCAGCTCTTTTTCCTGGCGATTGATGCTGGAGTCGCGAAAGAACGCACCGAGGACCGGGATGTCGCCCAGCCCCGGGAATTTGCTCACGTTGGAGCTGTTGTTGGTGCTGATCAGGCCGCTGATCACGAAGCTTTCGCCGTCGGCCAGGGAGATGCTGGTGTCGGTGCGCCGGATGGTCAGGGCCGGCACGGAGATACCCTGGATGTTGACCGCGTTGCTGTAGTCCAGCTCACTGACCTCTGGCGCGACCTTCAGGGAAATCCGCCCATGGTCGATGACGGTCGGGGTCAGGGTCAGGCGAATACCGAACTCTTTGTATTCGATGGAGATGCTGTTGCTGCCGCTGCTGGGCACCGGGATCGGTACTTCACCACCGGCGAGGAAGGTCGCACTTTGTCCACTGAGCGCCACCAGGCTCGGCCGGGCCAGGGTGTAGGCAAAACCGCTGCTTTCCAGGGCGTTGATCATGGCCGAGACACGCCCGCCGCCAAAGCCAATGTTGAAGGTGTCGTTGTTCACCGGGAGCCCACGGAATCCTGTGGCCGCGGCGTTGGCAACATTGTTCGGGGCGCCGAACAGAAAGTTGCCGCCCCGGCCAAAGATCGAGGTGCTGGCCTCCTTGAGTTTGGTGCGGCTCACTTCCACAAAGCGGATGTCGGTTTGCACCTGGCTGGGCAGCGTCGGATCATCGGACGGCGCCAGGGCCAGGCTGGTCAGGGCCGACGTGGCCTTGCCCTTGACGAACACCATGCTTTGGCGCGGGCTGCTGGAGCAGGCCGTCCAGACCATCAGGCTGGTGGTGCCCGAGGCAATGCCGGTGAGCAGGAACGCCTGGTTGCCGTTGACCTGCACATCGGCCACTTTCGGATCGCCAATGGCCAGCCGCGTAATCGGCACCGGCGACTGGATAGCCTGTTGAGCGCCTTCACCCACCTCCAGCACTGCCGGCAGCTGGCCCAGGCCCGTGCAGTTGCCGGGTGCTGCCAGTGCGACGCCGACAGGCAGGCTCAGGGTGAGAAGTGCCCAGAAAATTCGCGAAAAAGACCACACGAAACGACTGCTCATTCAAGGCATCCTTAGCTCTTTCAGGGCGTTTGTTGGGTAACCTGATTACCACGTATTACTTCGACGCCTGAACGCCTTGGCGCACCATTGCCGGCGGGATTCAGGCCGTTGACAGGCGCTGTGCTGAAGGCCAGCTGGTTGAACTGGTAGAGCTCGCGCCGGGTGTTTTCCAGGTGGGTCGCGGACTCCGTTTCACCGGCCCAGTATTGGCTCAGCAGTTGTTCGTCGGCACTGCGTACAGCCAGGCGCAGTACGCCGGACTGGGCTGCGAGCATCAGCCGGCTCAGGAGCTCCTCCGGTACGGCGAGGAGTACCGTACGTGCGCTGGCGCGACTCTGCTGTGCCTTGAGTTTTTCGTCGGGGGTGGTCGGTGGCACGGAGCCGGGCTTGCCGTCGTTGGTCAGCCCCAGTTGATCGCCGACGCCCAGCAGGCGCAAGGCGGGCACCACGATTTGTGCGGACTGCTGCGGGTTGCTGGCTTCCTGGCGCAGGAAGAGCAGGACGTCCACATAGTCCCCCGGGGAGAGTTGCCCGCTGGCGCCGATCACTTCATCCACGGCGACGGCAAGCGCGCGTTCGTTAGGGCGGATCATTCGCGCCACGGTGCCGCCGGAGTTGAAGCTCTCCTCGGTCAGCCAGGTACCGGCCGGCAGCGGCCGCCACGGGATCTTGCCCACGGCCTGGTCGAGGCTGGTGAGGCTGCCGGCGGGAACCGTGCGCAGTTTTTCCAGGGTCAGATCGGCGGCGGTGAGCGCAACAAAAGGTGCGACGTCATGGGCCAGCACCACCACGGGTTGGCGGGTCTGGTCTTCGGCTACGGGTTGCACGACTTCAGGCGTTTGGGGCACGGGCGGTGCGACGGGGGCAGGGCGGCTGAGTACCAGGCCCCAGTAGCCTGCAATCAGTGCACCTACCAACAGCAGCCCGGCGAGGATCAAGCTAATCCGACTGTTCATGAAGGCTCTCCCTTTCCTGCTGCATCCACTGCTGTTCCCACTAATGCTTGCGTATCCGGATCGCTTCAAGCTTCTAACTATTTCGCTATTTGAAGGTAGTTCAGCTAAGACAAAACGCCATTACCGGGCGAAAAATATCTCCAGAAACCTCTGCGAAAGTTGGATTTTTGGCGTCAGCCTGCCGACTAATACTTTGTGATTAATCAGTTCTTACAGTTGTTGGTCTGGGGTTTGTTGACAATGCTCTAGTGGCACACCGAAATCATTTTTGTGATGCCGCGATACCAGCGCCGTGGGCGCAAAGGAGAAGTCATTATGTTCCTTGATCTTATTCGCATGGGTTTCATCAAAGTCCAGATTTTTTTCTATTCCAAAGAGGGCGCATCGGGTATCGAGTACGCACTGGTTGCGGCGATGGTTGCCGTGGCGCTGGCTGCCTTTATTACACCCATCCGGACGGCGGTAACCAACGTATTTACTTCGATACAAGCCGCCATTCATACCTGACCCAGGTACTCGCGCAAACACGTGCAGGTTCCGCTGAATGATCTATTGCGTATCAGGCATTTCCACATGAACTCCTCTTCGCCTCCCCGGCAACAAATCCTTTTGGTGGATGACGAAGAGGACGCCCTTATTGAACTGGCCGAGTCGCTGGAGAATGAAGGCTTTGTCTGTTTTACCGCGACTTCGGTCACCTTCGCCTTGCAGGAGCTGACCCTGCACCCCGATATCGCCCTGGTGATCACCGACCTGCGCATGCCCGAGGAAAGTGGTATTTCCTTGATCAAGCGTTTGCGTGAACACACCGCTCGCCAGCACTTGCCGGTGATCGTTATGTCCGGCCACGCCGAGATGGATGATGTCAGTGACATGCTGCGCCTGCAGGTGCTGGACCTGTTCCGCAAGCCGATCTACCTGGTGCGCTTGATCGATACCCTCAACAACCTCTTCCCCATCCCCAAAATCAGGCTGATGTAGGAGCGAGCTTGTGTGGGAGCGGGCTTGCTCGCGAAAAACGTCAACGATAACGCGGGCAGTCTGGTTCCCCGCGTTGTCTGGACGTTCTTCGCGAGCAAGCTCGCTCCCACAGGGTTCAGAGTTGGTAGCTGAAACTCAGCGTATACCGCGGCCGCCGGTTGAAGCTGTCCAGGGCGATGTCCGACATTGGCTTGGCCGCTTCCAGCGCGATGTTGTAGTACTTGTTATCCCCGAAGCGCAGGCCCACCGCCGCTGACGACATGTTGTTGCCCTTGACCGGCAGTTCGTTGAACCAGGTCTTGGCCTTGTCGAGTACCACATACGGCTGCAGGATTTTTACCCACTCGCCACTGCGGTTGAAGCTGTAGTTGACCTCGTACGCTACGCCCCAGCCCTTGTCGCCCGAGCCCTGGTCATCCGGGTAGCCACGCCCGAAATTCTGCCCGCCGAACGTCGCGCGTTCGCTGTCGGGCAGGGTGTCGTTGCTCCAGTAGAAGGCACCCGATGCCACGCCTTGCCAGTTGTCGAAGAACTTGTCGCTCTGTACGCCCGAGACGCGCAGGCGGAAGAAGTCGATGTCGGGTTTTATGCCCTCGAAGTCACTCCGGGTGCTGGCGCCCAGGCCGTCGATGCCCTGGTACAGGCCGGCGCTGACAATGCGCAGTTGGCGCGTATCGGATTTGCGCCAGTCACCTTCGAACGCCAGGGCGCGCAGGTTGGTTTCCAGGTCGAAACGTTGCGGGAAACCCACCAGTTGATAGCGGGTGGTCTGGTCCACGGCATAGAGTCGCGTGCCCAGGGTCAATGACTCGGTGGGGGAGGCAATCAGCGGATGGCTGAGGCCGACGGAGTAGCGGTCAACCTCCTGGTGTGGCTTGAGTTCAAAACCGCCGTCCAGCTGCACATTGCTGCGCGGGTCGGCGCGGTAGCGCTCGGCGTTGACCACCAGTTGAGTGCCCTCGGCATTCACGAACTGGCTGTAGCCCAGGCGGTAGTAATGCTCCTTGTCCTCGCCGGGCGGGAACAGGCCGCTGACGCTCAGTTGTTCGCCCATGGATGTCTGGGAATTGCTGGTGCCGGTGATCAGGGCTTGCAGGCCGCCACGGCTGTCGTCCGTCATGCTCATGCTACTGGTGAAGGGTTTGCGCGAGGCCTGGATCTGCATGCGCGTGCCGCCATCGGTGGTGCCCGGCGGCGGTACTTGCGCCTGCAGCGTTACACCTGGAATGCGGCCCATCAAGGTGGTGTAGCGTTCGAAGGTCTTGCGGGTCAGCGGGCGCTCGGCCAGCAGCTTGGCCGCCAGTTTGTCGACGTAGGCCGAGACCGAGCCAATGTCGCCCTGCACGTTGTAATCCTTGATGTAGCCCTCCACCAACACCACGCGCACCAGACCGTTTTCGAAGCGCTGGTCGGGCAGGTACGCGTAGGACAACAGGTAGCCGTCCTGCTGGTAGCGGCGGGTGATGCCGCGGGTGGCTTCGATCAGTTGTGCGAGGGTGGTTTCATGGCCGATCAGCGGTTCGAAAACCTTGGCCACGTCCTGGAGCGGGTAGATAGTTCCCCCGTCGATTTGCAGCTTGCGGATGGTCACTTTGGTGTCCATCAACAATGGCTGGCCCTGGGTTGCCGCCGGCTCGGGCAGTTGGGTCTGTGGGGTGACCGGGCGATAGGCATCGGCGGGGAGGTTGGGTACCGGCAGGTTGCGAATGGTGTCGTTGCTGTTGAGGTAGCTGGGCAGGGTCTCGGCATGGACGCTGGCAGCAATGAGGGTGAGCAGAAACAAAGGCGTCAAGGCGCGCATAGGACACTCCATGGTCAAAACTGCTGCAGCGTTTTCGCTAGGCCCGCCGGGTTCCGGGACACGGTTCGCAAAGCCATTCATTGGCCAATAAAAAAGACGAGAGACTCGTTGGAATCTCTCGTCTCAACCAAGCGTAGGCGCTGTAGGGGAGGCCGTCTAATGGCCAGGTGCAATTCTATTTTTTGCCGGTCAGCCCACCGAGCAGACCTCCCAGGCCGCCGCCTGTGTTTGCATTTGCATTGGCAGTGCCCGTAGCGGAGGCACCGGCACCCACGTTCAAGCCACCGAGCAGACCGCCACCGTTACTGCTGGTGCCGCCGGTTACCAGGCCACCCACCGAGCCGACGGTATTGCCGACGGCATTCAGGGTTCCGCCCACAGCGTTAGTCACCGGATTGGCATTCGCCGCCGTCAGGTTGGTGCCCAGGCTGCTGACTGCGCCGCCGACCTGGGTAACCAGACCATTCACCGGTGCGCCGATACCGGTGCTGGTGCCGATGTTTTGCGTCAGGTTGGCAACACCCGAGGTCACTGGGTTGAGTGCGGTGCCGACATTGGTCGCCAGGCCTGCAACGGGAGCCGTGGCTGCAGTGTTGGCCACGCCATTGCCACCGATCAGGGTGCCGAGCGACGCGACGGTGTTACCCACTTGGCCACCGGTTACACCGGCTGCACTGACAGTGCCGTTGGTGTTGCCGGCATTCAGGCCGTTGCCGACGTTGGCGACAAGACCGCCGACGAGTTCAGGCAGGCCCGATTGAGGGGTCGTGGTGGCCGGGTTGACGTAACCGCTCGACTTATCAAGGGTGGTGCCAACGCCAGTCAACACGCCACCGACGAGTGTCCCGACTGGGTTGCCTGCGCCGCCGGCGCTGGCCACCTGGCCGCCAAGGCCGGTGACAGTGGAGCCGACTTTATCCAGTACGCCGCCGACCGGGTTGCCCAGGCCTGTTTTATTGCCCAGGTTGCCGGTGGTGTTTTCCACCAGAGAGACGACGGGTACCAGTACGCTTTTACCCACCGTATTGGTCACGCTGCCCAATGGCCCGGTGGTGCTGGCAGTGCTCAAGGTATCGCCGAGCATGGTGACGGCCTGGCCGACCTGATCAACCACGCCACCTGCCGCACCGCCTACGCCACCGGTCAAGCCGCCGACTACGGGAATGCCGCCGAGTGTGGTGCCCAGGGATTTGCCGGTGTTGGAAACGCCGGTGCCCAGGTCGGCAACGCCATCGGCCACACCGGCAACGGTTGTGCCCACGGAGTTGCTATTGGTACCCAGCGTGCCCAGGCCGTTGCTCAAGCCGCCGCCGATACTGTTGACGGCGGTGCCTGTCGCGGTGACCAGCCCGCCGGCAGTGGTGCCGACAATGGGAACAGTGGTCAGGGTCGTGCCCAGGTTACCTACCGTGGTGCCGACATTACCGACGACACCGCCCACAGCGCCTACTACCTGGCCGGTGACCAGGGGAGTGGTCGAGCCGGTGCCGCCGCCAGTACCACCGCCAGTGCCGCCACCGGTACCACCGCCGGTACCTCCACCGGTGCCACCACCGGTGCCACCACCGGTACCTCCACCAGTACCGCCGCCGGTGCCACCACCGGTGCCGCCGCCAGTACCACCGCCAGTACCACCGCCAGTGCCGCCACCGGTACCACCGCCGGTACCTCCACCAGTGCCGCCGCCGGTGCCACCACCGGTACCTCCATCAGTGCCGCCGCCAGTGCCACCACCGGTACCGCCGCCGGTGCCTCCACCTGTTCCACCGCCAGTACCGCCGCCAGCATCCGGAGATGACGCCGCGACGCTACTGTGATGACCACCACCACCGCTGCTGCAGCCTCCGAGGCTTACTGCCAGAATCAGGGCCAGCGCGGTACTTGCTTTCCACAACACGACTTGAGTTTTCATGATTGAGTTCCTTGCACCTGGTACAGCCTTTGTTGTTTTCGAAGTTCGCTGTTTCTAGGGGCAGCGATACATTCGTCCGTTATGGCTATAACAGTCCCGGGTGCGCGCTCTCGCAACGCTCAACTTGGTATTAACGATTTATATACACGAAGAGTTAGTTTGCTTAATGACTAATACCAAGGGTGTAGAAGGCGGCGGTGTTTAAGTTGTAAGTTTATTAAAATCAATGAGTTGATAAGAGTAGCGAGCTATCGATAGCTCGCTATAACTTAGGATGTATATATACAATTTATCAGGCGATGGGCCGCCAGCGGCCGACCATGTGTTCAATGTCCCCGGCGCCTTTAAGTTGCAGCTCACCGCTGGAGCCGGGGGCGCTCGTGAACAACGTTACCTCACTGGGCAAACGCACCGGTTTTTTAAACTCGACATCTATCTCGAGATTGGCGGCTGGCAAATGCTCACTCAGTGCCGCCAGTGTGCGGGCCTTGTTCCACAGCCCATGGGCGATGGCCTGGGGAAAGCCGAATAACCTGGCAGTGAGGGCGCTCAAGTGAATCGGGTTGTAGTCGCCGGACACCCGGGCGTAGCGGCGGCCAACATCGGCGGGGGCTTTCCAGCGGGTCAGTTCGGCGACAGCGGCAGGGGGTTGCAGCGGGTTGTCCGTTGCTGCGCCATCGAGTTTCACACCGCGACAGAGCATCCGGCTTTGCGCTTCCCACAGTAGCCCCAGTGAATCTTCGACCGTGGTCACAATATCGAATGTCGCACCCTTGGCATGGGGCTGCAAATTCTGCGCGTAAACGCCGACCGTCAAGTCACTCACACCGCCCAACGGGCGCAGGATGCGGATCCGGTTGCTCAGGTGGATCAACCCCAGCAGCGGGAAAGGAAATGCCTTGTCAGTGAGCAATTGCATCTGCAGGCCGAATGCCAGGATATGCGGATAGGTGGCCGGCAAGACCGGGCTGTCGGCAAACCCGCAGACCTTGCGATAGGCCGCCACTTCCCTGGGGTTCACACTGACCCGGCAGCGCAACCCTTGCTCGGGCAACGTGGTACCGGTGATCTTGCGCTTGAGTGCCGCGCGCCAATACAGCGGCGGCAGGAACGGGGTGCTGCCTAATGTGTGCCACTCCATGCTTACGCTCCCAATAGACTTTGCCCGCACACCCGAAGTGCCTGCCCGCTGACCGCGCCCGAGCCCGGCTGGCCGAGCCAGGCCACCGCCTCGGCGACGTCCTGGGGCAAGCCGCCCTGGCCCAGCGAACTCATGCGGCGCCCGGCCTCACGCAGGGCGAAGGGAATGTGTGCGGTCATCTGGGTTTCGATAAAACCGGGGGCCACGGCATTGATGCTGATCCCGCGCTCACCGAGCAACGGCGCCCAGGCCTGGGCCAGGCCAATCAGCCCGGCCTTGCTCGCGGCGTAGTTGGTTTGCCCGCGGTTGCCGGCGATGCCGCTGATGGATGCCAGCAGCACCACGCGACCGTTGTCGTGCAGGGTGCCGCTGTCCAGCAGCGCCTTGGTCAGCACTTGCGGCGCGTTGAGATTGACCGCCAAGACTGCGTCCCAATATTCCGGCGTCATGTTGGCCAGGGTTTTATCGCGGGTGATGCCGGCGTTGTGCACCACGATGTCGATGCCGTCCGGCAGGTGTTCGATCAGTTGGGCGGCGGCGTCTTCGGCGCAGATATCCAGGGCGATGCTGCGGGCGCCCAGGCGCGCGGCCAGGGCATCGAGGTCGGCCTTGGCTTGTGGCACGTCCAGCAGGATCACCTCGGCACCGTCGCGGGCCAGGGTTTCGGCGATCGAGGCACCGATGCCGCGGGCGGCGCCGGTCACCAGGGCCTTGTGCCCGGCGAGTGGGCGCGTCCAGTCCGCGACCTGGGTCGCGCAAGCGTTCAGGCGAATGACCTGGCCGGAGATATAGGCACTTTTCGGCGAGAGGAAGAACCGCAACGCGCCTTCCAATTGATCCTCGGCCCCGTCGCCCACGTACAGCAATTGCAGGACGCCGCCGCTGCGCAGCTCTTTGGCCAGCGACCGGCTGAAGCCTTCAAGGGCCCGTTGGGCACTGGCGGCAAACGGGTCGCCGAGGCTTTCCGGGGCACGGCCAAGGATCACCAGGTGCGCGCTGTGATCGAGATTTTTCATCAGCGGCTGAAAGAATTCCCGCAGCTGTTTGAGTTGATCGGTGTGCTGCAGTTGGCTGGCGTCGAATACCACGGCCTTGAGCTTGGGCCCGTGGCCGGGAATCCAGGTGGTTGCCGTCGACGGTTCGCTGCCGTAGCTATAGATAGCGTCGGTCAGCTTGTTGGCGAACGGCAGGATTTTTGTCGCCAGCGGGCCGCCGCCGATCAGCAGCGCACCCTCCACCGGACGCAGGCGTCCGGCCTGCCAGCGTTCCAGGCGTACCGGTGACGGCAGGCCAATGGCGGCGACCAGGCGATGGCCGAGGCTGGAGTTGGCGAAGTCGATATAACGGTCAGACATGGAACGCTCTCCGAGTGCTGGGGTTCAAACGGTGGACCATCAATAGGTGAAAGTCGTTCGATTGAGCCTAGGCTAGGCTCAGAGATTCACCCCATAACCTCAAGGGAGCTTTCCATGACTCAATTGCGCCGTGTAGCGATCATTGGCGGTAACCGCATCCCCTTCGCCCGCTCCAACGGCCCTTACGCCACGGCGAGCAACCAGGCGATGTTGACCGCCGCCCTCGAAGGCCTGATCGAGCGCTACAACCTGCACGGCCTGCGTATTGGCGAGGTGGCCGCCGGGGCGGTGCTCAAGCATTCCCGCGACTTCAACCTGACCCGCGAGTGCGTGCTGGGCTCGCGCCTGTCGCCGCAAACCCCGGCCTACGATATTCAGCAGGCCTGTGGCACGGGGCTGGAAGCCGCGTTGCTGGTGGCGAACAAGATTGCGCTGGGGCAGATCGAAAGCGGGATTGCCGGCGGCGTCGACACTACGTCCGACGCGCCTATCGGGGTGAATGAGGGCCTGCGCAAAATCCTGCTGCAAGCCAATCGCAGCAAATCCATGGCGGATAAACTTAAAGTCTTGTTACAACTTCGTCCCCATCACCTCAAGCCGGAGCTGCCGCGCAACGGCGAACCGCGCACCGGGTTGTCCATGGGCCAGCATTGCGAATTGATGGCGCAGACCTGGCAGATCCCCCGCGCCGAGCAGGATCAACTGGCATTGGAAAGCCACCTGAAAATGGCCGCGTCCTACGCCGAAGGCTGGCAAAACGATTTGCTCACGCCCTTTCTTGGCCTGACCCGCGACAACAACCTGCGCCCCGACCTGACCCTGGAAAAACTCGCCAGCCTCAAGCCCGCCTTCGAGCGCAGTGAGAAGGGCACCCTCACCGCCGGTAACTCGACACCGCTGACCGACGGCGCCTCGTTGGTGCTGCTGGGCAGTGAAGCCTGGGCCAAGGAGCGCGGCTTGCCGATCCTCGCCTACCTGCGCGATGGCGAAGCGGCGGCGGTGGATTTCGTCAACGGCGCCGAAGGCCTGCTGATGGCGCCGGTGTACGCCGTGCCTCGCCTGCTGGCCCGCAATGGCCTGACCCTGCAGGACTTCGATTACTACGAGATTCACGAAGCCTTTGCTGCCCAAGTGTTGTGCACGCTGAAAGCCTGGGAAGATCCGGAATACTGCAAGACCCGCCTGGGGCTGGATGCACCGCTGGGCTCTATCGACCGCAGCCGCTTGAACGTCAAGGGCAGCTCATTGGCCGCCGGCCATCCGTTTGCTGCCACGGGCGGGCGTATCGTCGCCAACCTGGCCAAGCTGCTGGACGCAGCCGGCAAGGGCCGGGGCCTGATCTCGATCTGCGCCGCCGGGGGCCAGGGCGTCACCGCGATTATTGAGCGCTGATCTCGGCTATGATCGGGCCGCCGGTCAATTTGGCATATTGGATGCATTCTTAAGCGGTCAAAGGTCGGTACCCTCTCCCCGCGGCGAGAGGATTGCCGTATAACGAGTGCCATACGCGTGTTTGGTAATAAAGGACCCACAATAAAAGCTGATGAAGACTCCTAAACGCATTGAACCCCTGATCGAGGACGGTCTGGTCGACGAGGTGCTGCGCCCACTTATGAGTGGTAAAGAAGCAGCTGTTTACGTGGTGCGCTGCGGCAACGAGTTACGTTGCGCCAAGGTCTACAAGGAGGCGAATAAACGAAGTTTTCGTCAGGCGTCCGAATACCAGGAAGGCCGCAAGGTCCGCAACAGCCGTCAGGCCCGGGCCATGGCCAAGGGCTCCAAGTTCGGCAAGAAAGAAACCGAAGATGCCTGGCAGAACGCTGAGGTAGCGGCGCTGTTTCGCCTGGCCGGTGCGGGTGTTCGCGTGCCCAAGCCGTACGACTTCCTCGAAGGCGTGCTGCTGATGGAGCTGGTGGCCGATGAATACGGCGACGCGGCGCCACGTTTGAACGACGTGACGCTGGAGCCGGACCAGGCCCGTGAATACCACGCCTTCCTGATTACCCAGATCGTGCTGATGTTGTGTACCGGCCTGGTGCACGGTGACCTTTCCGAGTTCAACGTGCTGCTGACGCCGACGGGCCCGGTGATCATCGACCTGCCTCAGGCGGTGGATGCCGCGGGCAACAACCACGCGTTCAGCATGCTGGAACGGGATGTGGGCAACATGGCTTCCTACTTCGGGCGCTTTGCCCCGGAATTGAAGAAGACCAAGTACGCCAAGGAGATGTGGGCGCTGTATGAAGCCGGCACGCTGCACCCGGCCAGTGTGTTGACCGGCGAGTTCGACGAACCGGAAGAGCTGGCTGACGTGGGCGGTGTTATCCGCGAGATCGAAGCGGCGCGGCTCGATGAAGAGCGTCGCCAGGCGATTCGCGCGGCAGACGATGCGCCACCGAGCAAGGCGTCGGAAGAACCGCCACCGCCGCCCTGGATGCAGTGATCCAACGGCGAGTGGATATCCAAATGTGGGAGCGGGCTTGCTCGCGAAAGCGCTGGTTCAGTCAACTGATGTGTTGACTGACACTCCGCATTCGCGAGCAAGCCCGCTCCCACATTAGGTTCCGTGCATGCCTGGTTAAACTTGCTCAGGTGCAACAACTGCCCGACGCCAACTCCTTGAGAATCGGGCAATCCGGCCGGTGATCGCCCTGGCAGTGTTCCACCAGGTCCTGCAACGTATCGCGCAATTGCCCCAGCTCGAGGATCTTCTGGTTCAGCTCATCGATATGCTGGCGGGCCAGCGCCTTGACGTCGGCACTCGCGCGTCCCCGGTCCTGCCACAGCGTCAGCAATTTGCCGACCTCTTCCAGGGAAAACCCCAGGTCCCGCGAGCGCTTGATAAACGCCAGGGTGTGCAAGTCATCGGCGCCATAAATGCGGTAGCCGCTGTCGGTGCGATGGGCGGCTTTCAACAAGCCGATGGACTCGTAGTAACGAATCATCTTCGCGCTCAGGCCGCTTTGGCGTGCTGCTTGGCCGATGTTCATGGACGCTCGTCCTCCAGGTCCTTGGGTTTCCAGGTTTTCAACAGCAGTGCGTTGCTCACCACGCTGACACTGGACAGGGCCATGGCCGCGCCAGCCATCACCGGGTTGAGCAGGCCGAACGCCGCCAGCGGAATGCCGATCAAGTTATACACAAAGGCCCAGAACAGATTCTGTCGAATTTTCGCATAGGTCTTGCGGCTGATTTCCAGGGCTGCCGGCACCAGCCGTGGGTCGCCGCGCATCAGGGTAATACCTGCCGCGTGCATCGCCACGTCGGTACCGCCGCCCATGGCGATGCCGATGTCGGCCGCGGCCAGGGCCGGTGCGTCGTTGATGCCGTCGCCGACCATTGCCACCACGCCGGTCTTTTTCAGCTCGGCGACGGTAGCCGCCTTGTCCGCAGGCAACACCTCGGCGTGCACGTCATCGATGCCCAGGGCTTCGGCCACCACGCGGGCGCTGCCACGGTTATCGCCGGTCAGCAGGTGGCTGCTGATATGCCGAGCCTTGAGTGCTTGTATCGCTTGCAGGGCGCCCGGTTTAAGCGTGTCACCGAAGGCAAACAAACCCAGCACGCGGGGCTGCGGGCCTTGCTCGATCAGCCAGGACAAGGTGCGGCCTTCGGCCTCCCACGCACTGGCCGAGTCGGCGAGATCACCGGTGCTCAAGCCGGTTTCTTCCAGCAGGCGACGGTTGCCCAGCGCCAGTTGCCGGCCATCCAGGGTGCCTGCAATGCCACGCCCGGTAAGGGACTGGCTGGCGCTGACATCCGCGACGTTCAAACCTTGTTCGGCACAGGCATCCAGCACCGCCTTGGCCAACGGGTGTTCACTGCCGCGCTGCAGCGCGCCGGCCTGTTGCAGCAGCGCCCCTTGATTGCCGTCAATGGCGGCCAGGTGCGCAATTTTTGGTGCGCCGGAGGTCAGGGTGCCGGTCTTGTCGAACACCACGGCGCTGACTTCATGGGCGCGCTCCAGGGCTTCGGCGTCCTTGATCAGGATGCCGTGGCGGGCGGCAACGCCGGTACCGGCCATGATGGCGGTAGGTGTGGCCAGGCCAAGGGCGCAAGGGCAGGCGATCACCAATACGGTCACGGCATTGATCAGCGCGACTTCCAGCGGTGCGCCATACAGCCACCAGCCGACCAGTGTGGCCAAGGCCAGCACCAGCACCACCGGCACGAACACCTGGCTGACTTTATCCACCAGTTTCTGGATCGGTGCCTTGGCGGCCTGGGCGTCTTCCACCAGGCGGATGATCCGCGCCAGCACGCTTTCCGCGCCGAGGGCCAGGGTACGCACCAGCAGCCGGCCTTCGCCATTGATGGCGCCGCCGGTGACTGCGTCGCCAGGCTGCTTCGGCACCGGCAGGCTTTCACCGCTGATCAAGGCTTCGTCGGCGTGGCTTTGGCCTTCGACCACTTCGCCGTCCACCGGGAAGCGTTCGCCGGGTTTGACCAGCACCAGGTCATTCAGCTTGAGGGCGGTGATGGCGACGTCCTGCTCGCGGCCGTCGATTACTTGAATCGCCCGCTCGGGGCGCAAGGCTTCCAGGGCGCGGATGGCGCTGGCGGTCTGGCGCTTGGCGCGGCTTTCCAGGTATTTACCCAGCAGCACCAGGGCGATCACCACCGCCGAGGCTTCGAAATACAGGTGGGGCATTGTGCCGGCGGACGCCGTGAGCCATTCATAGATACTCAGGCCGTAACCGGCGCTGGTGCCGATGGCGACCAGCAGGTCCATATTGCCCGCTCCGGCGCGCACGGCTTTCCAGGCCGCGATATAGAAGCGCGCACCGAAGATGAATTGCACCGGGGTGGCCAGGGCAAATTGCACCCAGGCCGGGAGCATCCAGTGCAGCCCGAACGGTTGCACCAGCATCGGCAGCACCAACGGCGCGGCGAGCAGGATTGCCAGCAGCAGCGACCAGCGTTCATGGCTCAGGCGTTGTTCCTGGCTGGCCTGGGTGGCGGTTTCGCTTTGGGGCAGGGTGGCGGTGTAGCCGGCCTTGTCGACGGCGGCGATCAGCATGCTGGGGTCCATCTGGCCGAGCACTTCAATGTGGGCGCGTTCGTTGGCCAGGTTGACGCTGACACTTTGCACCCCGGGCACTTTGCCCAGTGCCCGTTCAACCCGCCCGGCGCAGCTGGCGCAGGTCATGCCGCTGATCGGCAGGTCGAAGGTGGTGGATCCGTTCATGGGCAGTACTCCAGGAGAGATTGCCCCTAGGATCAACCTTGACCTGCGGGGAAGGTCAAGGCGTTAGATCAATGTTTCAGTATTCCAGTGCTGCCGGCTTCAGGTACATGCCGTCCGGCCCTTGCGCGATACGCAACTTGCGCACGTCACCCGCCTTCAACGTAATGTTTTGCGCCGGTGGCGCGAGCATGCCCGGCAAGCAGCCCTGGGACTGGCCCGGCAACAATTTCAGGCGCAACGACACGTTTCCGGCCGGCAAGTTGAACGAGGTGGCCTGCTCCTGGAACAGCCGCCCGGCCAACTGGTCCTGGATGTACAAGCCAATCTCGCAGTTGGTCGGCACTTCCAGGCGCTCCCGGGAAATGATCAGCACCGCATAATCTTCATCTGCGCTGGCCGGTGGCACAGCAGCAAACAAGCCCATCAGGCTGACAAGGCCAAAAAATGACCAGCGCATGGCGAATTCTCCGAGGTTCACATCGTGGATAAGTGCAGCTTGGCCGAGGGCGCGAATGAATGCCAGCCCGGCCGATGTTTTCAGAACTTGACCTTGCCATCATGGCAAGGTCAACACTGCGGGCAACCTCATTAAAGGAGTCATGTCATGCAAGTATTCAGCGTTGAAGGAATGACCTGCGGCCACTGCGTCCGCTCGGTAACCCAGGCGGTACAGGATAAGGACCCGGCGGCCAGCGTGCGCGTCGACCTCGCGACAAAGGAAGTCGGCGTGGAAAGCAGCCTGCTGTCCCCGGCGGAGGTGATCAACCTGATCAGCGAAGAAGGCTACAGCGCCAAGCTCGCCTGACTTTTTGAATAGTTAGCGAGCTAACTTAATGTTCAAGGCACCCGAGCCCGGCTAGACTGTTGGGCTGCCGACTCACCTGGGTGCCTGATGAACCTTCGTATAATCCTGATCTTGGGGGCCTTGAGCGCGTTCGCGCCGCTGGCCATCGACTTCTACCTGCCGGGTTTCCCGGCCATGACCGTGGCATTCGGCACCGACGAAAAACATATTCAGCTGACCTTGGCCGTGTACTTCACGGGCCTGGCGATCGGCCAGTTGATCTATGGACCGCTGGCAGACCGTTTTGGCCGGCGCGGGCCGCTGCTCAGCGGCGTCACCCTGTTTACCCTGGCGTCCTTCGCCTGTGCGTACGCGCCGTCCCTGGAATGGCTGATCGGCGCGCGTTTCGTCCAGGCCCTGGGCGGCTGCGCGGGCATGGTGATCTCGCGGGCGGTGGTCAGCGATAAATGCGACGCGGTGGGCTCGGCCAAGGTGTTTTCCCAACTGATGCTGGTCACCGGGCTGGCGCCGATCCTCGCGCCGCTGGCGGGCGGGGTGATGGTTGGCGTGTGGGGCTGGCAGTCGATCTTCCTGGCGCTGACGGTGTTCAGTGTGATGGCGGCCATTGCGGTAGCAGTCGGGCTGCCGGAAAGCTTCCCGGCCCATCAACCGCGCCAGCCGCTGTCAGGCGCACTGCGCCAGTACGGCCGGTTGCTGTCGGACCGGGTGTACCTGGGCTATGCCTTGACCGGCGGCATCTCGATTGCCGGTATGTTTGCCTACATCGCGGGCTCGCCCTTCGTCTTTATCAAGCTCTATGGCGTGCCCGCCGAACACTATGGCTGGGTATTCGGCTCGAATGCCGCGGGCTTTATCCTGGTGGCACAGGTCAATGCGCGTTTGCTCGCTTCGCGTGGCCCGGCATTTTTGCTGTCGCGCACGGTGTGGGTTTACCTGGCGGCGGGTCTGTCGTTGCTGGCAATTACTGCGCTGCGCACGGACGCTTTGTGGCCACTGCTGGTACCGCTGTTTATCTGCATCGCCAGCCTGGGCTGCATTTTGCCCAATACCTCGGCCTGCGCCATGAGCGGGCAGGGCGCTCGGGCGGGCAGCGCGTCGGCGTTGCTCGGTTGCATTCAGTTTGGTGTGGCCGCAGGCGCAGCGTCGTTGGTCGGCGTGCTGCACGACGGCACGGCGATGCCGATGGCAATGGTCATCAGCTTGTGTGGCGTATTGGCCGTAACGTTCGCGATGCTGACCCGGCGCCTGCAGCGCCAACGGGCACTGCAAGCGGCAGACTGATCAGGATCAGCCAGCAGAACGCTGCTGGCTTTCGGGGAATCGGTGAGGCGCCTGGATACGGGTTTGCAGGGTGTCGGCAAACGCGCGGGCCTCGGCCTCACTGCGGAAGGTAAAGGCGTTCTGGTCGAGACGGACCTGCCATTTGTTGCCTTCGGATCTTGCTAGCGCTTTTATCAGGATCTTCATTGCTGACTTCCTCACGTAAATTGCGTGGCAAAGGCGGCCAATATAAACCCGAATACGCTCACAAATATGACAAGGATCAAGTCTCTGACTAGCGGTGTCGTCCATTACTCACATGAATAACAGACGACACTGACAGAACCTTTCGTTAGAACCCTTCCAGCACGATCTTGCCCTTGGCCTTGCCGCTTTCCAGCAGTTCGTGGGCACGGCGCAGGTTAGCCGCGTTGATCACGCCAAAGTGCTCGCCCACGGTGGTTTTCAGAGTACCGGCGTCGATCAGTTCGGCGACGCGATTGAGCAGGTTGTGCTGCTCGATCATGTCGCTGGTCTCGAACATCGAACGGGTGTACATGAACTCCCAATGCAGCGACAGGCTCTTGCGCTTGAGCTTGCTTACGTCCAATGCCTTGGGATCGTCGATCAGCGCCAGTTTGCCCTGGGGAATCAGCGCTTCCACCAGTTGGTCCAGGTGCTGGTCGGTCTGGGTCAGGCTGGCGACGTAGTTCACCTGCGGATGGCCGGCGTTTTTCAGCTCTTCGCTCAACGGTTTGCTGTGGTCGATCACCAGGTCGGCGCCCAGGTCCTTGGCCCATGCCTGGGTTTCAGGACGGGAGGCGGTGCCGATGACTTTCAGGCCGGTGAGCTGTTTCGCCAGTTGGGTCAGGATCGATCCCACACCACCCGAAGCACCGACAATCAGCAGGCTCTGGCCTTCATCGGCCTTGCCTTCACGCACTTGCAGGCGTTCGAAGAGCAATTCCCAGGCCGTGATGGCGGTCAGCGGCAGTGCAGCAGCGTCGGCAAAACCCAGGGTTTTCGGCATATGGCCGACGATGCGCTCATCGACAGTGTGCAGTTCGCTGTTGCCGCCGGGGCGTACCAGGGAGCCGGCGTAGAACACCTTGTCGCCGACCTTGAACAGGCTGACTTCGCTGCCCACGGCCTTGACCACACCGGCCACGTCCCAGCCCAGCACTTTGGCCGCGCCGTTTTCCGGGGCGACGTTCTGGCGCACCTTGGTGTCCACCGGGTTCACCGAGATGGCTTTGACTTCCACCAGCAGGTCGCGGGGGCCGGCGACCGGTTCGGGCAGTTCGATGTCTTGCAGGGATTTTGGATCGTTGATCGGCAGTGCGGCGTAGTAGGCGATGGCTTTCATGTTGGTTTCCAAAAAGGGGACGGTTGATCAGGCAATAAACTTCAGGCGCTTGAGTTCGAAATGCTCAAGCACGTCGGCAGCCTTGGCGCGGAAATTCTGGATATGCGCGCTCTGGTCGTGGTCGGCCAGCGCGGCGTCGTCACTCCAGCGTTCGAGCATGTAGAAGGTCTCGGGGTGCTGCAGGTCCTGGTGCAGGTCGTACTGCTGGCAGCCGGCTTCGATGCGGGTCGGTTCCAGCAGCTCGCGCAGCAGGGTTTCCAGGGTGGCCTGTTGGCCGGGTTTGGCGATCAGCGTGGCGATGACGTTAAAGGCAGCAGACATATTCGACTCCAGACACGTGATGAACGGGATGGACAGATGATTGGCTATTTCTCTGGAAGATAAAACCCGCTAAAAGAGCAGTCTCTTTCAATGCTTTTTTGATAATGGGCGGTCGGCGTGCTGCGTTTTGATGACTTGCAGTTGTTTGTGCGTGCGGCAGACCTGGGCAGCCTTTCGGCGGCAGCACGGGTGATGGACATGTCGGCGGCGGTGGCCAGCGCGGCGTTGAAGCGCATCGAGCAGCAGCTGGGTGCACGGTTGTTGGCGCGTTCCACCCGCAGCCTGCGCCTGACGGCCGAGGGCGAAGGCTTCCTGGAGTACGCCCGGGCCGCCTTGAGCAGCCTGGATGAAGGCCGGCGGTTGTTGGCCAGCGGCCAGGATCAGGTCAGCGGGGTGCTTCAACTCTCGGCGCCGTCGGACTTTGGCCGCAACCAGCTGCTGCCCTGGCTGGATGAGTTCCAGCGCGAATACCCCGACCTGAGCGTACGCCTGTTGTTGGGCGACCGGATTGCCGACCTGTTCCGCCAGCCGGTGGATATCGCCCTGCGCTACGGCGAACCCGAAGACTCCAGCCTGATCGCGTTGCCCATCGCCCCGGACAACTGCCGCGTGCTCTGCGCTGCTCCCAGCTATCTGGCGCGGCACGGCGAGCCGCGCCACCTGGAGCAACTGACCCAGCACAATTGCCTGCTGTACATGCTCGGCAGCCGGGTGCATGACCATTGGGGGTTTAACGATGGCAAGCGTGATGTCGGCCTGACGGTGACCGGTGACCGCTTCAGTGATGATGCCGATGTGGTGCGACGCTGGGCGGTGGCGGGGGTGGGTATCGCCTACAAGTCCTGGCTGGATGTCAGCTCGGATGTGCTGGCGGGGCGCCTGCGGCTGATCCTGCCGGAGCTGCGGGGCGAACGTACGCCGCTCAATCTGTTGTGTGCCCATCGCGCGCAACTGAGCAAGCCGATCAATCTTCTGCGGGAAATGCTCGTTGCCCGTTGTGCGACATTGACTGCGCAATTGCCGGAGCGATCAGCCTCTACACCATAACCCCGGGGATATCGGGAAATTTCCTTCAGCTTCTGTCCTTGGTTGCGCTGTAAGACGGCACGGAACCCGGCGTTTTCACGCTTATACTTTTCCGCCAGACGCAGCAGACAAATGATTCAACAGGGAGTGAATGAGCACATGGAACAGGCACCTTGCATCAGTCAGATCGCCACCTTGCTGGCCGACCCGAAACGCACCGCGATGGTGTGGGCATTGATGGACGGCTCGGCCAAACCCTCCGATGAGTTGGCGGCACTTGCCGGGCTGTCATCGGCCTCGGCGAATGCGCATCTGACGCGATTGACGGCCGGCGGCCTGTTGCGTGTCGAAGCCCGCAGCGGCAAACGCTTTTTCCGGGTGGCCGCCGCCGATGTGGGGGCCGCCGTGGATGCATTGGCCTGCACCACGATGGCCAGTGTCGCCCGCAGCACGCCCATTCATTCGCGGTCATTGACTGCGCCTGCGGCTTTACGGCGAGCGCGGCTGTGCCATGGTCACCTGGGGGGGGAGCTGGCAGCGGGTTTGTATCAGCGGATGATGGCGGCCGGATGGATCGAGCGCGCGGAACAGCGTACGGAGGTGACGCCTTCAGGTGCGCGCAAACTCGCAGCGCTGGGGATTTTTACCCAGGCACTGGCTCAGCCGATCGTGTGCGATTGTTTTGATTGGAGCGAACAGCAGCCACACCTGGGTGGTGCGTTGGGGGCCGCGTTGTTGCAGTTGTGCCTGCAGTCGAACTGGGTCAGCGTGATCAATGAGTCCCAGGCGTTGCAGGTCAGTGAAGCCGGGCAACTGGAAATTGCCCGGCTCGCCAGACCGGTCGGTGATTAAGGCTTGACCAACCGTGCATCCAGGCTGTTTTGCGCCAGGCGTTTGGCCTGGTCCTGGGTCATGCCCAGCGAGGTGTACAGCGCATGGAAGTTCTCGGTGACATAACCGCCGAAGTACGCCGGATCGTCCGAGTTCACCGTCACTTTCACCCCACGCTCAAGCATGTCGAGGATGTTGTGCTGGGACATGTCGTCGAACACGCAGAGCTTGGTGTTGGACAACGGGCACACCGTCAGCGGGATCTGTTCGTCGATGATCCGCTGCATCAGGCGCTCGTCTTCAATGGCGCGTACGCCATGGTCGATACGCTGGATCTTCAGCAGGTCGATGGCTTCCCAGATGTACTCCGGCGGGCCTTCTTCACCGGCGTGGGCGACGGTCAGGAAACCTTCGTGACGGGCACGATCAAACACGCGCTGGAACTTGCTCGGTGGGTGGCCCATTTCCGAGCTGTCCAGGCCCACGGCAACAAACGCATCACGGAATGGCAGTGCCTGGTCGAGGGTTTTTTCGGCCTCTTCTTCGCTCAAGTGGCGCAGGAAGCTCAAGATCAAACCGCTGGTGATGCCCAGTTGCTGCTCGCCGTCTTTCAAGGCGGCGGCGATGCCGTTGAGCACCACTTCGAACGGTACGCCACGGTCGGTGTGGGTCTGTGGGTCGAAGAACGGTTCGGTGTGGATCACGTTCTGCGCCTTGCAGCGCAGCAGGTAGGCCCAGGTCAGGTCGTAGAAATCCTGGGAGGTGCGCAGTACATCGGCGCCCTTGTAGTAGAGGTCGAGAAACTCTTGCAGGTTGTTGAAGGCGTAGGCCTTGCGCAGGGTTTCGACGTCGTTCCACGGCAACGCGATCTTGTTGCGTTCGGCCAGGGCGAACAGCAGCTCAGGCTCCAGCGAGCCTTCCAGGTGCAGGTGCAATTCAGCCTTGGGCAGGGCGTTGAGCCAATCGTACATTTATAAATTCTCATCAGGTGCAATGGCGGCATTCTACAGGCGCACGCCGAAATAATCGGCAAAACCTGACCAAGCGGTGGGCATCCACAGGCACCGTGCAAGCAGTGCATGAACTAAGGTGTAACGAAACGTTAGCGGCGCGGTGCAGTCTGTACCCCATCAATGACGGATTCGCCGCGTTCAAAAGGCCTGCAATGCTCACATCTATCAAGCAAGAAAAATTCATGCTGCTGGCGCTGATTGCCGCCATCGCTGCCTACCCGCTGGAGCACTGGATGCTGCACAGCGGGCAGATGGTGGCGCTGTTGGCTGGCATAGCGCTGATCGGCTTTATCGTCGTGGCCTCGATGCGCGTGGCCCATCACGCCGAGCAACTGGCGGAAAAGGTCGGCGACCCCTACGGCACCATGATCCTGACCCTCGCCGCCGTGCTGGTGGAAGTAGTGATCCTGGCGATCATGATGAGCAACGAGCCCTCGCCGACCCTGGTGCGCGACACCATTTATTCGGCGGTGATGCTCGACATCAACGGCATCCTCGGCCTAGCCGCGCTGATGGGCGGCATCAAGCATGGTGAACAGTCCTACAACGACGATTCGGCGCGCACCTACAGTGTGATGATCCTTACCGCCATGGGGGTGTCGATGGTGGTGCCGGAATTTATCCCCGAGGCCGACTGGAAAATTTACTCGGCCTTCACCATTGGCGCGATGGTAGTGCTCTACACATTGTTCCTGCGGATGCAGGTGGGGCCCCACAGTTATTTCTTCAGCTACAGCTACCCGGAAAAACGCCGCAAGAAACAGCCGGAAGAAGAGTCGCCGCCGATCAACCTGGCGTTTTCCATCGGGACGTTGGTGTTTGGCGTGATCGTGATTGGCGCGTTGGCCGAGGTGATGTCCAAGACCCTCGACCTGGGCCTGGAAGGCACGGGTGCCCCACCCGTGATCACGGCGATCATCGTGGCCGCGATTTCCGCCGCCCCGGAGATTTTGACCGCGTTGCGCGCAGCGCTGGCCAACCGCATGCAGTCGGTGGTGAACATCGCGCTGGGGGCTTCACTGTCGACGGTGATTTTGACCGTGCCGGTGATGGAAGCCATGGCCTTGTACACCGGCCAGCCGTTTCAGATGGCGATGACGCCGGTGCAGACCGTGATGGTGTTTATCACACTGATTGTCAGCGCGATCAACCTCAACGATGGCGAAACCAACGCCATCGAAGGGATGACCCATTTTGTGTTGTTTGCGACGTTTATCATGCTGTCGCTGCTTGGACTGTAACCAATCCTGGGTACACCGCTGATCAAATGTGGGAGCTGGCTTGCCTGCGATAGCATCACCTCGGTGCAACTGAACGACCGAGGCGCCTGCATCGCGGGCAAACCCGGCTCCCACATTTGATCTGTACTTGGCTTAGATCCCGCTTATCAGCGCACGCGCCGCCTGGCTGTGATCGGCAATCAAGCCTTTCAGGTCCAATCCTTCGACCTGCCCGTCGATCACCCGCCATTTGCCGCCGACCATCACCCGGTCCGCTCGGTCGGCGCCACACAGCAGCAGCGCCGAGATCGGGTCATGGCTGCCGGAGAAGCGCAGTTCATCGAGCTTGAACAACGCCAGGTCGGCCTGTTTGCCTACGGCCAGTTCGCCGATGTCGGCGCGACCGAGTAACTGCGCCGAACCTTTTGTCGCCCAACCCAACACCCGTTCCGGGGTGATCTTCTCTGCCCCGTAACGCAGGCGCTGGATGTACAGGGCCTGGCGCGTTTCGAGGATCATGTTCGACGCATCATTGGACGCCGAACCGTCCACCCCCAGGCCAATCGGTGCACCGGCGGCCAGCAGGTCCAGCGTTGGGCATATGCCGGAAGCCAGGCGCATGTTCGAGCTCGGGCAATGGCAGATGCCGGTACCGGCAGCTCCGAGGCGTGCGATTTCTTCAGGGTTGAAGTGAATTCCGTGGGCCAGCCACGTGCGCGGGCCTAGCCAGCCGACGCTGTCGAGGTAATCCACGGTGCGCAGGCCGAAACGCTGCAGGCAGAAGTCTTCTTCGTCGAGGGTTTCCGCCAGGTGGGTATGCAGGCGCACGTCGAGGTTGTTGGCCAGCTCGGCGCTGGCTTCCATGATTTCCGGGGTGACGGAAAACGGCGAGCAGGGCGCCAGGGCGATCTGGATTTGTGCGCCGTCACCGCGCTCGTGGTACTGGCGGATCAGGCGGCGGCTGTCTTCCAGAATCACTTCGCCTTGCTGCACGGTTTGTTGCGGTGGCAGCCCGCCGTCGGCCTCGCCCAGGCTCATGGAGCCGCGGGTGAGCATGGCGCGCATGCCCAGATCGCGCACGCTGTCGACTTGCACGTCGATCGCCTGTTCCAGGCCGTCCGGGAACAGGTAGTGGTGGTCTGCCGCCGTGGTGCAGCCCGAGAGCAGCAGTTCGGCCAGGGCCACTTTGCTCGCCAGGGCGAGTTTTTCCGGGGTGAGTCGGGCCCAGACCGGATACAGGGTTTTCAACCAGGGAAACAGCGGCTGGTTGACCACCGGCGCCCAGGCGCGGGTCAGGGTTTGATAGAAGTGATGGTGGGTGTTGATCAGCCCCGGAAGCACCACATGCTCGCGGGCATCGAATACTTGTCCACAGGGCACGGCGGGTTCTTGGCCCCAGCCCAGCACTTCGGTGATCACACCGTCCTGCAGCACCAGGCCGCCACGGGCGTCGAGGCCATTGGCAGTGAAAATCGCGAGGGGGTTTTTTAACCAGATACGGGTCGCAGGCATTGGCCGGCTCCTCTGAATGATGGGTTCAGGTTTGCCAGCTCAGTGTTGCCCTGTCTGCTGATCCAGGGTCGCCGGGGAGGGCGAGGTGCGCAGTTTACGTGTGGATCGTTATCGACGGCAATCGGCCGATAACGATCCCGGTTTTTTTACCAGGCGATGGTGTCGCCCTTGTAGTCCACAAAGTGATGGCCGCCCTTGCCGGTGTAGGCATTCACCTGGTCAACCAGGCCGCGCACGCTGGTGGGCACGTCGATGTGGGCGTTTTCGCCACCCATGTCGGTCTTCACCCAGCCCGGGTGCAACGACAGCACGGTCAGTTTCTGATCGCCCAATTGGGTGACGAAGCTGTTGGTCATGGAGTTGAGGGCGGCCTTGCTGGCCTTGTACAGCGCCAGGTCCGAGCCGTCGGGAATGGTCACACTGCCCAGGATCGAACTCATGAAAGCCAGCACGCCGGTGCCTGGGCGGATCTGCCCGACAAAACGCTGGGCCAGGTTGATCGGCGCCACGGCATTGGTGAAAAACAGTTGGCCGACTTCAGCCAGGGTGGCGTGGCCCGGTTCCTGGTTGGCCGGGCCTTTGACACCTGCGTTGACGAACAGCAGGTCGAAGGTTTTTTCCTTGAGGCGCTGGCTGAGGGCGATTACCGCCTGCTGGTCATCCATGTCGAGCTTTTCGATTTGCACCTCGCCCAAGGCCTTCAAGGCATCGGCCTTTTGCGGGTCGCGCACGGTGGCGGTCACCTCCCAGCCGTCCGCCAGCAGTTGCTTGGCCAGGCCAAGGCCCAGGCCCCGGGAGGCGCCGATAATCAGTGCGGTTTTTGAAGTGGACATGAATGGCTTCCTTTGACGGTGGAGGTTCACGGGTTCAGTGGACAACGCTGGCCGAGCCTTTGCTGCAACTCCTGGCGCAGTTGGTCGAGTTCGGCGATGCGGGTTTCGATCAGGTTGAGCTTGTCTTGCAGGAGCTGGGTCACGGCGCTGTCGGGGTCTGGAGCTTGCCATAATGCGCCGATGCTGTTGCCGATTTCACCCAGGCTGAAGCCCAGGCGCTGGGCGGTCTTGATGTACAGCACCAGTTGCACCATGTCGGCGGGGTAGTCACGGTAACCGTTGGCACTGCGTTGCGCGGCAATCAGCCCGCGTTGCTCGTAGAAACGCAGGGTGTCGCGACTGACCTGGCTGGCCTGGGCTAATTCGCCGATACGCATGTAGAGGGCTCAAGGGGGCTTGACCCTGGAGCATACTCCAGGCTTTAGCCTGCTGGCTTCTTGAATTTAAGGAGCTTACGGCTATGTGGACCGCACACCAATACCGTCGACTGGTTCGGGCCAGCGGTTGGTACGACCTGATCGTCACCGCCGCACTGGTCACACCCTGGACGTTTGTCCTGCTGCATAACGCCCTGGTGGCGTTGAACCTGCCCGGCGAGCTGCCGCCGTTCGCGCCTGTGCATATGTTGATGGCGAACCTGATGGGCTCGATTGTCTGCGTGTGGTCGGTGCTGCGAATCCGCGACCCACAAGCGATCTTTGGCCGCTACGACGCCGCCGGCCGAGTGCTATTTGCCACCTGGCAGATCTACGCGCTGGCCCATGGTGCCAGTACTGTATTGGTGATTGTCGTGGTGTTTGAAGTGCTGTGGGCGGTGGCTCAGTTGATACCGGTGCGCCGAGCTGCAAGTTGATCAAAAAATGCTCAGTTGTGCCGGAACGTTGCAGGCTCTGCTGCGGGGTGACTCTTGCACGGGTAATCCACAGGTTGCTCCACAGTAATTGTGCGCAAGCGTGACCGGTGGATATAAGCGCTGTGGCCCTTTGTTCTAAAGGACATAACCCGCCTAACTGACTGTTTTTGAGCTGGATTAATACTTTCGTGCAGTGCCTTGAACAAAAACTGTACAACCGCCTGAAACCCTTGTGACAGAAGGGTTACAGGCGAGTGTGCTCAGGTTATCCACAGGCAGGTGCACAGTAGATGTGGGCAGTTTCAGCGCTCCAGCAGAATGCGCCCGCGACTCAGGTCGGCGAGCTGCGCTTGCAGGGTGTCGATATGTGCCTCGCCGAGGGCCAGCTGCAGGTCGACGCCATTGGCGGTGAAGGTTTCTTCCATCACCAGCCCACCCAGTTCGGCCACTCGCAGCTTCACCAACTGCAGCTCGGCAAAACCACAGGAGCAGCTCAGCGGCACCCGTTTTATCAGCTCGACGCGTTCGGCGGCTTGCAGGCATTTGTTCGCCCCGCCGCCATAGGCGCGGGCCAGGCCGCCGGTGCCCAGTTGGATGCCGCCGTACCAGCGGATCACCAGCACCACGACCTGGTCGCAATCCTGCGCTTCGATCGCGGCCAGGATCGGGCGCCCGGCCGTCCCGCCGGGTTCGCCGTCGTCGTTGCTGCGGTATTGATCGCCGAGTTTCCAGGCCCAGCAGTTGTGCGTGGCGTTCAGGTCGCTGTGCTGGTCGATGAAGGCCTGGGCGTCCTGGGGGCTGCTGATCGGGGCGGCGAGGGTAATGAAGCGGCTTTTGCGAATTTCTTCGCGAAACTCGCAAAGGCCGGTAAGCGTGAAAGGCATGGGTAACTTCGTTTAGAGGGTCGGCTTGATGCCACAGCCTTTGAGAATGATGTGGATCAGGTTGGTGCCGGCGTCTTCCATGTCCTGCTTGGTCAGCTTGGTGCGCCCGGTCACGCGGCAGATCTGGGTGGCAAAGTCGGCGTAATGCTGGGTGCTGCCCCACAGCAGGAAGATCAGGTGCACCGGGTCGATAGGGTCCATCTTGCCGGCGTCGATCCAGGCCTGGAATACCGCCGCACGGCCGCTGAACCAGGCGCGGTAGTCCTGGCTGAAATATTCGGTCAGGCACTCACCGCCGCTGATGATCTCCATCGCGAAGATCCGCGAGGCTTGTGGCTGGCGCCGGGAGAATTCCATCTTGGTGCGGATATAGCGGGTCAGGGCGGCCGCCGGGTCATCCTCGGCGGTCAGGGTGTTGAAGGTGCTGTCCCACAATTCGAGGATGTTGCTGAGCACCGCGATGTACAGGCCCAGCTTGTTGGTGAAGTAGTAGTGCAAGTTGGCTTTCGGCAACCCGGCACTCGCCGCGATGGTGTTCATGCTGGTGCCTTTGTAGCCATGACGGGCGAACTCGTCTTCGGCGGCCTGCAAAATCGCTTGTTCGTTCTTTTGGCGAATGCGGCTTGCAGGTTTTCCGGCGTGGTTGCTGTGGGCAGGAACTTCGAGGCTCATGGAGGTTTCCGTGCAGATCGATGAATGCGACGTGTGCACAGATAACCCACCCTCAAGCCCCAGACAAGTCCCGATACGATAAAACCCTTAAAGCGGCTCCAGAGTGTCGCTTTCCAGGGTCCGGTTTGCGGCATCCACGGGAGCCTTGGCTTCAGGTAGCAGCAGGCACAATACGATGGCGGTCAGGCCGCCGCTGGTGATGGCCGAGTCGAACAGGTTCTGCACCAGGGTTGGCATCAGGTGCAGCAGGTTCGGTTGCGCCGCGATCCCCAGGCCGACGCCGAACGAGGTGGCGATGATCAGCATGCTGCGCCGATCCAGCGGGGCCTGGGCGAGAATGCGCACGCCGGCCGCCGCTACGCTGCCGAACATCACCAGGGTTGCGCCGCCCAGCACCGGCTTGGGGATTTGCTGCAGCACCGCACCAATCAACGGAAACAGCCCGAGGCAAAACAGTACCGCGCCGATGTACAAGCCGACGTAACGGCTGGCCACGCCGGTCAGCTGGATCACGCCGTTGTTCTGGGCGAATGTGGTGTTGGGAAAGGCACTGAAGGTGGCTGCGATCATGCAACTGATGCCATCTCCCAGTACGCCACCCTTGAGTCGGCTTATATAGGAAGGGCCGCTGATGGGCTGGCGGGCGATCATGCAATTGGCAGTGAGGTCGCCAACGGTTTCGATGGTGCTGATCAGATAAATCAGTGCTACCGGCAGGAAAGCGCTCCAATCGAAGTTGAAACCGAATTGGAACGGTGTAGGCAGGCTGATCAATGGCAAGTCAGGCAAGGCTTGGGGCACCAACTTGCCGCTGAACCAGGCGGCGAGGCTGCCCAGTGCGAGGCCGATGATGATGGCGGAGAGCCGTACCCATGGCGTGTTCGAGCGGTTGAGCAGGATGATGGTCAGTACCACGAACAGGCCGAGTGCCAGGTTGGTTGGCGCGCCGAAGTCCGGGGCATTGAAGCCGCCTCCAAGGTCAGTGATGCCGACCTTGATCAGGCTGATGCCGATCAGTGTGATGACGATGCCGGTCACCAGCGGCGTGATTACCCTTTTGAGCTGACCGATGAAACGGCTCAACACGACCTGCACTGCGGCGCCGAAGAAGCAGATACCGAAAATCATCGCCAGGATGTCTTCCGGGCTGCCGCCGCGTTGCTTGACCAGAAACCCGGCCGACAATACGGCGCCGAGAAACGCGAAGCTGGTGCCTTGCAGGCAGATCATCCCGGCGCCAATGCCAAACGGCCTGCGCGCCTGGATGAAGGTGCCCACACCGGAAACCATCAATGCCATGCTGATCAGGTAGGGCAGGTGGGCGGTCAGGCCCAGGGTAGAGCCGATGATCAGCGGCGGGGTGATGATGCCGACGAAGGCAGCCAACACATGCTGCAACGCGGCAAGCAATGCAGGCAAAGGTTTGGGCCGATCGTTGAGGCCGTAGATCAGGTCGCTGGGGGTGTTGGATTCTGGCGGCATGGCGGGGAACTCATGGCTGACGGTTCGAGATCCCCTTGTCTTGCAAAAAGCTGTCCAGTTGCTCAGGTTTTTATGTAAGGCCCGTGTTAGCGCGTTGCGGCCAGACTTTCGAGAAAACTTTCCAGCACCAAATGAGGGCGACGGCCCTTGCGCGTGACCGAAGCGAGGCTCAAATCGTAAAAACGTGTAGCCGGTTTCAGCGCGCGCAGTCGGCCTTGTTGTACCCACAGGCTGGCGTAGTGGTCGGGCAGGTAGCCGATATAGCGGCCGGTCAGGATCAGGAAGGCCATGCCCTCGCGGTCCGAGGCACTGGCGGTGCAATTGAGTGCCTGGTAGTGCGCCTGGATATCCGCGGGCAGGCGGAAGGTTGGGGCGATGGCGTCCTGGCTGTTGACGCGGTCGTCGTCCAGTTGCTTGTCGTCGGCGTAAAACAGCGGGTGGCCCACTGCGCAATAGAGCAGCGAGCGTTCGCTGTACAGCGGCTGGTATTCAAGTCCCGACAAGGCGCTGGCCTGGGGGACTACGCCGACATGCAGGCGGCCGTCGAGCACCCCTTGTTCGACTTCATTGGGGGCGATCATGCGGATCTGGATCTGTACGTCCGGACCGCGTTCCTTCAACTGTGCCAACGCGTGGGTGATACGCATGTGGGGCAGGGTGACCAGGTTGTCGGTCAGGCCGATGATCAGCTCGCCGCGCAAGTGTTGGTGCAGGCCGTTGACCTCGGTGCGAAAACTTTCCAGGGCGCTGAGCAGCTGCAGTGCCGACTGGTAAACCTCGCGTCCTTCCTCGGTCAGGGAAAACCCCGCCCGCCCGCGTTGGCACAGGCGCAGGCCAAGGCGCTGTTCAAGATCACTCATTTGCTGGCTGATGGCCGAGCGGCCAATCCCCAGTACGGTTTCCGCCGCCGAGAAGCCACCGCACTCCACCACACTGCGAAAGATGCGCAACAGGCGGATATCGAAGTCGCTGACTTGGGCCAGTGGGTCGGGTCGACGGCTGCTCATAGTTTAGTGAAGGCCTGACTGAAGGTTAGAAGAGTTGGATTTCACCGACTTTATCCCCGTGGCAATTTAGCTGCAACAACGCTTTTCAATCCCGACGCTGCCTTTTGCCTTGCGAGGTTTTGCTCATGAACATGCCCGAAAACGCTCCGTCCACCCTGGCCAGCCAACTGAAGCTGGACGCGCACTGGATGCCGTACACCGCCAACCGCAACTTCCATCGTGACCCGCGTCTGATCGTGGCGGCCGAAGGCAGCTGGTTGACCGATGACAAGGGGCGCAAGGTGTATGACTCGCTGTCGGGTCTGTGGACCTGCGGCGCCGGGCACACCCGCAAGGAAATCCAGGAAGCGGTCTCCAAGCAACTGGGTACGTTGGACTACTCGCCGGGCTTCCAATACGGTCATCCTTTGTCGTTCCAGCTGGCAGAAAAGATTACCGACCTGACCCCGGGCAACCTGAACCATGTGTTCTTCACCGACTCCGGCTCCGAGTGTGCCGATACCGCGGTGAAGATGGTGCGTGCGTACTGGCGCCTGAAAGGCCAGGCGACCAAGACCAAGATGATCGGCCGTGCCCGTGGTTATCACGGCGTGAACATCGCCGGCACCAGCCTGGGCGGCGTGAACGGTAACCGTAAGATTTTTGGTCAGGGGCTGATGGATGTTGACCATCTGCCTCACACCCTGCTGGCGAGCAATGCGTTCTCCCGTGGCATGCCGGAGCTGGGCGGGATTGCCTTGGCGGACGAGCTGCTCAAGCTGATCGAGTTGCACGATGCGTCGAACATCGCCGCAGTGTTTGTTGAGCCGATGGCGGGCTCTGCCGGCGTGCTGGTTCCGCCGCAGGGTTACCTGAAGCGTCTGCGTGAGATCTGCGATCAGCACAACATCCTGTTGGTGTTCGACGAAGTGATCACCGGCTTCGGTCGTACCGGTTCGATGTTTGGTGCTGACAGCTTCGGTGTGACCCCGGACCTGATGTGCATTGCCAAGCAAGTCACCAACGGCGCGATCCCGATGGGCGCGGTGATTGCCAGCACCGAGATTTATCAGACGTTCATGAATCAGGCGACGCCTGAGTACGCGGTGGAATTCCCACACGGCTACACCTACTCGGCCCACCCGGTTGCCTGCGCGGCTGGCTTGGCGGCACTCGACCTGCTGCAGAAGGAAAACCTGGTGCAGAGCGTGGCCGAAGTCGCACCGCATTTCGAGAATGCGCTGCACGGCCTGAAGGGCAGCAAGAACGTGATCGACATTCGTAACTATGGCCTGGCCGGTGCGATCCAGATTGCCCCGCGTGATGGTGATGCCATCGTGCGTCCGTTCGAAGCGGGCATGGCCTTGTGGAAAGCCGGCTTCTACGTGCGCTTTGGCGGCGACACCCTGCAGTTCGGCCCAACCTTCAACAGCAAGCCGCAGGACCTGGATCGCTTGTTCGATGCGGTCGGCGAAGTGCTGAACAAGATCGACTGATTTCTCCTTCTATATAGAACAACTTTTCAGGAGCCCTGCATGAGCCTCATCCAGCATTTGATCAACGGCCAATTGGTCACCGAAAACGGTCGCACTGCCGACGTGTACAACCCGTCGACTGGCCAGGTGATTCACCAGGTGCCGTTGGCCAGCCGTGAAACCATTCAAAGCGCCATCGATTCGGCCAAGGCGGCTTTCCCGGCCTGGCGTAACACGCCACCGGCCAAGCGTGCCCAGGTGATGTTTCGTTTCAAGCAATTGCTTGAGCAGAACGAAGCGCGTATCTCCCAGCTGATCAGCGAAGAGCATGGCAAGACCCTGGAAGATGCGGCCGGTGAGCTCAAGCGCGGGATCGAGAACGTGGAGTACGCGTGCTCGGCGCCGGAAATCCTCAAGGGCGAGTACAGCCGTAACGTTGGCCCGAATATCGATGCCTGGTCTGACTTCCAGCCGTTGGGTGTGGTGGCCGGTATTACGCCGTTCAACTTCCCCGCGATGGTGCCGTTGTGGATGTATCCGCTGGCGATCGTTTGCGGTAACTGCTTCATCCTCAAGCCGTCGGAGCGTGATCCGAGCTCGACGCTGCTGATTGCACAACTGTTGCAGGAAGCTGGCTTGCCTAAAGGTGTGCTGAGTGTGGTGCATGGCGATAAAGGCGCGGTGGATGCGCTGATCGAAGCGCCGGAAGTCAAGGCGTTGAGCTTTGTCGGCTCGACGCCGATTGCCGAGTACATCTATGCCGAAGCCACCAAGCGCGGCAAGCGTGTACAGGCGTTGGGCGGGGCGAAGAACCATGCGGTGCTGATGCCGGATGCGGATCTCGATAACGCTGTCAGTGCCTTGATGGGCGCGGCGTATGGTTCGTGCGGTGAGCGTTGCATGGCGATCTCTGTTGCCGTGTGTGTCGGCGACCAGGTGGCTGACGCATTGGTCGCCAAGCTGGTGCCGCAGATCAAGGCGCTGAAGATTGGTGCGGGCACCACGTGTGGATTGGACATGGGGCCGCTGGTCACTGGCCAGGCGCGCGATAAAGTCAGTGGCTATATAGAGGACGGCGTTTCTTCGGGTGCTGAGTTGGTCGTCGATGGTCGTGGCCTGAGTATTGCCGGTAATGAAGATGGCTTCTTCCTGGGGGGCAGTTTGTTCGACCGCGTGACCCCGCAGATGCGCATCTATAAAGAAGAGATCTTCGGGCCGGTGCTGTGTGTGGTTCGGGTGAACAGCCTGGAAGCGGCCATGCAGTTGATCAACGATCACGAGTACGGCAACGGCACCTGTATCTTCACCCGTGACGGTGAGGCGGCGCGGTTGTTCTGTGACGAGATTGAAGTGGGTATGGTTGGCGTCAACGTGCCGTTGCCGGTGCCGGTGGCTTATCACAGCTTTGGTGGCTGGAAGCGCTCGCTGTTTGGCGACTTGCATGCCTATGGGCCGGATGGGGTGCGGTTCTATACGCGTCGCAAGGCGATTACCCAGCGCTGGCCGCAACGGGCCAGTCATGAGGCGTCGCAGTTTGCCTTTCCTAGCTTGTAGGTTCGGTAAGTAGAAGGCCGGCCCCTTGGGGCCGGCCTTTGCTTTTCAGGGCTTTTTTGACCGATATGACAGTATTGTGAAAAAAGGTGTTGACGGCAGATTCTGGAAGTCTATAATTCGCCCCACTTCCGGCGCAGTCGAAACGGAAAACTCCTTGGTAAACAAAGAGTTATGTAGGTTTCGACAGCGAGCTGCTTCAGATCATCGAAGCCCAGAAGGAGTTAGTAAGGCAGTGTTGTTTGGCCTTGTTAACGTTTCGATCTTCTCGGTCGAAAGCGGAGAAAAAGAGGTGTTGACAGCAGCGTGTAACGCTGTAGAATTCGCCTCCCGCTAACGAGAG
>Ga0209173_100194_pt1 | contig 52773 bp, 40 predicted proteins | sample SynthPrep_16_END_FD_187206 | JGI IMG/M metagenome (GOLD analysis project Ga0209173, IMG submission 187206) | Synthetic microbial communities from Ohio, USA - SynthPrep_16_END_DS12_MetaG (SPAdes) (version 2) | ecosystem: Engineered > Bioreactor > Aerobic > Activated sludge | place: USA: Ohio...
GTCCATCGCGGTCATCATGACCATTGGTTTGCTGGCCGTGATTGCCGTGCGTGGCCTGGGCCACTTCTGGCCGGCCGACCTGATCCAGGCCAACTACAACGTGCCGGGCCAGGAAAATCACATCGTCGTCGGCGAAGTGGTGCAGAAAGAAGAAGTGCCCCGCGAGCGCCTGAAAAGCGCTGGCTTGCCGGTGCCGGACCAAGGCCCGGAGTTCATGACCCGCGAGCTGATCAAGGTCGGCAACCGTGACTTGAACGGCAATGACTTCACCTGGATCGTCGGCGAGTGGCTGACCAACCAGACCAAGCCGGTCGAGTTGATGGCCATCGAGCGTCGTGAGTGGGGCAACTTCTACGGCACCCTGGTCAACGTCAAGCAGGACGGCAAGGTGATCGCCGAAGGCGAGGCGGCCTGGCCGGAACTGCAAGCCCGCGTAGACCGCGTCAACAAGCTCGCGGCCCAGCTCAAGACCCTCGAGAAGTCCGACATCGGCGCCATCAACGCCGGCCTCGAACGCATCCGCCTGCACGGTCGCAAGCTGGAGCTGGAAGGCAAGCTGGACGCCACCGCCCAGGCCGACATGGACAGCGGCCGCGCCGAACTGAACAACCGCTACAAGGATATCGAAGCCCGCTTGGCCGACCTGCACACCCAGTTCAACCGCGACAGCCTGACCGCCCGCGATGCCAACGGCAAAGAAATCGAAATCGGCATTGGCAAGGTGGTGCACGCTTACCAGCCGAACGCCATGGGCTACATGACCAAGGTTGGCTTCTACTTCAGCAAGGTCTGGGAATTCCTCAGCGACGATCCACGGGAAGCCAACACCGAAGGCGGGATTTTCCCGGCGATCTTCGGCACCGTGATGATGACCCTGATCATGGCGATGATCGTGACCCCGTTCGGCGTGCTGGCGGCGGTGTACCTGCGTGAATACGCCAAGCAGAACACCCTGACGCGGATCATCCGCATCGCGGTGAACAACCTGGCCGGTGTACCCGCCATCGTTTACGGCGTGTTCGGCCTTGGCTTCTTTGTGTACGTACTGGGCGGCTCGGTTGACCGGCTGTTCTTCGCCGAGGCCTTGCCGGCACCGACCTTCGGTACGCCTGGCCTGCTCTGGGCATCCCTGACCCTGGCGCTGCTGGCGGTACCGGTGGTGATCGTGGCCACTGAAGAAGGCTTGGCGCGGATTCCTCGCACCGTACGTGAAGGTTCTCTGGCACTGGGCGCGACCAAGGCGGAAACGCTGTGGAAGATCGTGCTGCCGATGGCCAGCCCGGCGATGATGACCGGCATGATCCTCGCCGTGGCCCGCGCCGCGGGTGAAGTGGCGCCGCTGATGCTGGTGGGTGTGGTGAAACTGGCGCCGTCGCTGCCGGTGGACGGCAACTACCCGTACCTGCACCTGGACCAGAAGATCATGCACCTGGGCTTCCATATTTATGACGTCGGCTTCCAGAGCCCTAACGTCGAAGCTGCGCGGCCGCTGGTGTACGCCACCGCCTTGCTGCTGGTGCTGGTGATCGCCACGCTCAACTTGTCGGCGGTGTGGATTCGTAACCACCTGCGCGAAAAATACAAAGCGCTGGACAGTTAAGCGGGCACCTGTGGGAGCTGGCTTGCCTGCGATGCCGGCGACTCGGTTGAACAGGTACACCGCGGTGATGCCATCGCAGGCAAGCCAGCTCCCACAGGGTTGGCGCTAGACACAGATTTTGAGTAAGCCGCCCCGGCGGTTCAACGAAACGAATTGGTAGCACAGGGAGCATCCCATGCAACATGAAACCCATTCCCACGGCATCAACATGTCAGCCCTGGGTCGCGACAAGCAGAGCCTGAGCCTGGCCCAGGAAACCGTGGCCATCGAAGTCCCGGGCCTGAGCCTGTACTACGGCGACAAGCAGGCGCTGTACGACGTCAGCATGAACATTCCGAAGCAGCGCGTGACCGCCTTCATCGGCCCGTCCGGTTGCGGCAAGTCGACCCTGCTGCGCACCTTCAACCGGATGAACGATCTGGTGGACGGCTGCCGCGTCGAGGGCGCGATCAACCTGTACGGCACCAACATCTACCGCAAGGGCGAAGACGTCGCCGAGCTGCGTCGCCGGGTGGGCATGGTGTTCCAGAAGCCCAACCCGTTTCCCAAGACCATCTACGAAAACGTGGTCTACGGCCTGCGCATCCAGGGCATCAACAAAAAGCGCGTCCTCGACGAAGCCGTTGAGTGGGCACTGAAAGGCGCGGCGCTGTGGGACGAGGTCAAGGATCGCCTGCACGAGTCGGCCCTCGGTTTGTCCGGCGGCCAGCAGCAACGTCTGGTGATCGCCCGCACCATCGCCGTGGAGCCGGAAGTGCTGCTGCTCGACGAACCGTGCTCGGCACTCGACCCCATCTCCACGTTGAAAGTCGAAGAGCTGATCTACGAACTCAAATCCAAGTTCACCATCGTCATCGTGACCCACAACATGCAACAGGCGGCGCGTGTTTCCGACTACACCGCGTTCATGTACATGGGCAAGCTGGTGGAATTTGGCGACACCGATACCCTGTTCACCAACCCGGCGAAGAAGCAGACCGAAGACTACATCACCGGTCGCTACGGCTAGCAAGTGGCTGGTTGCTCACTGAACTGATGCTGCGGTCGACCGCACCTTACTGGACGTTCCAAGGACGCCAACATGATTAGCAAAGAAGGCCTTACCCATCACATCTCCGCGCAGTTCAACGCCGAGCTTGAGGAGGTGCGCAGCCACCTCCTGGCCATGGGCGGGCTGGTGGAGAAGCAAGTCAACGACGCCGTCACCGCGCTGATCGAGGCCGACTCGGGCCTGGCCCAGCAAGTGCGCGAGATCGATGACCAGATCAACCAGATGGAACGCAACATCGACGAAGAATGCCTGCGCATCCTGGCCCGTCGTCAGCCGGCGGCGTCCGACCTGCGTTTGATCATCAGCATCTCCAAGTCGGTGATCGACCTGGAGCGCATCGGTGACGAAGCCACCAAGATCGCCCGCCGCGCCATCCAGTTGTGTGAGGAAGGCGAAGCGCCGCGTGGTTATGTCGAAGTGCGCCATATCGGTGACCAGGTGCGCAACATGGTTCGCGACGCCCTCGACGCGTTTGCCCGTTTCGACGCCGAGCTGGCGTTGTCGGTGGCCCAATACGACAAGACCATCGACCGCGAATACAAGACGGCGCTGCGCGAACTGGCGACCTACATGATGGAAGACCCGCGCTCTATCTCACGGGTACTGAGCATCATCTGGGTACTGCGTTCGCTGGAACGCATCGGCGACCACGCACGCAACATCTCGGAACTGGTGATTTACCTGGTGCGGGGTACCGACGTGCGGCACATGGGCCTCAAGCGGATGAAAGCAGAAGTTGAAGGTACGACCGATCAAATCCCTAATGTTCCGGGCGTTCCTGACGATAAGTAAGATTGCCCGAGAAATAAACGCCCGGCCTTTGGTCGGGCGTTTTCGTTTGTGGTGTTGGAATTTTTGGCAAAACGCCATCAGCGAAGCGTTATGCTTGCCGGGGTTTTTATAGGATGAAGGGTCGATGAGCAAAGTCAGTGTATTGGTGGTGGATGACGCCTCGTTTATTCGCGACCTGGTGAAGAAGTGCCTGCGTAACTACTTCCCGGGGATCAAGATCGAAGATGCGGTGAACGGCAAAAAGGCCCAGGCCATCCTGATGCGCGAAACCTTCGACATGGTGCTGTGCGACTGGGAAATGCCGGAAATGTCCGGCCTGGAACTGTTGACCTGGTGCCGTGAACAGCCTCATCTCAAAGCCATGCCTTTCGTCATGGTGACCAGCCGTGGCGACAAGGAAAACGTGGTGCAGGCGATCCAGGCCGGGGTTTCCGGCTACGTCAGCAAGCCATTCACCAACGAGCAGTTGCTGAACAAGGTCAAGCAGGCACTGAACAAGATTGGCCGCCTCGACGCGCTGATCGCCAGCGCACCGACCAAGATGAACTCGGCGTTCGGTAACGATTCCCTCAGCGCCCTCACTGGTGGCAAGCCTGACGCAGTCAAGCCGGCCCCGGTGGCCGCGCCCAGCAAAGGCCTGCTCAACAGCCCGCCGGTGCAGGTGGCTGCGGCAGCGTCGCCTGCCAGCGGTCGTGGCCAGGGCCAGTTGCGCCTGTCCAGTGGCACCCAGCAGTGTGTGATCAAGGCCCTGAGTATCAAGGAGGCGCTGCTGGTGGTGCGTCGTGGTGAAATCCTGCCTCAGGTACTGGAAAGCGCCGTGCTCGACCTGGAGCAGGGTGAGAACGCTGAAGTGGCGCGTCTGAATGGCTACCTGCATGCCGTGGTGGCCTACGAGCCCAAGCCCGACAGTGGCTGGCTGCAACTGACCTTCCGGTTTATCGACCAGGATGCGCAGAAGCTCGACTACATTTCGCGGCTGATCGCCCGCGGGACCGCACAGAAGCATTTTGTGCCGGGTGCGTGACAGCGTTAACGCTTTACCTGTGGCGAGGGAGCTTGCTCCCGTTGGCTGCAGAACTGCAGTGACTTTATCAGGGGCGCTTCGCGCCCCAACGGGAGCAAGCTCCCTCGCCACGCAAGCTCCTTCGCCACAGGGGCAGTGGAAGGTTCACATAGCACTGTCATGATCCCTTGTTAGCCTGCCATCCAGTCGTCCCTGGCAGGCCAACCCGATGCTCGTGCGCTCACTGCTGTTGTGTGGACTGTTCGCCGTTGTCATGCCGGCGATGTCCATGACCCTCTACAAATCCATCGACGCCGACGGCGCTGTGGTCTTCAGCGACCGGTACACGCCCGGGGCGCAGGCGTTTGTGTATCAGGAACGGGTGATTCCCAAGCCTGTATATCCGTCGCAACCCGCTTCCTATCGTTATCCCTTGCCCTGGCGTGGCGGGCCGTTCCGTCTCACCCAAGGCCCGAACGGTACCTTCAGCCACTCCGAGCTCAAAAGCCGTTATGCGATGGACATTGCCATGCCTGAAGGCACGCCAATCATCGCGGCACGTGGCGGTGTCGTACTGAAAACCGAGAACGAGCAGAGCGGGCGCGGCAGCGATCCATCGGGCAATTTCGTGCGGGTGCAGCACGATGACGGCACGCAAGGCGTGTACCTGCACCTCAAGCAAGGGTCGGTCAGCGTCAGGGAAGGGCAGCGCGTGGCGGTGGGCAGCCCGCTGGCGCTGTCGGGCAATACCGGCAACAGCAGCGGGCCGCATCTGCATTTTGTGGTGCAGCGCACGACGGCGTCGGGGCTGGTGTCGATTCCCTATGAATTCAACCAGCCGGTGCAGGCGTTGCCCAACTTTGCGTTGGGCACGCGGTAAGGCTTAATCCAGCAACAGCACCTTGGCCAACACGATCTTCGGCCCTTTCATCTTCTTGATGATGATGCGCAGGCCTTCGACTTCCAGCACTTCTTCCTCTTCCGGCACTCGTTTCAGGGTGTCGTAGATCAGCCCGGCAAGGGTTTCGGCTTCGATGTGGTCCAGATCGACGCCCAGCAGGCGCTCCACCTTGAACAGCGGCGTGTCGCCACGCACCAGCAATTTGCCCGGCTGGTAAGCGAGGATGCCGCGCTCGGCCTTGCGGTGTTCGTCCTGGATGTCGCCTACCAGTACTTCCAGCACGTCTTCCATGGTCAGGTAGCCGATGACCTTGCCGTCGGCCTCTTCCACCAGGGCGAAGTGCGCGCCGCCTTTACGGAACTGCTCGAGCAGTTGCGACAGCGGCATATGGCGCGATACGCGTTCCAGCGGGCGGGTCAGCTCGGCCAGGTTGAACGACTCGGGAATGTGGTCCAGGGCCGCCAGTTCCAGCAGCAGGTCCTTGATGTGCAGCAGGCCGACGAACTCGTTGCGCACGGCGTCGTACACCGGGTAACGGCTGAACTTGTGGCGACGGAACAGCGCCAGGATTTCCTTGAGCGGTGCGTTGAAGTCCAGGGTCACCAGGTCTTCCCGGGAGTTGGCCCAGTCCACCACTTCCAGCTCGCCCATTTCCACGGCGGAGGCCAACACGCGCATGCCTTGGTCGCTCGGGTCCTGGCCACGGCTGGAGTGCAGGATCAGTTTCAGTTCTTCACGGCTGTAATGGTGCTCGTGGTGCGGGCCAGGCTCGCCTTGGCCGGCGATGCGCAGGATGGCGTTGGCACTGGCGTTGAGCAGGTAGATCGCCGGGTACATGGCCCAGTAGAACAGGTACAGCGGCACGGCGGTCCACAGCGACAGCAACTCGGGCTTGCGAATGGCCCAGGACTTGGGCGCCAGTTCACCGACCACGATGTGCAGGTACGAGATGACGAAGAAGGCGGCAAAGAACGACACGCCCTTGATCACTTCCGGCGACTGCACACCGATCGCCCCCAGCAACGGCTCGAGGATGTGCGCAAAGGCCGGTTCACCGACCCAGCCCAGGCCCAGGGAGGCGAGGGTGATACCCAACTGGCAGGCCGACAGATAGGCGTCGAGCTGGCTGTGTACGGTGCGCAGGATCTGCCCGCGCCAGCCGTTCTTGTGGGCGATGGCCTCGACCCGGGTCGAGCGCAGTTTGACCATGGCAAATTCCGCCGCAACGAAAAAGCCGTTGAGCAGTACCAGGATCAGTGCAAAAAGAATCATGCCGAAGTCGGCGAAGAGTGTCGCGAGGGTGATGCCAGGGGAAGGGTCCATGATGGGGTTTTGCGGGTTCCGTCTAATCGAAAAGGGTGAGCAGGTGGGCCTGAAAGGCAGGCGCAAGTCCGCCAATGTAGCGGCTGACGGGGCGCTTGCCTAGTGGCGGCTGCCGGGCGGAGGGTCACTCGTCCTGATGAATGACCCGGGAACGTGTCATCTGTGCTGGCGGAAAATGGCAGGTAAAGGTACTGCCATGGCCCAACACACTACTGATTTCCAGCCGCGCGCGATGGCGCAGCAGCACATGCTTGACGATGGCCAGGCCGAGCCCGGTGCCGCCGGTGTTGGAGTTGCGGCTGGAGTCGACGCGGTAGAAACGCTCGGTGAGGCGCGGCAAATGCTTGGCGTCGATGCCCATCCCGGAGTCCTGCACGCTGAGGTGTGCGCCCTGGTCATCGGCCCACCAGCGGATGCGGATGTTGCCTTTGTCCTGGGTGTATTTGACGGCGTTGAACACCAGGTTGGAAAACGCGCTGCGCAACTCGCCCTCACTGCCCTTGAGCAGGATCGACGGGTCGGCTTCAAGGGTGATCTGCTGCTCACGCTGCCCGGACAATGCCTGGGCGTCGCTCTTGATCGTCTGCAACAGGCTTTGCACCGGCACCGGATGGTTGTCCGAGGGGTAATCGGTGGCTTCCAGCTTGGCCAGCAACAGCAGGTCGTTGAGCAGGGTTTGCATACGCGAGCCTTGCTGCTGCATCTGTTGCAGGGCACGGGTCCAGCGCGGGTTCACGTCTTCGACGTTATCGAGCAGCGTCTCCAGATAACCGCAGATCACTGTCAGCGGTGTGCGCAGTTCGTGGGAGACGTTGGCGACGAAGTCCTTGCGCATCTGTTCCAGCTGATGGATGCGTGTGACATCGCGCACCAGCATCAAATGTTCATTATTGCCGTAGCGCGTCAGGTACAGCTGGATACGCACGCGGTCGTTGGTCGGTGACGGGATTTCCAGGGCTTCTTCGTAGTTGTCCTGCTCGAAATACTCCTTGAAACGCGGGTGGCGCACCAGGTTGGTCACCGGCTGGCCGCTGTCCTGGGGCGTCTTGAGGCCCAGCAAGGTCTCTGCGGCGCGGTTCCACCATTCCAGGTTGCCGTCGCTGTCGAGCATGATTACCGCGTCTTTCAGTGCGGCGGTGGACTCCTGCACCCGGTCGATCACCGCTTGCAGGCGCCCGCGTACACGCTGGTCGCGGCGTTGCAGGTGGTAGATGCTGTCGAACACCTCGCCCCACAGGCCGTAGCCGTCGGGTGGTGCTTCGTCGGGTTTGTGCTGGCGCAGCCATTCGTGCAGGCGCAGCAGTTGCTTGAGGGTCCAGCCCAGGTAAAGGCCCAGGCCGACGGCCAGGCTCCAGCCGTAATAGCCGCTGACCAGGCCCACCAGCAGGCAGCCGGTGATCAACAGGAGCATGTGGCGGATCAGGGTGCCATGCCAGTTTTGGTTCACTTAAACACGCGTCCTTTCAGCTGTCTGGGCAGTTCGGGCTGGCTCAGCCTTTGGTGGAAAACCGGTAGCCGGTGCCGCGCACGGTTTGTACCAGATTCTCGTAAGCGTCGCCCAAGGCTTTGCGCAGGCGGCGGATATGCACGTCGACGGTGCGCTCCTCCACATACACGTTGCCGCCCCAGACCTGGTCCAGCAGTTGGCCGCGGGTGTAGGCGCGCTCCTGGTGGGTCATGAAGAATTGCAGCAGGCGGTATTCGGTGGGGCCCATCTCGGCGGGTTTGCCGTCGATGGTCACGCGGTGGCTGATCGGGTCCAGAATCAGGCCGTCGACTTCGATCGGCGCTTCACCATCGGTGGGGCCGGCACGGCGCAGAACGGCTTTCAGACGGGCGACCAGTTCCCGTGGGGAAAAGGGCTTGGTGATGTAGTCATCGGCGCCGACTTCCAGGCCCTGGATCTTGTTGTCCTCTTCGCCCTTGGCGGTGAGCATGATGATCGGGATATCCCCGGTCAGCTCGTCACGCTTGAGGCGGCGGGCCAGTTCGATGCCGGAGGTGCCGGGCAGCATCCAGTCCAGCAGGATCAGGTCCGGCTTGCGGTCGACAATAATGGCATGGGCCTGCTGGGAGTTCTCCGCCTCCAGGCAGTCATAGCCGGCCATTTCCAACGCAACGGCGATCATCTCGCGAATGGGCGCTTCGTCGTCAACGATCAGAATGCTCCTGCCAACCATGCTAAATCCTCTTGTCATTTAACTGTCTTGCGCCGCATTAGATAACGGAATTATTGCAGTCGTGTGACAGTAATTTAGTCGCCTGGGCAATCCTTGCCTCTCTGGACTACGCTTTGGGTCCGAATCCTGACAACCACAAAAGGAAGGTTCCCATGACTCACAGTACTTTTTCCTGGAAAGCCCTGCTGGTAACGGCCGCGTTAACGCTGCCGACACTGGCGTTTGCGGCAGACCCGGCGATGACCAAGGACGGGATGCTGGTGGACCACAACGGCATGACCCTCTACACCTTTGCCAAGGACGCTGATGGCAAATCCATGTGCAACGACAAGTGCGCCACCAACTGGCCGCCGTTGATGGCCGAATCCACCGACAAGCCCATGGGCAAGTGGACCGTGATCACCCGTGACGACCAGAAAAGCCAGTGGGCCTACAGCGGCAAGCCGCTCTACACCTTCATCATGGACAAGAAGGCCGGTGACATGACCGGCGAAGGCAAAATGGACGGGGCGTGGAAGGTCGCCAAGCCTTGATGTGAGCCGGATAAGGGTGAGGGGCCTGGCCTCTCACCGAAATCCGTAGTCCGCGACAATCCCGACAAAAATCGCCAACCCGGCCCAGTGGTTGTGCAAAAACGCCTTGAAGCATTTGAGCCGGTCCTTGTCCCGGGTGTACCAGAACTCCCAGGCAAAACACCCGGCCGCCGCCAGCAAGCCCAGGTGGAACCAGCCGCCCAACTCAAAACGCATCCCCGCCAGCCACAGGCACACCAGTGCCAGGCCCTGCAGGGTCAGGATGATCACCCGGTCGGCATCGCCGAACAGAATCGCGGTGGATTTGACCCCAATTTTCAGGTCATCGTCGCGATCGGTCATCGCGTAGTACGTGTCGTATCCCACCGTCCACAACAGGTTGGCGATGTACAACAGCCATGCCGCGGCGGGCAGGCTGCCCGTCTCGGCGGTGAACGCCATCGGCATGCCCCACGAGAACGCCGCGCCCAATACCACCTGCGGGTAATAGGTGTAGCGCTTCATGAACGGGTAGCTGGCCGCCAGCGCGAGGCCGCCCAGGGACAGCCAGATCGTCATGGAGTTGGTCAGCAACACCAGCAGGAAACTGATGACCATCAGCACCGCGAAGAACACCAGGGCCTCTTTCGAGCTGATCCTGCCGCTGACCAGCGGGCGCTGTTCGGTGCGTTTCACATGGCCGTCGACCTTGCGATCGGCCCAGTCATTGATGACGCAACCGCCGGCCCGGGTGAGTACCACGCCGAGCACGAAGATCAGGATATTGAGCAGCGATGGCGAACCCTTGCCGGCAATCCACAGCGCCCACAGCGTGGGCCACAGCAGCAGGTAAATGCCGATGGGCTTGTCCATGCGGGTCAACTGGATGAAGTCCCAGGCCCTTGGGTTCAGGTGATTCAGGGATTTGAGCAGGCGCTGGTACATCAGAAACGCTCCGGATGGTCGTGCACGGCTTGCCACAGGGGCGGCAGGAAGATTTCAGCCACCAGCACGCTCAGCGGCCCGCGGTCGAAGCGCGAGCGGCGTGCCCACAGGTGATCGGCCTGGTCCGCCGGGGGCAGCCATTCCCGTGGGTAGCGGCACACCTCGATGGCCTGGCGCGTGAAGGCGTGGTCACAAAACAGCAATTCCCCGAGAGACCGGCTGCCCAACTCGTCCATGTGCAAGCCGTCGCCCTGCAAGGCGCTGCGGGCCGCCACGCTGCGGGCAAACACCCACGGCTGGCCATGGCCACGCAAATACACCTCGCGCACCCAGCCGATGCTGGCGGCGGGCAAGTCCAGGGTGGCGCATTCGTCGTCTCGCAGTGGCTGCCAGCCTTCGAACAACGGCGTCACGCTGAAGCCATCGTCGGATAGGCGCGTCAGGCGCCGGGTCAGCGAACCTTCATCGAACAGCCAGTTGAGTGTCAGCGGCGCGGGCAGTGGGCTCAGAAGGCTCTGGGTCAGCCATCGGCAAGCATCGGGAAGGGCGTTTGAATGCGGCACGGAGGGTCATTATTGGCAGTTAATGAGGCGGCGAGCTTACCATGGTGCCCTGGACTTTTGCCGGAGTGCGCCAGGCCCATGCGTCGATCATGCTTGCATCTGCGCCTGCTGATCAGTACAAAACGCCCTGAGCCGCACGGCAAGGTTGCATCTATCGACCGTCGGCCAACGCGCCTGGACCTGAGGAAACAAGTAATGAAGAAGTGGCAATGTGTCGTCTGTGGCCTGATCTACGACGAGAAAGACGGATGGCCGGATGACGGTATCGCGCCGGGCACCCTGTGGCAGGACGTCCCCGAAGACTGGCTGTGCCCGGACTGCGGCGTGGGCAAAATGGATTTCGAAATGATCGAAATCGGCTGATTGCTGATTTAAATCGCAATTCAAGAAACGTACTACAAGGAGAAAGGAATGAACGCACCTGTCGTGATCGTCGGCACGGGTTTGGCCGGTTACAACCTGGCTCGGGAGTTTCGCAAGCTCGATAGCGAAACCCCGCTGTTGCTGATCACCGCAGATGACGGGCGCTCCTACTCCAAGCCCATGCTCTCCACAGGCTTTGGCAAGAACAAGGAAGCCGACGGCCTGAGCATGGCGGAACCGGGCGCCATGGCCGAGCAACTGAAGGCCGAAGTGCGTACCCACACCCGCATCAGCGGCATCGACCCGGGCCACAAGCGCTTGTGGATCGGTGAGGAAGCGGTGGCCTATCGCGACCTGATCCTGGCCTGGGGCGCAGAAACCGTGCGGGTGCCGGTACAGGGCGACGCCGCCGAGCTGATTTTCCCGATCAACGACCTCGAAGACTACGCACGCTTTCGTGCCGCTGCGGCCGGAAAACGCCGGGTGCTGTTGCTGGGGGCCGGGCTGATCGGCTGCGAGTTCGCCAACGACCTGATCCTCGGCGGCTACGAGATCGACCTGGTGGCGCCGTGCGAGCAAGTCATGCCGACCCTGCTGCACCCGGCAGCCGCCGCAGCGGTGCAGGCCGGTCTGGAAGGCCTGGGGGCGCGTTTCCACCTGGGCCCGGTGCTCAATCGCCTGCAGCGCACCGCTGACGGCCTGGAAGCCCACTTGTCTGATGGCGAAGTGATCCAGTGTGACCTGGTGGTGTCTGCTATCGGCCTGCGCCCGCGTGTCGACCTGGCCGCCGCCGCCGGGTTGCAGATCAACCGCGGGATCATGGTCGACCGCCACCTCAAGACCTCCCACGCCAACATCTACGCCCTGGGCGACTGCGCCGAGGTCGATGGCCTGAACCTGCTGTACGTAATGCCCCTGATGAGCTGCGCCCGCGCCCTGGCCCAGACCCTGGCGGGTAACGCGACGGCCGTCAGCTACGGTCCGATGCCCGTCACGGTAAAAACCCCGGTCTGCCCGCTGGTCGTCTCGCCACCGCCACGGGGCAGCGAAGGCGTGTGGAGCGTCGAAGGGCAGGGCGGCGACATCAAGGCCCTGTGCCGCGACGCCAGCGGCCGCCTGCTGGGTTATGCCCTGACCGGCACGGCCGTGATGGAAAAACTGGCCCTCAACAAAGAACTTCCGCCGCTGCTGGCGTAAATGCTGGTCGTTCTGTCGGAATAAGCATCATTTTGCCCACAGAAAGGTCGCCGTGAGACTGGCGCAGGCCCCGATGGCATGCCATCCTCACTCCCGTCTGCCGCAGAGTAGAGCCTGCGGCGCCTTGGGCGCTGCTCCGATAGAGAGCAGCACGGACATAACAACAAAAAACCGTCAAAGAGGCTTCACTTATGCGTAAACCAGAACTCGCAGCCGCTATTGCAGAAAAAGCAGACCTGACCAAAGAACAGGCCAACCGCGTACTCAACGCCGTACTCGAAGAAATCACCGGCGCGCTGCATCGCAAGGACAGCGTCACCCTGGTAGGCTTCGGCACCTTCCTGCAGCGCCACCGCGGCGCCCGCACCGGCAAAAACCCGCAAACCGGCGAGCCGGTGAAAATCAAGGCGAGCAACACCGTTGCGTTCAAGCCAGGCAAGTCGCTTAAAGACAGCGTCAATCCGTAAGTAAAGAAGCCTGCGCTACGCACATGCGAGTGCGAGCGCGGGATAAAAAATGGGCACGCCGACTGGGTCGGGTGCCCATTTTTTTTGTGGGTGGGCAATCCTTGCTCAATCGTTGAGCTTCAAGCTGTCCACTCGTTCTCAATACACCATTGCTGTACATCCGCAATTAGTTGCGCCGATACCGGTTGCAGATTGGGGAGTTTTTTCTCGTATTTCTTAATACTTTCAACAAAAAATGTAATGAATGCCGCACCTATTAATTTGCGCTGAGCAGCTATGTCTTTTTTCAGTGGAACAAAATCTTCCTCGTCCATGGCGATATCCAGACCGAACATTTTGTCTTTTGCGTAATAACGGCAAAATGTTTTTCGTTCCAGGTTCTTCGGCAGGCATCGCATGCAGACCGCCAGTTCCCAGTCGAGGGTGGGATACTTTTTTTCAAGAATCTCACTCAGGCCATTTAGCTCGTCGGTGATTTCAAAGACCTTTGTCCAACTCGGTGAGTCCGATGTCGTATCGACTCGCATAAAGTATTCCTTATGTCAGTGCCTGCATTTGTTGCCCGGGGGTAGTTTTCCTCGGCGTTTAAAATATTTTCCGATTTTTAATCTTTCCCATACCTGCATATTGCCCTTCGTCGGTGCTGCCATAACCCTTTTGTAGGCAAGATTTTTGGATTTCAGCCACTTTTGGGTATATCGCCGATTCGGATTGACGGTTTCACCGACTTTCCAAACTTCACCTTTTTTCAAATAGACTTGGCCTATTGGCTTTTTATGGCCCCATGCCATCTCGTCATAAAAGCCGTCCTTTTTCGCAATCAGGTAATAAAGCTCGGGGGCCAGTCCCCATGGATCAATCCAGGATATTGGATTGGGGGCGTACTGATAAAAATTGAGCCCGCCGTCAAACTCAATCGGATCCGGTGTCGTAAACCGTCCCACGTCCGGATCATAAAACCTGAAAGTATTGAAATGCAGCCCCGTCTCCCGGTCCAGATACTGCCCCTGAAAGCGCAGGTTCTGTTCTTCGATGTAGTACGGCTCGCGCACTTCCTCAACCGTATTGCCCCACACACGATATGTCGCGCGCCAGACATTATGCCCGTCAGCTTCAGTCAGTTGCTCCGGCAGTCCGTTGAGGTCGTTGTGGTAGTAGCGGATTTTCTGCAGCGGCCCGGTGCCGTCAACGCGAGCCAAGGGTTCGCTGCCTTCATCTTCATAGATGTAAAGACTGGTCTGGCTGTGTTTATGCTCCTGCAATAACCGCAGCCCATCCCAGGTAAACCGGGTTTCCCCCAGGGGATAGCCGTCGTTGCCATGTTCGGTTTTCTCAATGCGTCGGCCCAACGGGTCGTAGATCATCCTGACTACGCTGCCGTTTTCATTGCGCACTTCAATCAGCCGGCTTTCTGCATCGTAGGCGAAGCGTTGCAAGCCACGCGCTGCGCTGCGTTTTTCGATCATCCGACCGAACGCGTCATAGCGATAACGCTTGTCCTGATAGGTCAGCAGTTTGTTATGCACGACCAGCCCAGCGCCTGACTGCGGGCCATCCAGCAGGTTGGCGGCGGCATCGTAGGCAAACGTTTCGCGCTGGCCGTGCAGGCTGTCCTGGCTGGCGATGATGCGGCCAGTGGCATCGTAGTGCAGCAGTTGGCGATGTTGTATGGCAGATTGCTGGTCGAACTTGCCGACCAAGTTGTCGGCAGGGTCATACTCGAACTGCTTTTGCGCTGTCGCTGGCATCAACGATGGCAGGCCTGTAAGGCGGTGTTGGCGTGAGCGTAGACGGCCGCTGCGGTCATACTCACTGCGGGTGCTGAGTCGGCCTTGGGTGCGCAGTACTTCGCGGTGCAGGCGGTCGCGTTCAAAGTCGCTGATGACCTGGCCGTCGAGATTGACCTGATGCAAGTGACCGCTGCCGTAGTACAGGCGATTGAGCCAGCGTCCGTCGGGTATCTGGGTCTGGATAAGATTACCGAGTTCGTCGTAGTGGTGCTGCAGGGTGCCCATAGAACTCTGTTCGGCAAGCATTTGGCCGAGGGCGTCGTAAGCGAAACCAAGGGCTTGGGTATTGCCCAGCAGGTCGGTGAAGGTGACGGCGGTGAGCTGGTCCAGCGGGTCGTAGGCGTAGTCGGTGCGCCCATCGTCGGTGGTTTTGGCGATCAGCCGACCTACTGCGTCACGTTCCATTTGATGGACAATGGGCGCTTGCGGCGTCTCGGGAACCAGGCCTAGCCCGTTGCCGTAGGGGGCCGGAGTGGCGGTCACCGTGGTGATATGGTCCAGTGGATTGTAGGTGTAGCTTTTGGCACTGCCATCGAGGTCTTGCTGCTCAGTCAGCCGATCCCCGGCGTCCCAGGCAAAGAGATAACGTTCGCCGTTCTCGTTGGTCAGTGCTTGCAGGCGCCCATAGCTGTCATAGCCGAACTTCACCTGCCGGCCATGAGCGTCGGTGCGCAGGCTTATCTGGCCACGTCGATTGTGCTGGTAGAGCGTGGTATGTCCGGCAGGGTCGGTGTACCCCACGAGTTGGCCGCTGACATCGCGTTGAAACAGCTCGATGCGACCGTCCGGCAGTTGGTTGCTGAGTAAGCGCCCCTGGAGGTCGTAGCTGAATTGAGTGCGCTCGCCAAGCGCGTCGGTGATCACCTGCAGATAGCCGCGCTCGTCGTAGCTGAAACGCGTGGGATAACCCGAGCAATCAATGTGTTCGACCAATTGCCCGAACGGATTCCAACGCAGTTTTTTGCTTTTACCGGAGGCGTCGATGATTTCCACGACCTGGCCGTGGGCGTCATAGCGATAGCGGGTGATGTGGCCCAGCGGGTCGGTTTCGGCAACGCAATTGCCGCGAGGATCATAGCGATACTGCCAACTGTTGCCGGCGGCGTCGGTCTCCACCAGGGGTAACGCCCAGTGTTCAAGCCACAACGTTGAATCGCTGCGGCCCAACGGGTCCGTTTCGCCGATCAGGTTGCCGGCGTCATCATGCTTGTATTCATAGCGTCCACCTTGCGGGTCGGTGGCGCTGAGAAGTTGGCGTTCGTCATTCCACTCGAACAGCCAGGTTTGCCCCAGCTTATCGCTGTATTGAATGATCTGGTGCTGAGTATTCCAATGTCGGGTGCTGACGCGCTGTAAGCCGTCGATGATACGGGTGAGGCCCGCCTTCAAGTCATAGTCGAACTGGTAGGAGTCACCTTCATCGGTCCAGTGTCGGACGACTCGCCACTCTGAGTTTTCAATCAGTGCCCATTCATAGAAGCACCGCAACCCGGTGGGTAACTGATGCTCCACCATTCGGTGCCCGGCATCGTACGTGAAGCGCCGCTGCACCTGGCCAGAGGCATCGCGCACCTCTGCCAGATTGGCCCTGGCGTCATAGCCGTAGCTGACGAGCACTTCGCGACGTTGATCTGGGAATAGGCGTTCGACGCGAGTGACGTGCTCATGTTCGCGTATCAACTCGACCTGCACCAAGTCGAAGGTATCGCGCAGGCGTACCAGGCGTCCGGCCTGGTCGTAGTCGAGATGAATGCGGTTGTCGTTGCGGTCGCCAAGTTGAATCAGGCGCAGCAGCGACGGGTTGGCTGTGGGCTCAAACAAACGATATAGGCCGTCGTCACTTTCAATCAGCAACTGCCCGTTGAGGTGCCGACGCACAGAGAGCCCTTCGCCGGGGCTGAACACCGCCCCCCCCAACGGGATCGAGCCCATGTCGATAGGGCGCCCCTGCTCGTCGGTGTAGACCAGCGCTTCACCGCCTTCTGGATGAGGTTGGATTTCGACGCATACTTCATAAGCCACACTCCAGCCTGTACCGAACAGTGTGCCTGGGCGTTCGTCGCGGCTGTTGTAGAAGCGTTGCCAGTCAATCGGCAGGATGGCGGGCAGTACAAAATCCAGTTCATCGGTGCCGCCCAGCACCTTCGCTCCCGTTGCAGCATGCACCGGATTCGACGAGCCCATGGCAGCGTTGGTCATCGCGTCCATCGCGCTGCTGACGGCCATCGAAGTAGCCCCGCCAATCAGCATGCACGGCAACTTGCTGAAGAACTTGCCCTTGCCGCCCTTGAGCATCAGTAACGCGGTGACCGCCAACCCCACGCCCGGCGTCTTGCCACTGCGTATTTCCCGCACCACCACTGACCCGCCGCCAATGGTCACGTTCGATGAAATCAACCCGGACGACACCACTGTTGCATCGCAGGTACTACGATCACCACTGCGCACCGCAGGCTGGCCATTGATCGTGACCTTATCCGAACCCTCGGCCAGGAACTGCGGAGGCATCGGTGGATGCTTCATGCAGGTGACCAAGTCCAGAGGCTTGGGCACGGCTCCTGGTGTGGGAGTAGCCACCGTGGGGCGCCACATTTGGGAGAAGAAGCTCTCGGCCATATCCAGATAACTGGCTTCTGGTTCGGGTGCGGGTTCTTCCAGTTCGGTTCCGGCTGGCGCGACATGCGAGCTGATCGCCCCCGCGGCACGTGCGGCGGGAAGGTTGTTGGTCAGGGTATCGGTGGCACCGGTGAGAATATTCGCCTGTACCGTGGGCGGAAACAGGGCGTTGCTGAAGCTGTCGCATAAATTGGTGAGGCCTTTGTCCGCCCCGCTCTTGCTCATGAGAAGGCCGACAACTGTGCCCACCACTGCGCCGAGCAGGACGCATCCGAGTCCGCCGGTAGCGACGGTGATACCGGTAGCAGCCACCACGGCAGCAGTCGCTACTGCAGTGATCGCGATATTGGCCGCCACCTCCAACACACCGCCGAGGATGTCGGCCATCATTGAGGTGTGGGAGAGCGCGTCGCCCATGCGAGCGGCCCATAGAGCATCAGACATGCATGGTGCCCATCAGGAAATCGCGTCGAATGACAATGAGTTTTTGATCGTCGCCCAGTGCGCCGCCTCGGCATCGCCCAGCTTGTCTGCCTTCACATAACTCAAGGCGAGCATCTTGCGTGTGCCCGGGATTACCAGAGCCAGTTGGTACTGGAACACCTTGTCACTGCCCTTGCTGAACTGGCTGCGGAGCTCTATGCCTTCTACTTCCTTTGTTGCACCTAGACGGACACCGACGCCCGGTTGATAGCGCAAATCCTGCACCTGTTTTTCCAGGCGTTTGAGCTGTTCGTCGAAGTTGCTGTGCAGGGTTTCGCCATCGGTGAGGAAGCTGCGGCTGATGATCAAGGAAGTGCCCAGCTCGGGGAACTTGAGGATATTGATCGTAGCGTCCTGCAGCTCGCCGGCCGGCAGTTGGAACTGAAATTCGTTAATTCGGTACGTCATGGAAAACAGGTCTCGTCAGGAGCTTTTAGGCGCGGGGAACGCGGCTTTGATATTGGCGTCGATGCTGGCTTTCATGCCCTGACCATCGGGTGTTGCGCCGGGGCCGCCGCCGTTGTTCAGGTGCAGGACGCCGCCGGTATTGAATTCGGCATCGCCGCTGGCGTGGAAGCTGATATTTACGCCACTCAGGTTGATCTGCCCGCTGGCGTTCAACTCCAGGATGCTTTTACCGCAGATCAATCGCAGGTTTTCGCCCACTTCAATCACGTAGCTCTGGCTGATGCTGTCGGTCTTTCTCTGGCCCACCGAGAGGATGTCTTGATGCTTGACGATGCGCACTCGATTGTTCCCAATCGTCACCGTCTCGTTATGCCCAATACTCTTGTTCCGGTCATGCCCCACCGAATGGCTTTCATCCACCTCCACTACGATGTCCTGATTGCGCTCGGCATGGATGTACAGCTGCTCCAATCCCTTCTTGTCCTCCATGCGGATTTCATTGAAGTTGGCCGGCGTGCCGCCTTTGCTGGATCGGCTTTTCATCCCGCTTTGGGTGGCGTTTTCCGGCAGGTCGTAAGGCACGGTCTGCTCGGCGTTGTACACCCGCCCGGTGATGATCGGCCGGTCGGGATCGCCTTCCAGGAAGCTCACAATCACTTCCTGGCCAATCCGTGGAATCTGCATCGAGCCCCAGTTTTTTCCGGCCCAGGACTGCGATACGCGAATCCAGCATGAGCTGTTTTCGTTGGACTGGTCGTGGCGGTCCCAATAGAAATGCACCTTCACCCGGCCATATTGGTCGGTCCAGATTTCCTCGCCCTTGGGCCCCACCACCAGCGCCGTCTGCGGGCCTTTGACGATGGGCCGGTAGGTGTTGGCCAGCGGGCGGAAACTCTGTTGCGCGTCGATGCAGGTAAGGGTGCTTTCGAACTGCGCCGATGGCGCGCCACCGCCGCTTTCGAGGCTTTCCTGGGAGATGTAGTAGCGGGCGCCGACGATCAGGTATTCGCGGTTCTGGTCGCGGCGGCTGAAGCCGGTGAGGCTGAACAGGTGGCCGGAACCCAGGCCCCGGGCGTTGCCGCTGAACTCCACTTGTTCGTGCAGGGTTTGCAGGGCTTCGATGCGGGTGCGGGCGTAGTGTTCGCCGTCTTCGCTTTTGACGTAGGTGCCGGGGTAGTCGTACAGCGGGTAGTCGCCGGCGGTGTGCGGGCGCGGCATGGCCGAGCGCACGTCGATGCTCGCGCTGGGGCGCTGGAAGTCGTAGTCGTTGAGCTCAAGGGAACCCGGCTGCACTTCCTGCGCCAGGTGCCAGTTGTGCATATGGTCGCGTTCGCGCTGCTGCTCGTCCTTGGGGTAGTAAGGCACCGAGGCGTAGCCGGGCACGTTGGCGTGGGCACCGTAGGCATCGGCCAGCACCAGCACGTGGCGGTCCTGTTCGTGGCGGAAGAAGTAGTAGATGCCTTCCTGTTCCATCAGGCGACTGACGAAGTCGAAGCTGGTCTCGCGGTACTGCACGCAGTATTCCCACTCGCGGTACGGCCGGCTCAGAGCGTCTTCGAAGTCGGAAAAGCCCAGGTCGCGGAACACCTGCTTGATGATCTGCGGGATGCTCAGGTTCTGGAAAATCCGGCAGTCGGAGGTGCGGCTCAGCAGCCACAACCATGGGCGCAGGGTCACCTGGTAACTGGCGAACTGGCCCTGGTCGATGTTTTGGCTGCAGCGCGCGACGATGCCGTGGAAGTGCCGCTCGCCACCGTCCGCCAGTTGCAGGTTCAGGCTCATGGGCTTGCCCAGCAACTGGTTGAGGTCGATGTTGGCGTCCAGCGAGGTCAGCTGCAGTTCGAAATTGAACAGCCGACCCAGCTCTTCGCCGCCACCCATTTCATTGAGCAGCAGCACATCCGGCCCCAGGGGGCTGGTGATCTTGGCCAGGCGTGAGGCTTGGTTAAAAAGCATCGGTAGTCCCGTAAATGTCGTCATCACTGACGGAACCGGATCAACTGTGGGAGCTGGCTTGCCTGCGATAACGGTGGATCAGTCAACATCAATGTTGAATGTCAGACCGCTATCGCAGGCAAGCCAGCTCCCACACTGACCGTATTCCAACAATAGTTATTCAGTGTCGCTGAAGTCGTAGTGCAATTCGTTATCCCGTGTGCTGATCCGCACGCCCGCCAGCGCCTTGCCTTCAAGCATGCGGGTGAGGAATTCGCGGCTCATGTCCGGCAGCAGGCTGTTGGTGAGGATGGTGTCGATCATCCGCCCGCCGCTTTCGGTTTCGGTGCAGCGGGACACGATCAGGTCGACCACGTCGTCGTCGTAATCGAAGGCGACTTTGTGGGTGTTCTCCACGCGCTTCTTGATGCGGTTGAGTTGCAGGCGGGTGATCGCCTTGAGCATCTCGTCGCTCAGCGGGTAGTACGGAATGGTCACCAGGCGGCCGAGCAGCGCTGGCGGGAAAATCTCCAGCAGCGGCTGGCGCAGGGCCTTGGCGATTTCCTCGGGCTCGGGGATGTTCGCCGGGTCTTTGCAGACCTGGGAAATCAACTCGGTACCGGCGTTGGTGGTCAGCAGGATCAAGGTGTTCTTGAAGTCGATCACCCGGCCTTCGCCGTCTTCCATTACGCCTTTGTCGAACACCTGGAAGAAGATTTCATGCACGTCCGGGTGGGCTTTTTCCACCTCGTCCAGCAGCACCACGCTGTAGGGTTTGCGCCGCACGGCTTCGGTCAGAACGCCACCTTCGCCATAGCCGATGTAGCCTGGTGGCGCACCCTTGAGGGTGGACACGGTGTGGGCTTCCTGGAACTCGCTCATGTTGATGGTGATCACGTTCTGCTCACCGCCGTACATGGCTTCGGCCAGGGCCAGGGCGGTTTCGGTCTTGCCCACGCCGGAGGTGCCGGCGAGCATGAACACGCCAATCGGCTTGCTCGGGTTGTCGAGGCCGGCGCGGGAGGTCTGGATGCGCTTGGCGATCATCTGCAAGGCGTGGTCCTGGCCGATGATGCGTTTCTTCAGGTGCTGGTCGAGGTTGAGCACCGTCTCCAGTTCGTTGCGGGCCATGCGGCCCACCGGGATGCCGGTCCAGTCGGCGACCACCGAGGCCACCGCCTGGTAGTCCACGGTCGGCAGGATCAGCGGGGTTTCGCCTTGCAGTGTGGAGAGGCGCTGTTGCAGATCGACCAGTTTTGCGCGCAACTCATCGTTGCCGCTGTCCACAACACCGGCTTTCTCGCGCAGGGTTGCACGGGTGGCGAGCAACTCATCCACCAGGGTTTTCTCTTCGGCCCAACGGCTTTCCAGGGTGGCCAGGCGCTCGCGTTCGGCGCTCAGCAGCGCTTCGCTGTTGGTCTGGCGCGCACCGATGGCGATGCCGATCGCATGCTCGCGGGCGATGATTTGCAGCTCGGTTTCCAGTGCCTCGATACGGCGGCGGCTGTCGTCGACTTCCGCCGGCACCGCATGCAGGCTGATCGCGACGCGGGCGCAGGCGGTGTCCAGCAGGCTCACGGATTTGTCCGGCAATTGACGCGCCGGAATGTAGCGGTGGGACAGCTTCACTGACGCTTCCAGCGCTTCGTCGAGGATCTGCACCTGATGGTGTTTTTCCATGGTCGAAGCCACGCCGCGCATCATCAGCAGCGCCTTGTCTTCCGACGGCTCGGCCACTTGCACCACCTGGAAGCGACGGGTCAGGGCCGGGTCTTTTTCGATGTGCTTCTTGTACTCGGCCCAGGTGGTGGCGGCCACGGTACGCAAGGTGCCACGGGCGAGGGCGGGTTTAAGCAGGTTGGCCGCGTCACCGGTCCCGGCGGCGCCACCGGCACCTACCAGGGTGTGGGCTTCGTCGATAAACAGGATGATCGGTTTCGGCGAGGCCTGGACGTCTTCGATGACCTGGCGCAGGCGCTGTTCGAACTCGCCTTTCATGCTCGCGCCGGCTTGCAGCAGGCCCACATCCAGGCTGCGCAGTTCCACATCTTTCAGCGCGGGTGGTACGTCGCCGGCGACGATGCGCAGGGCGAAGCCTTCGACCACGGCGGTCTTGCCGACGCCGGCTTCACCGGTAAGGATCGGGTTGTTCTGGCGGCGACGCATGAGGATGTCCACCAGTTGGCGGATCTCTTCGTCACGCCCGACGATCGGGTCGAGCTTGCCGCTGCGGGCCTGTTCGGTCAGGTCGACGGTGAAGCGCTTGAGGGCTTCCTGCTTGCCCATCGCGCTCGGGGCCATGGCGCCGCTGGCCTCGCCCGGTACAGCACCGGCGTTGAAACCGTCGCTGGCACTCAATGCATTTTCGGGCGAGTCGCCGACGTATTCGTCAAAGCGTTCGCTCAGGGCTTCGGCCTTGATCTTGTCGAACTCACCGGACAAGCCCAGCAGCGCATGGCGCAGGCTCGGCGTCTTGAGAATCCCCAGCACCAGGTAACCGGTGCGCACCTGGCTTTCACCAAACATCAGGCTGCCGTAGACCCAGCCGCGCTCGACCGCTTCTTCCACATGGGACGACAAGTCAGTGATCGACGTCGAGCCACGGGGCAGGCGGTCCAGGGCTTCGGTCAGGTCGCGGGCCAGGCGTGCCGGTTCGACGTTGAACTGACGGATAATGCGATGCAGGTCAGAGTCCTGCAGTTGCAGCAACTGGTGAAACCAGTGGGCCAGTTCCACGTACGGGTTGCCCCGCAGCTTGCAGAACACGGTGGCGGCTTCGATGGCCTTGTAGGCCACGCTGTTGAGTTTGCCGAACAGTGCGGCGCGACTGATTTCACCCATGCTCTGGATTCCTTGAGGTGTTGGCGTGTTCGGCGTAATGCCGGGCCAGGATTAGGTCGTTGGCGTCATGCTCGGGTTGGCCGAGCCAGGTGTTGAAGCCCAGGCGGAACTGGCCGTTGAGTTGCAGGGCCGGCACTTCCGGTTGTTGCAGAACCAGGTTCAGGTCCCAGTCCAGTTCGTGGCCCAGGTACTCGGCGACCCACGCCACCAACTCGTTGAACGGCTGGCTGCCGGGCAGCATGCCCATGTAGTCATCGAGCTTCAGCGGGCCCAGGCGAATGCGAAATTTATGCTGGCGGTCCCACACGTGGCTGCCCAGGCAAAAGTCCACGCCCAGCTGGTTGGCGCTGACACTCACGCGGCTGCGTTCGGGCAGCTCCAGCCATTGGCCGACGTATTCTTCGATCTCCACCGGCAGGCCGAAGTACTCGCCGAGAATCGCTTTCAGGCCATCCGGGTAGCGGGTTTGCGCCGACAGGTGGCCGCTGTAATGCAGCTTCGCCGTGTCGGGGATCAGGCCCTGGTTGAGCAGGCTCGGGGTGCCGCGACCGCTCAATGCGGCGAGGCGCGCCGACCAGTAGTCATCGTCCGGGCGGTCATGGCTGACGGTCGGCCGTGCCTCGGCCCAGGCACGATAAAACAGGGTCAGCAGGCGGTGGTGGAACACATCCAGGAAGCGCTTGCTGGTGCTGTCGGCGTTGTTGCGCTGGCGCTCACGCACGTACTCTGTGATGTGCAGCGGCAGCGGGCCGTTGGGGCCGCCGAGGCCGAAGAAGAACTGCTCCAGCCGTGCCGGCTGGCCTTCAGCCCCAGGTTCGACCGAGGCCAATGTGGCCGGCGCAAAGGTGCAATCGGCCTGCTGCCCGAGACGCAGCGGGTCATCCGCCAGGCGCAGGGAATGCCCCAGGCGTGGCAAGTCCGGCGATTCGCACTCGATACGCCGCAGCGCCTGGAAGAAGTCATATTCCCAGGGCTCCTGATGCATCGCATCCAGGGTACTCACAGGATCGGACGGCGTCCGGGCTTGGCTTTCCATCGCATGATCTCGCCGCGTTCGGTGGTACGGATCACCGTCTCGGTAAAACTGTTGATCGACACGTAGCGTGCCAGGAACCGTTCAAACACCGCACCGAGTAGGAACACGCCGGTGCCGCGGAACGCGTTTTCATCAAATTCCAGAGTGATCTCAAGGCCGCGGCCAAACACGATCGGGCCGGGCATCGGCAGGCGGCGGGTCACCGCTTTGCTGCTGACTTCCCGCAGGCCTTCGATCTGCAATTGCAGGGCGGCGTCGTTGCTGTCGCCATACAGACGCAGCAGTTCACGCAGCGCGGCGGCGCCCTGGCCTTGCTCGCTCAGCGACAGGTAGTTCAACGACAACTGGCTGATCAGGCGCCAGGCCTTGGCGTCATGGGCATGGCTGGCGCGCGGGCGGCTTGGCCCGGCGACGCAGCGCACGGCCAAGACCGGCGCACTGTCGGCCAGGGTGAAGTCGGTTTTGCCGTTGCCCACGCTCATGAACAGCGGCAAGTCGCGGTTGGTGCACAGTGCGGTAACGCCCAGTTGGCGCAGGTCATGGCGGTACGGGGCTTGCTGGGTGTCCACCAGGCTGACGAAGGTTTCGCTGCCCACATAGGTGGAGCGCGGCCCGTTGCGGCGCTGGTCGCTGGACAACACGCGGGGTTCGCGACGCACCGTGTAGTAAGCCTGGTCACGGCCATAGCGCGATGGGTCGCGTACTGCATAGAACGGCAGGAACGGCTGCTCCGGTCCGGTGCCGTGGCCCGTGATGCCGCTCAAGGAGTGAATCTCGAAATCCATCGGTCGCGTGCGGTCGGCGATCACATGGTGTTCGTTGACCCGCTCGGACAAGTGAATCCGGTCCACACGCTTGGGAAACAGGTTGATTGCCGGGGTGCAGAACGGCACGAATTGCGCCTTGCCGACGCTGCCTTCCAGGCTTGGATCGTGACGGTCGAACAGCACGATCAGTTCCAGTTCCTGGCCGTCACAGCGTTTGACTGCACGGCTCAGTTCAGCGAATTCGACGAACAGAAAACGGTGGGGCAGGGCGAAGTATTCCTGGAGCAAGCGATAGCCCTGGAACGCCCGCGGCACCACCGGCATCGCCGCATCGGCGTCATCGAAACCCCGGGAGCGCAAGGCATCCGGCGGCAGGCGTTCAACCCAATCACCGCCGGGCTTGCGCGCGAACACCGCGCAGGCATTGCCCAGCAGTTGTTCGTAAAGGCGGAACGGTTGTTCGTCTGCACCGCTGAGGTACAGCGGCAAATTATCCAGCGCCAGGCTGTTGAACGGAAGCTCGGCGCCGGTATGCAAGGTCAGGCGCAGGCCGGCCTTGGCCTTGGGTTCGCTGGCAGCCAAACGCCCGAGCACGGCGGACGGGTTGCCGAAGTACTCGGCCTGGGCGACCTGCAACGGCCACAGCGTCACCGGGTGCGCGGTGCGGTATTCGCAGCAGGTCTGGGTTTCGCGGCCCAAGGCGGCGCGCAGGACGGTGTCGCGGGGCAGTGGAAAACCACTGGCCAGGGAGCCTTCATCGGGATCGGCCTGCAACTGCACCACGGTCATCGATGGGGTCGGCGCCAGGTAATGCGGGTAGGCGATCTCCAGCAGGTTGTTGGTGAAGGTCGGGTACTCGGCGTCGAGCTTGAGCTGGACCCGGGCCGTGAGATACGCAAAGCCTTCGAGCAAGCGTTCGACGTACGGGTCGGCGCAGTCCATGCCGGACAGGGTCAGCCGACTGGCGATCTTCGGGTATTCCTTGGCGAACTCGGCGGCGCTTTCGCGCACGTGGTGCAGTTCCTGGTTGTACAGCTCCAGCAGGCGCGGGTTCATGGGCGTCTCCGCTGGTCGGCATTGACCACACGCACATGGCCGGACTCCAGGTCCAGGTCGGTTTGCAGCAACAGGCGCAACGGCACCGGCTGCGCCCACAGGTCGCCCTCGATCTCGAAACTCAGGGCGTTATGGTTCATCTCGCCGTGGCCGACGCGTGCCTTGACCCGCAAGGTGTGGCGCAGAATGCGCGGCTCGAAGGTGGCGATGGCTTGTCGAATCAAGGCTTCCAGGGCGCTGATGTCGACACTGGAGACACTGTTGCCCGCCAGCGCCGGCAGCCCGTAATTGACCACCGACGTACCGGCAGGCGTGTGCAGCGTGGCATCGGCGTTGAGCAGTGAAGTGGTGTTGAGCAGCCACGTCAGGTCACGCAGCACCGAGGCTTTCAATTGGCTCAGGGACAGCACGCGTTTGTCGGCGCTTTCCTTGGGATTGGTCGGGTCATCGTCAGTCAACCGGTCCAGCAGGGACGGTTGCAGGCGATCGCGGGAAGCAATTTCAGTTACCACCAAAGCAGCTCCACGGACGGGTTGCGAGAGGAACAGGGGGCTTGCAGCCGCCACTTGGGGTGGCGGCTACAGGGGCAATCAGCGTTTGGTGTTGGAGCGAATGTTCCAGCCAAACTTGATCGCGCCGCCGTCTTTGGTGCCGTCGGCTTTCTGTGGCTGGTAGTCCACCATCACCTGGGCAAAGTTCAGGGTCACGTTTTCGGTCAGGCGGTCATCGCTGCCCGAACCGCCGGTGCTCAGGGAGGTGACCAGCACTTCTTCCAGGTTGATGATCATGTACTCGACCTGGCTTTCACCGCCGGCCTTGCGCACGGTCAGCGTGACCTTGTCGATGTGCTTGCCGCTCGCGCAGTGCATCATCAGGTTGGGCGAGGCCTTGTCGACGTACTTGGTCAGCGACAGGTCCTGGATGTTCACCTTGCCCGCACCGCCGCCACCGCCCACGTGCATGTTGCCGGACTGGGCCATGCCCCAGCTCCAGTTCAACACGTCGATTTCGTCCTTGTGGGCCTTGTCCATGGACTCGCCCTTGATGTCGCCGATCTTGATGAAAATATCAACAGCCATGTTTTCTCCCTGTGTGGTCTCAGCCACGATATTTGGTTAACTCAAGGGCGGTGCTTTTCTGTGGGAGCCGGGCTTGCCCGCGATGGCATCACTGCGGTCTGACTGACAGACCGCGTCGCCTGAATCGCGGGCAAGCCCGGCTCCCACAAAAAGCCCGATCCCGGCGGATCTTTATTACGCGCCTTTCGCCGAAGGCAGCTTCGATACCAGGCGCAGCGACACGGTCAGCCCTTCGAGCTGGTAGTGCGGGCGCAGGTAGAACCTGGAGTTGTAGTACCCCGGGTTGCCTTCGACGTCTTCCACGATCACTTCGGCGGCAGCCAATGGATGCTGGGCCTTGGTGGTTTCGGTGGAGTGCGCCGGGTCACCGTCGACGTAGTTGAGGATCCAGTCCTGCAACCAGCGTTGCATCTCGTCCTTCTCTTTGAAGGAACCGATCTTGTCGCGCACGATGCATTTCAAGTAGTGGGCGAAACGGCAGGTGGCGAACAGGTACGGCAGGCGCGCGGCCAGGTTGGCGTTGGCGGTGGCATCCGGGTCATCGTATTCGGCCGGTTTCTGCAGCGACTGGGCGCCGATGAAGGCAGCGAAGTCGGTGTTTTTCTTGTGCAGCAGCGGCATGAAACCGTTCTTCGCCAGTTCCGCTTCGCGGCGGTCGCTGATAGCGATTTCGGTCGGGCACTTCATGTCCACACCGCCGTCATCCGTCGGGAAGGTGTGGGCCGGCAGGTTCTCGACTTCACCGCCCGACTCCACGCCACGGATGCGCGAGCACCAGCCGAAGTGTTTGAACGAACGGTTGATGTTCACCGCCATCGCGTAAGCGGCGTTGGCCCAGGTGTACTTGGAGCTGTCGGCACCGTCGGTGTTTTCTTCGAAGGCGAAGGCTTCCACCGGATCGGTCTTGGCACCGTACGGCAGGCGCGCCAGGAAACGCGGCATGGTCAGGCCGATGTAGCGCGAGTCTTCCGATTCACGCAGCGAGCGCCAGCCGGCGTATTCCGGGGTGGTGAAGATCTTGGTCAGGTCGCGCGGGTTCGACAGTTCCTGCCACGAGCCCATGCCCATCACGGTTGGCGAAGCGGCGGCAATGAACGGTGCGTGCATGGCGGCGCAGACTTTCGACAGCTCCCCCAGCAGCTCCACGTCGGGAGGCGACTGGTCGAAGTAGTAGTCGCCCACCAGGCAACCGTAAGGTTCGCCGCCGAACTGGCCGTATTCTTCTTCGTACATCTTCTTGAAGATCGGGCTCTGGTCCCACGCGGTGCCCTTGAATTTCTTCAGGGTCTTGTGCAGGTCCGGCTTGGAGATGTTGAGCACGCGAATCTTCAGCTGCTCATCGCTCTCGGTGTTGTTCACCAGGTAGTGCAGGCCACGCCAGGCGCTTTCCAGCTGCTGGAAATCCTGGTGATGGATGATCTGGTTGACCTGGGCGGTGAGCTTGGCGTCGATGGCGGCGATGATCGATTCGATCGACTTGATCGCGTCGTTGGACACCAGGTCGGTCTGGGCCAGAGCCTGCTCGGCCAGGGTGCGCACAGCGGTTTCCACGGCTTCGCGGGCACGCTCGGTCTTGGGTTTGAATTCTTGCAGCAGCAGGTTCGCGAACTCGCTGGCTTCTTCGGTGGTACCCAGGATCTGGGTGCCTTCGCGGGCGGTATTGTCAGTCATGATTACTGCTCCCCTGCAGGCTTGGGCGCGCTGGCAAGTGCCTGAAGCAGTGCCGGGTCCTTGATCGCCTTCATGATGATTTCTTCAGCGCCGGTCTTGCCGTCCATGTAGGTCAGCAGGTTGGCCAGCTGGGTGCGGGCTTCGAGCAGTTGCTTGAGTGAATCGACCTTGCGCGCCACAGCGGCCGGGCTGAAGTCGTCCATGCTTTCGAAGGTGATGTCCAGGCTCAGGTTGCCTTCGCCGGTCAGCTCGTTGGGCACGTGGAACGCGACGCGTGGCTGCATGGCCTTGAGGCGCGAGTCGAAGTTGTCGACGTCCACTTCAAGGAACTTGCGGTCGGCCACAGGCGCCAGAGGCTCGGCGGGCTTGCCGGCGAGATCGGCCATCACGCCCATGACGAAGGGCAGCTGGACCTTTTTCTCGGCGCCGTAGAGCTCGACGTCGTACTCGATCTGCACCCGAGGCGCACGGTTGCGCGCGATGAATTTCTGAGAACTTTGCTTCGCCACGTTGCTGCTCCTGGTCGCTTGAGCGACGGTGTTGTAACTGCGCGATCCGTACGCTTATTCGCTGTCCGGCCCGCGCAGATTTTCAAATTGGGACATGCCGTCGGGAATCAGGTTGCGCACGATGGCCGCAAAGTCGGCGTGCACCAGATTCTTTGCTCGGTTCAACAGCACCGGCAGCGGGCTCGAAGGCTCGTGCCGGGTGTAGTACGCAAGGATCTTGTCGAGGCTGCGCAGCACTTCATCGCGGCTTGCGATGTCGCCGGTCGGGCGTGCTGCAACGGGCGCGGCGGCGTATTCAACCGAGGGGGCATTGTCGTCACTGACAACCTCGGGCTCGCTGGCAGCGCCGCTGTGTGGGGCGTATTGGTTAAGTATCTGCGCGGCCTGCTTGAGCAGTTGCTTCAAGGGGGCGAGGTCCACGCCCTGGGCGGAACCGACCTGGTCGCTGACGTATTGTTCGATGGCCTCACAGGCGTCGCGGGCGGCGTTCAGCGCGTCGCGGGTGGCTTGCAGTTGCTCGGCATCGCTGTCGAGGAATGCGCCGTTAAGCTGTTCGGCGCCGAGGCTTTCGCCGGGGAAACTCTGCAGCCCGCTGGCATTCAGCGCGGCGCGCAGGCTGACGGGCCCGAAGGTGCGGGAACGGGTGAGGATAGCCTCACGCAGCAGGCGGATGTTCGCGTCGCTGGCCACGCCGCTGAGGGCGTTGATGCGCACGGTGGGGTCGTTGTCGTCATCGGCATCCAGGCGTGGATGCAGGTCGGCCCAGTATTCGCGCAGCAGCGCGTTGATCAGCGCGAGTGCGTCGGCAAGCCCTGCAATGCCCTGGAGGGCGAGGGCGGCTTGCAACAGGAAATGGGTGATGCGCAGGTCTTTGCTGCGTTGCAGGAGGTCGAGACTTTGCTGCTGGATGCTGCGCCATTCCGGAGGTTCGGCAGGCAGGATCGAGTCGCCCATGCTGCGCTCGGGTTGACCCTGTGCGGCACGCTCAAGATGCAAGTAATCGGCGTCATATTCCAAGTCTTCGCCACAGGGCGAAGTCGCGGAAACGGCGGCGAGCAGCAGAGGCACATCCACTAAATTCGATCTCCCTATCAGCCCGTTAGATGACGGGCAACTCATGCATTAGTTGCGCGAGGAACTTTGCAAGTTTTCTTGGTCTTATTTAGCGCTTTGACATCGTGCTGATTTCAAAGTGCCATCATTGGTGTTCAAGAAGTTGTGCATTTTTGGTGTAGTACTTATGCCTTGTCAAGGTAAGCTATTCGCCCTCTATGACAGATGTGCGGTGCTTAACATCTTGTGCGACTGATCAGTCGAAGCAGGTGCCGAGGCAGGATTTTTGTCATACAGGCCGGTTAAGATCAGCAATTAAGCGGGTTGAAGCAGGCTTTCAAGGTTTTGGAAGGATCTGTCGTGGATCTCTCGGAGCATTTCTCCCAGGGAACGGCCGCGCGCGAAGTATCAGCAAGGAGGCAAGATGTCGCTGTGCTTGACTATCACTAGTTATCACAAGATTACCCCTGGCCAGTGCTCTGAAAAGTCCCTGGACCAGGGAGTGATGGCTATTGGCCGCGGTTCCGAAAATGACTGGGTACTGCCTGATCCAGAACGTCTTGTTTCCACGCAACATTGCGTTATTCAGTACAAAGATGGTCGTTACTACTTAACTGATAACAGCACTAATGGAGTTGAGTTAGTGCATGCCGGTATTCGTTTGCGGCGGGGAAGCAGCGAGCCATTGCAGGACGGCGAACTGATCCGCATCGGCGATTACGAGATCCAGGCGCGTATCGATTTCAACCTGAAAGTGACAGATACCCCGTCTTTCACCGGTGACGCTTCCAACAGTTTCGAAGCCCTGATGGGCGCCGCCGTGAAGGCCCCGACGCCACCTCCGGTGATCGCACCGCAGTTCCAGGGCGCCTCGTCGATGGACACCCTGCCGGACCTGTTCGACTTCCTCGCGCCCACCAGCGTACCGCCGGCCACCGTGCACGATCACGTGCCGGCCGAGCAGCATGACTTCCGCCCGCCGACACCGCTGCCCGTGGCTGAGCCGCCTGCGCCGGTGGTCTCGGGCTCAGTAATCCCCGAAGACTGGGATCTGTTCGGCGATGCCCCGGCACCCAGGCCTGTTGCACCGCCGCCGCCAACACCGCCACAGCCGCCGGTCATCGAGCCGCCCAAGGTCGAGCGCCCGCTCCCGGGGGCTGATGCCAGCCAGCCCGACCTGTTGCAAGCCTTCCTGCGCGGTGCGGGCCTCGATCAGTTGCGCCTGGACAAGGCCCAGGCCGAAGCCCAGATGGAAAGCATCGGCCGCAGTTACCGGCTGATGGTCGAAGGCCTGATCGACGTGTTGCGTGCCCGCAGCAGCCTCAAGGGCGAGTTCCGCATGCAGCAGACGGTGATTCAACCGGTGGAAAACAATCCGTTGAAATTCGCCCCGAATGCCGATGAAGCGCTACTGCTGCTCCTACGCCACAGCAATCAGGCGTTTATGGCACCGGACTTGGCCGTGCGCGACAGTTTCGACGATCTGCGCGCCCACCAACTGGCCGTCATGGCCGGGGTCGAAGCCGCCATCAAGCACCTGCTGACGCGCTTTGAACCGGCGCAGCTCGAAGAACGCATGGGCAAGCCCGGCGGGCTGTCGAGCATTTTCAACGGCTCGCGCCAGGCCCAGTACTGGCAGCAGTTCACCGAGCTCTACAGCAATATTTCCCGCGAGGCCCAGGAAGATTTCCAGGACCTGTTCGGGCGTGAATTCAGCCGTGCCTACGAAGCGCACAGCAGCCGACAGCGTCACTAACAACGCAGTACATGGAACAACGGATAGCTAAGTACGTCATTGAGGACGCAGGATGATTCCCAGGTTTTTACTCGCAGTCGCCACCGCGCTTCTGCTGACGGCGTGTGCCAAGGATGCGGCCAAGCCCGAGGCCGCCGAAGCTGAGGCAGACACCGCCGCCGTCGAGCTGCATTTCCATGCCATCGCCGGGCTCAACCCCGGCGCCAATGGCCAGGCAGCCCCGGTACGGGTGCGGATTTTCGAACTGAAAAACGCCGCCACCTTCAGCCGTTCCGACTACTTCGCCCTGGCCGATCGCGCCCAGTCGACCCTCGGCCTCGACCTGCTCGACCAGGACGAAGTGGTGATCCTGCCCGGCCAGCAATTGAGCATCCAGCGCGACCTCGACCCGTCCACCCGCCAGATCGGCCTGCTGGTGGGCTATCGCGAACTGGACCGCGCCGAGTGGCGCACGGTGCTCAACGTGCCGGCACGCCAATACACCGAATACCAGATCAGCCTCGATGTGCATGCCGTGCGTGCCGACGTCGTGGTTCCCCCATCCAGCCCTGCCCAATAAGAATCGGAGCCCCCATGTCCTGGAACAATCGCGTGGTCTGGTCGGAAGGCATGTTCATCGGAACGCAGCACTTCCAGCAGCATGACCGTTACCTGGAAAACCTGATCGATGCGCGCAGCCGCCCGTTGTCGGCGGGGGCCTGGGGCTTTTCCGAACTGTTGATCGACCAGGGCCTGCTGGCCCAGGGCAAGCTGGCGATCGTCTCGGCACGCGGCCTGTTACCGGATGGCACACCGTTCAATATCCCCCAGGACGACCTGGCGCCGAGCCCGCTGAATATCGACGACAACTTGCGCGATGGCCTGGTGTACCTGGCGTTGCCCCTTAAGCGTGCCGGCGCCCGCGACACCGTCGACGAAGGCGAGGCCCTGGAAGCCGCGCGCTATGTCAGCCAGGTGCGTGAAGTGCGCGACGACAACGCGCCCTTCGAAAACCGTGCGCCGGTGGCGGTCGGCTCCCGCGCCTTGCGCCTGTTGACCGCCCAGGATGGCATCAGCGATTACGCGGCCATCGGCCTGGTGCGCATCAAGGAAAAACGCGCCGACCGCGCCCTGGTGCTGGACGAGAGCTACATCCCGCCGGTCCTCGACGTGACGGCCAGCAAACCGCTGACCGCGTTTCGCAGCGAACTGCTGGGCCTGCTGCACCAGCGCGGCGAAGCGTTGGCCGGGCGCGTGGTGGCTTCGGGCGCCGGTGGTGCTTCGGAGATTGCCGACTTCATGCTGCTGCAACTGGTCAACCGCGCCCAGCCGCTGATCCAGCACCTGAGTCAGTTGAGCCCGCTGCACCCGGAGCGTTTCTTCAGTGAATTGGTGAGCCTGGCCGGCGAGTTCTCGACCTTCTCCACCACGGGTCGCCGCCCCCACGAATACCCGCAATACCAGCATGACGACCTGGCCCTGAGCTTCACCCCGGTGATGCAGGCCCTGCGCGAGGCGCTGTCGATGCTGATCGACAGCAAGGCCACGCCGATCCCGATTGTCGAGAAAGCCTACGGCGTGCATGTGGCGATGCTGGCCGACAAAACCCTGATCGACAGCGCCAGTTTCATTCTGGTGGTGCGCGCCGATGTGCCGGGCGAAACCCTGCGCGCGCGCTTCGGCCAGCAAAGCAAAGTCGGCTCGGTGGAACACATCCGCGACCTGGTCAACCTGCAACTGCCGGGCATCGGCCTGCTGCCGCTGCCGGTGGCGCCACGGCAGATTCCGTACCACGCAGGCTCCACCTACTACGAGCTGGACCGGGGCAGCGAGCACTGGCAGCAACTGGGTAATTCCGGTGGCTTTGCGTTCCACATCGCCGGCCAGTTCCCGGGGTTGAACCTGGCTTTCTGGGCCATCCGAGGGTAATCCGCGATGCATCCGAATGACGATGACCGCACCCAGTTCATGCCGCGTCCCGGTGGCCGCGCGCCGGAGCCTGTTCGCGCAGAGCCGGCGCCGCTGTCGATGCCCGCTGCGCCGATCCTGACCGGCAAGGCCCAGGGCCTGAACCCGCTGGAAAGCGCTGCCGGCCCGTTGTTGGCGCTGCTGACGCGCCTGCGCAACACTATCTCGCACCCTGCGCCAGCGAGCCTGCGTGCGCAGCTGCTGGCTTACCTGCGCCAGTTCGAAGAACGTGCCGAGGCGGCCGGCGTGGCCCGCAACGATGTGCTGCTGGCGCGTTACGCGCTGTGCACCGCCCTCGATGAAGCCGTGCTGAGTACGCCGTGGGGCAGCGCCAGTGACTGGGGCAAGCAGAGCCTGCTGATCACCGTGCACAACGAAGCCTGGGGCGGCGAAAAGGTCTTCCAGTTGCTGGATCACTGCCTGCAAAGCCCGCGCGAACGCCTGTACCTGCTGGAGCTGTTGTACCTGTGCCTGTGCCTGGGTTTCGAAGGTCGCTACCGCGTGATGAACGACGGTCGTAGCCAGCTGGAAGCCTTGCGTGAGCGCACCGCGGCGGCAATTCGCAGTGCCCGTGGCGAGCATGAGCGCGAGCTGTCACCCCATTGGCGCGGCGTGACCGTGGCCCGTGATCGCCTGGCGCAGTTCATGCCGCCATGGATCGCCGTGGCCATCGGCCTGGCACTGCTGTTGGCATTGCTGTTCGGGTTGCGGATGAAACTGGCGTCGGATGCCGAGCCGGTGTTCAAGAATATTCATGCCCTGGGGGAGATCCCGGTGCAGGCCATCGACCGTCCGGTGGCCCAGCCGAAAATCATTGAGCGACCGCGTCTGGCGGGCTTCCTGGTGGAAGACATCAAGGCCGGTCGCGTAGCCGTGGAAGATGCCGTCGACCGCTCCGTGGTGACCATCCGTGGTGATGAACTGTTCGCCTCGGCCAGCTCCAGCATCGTCGATGACTTCCAGCCGCTGATGCTGCGTATTGCCGACGCCATCCGCAAGGTCAAGGGCCAGGTGCGGGTCACCGGCCACAGCGATAACCGTCCGATTGCGACCCTGCGCTTCCCGTCCAACTGGGCGCTGTCCGAGGCGCGGGCCAAGTCGGTGCTGGAGATTCTCGCGGCCAAGACCGGCCAGCCGGAACGCTTCAGCGCCGAAGGCCGCAGCGACACCGAGCCGGTGGCGACCAACGCCACAGCCGAAGGCCGTGCGCGCAATCGCCGGGTAGAAATCACCGTATTGGCGGAGGGCGTCGAGTGAAGGCGTTTTTCAGTTTTGTGATTCGCTGGGTGATCCCGCTGCTGGGCCTGGTCGCCTTGAGCCTGATCATCTGGTTTGTGGGCCCGTTGCTCGATGTGCTGGTGCCGGAAGGGCGCCGCTGGGCGCTGATCATCCTGGTGTTCGCGGTGTGGATTGCCTACCGCGTTTTCCGGATTATCCAGGCCCGCCGCCAGGCCGCCGAAGTAATGCGCAGCCTTGCCGCAGAAACCCCGCCAGACCCTGCCAGCGTCGCCACCGCCGAAGAGCTGGCGACCCTGCGCCAGCGCATGGACGAAGCCCTGGCCCTGTTGAAAAAGGCCAAGCTGGGCGGTGACGAGCGCCGCAACCTGTATGAGCTGCCGTGGTACGTGATCATCGGCCCGCCGGGCTCGGGCAAGACCACCGCGCTGGTCAATTCCGGGCTGCACTTTCCCTTGGCGGCGCAGTTGGGTGCCGGTGCGGTACGGGGCGTGGGCGGTACGCGCAATTGCGATTGGTGGTTTACCGACCAGGCCGTATTGCTCGACACCGCTGGCCGCTACACCACCCAGGACAGCAACTCCACGGTGGATAAAGCCGCCTGGCTGGGCTTTCTCGACCTGCTGAAAAAGCAGCGATCCCGGCGCCCGATTGACGGTGCGTTTATCGCCATCAGCCTCTCGGACCTGCTGCTGGGCAGCGATGCCGAGCGTGCCGCCCATGCCGCCGCGATCCGCCTGCGCATCCAGGAGCTGTACACCCAACTGGGCGTGCGCTTCCCGATCTACCTGATGCTCACCAAGCTCGACCTGGTGCCGGGCTTCATGGAGTTCTTCGACAACCTGAGCAAGGAAGAGCGCGCCCAAGTGTGGGGCATGACCTTCGCCCTGGACGACGGCAAGAACAGCGACAGCCCGCTGGCCCATCTGCAAAGCGAGTTCGCCGGCCTGGAACAGCGCCTCAACGAGCGCCTGGTGGAGCGCCTGCAACAGGAACGCGACCCGGCGCGGCGCGACCTGATCTACGGTTTCCCGCAGCAGTTCGGCGCGTTGAAGGATTGCCTGCAAGGCTTCCTCGAAGGCGTGTTCAAACCCAACGCCTTTGAAGAGCGCGTCTTGCTGCGCGGTGTGTACTTCACCAGCGGCACCCAGGAAGGCAGCCCGATTGACCGCTTGATCGGCGCCATGGCCCAGAGCATGAACCTGGACCGCCAGCACCTGGCGCGCCAGACCGGCACCGGGCGCAGTTACTTCATCGAAAAACTGTTCACCGCCGTGGCGTTTGCCGAGCGTGGCCTGGTGGGCGTCAACCCGAAGGTCGAGCGCCGTCGCAAGTGGATTGCCCGGGGTGTGCTGGCCGCAACCGTGGCGCTGGTACTGGTCGTCAGCACGTTGTGGTGGGTGAGTTATCGCGCCAACCAGGCCTACATCGCCCAGGTTGACCAGAAGGTCGCGCCGTTGGGCCAGACCGTGCAGAACCTCAGCCCGGCACAGCGCGAAGTACTCGCGGTGCTGCCCCTGCTTAACGCCGTGAAGAACCTGGCGGGCGACTCGCCGAGCTGGTCCGAAGGCTTGGGCCTGTATCAGGGCGACATGCTCGAAGCCGAATCCTCCAGCGTCTACCGCAAGCTGTTGATCGCCGTGTTCGCACCCCGTTTGGTGACGCGCATCGAAGAGCAACTGCACGGCGGCGGCAATTCCGACTTCCTCTACGAAGGCTTGAAGGCCTACCTGATGCTCGCCGACAGCGAGCATTACGACCCGGACTTCATCAAGGCCTGGATCGCCCTCGACTGGGACCGCAACCTGCCGCGCGACCTGCCGGCGGACCAACGCCAGGCATTGATCGGGCACTTGCAGGCCTTGTTCGAGCGGCATCCGCCCAGCGCCCGTCTCGACCCGCGCTTGATCGACGACCTGCGTCGGCAACTGCAGCAACTGCCGGTGGCCCAGCGCGTCTACGACCGCATCAAGCGCCAGAAACTGCCGGAAGGCGTGCCGGACTTTCGCATCAACGAAGCGGCGGGCCGTGATGCGGCGCTGGTGTTCAGTCGCAAGAGCGGCAAGCCGTTGGGTGAGCCGTTGAGCGGTTTCTTCACCGCCAAGGGTTATCGCCAGGGCTTCCTGCTGGCCAGCCTGAACCAGACTGGCACCCTCGCTGAAGAGCAATGGGTACTGGGCCACGAGCAGGCCGACCAACAGAACGTCGTCAGCCTCGCCGCCGATGTGCGCCGCCTGTACTTCCAGGATTATCAACGCCAGTGGGATGCGTTGCTGGCGGATATCGACTTTGTGCCGATCACCAGCGTGGCGCAGGCGGCCGACGTTTTGCGGGTGATTTCCGGGCCGACCTCGCCGCTGAAGAAGCTGCTGGTGGCGGTCTCCAAGGAGACCGACTTGCAGGCGGAAGAACGCCTGCTGGCTGCCAAGGGCGCGCCGGTGGAAGGTGGTGTGGACAAGCTCAAGGAACGCCTCGGCAGCCTGCTTGGCCAGGACCAGCCAACTGCGAATGCACCGGCGGCCAGTGAAGACCCGGTGACGGCGCACTTCGCCGAACTCAACAGGATCGTCAGCAAGAACGAAGGCGAACCGGCGGCCATCGATGGCCTGCTGGCGGACATGAACGCGCTGTATGTGCAGGTCAGCGCCATGGTCGGTGCCAGTGGCGATGCGTTGCTCGGCGAAGCGAAAAACCAGGCGGCGGCTGCGGCCACGCGGGTCAGCCTGAATGCCGAACGCCAGCCGCCGCTGGTGCAGGGCATGGTCAAGTCAGTGGTCAACTCCACCACCAACAGCATGATGGGCGGGGTGCGCAACCAGCTGAATGCAGCGTGGGTCAGCGAAGTGGTGAACGTGTATCGCCAGTCCCTGGCCGGGCGTTATCCGATGTCGCCCGGCAGTGCGCGGGACGCGACCCTGGATGACTTCGGCCAGTTCTTCGGGGTGGGCGGGGTGATGGACAATTACTTCCGCAAGTACCTGCAACCTTACGTCGACACCTCCACGCAAACCTGGCGCTGGCAGCCGGGCGCGGCGCAGAAGCTCGGCATCGCGCCGGGCGTGCTGCAAACCTTCCAGCGTGCGGCGACCATTCGGGATGCGTTTTTCCGTGCCGGTGGCACCCAGCCGATCGTGCGCTTTGAACTCAAGCCGGTGGCGATGGACGCGACCATCACCCAGTTCCTGCTGGACCTGGACGGCCAGCAACTGAGCTACGACCACGGCCCGAGCCGCCCGGTCGCGATGCAGTGGCCGAATCCCGGCAGCATTGGCGTGGTGCGCATTTCCATCATGCCGCCGTCAGCCAGCGGGCGCTCCGGTGTAACGCTGGATGGCCCGTGGGCCTGGTTTCGCCTGCTGGAGCAATCGGACCTGACCGCCGGCAATTCGCCGGACCGCTTCAACCTGCGTCTGCGGGTCGACGGCGCGAGCATCTCCTACGAGTTGCGGGCCAACAGTGCCTTCAACCCGTTCAAGAGCCGCGTGCTTAACGGCTTCAGCCTGCCGGAGCGGCTATGACCACGCTGGGTTTCTACGGCAAGTTGGCGTGCCGCGGCGACTTTGTCAGCCGCGCGCTGCCCCAGAGTTTTATCGGCCCTTGGGACAGTTGGCTGGCGTCCGGATTGCTCGCCAGCCAGACCCGCCTCGGGGCTGACTGGTTGAACGCCTACCTGGTCAGCCCATTGTGGCGCTTCGTGTTGGCGCCGGGTGTGTGCGGGCCGGACGCGGCGGTGGGCGTGGTGATGCCGAGCATCGACCGGGTGGGGCGCTATTTCCCGCTGACGGTGGCTGCGCTGTTGGATCACGACACCGACCCGGCCTCCGTCGTTGGCGGCCCGGACACCTGGTTTGAACAGGTGGAAGAGTTGTTGCTGAGCACGCTGGACGCCGGCGCCAGCTTCGAAGGTTTCAGCGGCGGGATCGAATCCCTCGGCGCTCCAGCCTGCCAACCTCGCACCTTGGGTAGTCGCTTTGCGGGTTTGCAGCGTGTCAACGCCACAGACCCGCAGGCGCGGATGACTGCGCTTGCCGAACAGGCCTGCGAAGGCGCGAGCCTGTGGTGGGGCCGTGGTTCGCAACAGATTTCTCCCGGTTTGATGCGGTGTCAGGGCTTGCCTGCTGCCGACGATTTTGCGCAATTTTTGCTCGGCCAAGAAGGTGTTGTGTAGATGCGGTCCACGTTCAAATCCGCCAGCAAAAGCCACGTCGGCATGGTTCGCCAAGTCAATGAAGACGCTTGCCTCGACCTGCCGGAAAACGGCCTGTGGGTGGTGGCCGACGGCATGGGCGGGCACGCGGCGGGGGATTACGTCAGCAGCCTGATTGTCGACAGCCTGCGCAGCATTCCCGTGGGCCGTTCCCTTGAGGAATACACGGCGGCGTTGCGCAGCGACCTGTTGCGAGTCAACGGCGCGGTGCGCGAAGAAACCGCCCACCGTGGCGTGACCATGATGGGCAGCACCGTGGTGTTGCTCGCCACCCGAGGCTTGCGCGGCGTGTGCCTGTGGGCCGGCGACAGCCGCCTGTATCGCCTGCGCGACGGCCTGCTGGAAAGCATTTCCCGCGACCACAGCTACGTGCAGGACTTGCAGGATAGCGGCCTGCTCAGCGAAGCCGATGCGCGGGTGCATCCACGGGCGAATATCGTCACCCGCGCGATTGGCGTGGAAGCACAGTTGGCGTTGTCGTCGGTCGACCTGTTGATCGCCCCCGGCGACAGTTACCTGCTGTGCAGCGACGGCCTGAACAAGACCGTCGAAGACCACGAGATCCGCGAAGTACTGAGCCATGCCGAGCCGGACGAAATCGTCCGCAGCCTGGTGCACCTGGGGCTCAATCGCGGCGCGCCGGACAACATCACCGCCATCGTTGTGAAGGTGTCGACATGAACATCATCATTCCCGGCTACGACATCGAAGGCGAAATCGGCGTTGGCGCCATGGCCAGCGTGTACCTGGCGACCCAGCGTTCCCTGGAGCGCAAGGTGGCGCTGAAGATCATGGCGGCGGCGCTGGCGGCCGACCCGAGTTTCTGCGAGCGCTTCCTGCGCGAAGGCAAGACCCTGGCGCGCCTGTCCCACCCGCACACCGTGACCATCCATGACATCGGCAATGTCGGTGAGCTGTACTACATGGCCATGGAATACCTGCCCAATGGCACGCTCAAGGAGCGCATCGCCGCGGGCCTGACGCCGGAGCAAGGGCTGACGTATATCCGCCAGATCGCCTCGGCGCTGGGTTATGCCCACGCCCAGGGCCTGGTACACCGCGATGTGAAGCCGGCGAACATTCTGTTCCGCGCGGATGGCACGGCGGTGCTGTCGGACTTTGGCATCGCCAAGTCCCTGGATGACCGCACGCAGTTCACCCAGGCCGGATTTGCCGTTGGCACGCCGAGCTACATGAGCCCGGAGCAGGCCCGGGGCCAGGAAATTGACGGGCGCGCCGACCTGTATGCGCTGGGCGTGGTGCTCTATGAAATCCTCGTGGGCAAGTTGCCATACAACGGCACCGATGCGCTTTCCACCGCGCTGGCGCACCTGACTGAACCGCTGCCTGAGTTGCCGGTGCACCATGGGCGTTATCAGGAGGTGCTGCGCAAGCTGCTGGCCAAAGACCCGTCGGAACGCTTCCCGGATGCGGCGGCGTTGCTGCTGGCGCTGGATCAGTTGCCGAAGGAGGCGCAGGTAGAGGCGACGTTGATTCGGCCCCTGCCGATTCCGGTTGCGGTCTCCAATGACCTGGCCGGACTCACGCCGGTCTCCATCGAAATCCCGACCGATAAGCCGCAGCCGCAACCGGTGCGTCAACCGGTGGTGACGCCGACGCAACACTCGGCCGTGTCCGGACAAAACCGTGGGCCGGTGCTGGCGTTGGCGGCAGTTGCCGTGGCGGTCGCGCTGGCAATTGCGGGCGCAAGTTACTGGTGGTTGAAAGATGACGCGCCAGCCGCCGCGCCGCCGGTTGCCGAGGCGGCCAAGGCCGTCACGCCGCCTGCCACGCAACCGGTAGCGGCGCAGGTTGACGGCGGTCAACGCCCGTTGCTGATGGCCGGCAAGAAAACCCTGTTCCAGCGGGTACTGAGCAAGCCCGGCGCCAAGCTTTCCCACGAAGCGGGCGGGGCGCCTGGCGAAGGTTTGCCGGCGTTTTCCGTGCTCTATGTCTACCAACGCAAGGACGTCGACGGCAGCCCCTGGCTACGGGTTGGCGCCGCCACCGACGGGCGCAGCGACGGCTGGCTGCCGGCGGCGCAAGCCAGCGACTGGAAGCAGAGCCTGGTGCTCAAGTTCACCGAGCGTTCGGGCCGGGCGCCGGTGATGTTCCTGCGCCAATCTGCGGAAGTGGAAAAGCTGCTGGCCGATCCTGCCGCAGCCAAAAACCTGCTGCTCAAGGTGCAGAAAAACAGCGAGGACAACCAGCAAGTGCTGGCCTTGGAACCGGCCGCCAGTGCTGTGCCGCAGAACCAGTTTTACCTGCTGCCGATCTTCGACTCCAAAGAGAGCTTCGACGAAAACGGCCAGCCGGTGCAGTTGCTCAACGTCGCCTCCATCGACCCGGGCAACACGCCTAATGTCATCGCCAAGGCTGTCGGCCGAACGCCGGCGATCGATGCCAGCGCCGACGCCTTCCGCACCGCCGTGGTGCTGGTGGTCGACACCACGGTGTCGATGCAGCCCTACATCGACCAGGTTCGCGATGTGGTCCACGAGCTGCAAACCCGTATCGCCGAGCGTGGCGAACTGGACAGCGTGAGCTTTGGCCTGGTGGGTTTTCGCAACAGCATCAAGAAAACCCCCGGCCTGGAGTATGTGGCCAAGACCCTGATCACCCTCGACCAAGGGCGCGACCCGCAGCGCTTCCTCGACATGGCGCGGCAGGTCAAAGCGTCGACGGTGTCCAGCCACTCGTTCAATGAAGACGCGTTCGCCGGTGTCATGCAGGCGGTGGAAGGCATGGACTGGTCCGGCTACGGTGGGCGCCTGATCCTGCTGGTGACCGACGCCGGTGCGTTGCGCAAGAACGACCCGTTCGCCACCACCCAGATGAACGAAGCCGAAGTACGCCAGGCTGCATTGGGCAAGCAGATCAAGATCTACGCCTTGCACCTGCGCACCGATGCCGGGAAGAAAACCCACAGCGGCGCCGAAACCCAGTACCGCACCCTGACCGCCGACGCCAACCCGCAGATCGGCGACCTGTACACGCCGGTGCCCGGTGGCGATGTGCGCAAGTTCGGCGAGCGGGTCGACGAGATCGGCACGGTGTTCGCCAACCTGGTGCATCAGGTGCGCAGCAACACACCGCAGCCTGTGCCGCTGCTCAGTGCCGCGCCGACCCTGGCGGACAAATCCGCGGCCGTCGGTTACGCGATGCACATGGATTTCCTCGGCCGCAAAACCGCGAGCCAGGCACCGCAACTGGTGAGTGCCTGGACCGCCGACCGCGACCTGACCAACACCGCGTTGCCGGCCTTCCAGGTGTGCGTGATGTTGACCAAATTGCAGCTCAACGACTTGCAGCAGTCCTTGAAACTGATCGTCGACGCCGCGCGCAAAACCCAGACCTCACCGAAGGATTTCTTCCAGGAAATCGCCAGCGCCTCGGCCTATATGAGCCGTGATCCACAGGCCTTGAAAAAGGGCGGCAACCTGGCGGACGGCGGCATCCTTGGCGAATACCTGGAAGGCCTGCCGTACCGCAGCAAGTCGCTGAACATGACCCAGGATTTGTGGCTGTCGTTGAGCGTGGCCGAGCAGGAAGATTTTATCGACGAGCTGGATTCGAAGATCCGCCTCTACGAAACCTTCCATAACGATGTGGCCAACTGGGTCCGTTTCGGCGATGCCGAGCCGGGTGATGCGTTGTACCGCGTGCCGCTGTCGACGCTGCCGTAATGCTGAACCTGAGCGCAGTGCACAAGAGCCGGGGCGTTGGTGCCCAGCGCTACAGCCTGGTGATACCGGGCTTGCAACTGCGTGCGGGTGAACAGTTGGCGGTGGTCGGGCCGAGTGGCTGTGGCAAGAGCACCTTGCTGGATTTGCTCGCGCTGGTGTTGGCGCCGGACCAGGTCGGGCAGTTCGATTTCAACCGCGTCGACATTGCCGGGCTTTGGCGTGGTGACCAGCAAAGCGCGCTGGCGGAGCTACGCAGTCGGCACCTGGGTTACGTGCTGCAAACCGGCGGCCTGCTGGGCTTTCTCGATGTGCGCGGCAACATTGCGTTGTCGCGGCAACTCCTGGGTTTGAAAGACGACGGCAGCGTGGCGCGGTTGGCCGAGCAGTTGGAAATCACTGATCAGTTGGACAAGAAGCCGGCGGCGTTGTCCGTCGGCCAGCGTCAGCGGGTCAGTTGCGCAAGAGCCCTGGCCCACGGTCCGCAGCTGTTGCTGGCGGATGAGCCCACCGCTGCGCTCGACCCGTTGAACGCCGAGCGGGTGATGCAGGCGCTGTTGGCCCAGGCCCGGCATAACGGCGCGTGCTGCGTGATCGCCACCCATGATGAACCCCTGGCCCGGGCCAGCGGCTTGCAGGTGCGGCGCATCAGTTGCCGTCGCGACGCCGACGGCGGCGTCACCGCCACCCTTGGGGAGGCGTGCTGATGCGTATCGCCCTGGTGGCTTCCCTGGCCTGGCAGGATTACCGCAACGATGCGTGGCTGTCGGTGTGTTCGGTGCTGGCGCTGGTGGCGGTGATCGCGCCGTTGCTGGTGTTATTCGGCCTGAAATTTGGACTGGTTAGCAGTTTGACCGAACGTTTGGAGAACGACCCGGCCACCCGGGAAATTATTCCGTTGGGCGGTGGTCGATTCAGCAGTGAATTTGTCGAGCAGCTCCGCCAGCGCAGCGACGTGGCATTCGCCTTGCCGCGCACCCGGCAGATTGCGGCGACGGCGCAGTTGGGGGCGGTGACGGTGGAGATGCTGCCGACCGCCGCCAACGACCCATTGCTTGCCGGCCTGCCGATGCCCAAGGGCCTGGATCAGATCGTGCTGAGCCACACCGCTGCCGAAAAGCTCGGGGCAAAGGCCGGGGATTGGCTGGAGGCGAGTTTTGGGCGCCAGGTGGCGGGGCGCATCGAGTCGCAACGCCTGCGGGTTCAAGTGCTGCAGGTAGCGCCGCTGGAAGCCTTCGCCCGGGATGGATTGTTTGCGCCCTTGGGTTTGCTGGAAGCAGCGGAAGATTATCGCGATGGCCGCGCGGTGCCGGCGTTTGGCTGGGACGGCGATGCGGTGGGCGTCAGCGAGCAACGGGTATACCCGGCGTTCCGTTTGTATGCGCGGCGCCTGGTGGATGTGGAGCCGCTGCGGGTGTATTTCGCCGGGCAGAATCTGTTGGTGTCGACCCAGGCCCAGACCATCGCCCAGGTGCAGTCGTTGAGCCGCAACCTGTCGATCGTGTTCTGGCTCATCGCCGGGCTGGCGTTGGCGGGCGCGTTTGCCGCGATCTTTGCCGGGGCGCTGGCGTCGGTTGCACGCAAGCGCCGGGAGCTGTCGGTATTGCGGTTGTTGGGGTTTTCCACCGCCGGGTTGTTGCTGTTTGTGGTGTTGCAGGCGCTCTACAGCGCGGGGTTTGCCGCTGCATTGAGTGGGCTTTTATATGGCTTGGCAGAGTCCGGCCTGAACCAATTATTCGTGCAGGTGCCGGGCGAATACGCCAGTCACCTGCTGGCGCGTCATTACGGCCTGGCGCTGGCAGCTGTCCTCGGCGTCAGCGCCGTGGCGGCGGCGTGTGGTGGTTGGCGTGTGGCGCGTATCCAGGCTTCTGAAGGAATCAGAGATGTATAAGTTACTGGGCGCCGCCATGGCGCTGACCCTGTCCTGTGTGGCCTGGGCCGATGAGGCGAGCGACAAGCTGGACAACCCCAAGCCGTTGCCGGACGACGTCAGCCTGCCGCTGCCCTGCGAAGGCAACATGGTGTTTCGCTATGCCTACGTGCTGGCCCAGGGCACCCTGGATGACCGCGAGATCAGCCTCGGCTACCCGTTCAGCGAAGGTGAAGCGGGCTATCAGCAGTCGTTCATTTCCGGTTATCGCCGCGACTTCATCAACGGCCAGTTCACCCTCAAGGACCTGCCCAAGGACTGGAACAAGGTCATTGCGCCGCTGATGCCGAAGACCGACGCCAAGACCCCGCTCAAGCCGATGCTGTACTTCATCGGCAAGTACGAAGTCACCGCGCGGCAATATGCGCAGGTCATGTCCCAGGCGCAATCCCTGGCCAGTGGCGAACCCGCCCCGGCGTGCGATGTACCTACCGGGATGGCGGCGCGCTTGCCCAAGGTCAAGCTGTCGCGCTTTGAAGCCGAACGTTTCTCGGCGGTGTACAGCGCCTGGTTGATGAAATATCACCGCGAGCTGCTGCCGGTGAGTGGTCGCGGTGCTTCGGCGGACGACGGCGGCCTGGGCTTTGTGCGCCTGCCTACCGAAGTGGAGTGGGAGTTTGCCGCGCGCGGTGGCCAGGCGGTCAGCCGTCAGGACCTTGAAGGCCGACTGTTTCCACGGCGTACCGAGGGCAGCGAAAGCGATGGTCCCCTTGCCGATTACGCGGTGTTCAATCAGGTCGCCGGTGGCACCGGCCAGGCCGCACGGCTGATGCCCATCGGCACCAAGCTGCCCAACCCGATCGGCATGTTCGATGTGATCGGCAACGCAGCGGAAATGGTCCAGGAGTCCTTTCAACTGGTGCACGCCGGGCGTCGCCAGGGCACCTATGGTGGGTTCGTGGTCAAGGGCGGCAACTATCTGGAAGGCGAGGGCACGCTGTTCACCGGCATGCGCCGCGAGTACCCGTTGTTCGCCGCCGACGGTACCGAACAAAGCAACGAGACCACCGGCTTTCGCGTGGCGATTGGCGCCTTGTCGGCACCGCGTTCGCGCTACAAGGAACTGTTCGCCCAGTGGCAGAAGGAAGGTCGCCTGGCCTCGCTGACCGATGCCATCGACGACGCCCAGGACCCGACCAAGCGCCTGGACAGCATCATCGCCGCCAGCGTCGACCCGCGCCTGCAAGCCGAACTTGGGCTGGTCAACGAAGAGCTCAAGCGCAACGTCTCGCTGATCGCCCAGCAGCGCGAAGAAGCGGCCGGCAACCTGATTCAGTCCGCGGCCCTGGTGGCCGAGACCATCAACAACTACAACATCCGCCTGATCAATTTGCAGAAGAGTCGCCAGCAGGCCATCGACGCCAAGGACGAGGCCAGCGCGCAGCTGTTCGCCACGGCGATCACCAATGGGCGCAGTGCGCTGGACGGCGCGGTGGCGATCTACATCGACAACCTGGCCACCGGCACGCGCTACACCGATGCGGTGATCCAGGCGCAGTTTCAACGGATCAAGGAAGAGTTGGATCGCAAGCCGGTACTGGGCAAGAGCCTGGTGACGCGTGCGACGTTATTCGTTCGCCATGTGGGCAACTACCGCAAGCAACAGCGGGCCGACCCGGCGACGATTTTGAAGGAATTGCTCGCAGCGAGCGGTCAGCGGTCTTGACCGCTGGTTGTACAGCGAGCTTGGAAGGGACTCAGGCGGCGGTGGGCCGCGCTGGGCAAGTCAAACTTAAAAGAGAACACAACGATGATTTTTTCCCGTAAGGCGGTTTCCAAGCGTCATCTGCTGCTGATTGCCGCAGGCTTCAGCACGGTGCTGACCGGTTGCGCAACGTCACCGACCAACAAGGTCGCCTCGACCACCAAGGTCGAGTACTACCCGAACTGCTACGAGCCGGTGCAGCACCTGCGTGCTACCGATTCGGACCTGACCAAGTCGGTGGTCACCGGTGCCGCCCTGGGTGCGGCCGGTGGTGCATTGCTGGGCGCCTTGACCGGCGACTCCGACAAGCGCGGCCGCAACGCTGCCATCGGTGCAGCGGGCGGCGCCCTGGCCGGTGGTGCAGCGGGTTACTACACCGAGCGCCAGAAGCAGATCACCGATGACAACCAGCGCATCGCCTCCTACGCCACCGACGTCAACAAGCGTGCCTCCGACATCGACCGCAGCACCGCGTACGCCAAGGCGTCCCAGCAGTGCTACCAGAGCGCGTTCACCAAGCTGGTGGCCGACCGCAAGGCCAAGACCGTCAACGACGTTGAAGGCCGCAAGCGCCTGGCAGAAATCGTCTCGGGCCTGAAAGAGTCCAACGACCTGATCGTCGCGGTGAACGGCAAGGCCAGCGAAGACCTGAACAACTACACCCAGGCGTACGAACAGGATCTGCAACAAGTGGGCGTACAACGAGCCGACGTGGTCACTGTTGCGACTGCCGATACCACGCCGGTGGTGACGCCAACCAAAGGCAAGAAGCCGGTAAAAGTCGCGAAAAAGCCGGTACTGCCAACCGTGCCGAAAGAAGCCGTAGCCACCGAGAAAACCATCCAGACCGCCCAGACCAAGCAAGCTGAAAGCAAGCAGGTTGCCAGCGCCGGTAAAGCGCAGATCGAAGGCACTTGCCGTGATCCGAACCTGGCGGATTGGGCACCGGTTCCTTGCCCTAACGTCTGAGGAAACTTGTTGCTATAAGCGTTAAACGCCAGCCGATCTCCTGCTAAAACGGGAGATCGGTAGCGTTATTTGCACAAATCGTTAAACTGCTGCGGCCACCCAATAATTACACTGAGGCCGTGTGCATGAAATTTCGTTTTCTTCTCTGGATGCTTGGCCTGTTGATGGGCAAAGCCAGCCGCACCAACCCTGCGTTCCAGCAGCAGTTGGGTGACAAGGACCTGGCGTTCCAGCTGCAGACCCTCGACGGCAAGGTTGCCCGTCACTTCATCGTCAAAGACCAGCGCATTACCAGCCGCTCGGGTGTTCATCCCGCGCCTGCGTTTGCCATCGCCTTCAAAGACGCCGCCTACGGCTTCGCCACGATGCAGGCGAAGAACAAGCAACTGGCGTTCATGACGGGGATTCAGGACAAGTCGATCCAGATCAAGGGCAACCCGGCGCTGGTGATCTGGTTCCAGGGGTTGACCAAGTATTTGAAGCCGAAGAAAAAGCCCAAAGGCTAGGGGCTTCTTCAGCAATACCGAGTCGCCTGCATTCGCGAGCAAGCCCGCTCCCACATTCAATCCCATTCCAAAGTTGGAACTCGGTCGAATGTGGGAGCGGGCTTGCTCGCGAATACGGTGTAACAGGCGCCAGATTTATCCCTGGCTGAACTGCGAAGCCAACTCGCGCAACAACGTTTCCGCGTCCAGCACCTTGCTCACCACATCCTCTGCCTTGTCCCGGGTCAGCCCCAGGCGCTCAAGCAGTTCGTCCGGGATGGATTCATCCGGCCCGGAGCCGATGCCGCGGCTGCGCAACAAGCGCACGGCCAGGCACACCAGGTTCGGGTATTCCGCATATTGGCCGTCGTAGGTCGGGTCGTGCTGGAAGCGCAGGGCGGTGGACAGTTCGTCCGGCATGTCCCAATAGCGCATCAACCACGCACCAATCTGCTCGCGGCTGATGCCCAGCAGATGCTGCTCGATGTAGCTGTGGCACAGGTGCGGGTTGACCTCCAGGTGCCGGCAGATCAGTGAGAAATGCGGCGGGAAGACGTGGGCCAGCAACAGGTAGCCGAAATTGTGCAGCAGGCCGGCGAGGTACGTCAGCCCGGCTTCCGGGCGCTGGGCGCGGGGCATGGCGCGGGTCAGGCCTTCGATGACGGCAGCGGTGTAGATCGACTGGTGCCAGTACGGCGTGGCCTGTTGCGGGTGGTCCTTGGGCAGGCTCAAGGTCTTGCCCAGGGCCAGGCCGAGTGCGAGGTTGATCACCAGGTCAAAGCCCAGCACGCGCACGATGGCGTCTTCCACCGAGCGGATCTTGCCCGGCGAGGCGTAGTAGGGCGACGCGGCCCAACTCACCACCTGGGCGGCCAGGGCCGGGTCGGTTTCGACCACGCCGGTGATGTCGTCGATGGTGGCGTTGGGGTCGACCCGCAGCTTGATGATCTTTTGCGCGGTATCGGCCAGCGGCGGAATTTCGATGGTGGCTTCCAGGCGCTGCTGGATACGGCGGGCGGTGAACGCCTGCATCGCCTGGGTGATTTCCTCGCGGTCGTCATTGGGGCGATCCAGGTTTGGCCGGATGTTGCTCAGCGGCTCGCCGAAATGCGCGGCGCTGGCCTTGGTCAGCATGCTCTTGAACGCGTCGCTGGAAATCTCCAGCAGCAGCCCGGCTTCGCCCGAGTGCACCAGCACGGTCGGCTCACGCAACAGGCTTTCTTCGTACAGGCAGGGAGAGCTGGTCAGCGGCGGCAGGCCGGGCAGCAGGCTCAGGCTGTGCTTGCCGAGCATGCGCTCCAGGCGCTCCGGCGACACGGCCGTGAGGCGCCGACCGGTGAGCTCGGCGAGGCGATTAAGGTCCAGCAACTGGTTCTGTGGAAACAGCACCATGAGTGCACCCACGGCATCATCGAGCAGTACGGCTTGAACCTTCTGCGCCGGGTTCAGGCCGGGGCGTTCGGTAACTTCCGTGTAGCTGATGGCGAGCTTTGCAAGCAGCGTCCGAATCACCGAGGGTGCAGTCGGTGGGGCTGTGGCGAGGGCAACTTCTGACATGGCCTGAATCCAATTTCCTACAGTCATTGGAGTATAACCAGCTTGATACAAGTGAGGGTTGTCTAAGTGAGTCAGCCGTCACACTTGGCCGTATTGCTGCCCATGTCTCAGCCAGCGATCCAGCAGCGGGCTGACGTGTTCCGGCCAACGCTCCAGTAACGCCTGGGCCGCGTCGCGCACGGCGGGCAGCAAGTCGGCATCGCGCATCAGGTCGGCGACCTTGAATTGCAGCAGGCCGGTCTGGCGGGTGCCGAGCATCTCGCCGGGGCCGCGCAGTTCGAGGTCTTTTTCGGCGATCACGAAGCCGTCGTTGGTTTCGCGCATGATGCCCAGGCGCTGGCGACCGATCTGTGAAAGTGGCGGGTGGTACAGCAGCACACAGTGGCTGGCGGCGCTGCCCCGGCCGACGCGGCCGCGCAATTGGTGCAGTTGGGCCAGGCCCAGGCGCTCAGGGTTCTCGATGATCATCAGGCTGGCGTTGGGGACGTCGACGCCGACTTCGATCACCGTGGTCGCCACCAGTAATTGCAGGTTGCCGGCCTTGAACTCGGCCATTACCGCGGCCTTTTCCACCGGCTTCATGCGACCGTGAATCAGCCCGACCTTGAGTTCACCCAAGGCACTGGTGAGGTCTTCATAGGTGGTTTCGGCGGCCTGGCAGGTCAGCTCTTCGGATTCTTCGATCAGCGTGCACACCCAATACGCCTGACGGCCTTCGGCGCAGGCGCCGCGTACCCGTTCGATGACTTCGACGCGGCGGGTGTCGGTGACCAGCACGGTGTTGACCGGCGTTCGGCCCGGCGGCAGTTCGTCGAGGATCGAAGTGTCGAGGTCGGCGTAGGCGCTCATGGCCAGGGTGCGCGGGATCGGTGTGGCGGTCATGATCAACTGGTGCGGGCTCATGCGGCCGCCCACGCCTTTCTGGCGCAGGGCCAGGCGCTGCTGCACACCGAAGCGGTGCTGTTCGTCGATGATCACCAGCGCCAGATTCTTGAACTTCACTTCGTCCTGGAACAACGCGTGGGTGCCCACCACCATCGGGGCGCCGGCGGCGATCTGCTCCAGGGCGGCTACGCGGTTCTTGCCCTTGAGCTTGCCGGCCAGCCACGCGACTTCCAGGCCCAGCGGTTCGAGCCAGCGCTTGAAGGTGATGAAGTGCTGCTCGGCGAGAATCTCGGTGGGCGCCATCAGCGCCACCTGATAGCCGGCTTCGAGGGCCTGCAACGCGGCGAGGGCGGCGACCACGGTTTTACCCGCGCCCACGTCACCCTGGATCAGCCGCAGCATCGGTTCTTTCTGGCTCAGGTCGTAGGCGATTTCATTGCCGACCCGTTGCTGGGCGCCCGTCGGTGCAAACCCCAGGTTGGCCAGGTATTGCGCAGGCAGGCGCTTGGCCTTGGGCATGGCCGGCGCGCGCAGCGAACGCATGCTCTCGCGCAGGCGCTGCTGGGACAGTTGATGGGTCAGCAGTTCTTCGAACGCCAGGCGATGCTGGGCCCAGTGATGCCCGAGAGCCAACTCGTCGACGTCGGCATCGGCGGGTGGGTGATGCAGGTAGCGGATCGCATCATCCAGCGGCGCCAGTTGATAGTCGCGCGCCAGTTCCTGGGGCAGCCAGTCGGGCAGGCTTTTTGGCCCGAGCATCGTCAGAGTCTGCATGCACAGTTGGCGCAAACGCTGCTGGGTCAGGCCTTCGGTGAGCGGGTAAATTGGCGTGAGGGTGGTGTCTACCGGCGGCGGTTCGTCGCCGGTAATCGCGCGGTATTCCGGGTGATAGATTTCCAGCCCCGAAGCACCGGGCCGGGCTTCGCCGTAGCAGCGCACGCGGGTACCACGCTTGAGGCCTTCCTTCTGGGCGTTGCTGAAGTGGTAGAAGCGCAGGCTCAGGCCGCCGGTGCCGTCTTGCAGGCGCACCACCAAGCTACGGCGCTTGCCCATCACCACATCGGCGCCGCTGACGGTGCCTTCAACCACGGCGTCCTGCCCAGGGCGCAAGTGGCCGATGGGCACCACGCGGGTGCGGTCCTGGTAACGCAGGGGCAGGTGGAACAGCACGTCCTGGAGATTTTCCAGCCCGACCTTGGCCAACTTCTCGGCCATGGCCTCCCCGACACCCTTGAGTGCCGTCACCGATACCTGCGACAGCTCAGTCATACCGTTACTTAGCTCGCAGCAGGCGGCTTGGCCACCGAACACAGGCGGATCGAGTCGGCGAGGATTTCAATCGCTTTCGGACGCGGGAAGCTCGCACGCCAGGCAATCGCCACGGTGCGGAACGGTACCGGCGGCGTCAGTGGGCGCACGGCGATCACGCCGGGGGCGTAGTGATGGCTGTCGACCGCCGACAGCGGCAGGATCGAGATACCCAGTCCGGAGGCGACCATATGGCGAATGGTTTCCAGGGAGCTGGACTCCACGGTGGTGTGCTTGGCGCCGTCGTTGCCCTTGGTCAGGGTCGGGCAGGCTTCCAGCACCTGGTCGCGGAAGCAATGGCCTTCGCCCAGCAACAGCAGGCTCTTGTCGTTGAGCAGGCCCGCGTCGATGGTGTCTTTCTGCGTCCATGGGTGGGACGCCGGCATCAGTACGTAGAACGGCTCATCGTAGAGCGGCAGCGTCAGCACATCCGCCTCGTTGAACGGCAGGGCGATGATGATCGCGTCCAGCTCGCCGTTGCGCAGTTTGTCGCGCAGCACGTGGGTGAAGTTTTCTTCGATATACAGCGGCATCTGCGGCGCGACGCGGTGCAGTTGCGGAATCAAGTGCGGGAACAGGTACGGGCCGACGGTGTAGATGGCGCCGACTTTCAGCGGTGCGGTCAGCTGGTTCTTGCCGGCCTGGGCCAGCTCGCGAATGCTTTGGGCCTGTTCCAGAACCTTCTGGGCCTGGGCGACGATGCCTTCGCCGACGGGCGTCAGGCGCACGGCGCTTTTGCTGCGCTCGAAAATCAGCACACCGAGTTCGTCTTCAAGCTTCTTCACACCCACCGACAGCGTCGGCTGGCTGACGTGGCAACGCTCGGCCGCGTGGCCGAAGTGCTGCTCTTGGGCGAGGGTAACGATGTAGCGTAATTCTGTAAGAGTCATAGCGGGCGTCCATGAGGTTGCGGGCCAAGCATACCGGCTGCAATCGATAGACGCACGTTATCAGAACTTTGCTG
>Ga0209173_100197_pt1 | contig 51664 bp, 46 predicted proteins | sample SynthPrep_16_END_FD_187206 | JGI IMG/M metagenome (GOLD analysis project Ga0209173, IMG submission 187206) | Synthetic microbial communities from Ohio, USA - SynthPrep_16_END_DS12_MetaG (SPAdes) (version 2) | ecosystem: Engineered > Bioreactor > Aerobic > Activated sludge | place: USA: Ohio...
GTGTTGCATCATGTCGGTACCCCCGCGTGCCGTTCAGCTTAACGAAGCGAACGCGTTCCTTAAGGATCATCCTGAGGTTCTGTACGTAGACCTTCTAATTGCGGATATGAATGGTGTGGTGCGCGGCAAGCGCATCGAACGCACCAGCCTCCACAAGGTTTACGAGAAGGGCATTAACCTGCCTGCCTCTCTATTTGCCCTGGATATCAACGGCTCAACGGTGGAAAGCACCGGCCTGGGTCTGGACATCGGTGATGCTGACCGAATCTGTTATCCAATCCCCGACACCCTGTGCAATGAACCCTGGCAAAAGCGCCCAACCGCGCAACTGCTGATGACCATGCACGAACTCGAAGGTGAACCTTTCTTCGCCGATCCTCGCGAAGTACTCCGCCAAGTTGTAAGCAAATTTGACGACCTCGGTCTGACCATCTGCGCCGCATTCGAGCTGGAGTTCTACCTGATTGACCAGGAGAACGTGAATGGCCGGCCACAACCGCCCCGCTCGCCGATCTCCGGCAAACGCCCGCACTCGACACAGGTCTACCTGATCGACGACCTCGACGAATACGTCGACTGCCTCCAGGACATTCTGGAAGGTGCAAAAGAGCAAGGCATCCCTGCCGACGCCATCGTCAAGGAAAGTGCCCCGGCGCAGTTCGAAGTGAACCTGCACCACGTTGCCGACCCTATAAAGGCCTGCGACTACGCGGTACTGCTCAAGCGCTTGATTAAGAACATCGCCTACGACCATGAGATGGACACCACCTTCATGGCCAAGCCTTACCCGGGCCAGGCAGGCAACGGCCTACACGTGCACATTTCGATCCTGGACAAGGACGGCAAGAACATCTTTGCCAGCGAGGATCCCGAGCAGAACGCCGCATTGCGTCACGCGATCGGCGGTGTGCTGGAGACCCTACCCGCCCAAATGGCGTTCCTGTGCCCTAACGTCAACTCCTACCGTCGTTTCGGCGCACAGTTCTACGTGCCGAACTCGCCGTGCTGGGGCCTGGATAACCGCACCGTGGCGATTCGCGTACCGACCGGCTCGTCTGACGCCGTACGTATCGAACACCGTGTGGCCGGGGCTGATGCCAACCCTTACCTGCTGATGGCTTCGGTATTGGCGGGCGTGCATCACGGCCTGACCAACAAGATCGAGCCTGGCGCACCGGTGGAAGGCAACAGCTACGAGCAGAACGAACAGAGCCTGCCGAACAACCTGCGTGATGCCCTGCGCGAGTTGGACGACAGCGAGGTGATGGCCAAGTACATCGATCCTAAATACATCGATATCTTCGTCGCCTGTAAGGAAAGTGAGCTGGAGGAGTTCGAACACTCCATCTCCGACCTTGAGTACAACTGGTACCTGCATACCGTGTAAGCGGTTGCCGGGCTAAAAAGAACGCCGCAGGCCTTTGGCCTACGGCGTTTTTTTATGGCTGTTGTGGCGAGGGAGCTTGCTCCCGCCGGGCTGCGAAGCGGCCCCAATAAGAACACCGGGTTCTTTCAGGCGGAACCGAGGTGCAGGTCTTGGGCCTGCTGCGCAGTCCAGCGGGAGCAAGCTCCCTCGCCACAGGGTATGGATCATCCAGTGGCTCTGCGTACAATGCCCGCTGCCCTGTAGGAGACTTCAATGAATCGCCCTGCCACTCCTCGCAAACCCCGCGCCCGCAGCCAGGCCCGGATCGACGCGATCCTCGACGCCGCCCGCACCTTGCTGGCCGCCGAAGGCGTGGCCAGCCTGTCGATCTACAGCGTGGCCGAGCGGGCGCAGATTCCACCGTCATCGGTGTATCACTTCTTCGCCAGCGTGCCGGCATTGCTGGAGGCGCTGACCGCTGACGTTCATGCGGCCTTTCGCGCGGCCATTCAGGCGCCCATCGATCATGATTCACTCAAGCACTGGCGCGACCTGTCCAGCGTGGTGGAGCAGCGCATGCTCAGCATCTACAGCAACGACGCCGCCGCCCGCCAATTGATCCTGGCCCAGCACGGGTTGACCGAAGTGACACAGGCCGACCGCCAGCACGACCTGGAGCTGGGAAACCTGATGTTTGAGGTGTTCAACCGGCACTTTGAGGTGCCGAGCCTGCCCGCCGATGTCGACGTGTTTGCCCTGGCCCTGGAACTGAGCGACCGCGTTTATGCGCGCTCGGTGCATCAGCACGGGCAAATCACCCCGCGCATGGCCGAGGAAGGCATGCGGGTGTTTGATGCGTATGTGGGGCTTTATCTGCCGGCGTTCTTGCCCAAGCGGGTGGCTGCGCTCTGATTTTTTGTTGCCTGTCCGGGCCTCTTCGCGAGCAAGCCCGCTCCCACATTCGACCGTATTCCAAAGGTAGAACTCGGTCAAATGTGGGAGCGGGCTTGCTCGCGAAAGCAATCTTGAGAACGACAAAAACCCCGACAGGCTTTCACCTTCGGGGTTTGTGCGAACCATTGATCACAACTTGGCGATCGACACCTCGGTGGATTTCACGAAGGCAATCACTTCACTGCCGATCACCAGTTCCAGCTCTTTCACCGAGCGGGTGGTGATCACGGAAGTGACGATGCCGGACGCGGTCTGTACGTCGATTTCCGACAGCACGTCGCCTTCGACGATTTCCTTGATGGTGCCTTTGAACTGATTACGCACGTTGATGGCTTTGATAGTCATGGTCGTTCTTCCTGTGTAAGACAAGTGAGTTATTGAGCCCAACGCAATTGCGTAGGCAGCGGTGAAACAGGTTCGGGTTCCGGCGGGGTGCCGGGCAGCGACAACACACGGTTAAGCACTTCGGTTTCCAGCGCCGCCAGGCGGTGGGAGCCACGTACCCGCGGACGTGGGAGTTCCACGTGCAGGTCGAGGCCGATTTCGCCGTCTTCGATCAAAATCACCCGATCGGCAATGGCCACGGCTTCGCTGACGTCGTGGGTCACCAGCAACACGGTGAAGCCGTGCTTCTGCCAGAGGTTCTCGATCAGTTGCTGCATCTCGATCCGGGTCAGGGCATCCAGCGCCCCCAGCGGTTCGTCCAGCAGCAACAGGCGCGGTTGGTGGATCAGGGCGCGGGCCAGGGCCACGCGCTGCTTCTGGCCACCGGACAACGCCGCCGGCCACTCATTGGCGCGCTCGGCCAGGCCGACCGCTTCCAGCGCTTCCAGTGCCTGCGGGCGCCAGTTGCCCTTGAGGCCAAGGCCCACGTTGTCGATGATCTTTTTCCACGGCAGCAGGCGCGCTTCCTGGAACATCAACCGCGTGTCTTCAATCGCTTCGCTCAGCGGCGCGGAGCCGGCGAGCAGTTCGCCGCCGCTGGCTTTGTCCAGCCCGGCCAGCAGGCGCAGCAAGGTACTTTTGCCGCAGCCACTGCGGCCCACGACCGCCACGAATTGACCGGCGGGAATATGCAGGTCGATTTCCTTCAGCACTTCCCGCGCGCCGAAAGCCTTGCGCAACTTGCGCACTGCCAGGGGAATGCCCCGCAGCAGGCGTGGAGGTTGTTGAGCGGTCATGCCGCACCTCCTTTATTCACTTGATAAGCCGGGTGCCAGCGCAGCCAGACTCGCTCCAGGCCTCGCGCCGCCAGGTCTGCCAGCTTGCCGAGGACCGCGTAAAGCACGATCGCCAGAACCACCACGTCGGTCTGCAGGAATTCCCGGGCGTTCATCGCCAGGTAGCCGATACCGGAACTGGCGGAGATGGTTTCCGCGACGATCAACGTCAGCCACATAAAGCCCAGCGCGAAGCGCACGCCCACCAGAATCGAAGGCAAGGCGCCCGGCAAAATCACTTGGCGAAACAGGCTGAAACCGGACAGGCCATAACTGCGGGCCATTTCCACCAGCGCCGGGTCGACGTTGCGGATGCCGTGGTAAGTATTGAGATAGATCGGGAACAGTGTGCCGAGGGCGACCAGGAATATCTTCGCCGTCTCGTCGATGCCGAACCACAGGATCACCAGCGGGATCAGCGCCAGGTGCGGCACGTTGCGGATCATCTGCACCGAGCTGTCCAGCAGGCGTTCACCCCAGGTCGACAGGCCGGTGATAAAACCCAGGGTCAGGCCGATGCTGCCGCCGATCACAAAGCCCAGGCCCGCACGCCAGCCGCTGATGGCCAGGTGGGTCCAGATTTCGCCGCTGCGCACCAGGCTGACACCCGCTTCGATCACCGCGCTGGGTGCCGGCAGAATGCGCGTCGACAACCAGCCGGCCGAGACGGACAGCTGCCATACCGCCAGTAACAGGATCGGCAGCGCCCAGGGCGCCAATCGATGACTTAACTTTTCAAGGTTCATGGCGGCGCCTCAGCTCTGGGACGCAGCTTTGGGAAGAATGTCGTTGGCGACCATTTCGCCGAACGGGCTGACGTAGCCGGCGCCTTTCGGCAACTCGGGACGCTCGATGTCCAGGTGCGGGAATAGCAGCTCAGCCACGCGATACGACTCTTCCAGGTGTGGATAGCCGGAGAAGATAAAGGTGTCGATACCGAGGTCCGCGTATTCCTTCACCCGCGCGGCCACGGTCGGGCCATCGCCCACCAGTGCCGTGCCGGCGCCACCGCGTACCAGGCCTACGCCCGCCCACAGGTTGGGGCTGACTTCCAGGTTGTCGCGGCTGCCGCCGTGCAAGGCGGCCATGCGTTGCTGGCCTACGGAATCAAAGCGCGACAACGACGCCTGGGCGCGGGCGATGGTTTCATCGTCCACATGGGAGATCAGTTTGTCGGCGGCCTGCCAGGCTTCGGCGTTGGTTTCACGCACGATGACATGCAGGCGAATGCCGAAGCGCAGGGTACGCCCGAGCTTGGCGGCCTTGGCGCGAACCTGTGCAATCTTTTCCGCCACCGCAGCCGGAGGCTCGCCCCAGGTCAGGACCATTTCCACTTGTTCGGCTGCCAGGTCCTGGGCCGCTTCGGAAGAGCCACCGAAATACAGCGGCGGGCGCGGTTGCTGGATCGGCGGATAGAGCAACTTGGCGCCTTTGACGCTGATGTGCTGGCCGTCGTAATCGACGGTCTCGCCTTCCAGTACGCGGCGCCAGATGCGGGTGAACTCCACCGACGCCCGGTAACGCTCTTCATGGCTCAGGAACAAACCGTCGCCGGCCAATTCATCCGGGTCTCCACCGGTCACCAGGTTGAACAACGCCCGGCCGCCGGACAGACGATCCAGGGTCGCGGCCTGACGCGCAGCCACCGTCGGGGAAATGATCCCGGGGCGCAGCGCGACAAGGAATTTCAAGCGTTGGGTCACCGGGATCAGCGACGCCGCCACCAGCCACGAATCCTCGCAGGAGCGGCCGGTGGGGATCAGTACCCCGCCGAAGCCAAGGCGGTCGGCCGCCTGGGCCACTTGCTGCAAGTAGCCGTGATCAACGGCGCGAGCGCCTTCGGCGGTGCCAAGGTAATGGCCGTCGCCGTGGGTAGGCAGAAACCAGAAAATATTGAGGCTCATGGAGTTGTCTCCTGAAGAAGTCGGATTACGGCGCTTTGGCAACGGCGGCAGGTGGTGTCCAGATCACGTCCTTGATGCTCAAGGGTTTGGGGATCAATTTGAGTTGGTAGAAGCTGTCGGCGATTTTCTGCTGCGCCGCGATCACTTCAGGCGTCAGGAACTGCGCACCGTAGCCCTGGCGTTTTACCGAGGTCAGGGTGATGTCGGCCGGCAGGCCCAGCAGCGGAGCAACTTGTTCGGTGACTTGTTCCGGGTTGGCCTTGGACCATTCGCCCACGGCGCGGACTTCTTCCACCAGCGTCTTGATCACTTCAGGGTGTTTTTCGGCGTACGGCTTGGTGGCCAGGTAGAACTGATGGTTGTCGGCAATGCCGGTGCCGTCACGCAGGGTGCGGGCTTGCAGTTGCTTCTCGGCGGCTGCCTGGTACGGGTCCCAGATCACCCAGGCATCGACGCTGCCACGCTCGAACGCGGCGCGAGCATCGGCGGGCGGCAGGAACACGGTCTGCACGTCGGTGTATTTCAGGCCGGCATCTTCCAGGGCACGTACCAGCAGGTAGTGCACGTTGGAGCCTTTATTGAGGACGACTTTCTTGCCCTTGAGGTCTTGCACCGATTTGATCGGCGAGTCTTTCGGTACCAGGATCGCTTCGCTGGTAGGCGCCGGCGGTTCATAGGCGACGTAGAGCAGATCGGCACCGGCAGCCTGGGCGAACACTGGCGGGGTTTCACCCGTCACGCCGAAGTCGATGGAGCCTACGTTCAATCCTTCCAGCAGCTGCGGACCGCCGGGAAACTCGGTCCACTGCACTTGCACGCCCTGCTCGGCCAGGCGCTTTTCCAGCGACCCCTTGGCCTTGAGCAGCACCAGGGTGCCGTATTTCTGATAGCCGATCCGCAAGGTTTCGGCGGCCTGGGCTTGAACAATGGCGCCGAAGGACACAGCCGCAGCAAACAGTGCGACCAGACCACGACGCAAGATGACAGTGCGCATGGCGCTCTCTCCAAATATACGATTAGGGGGTTGGCTGCACCTGCTTGGCCGTTGGCGGCTGAGTAAGGTGAGTAGTACTTGTCGAATTCAGGTAAAGCTGGGTAAGGCTTAAATGCTCCAGCGAGCACTCAACAAACGTTCATTCAACACATTGGGGTCAAGGGGTTTCGGGCGGCGGGCCATGGCGCTGTAGAACGTCTCCAGGGCCTCGCTCAAACGTTGTTCCAGCACCGGCACCAGTTGCGCCTGGGCGCTGCCTTCGCCGTAGGCGATCTGGCTGTCTTCGGCGAAAATCCCGTGGAGCAATTCCTGGGCTTTCAATGCCGACAGCACCGGCTTCAGCGCGTAGTCCACCGCGAGCATGTGGGCGATGCTGCCGCCGGTGGCCATCGGCAACACTATTTTGTGGGCCAGGGCGCGTTCAGGCAGCAGGTCGAGAATGGTTTTCAGCGCACCGGAAAACGAAGCCTTGTACACCGGCGTGGCGATCACCAGGCCATCGGCGTTCGCCACTTGCTGCAACAGGTCGATGATTTTCGGGCTATCGAACCGCGCGTGCAGCAAGTCTTCGGCCGGGAAGTCCCGTATCTGATAACTCACCACTTCCACGCCTTGTTGCTGCAACCAGTTGCGGGTGTGATCCAGCAAGACCCCGGACCGGGAACGTTGGCTGGGGCTACCACCAAGTGTTACGACCAGCATGTAGGAAATTCCTTTGGAAAGTGTCGGCGGTTCGCTATGTGGCGATGGCGCCAAGATGGGACAGACCATATCAGCCAATTTATATATCTATAAATCTTATTTTTTCATTTGTTTATTCTTTAAATGCATATGCTGCCGACTAAATCGCAGGCATAAAAAAAGGCCGTCGAAACGGCCTTAAAACCCCTGCTATGTGAGACTTGAAATGCGCGCAAGTGTGGGAGCGGGCTTGCTCGCGAAAGCGGTGTGTCATTCAAAGATGCATCAACTGACAGTGCGCATTCGCGAGCAAGCCCGCTCCCACATGTGGTTGTGTGTCAGCGATTCGGTTGAGGGGTGAGCCGCAGGTACGGCTTCACCGCCCGGTAACCCTTCGGAAAGCGTTTCTTGATCTCTTCCTCGTCCTTGAGCGACGGCACGATCACCACTTCGTCACCGTCCTGCCAGTTGGCCGGGGTCGCGACTTTGTGGTTGTCGGTCAGTTGCAGCGAGTCGATCACCCGCAGGATTTCGTGGAAGTTGCGACCGGTACTGGCCGGGTAGGTGATGGTCAGGCGAATCTTTTTGTTCGGATCAATCACGAACAGCGAACGCACAGTGAGGGTGTCACTGGCATTCGGGTGGATCAGGTCGTACAGGTCGGAGACCTTGCGGTCAGCGTCGGCCAGGATCGGGAAGTTGACGATGGTGTTCTGGGTTTCGTTGATGTCTTCGATCCACTTGTGGTGGGAGTCCACCGGGTCCACCGACAGCGCAATGGCCTTGACGCCCCGCTTGGCGAATTCATCCTTGAGCTTGGCGGTGAAACCCAGCTCGGTGGTGCACACCGGGGTGAAGTCCGCCGGGTGGGAAAACAGCACGCCCCAGCTATCGCCCAGCCACTCGTGGAAGCGAATCTTGCCGGCGCTGGAATCCTGTTCAAAGTCGGGGGCGATGTCGCCCAGTCTGAGGCTCATGGTGTGGCTCCTGATGAGTGCTTATGGAGCCCACTGTGCCTGTGTCGCGGATTATTTAAAAAGAATAAATATCGATTTATCTAGACGATAAAGGAATATTAAAAATCTGTTCATTGGACTTGGCAACGGGCGTGGATCAACATCCGCTTCAAGGTTCGAGAAGGCCTTGAGACGCTGTACAAAGAGGGGTTCAGGACGGGCTTGCGGGGGTTGAGCCCGGCTTGAAAAGTAAAGCACCCTGCCCGGCATTGCGCCGGGCAAGGTTTTACGCTCTTACTTGAACGCGTAGGTGTAGCTGAGGATTACGCGGTTTTCGTCCTGGGAACGGGTGTTCGCCAGGTCGGTACGCCACATCGCGTTTTTCCAGGCAACGCCCAGGTTTTTCAGCGGACCTTCTGGAACAACGTAAGCCAGGGTCAGGTCGCGTTCCCACTCGTTACGCTCGCCGACGGTGGTGTCGATGTTGCTACCTTTGAGGTAAACCACACCGGCAGTCAGGCCAGGTACGCCGATCTTGGCGAAGTCATAGGCGTAGCGAGCTTGCCAGGTACGTTCGCCAGCACGGGCAAACTTCTGGATTTGCATGTCGGTGATGGTGCTGTTCGACGAGCCGTCACCTTGGTTCAGCCAAGGGAAGTCGCTGTCGCCCTTGGTGTACTGGTAGCCAGCACCGAAGGTGTGACCGGCAACCGAGTACAGCGCCAGGTAGCTGTACAGGTCGTTGTCGACCTTACCTTTGACCTTGGTGGCGTTGGTCGGATGATCCGAGTAGTAGCCGGAGGTGTAGTAACCGGCAGTATCACCGTTGGCACCGTTGTCACGGCTGCGGTAGTAGCGCAGGTCACTTTTCAGGACGCCAGGACCGATCGCCCAGTTGTGGACCAGGCCCAGGAAGTTCTGAGAGTAGAAATCCTTCAGCTCGCCGAAGTAGTACGAAGCGGTCAGGTCTTTGTTGATTTTGTAGTCAGCACCGGCGTAGTAGAACTTGTTGACGAAGTTACCAGCGTCGTAGTTCGAGCTGCCGTTGGCACCGGCCAGGGACAGACCTTCATTGTTGCTGGAGTTACGGCCTTTGGAGTGCTCGATCTGACCAGCAGTCAGGGTCAGGTCCTTGAACTCGTTCGAAGAGATCTCGCCGCCCTGGAAGGTTTGTGGCAACAGACGACCGTCGTTGGTCTTGATCACCGGGTTGTTCGGCTGCAAGGTACCGATCTTCAGCACGGTTTGGGAGATCTTGACCTTACCGGTCACGCCCAGGCTGGCGAAATCGTGAACGGCCTTGTTGCCATCACTTGGGAACACGGTGCCGCCGGAAGCAGTGCCAGTGTAGTTGCCGTGATCAGCGCGGCTGGAATCCAGACGCACGCCGTACAGGCCGATGGCGTCAAGACCGAAGCCCACAGTACCTTGGGTAAAACCCGAGATGAAACGCAGGTCGAAACCCTGACCCCATTCAGCGTTTTTGCTGCGGGTGTTCGAGGTAGCCGATGGCTTCAGATCGCGGTTGTCGGTGTTGATGTAAAAGTTACGTACGCCCAGCGTGATCTTGCTGTCATCGATAAAACCAGCGGCGCCTGCTTGTTGGGCGATTGCCCCCAAAGCTACGGCCAACGCCAATGTTGACTTCTTCATGTACCGCTCCTCTCATTTCTAATTTTTGTATTTCTTAGGTCTCGGGTCTGACGCCCTCGATCCACAGATGCGCGATTAGCACCGGATAGTGACTGACAAGTCAATCGTAACCTTGTGTGTCTACTACTTTCGTCTAACCGCAGTTAATTTGGTCCTTGCAGGGTAATGAGTTTTTCATACACCCAAAAAGAATTGTTTCGTCCTTTTTCATACCATTCAGGAATAACGCTTTCCATGGGACGGTCAAGCCGACAGGCGATGCCGCTCCATAAGCGTTTTCCGAAAGAGTATGTCTTTGCGCTTTTTTAGATCGTTTTGTGTTGACCAAACGGGGTCATACGTCACTCACGATCAAAAACGCGACGCCATCATGGCCAAACGCACATCATTCCGTCAATTTGTTACAGTTTTTGTATCGATGAAACTTTTCTGCCGTCCCAACAATCCACCTCACCGTACCCGGTGATAATGTCACTTTGATGTCAGTTATATGTATAAATTGGCAAACCCTGTGTTCAGGGCCGATGCATCCGCCGAGGAGCATGACTCGCCAAAGTGACAGGCGAGAGGATTGCCCCCTCGCCCCTTAGCCTTACAACGCCTTTTCGAAAATCTTCGAATTACGCTGATAGTTGTATAACGACGCCCGCGCCGACGGCAGGCGATCCACCGTGCTCGGCACAAAACCACGTTCGCGGAACCAGTGGGCGGTACGGGTCGTCAGCACGAAGAGCGTCTTCAAACCCTGGGCCCGGGCACGGGTCTCGATGCGCTCCAGCAGTTCGTCACCGCGACCGCCATGGCGGTACTCCGGGTTCACGGCCAGGCACGCCAGCTCCCCTGCGTCGGAGTCGGCGATCTGATACAGCGCCGCACAGGCGATGATCATGCCTTCACGTTCCACCACGCTGAACTGCTCGATTTCCCGCTCCAGCACTTCCCGGGAACGACGCACCAGAATCCCCTGCTCTTCCAGCGGGCTGATCAGATCCAGCAACCCGCCAACGTCTTCAATCGCCGCTTCGCGCACCAGTTCGAACTGTTCCTGGGCCACCAGCGTACCGCCGCCATCCCGGGTGAACAGCTCGGTCAGCAAGGCGCCGTCTTCGGCATAACTGACAATGTGGCTGCGGCCTACGCCGCCACGGCAAGCTTCAGCCGCCGCGTCCAGCAATTCGGCCTGGTAGTTGTTGCCCAGGCGTTGCAGGTGCGCGGGCACCTGTTGCGGCCGCAATTCACGCACCAGGCGGCCGTGCTCGTCGATCAGGCCGAGATCGGCACCGAACAGCAGCAACTTGTCCGCGCCCAGGTCGATGGCCGCGCGGGTGGCGACGTCTTCACAGGCGAGGTTGAAGATTTCGCCGGTAGGCGAGTAGCCCAGCGGCGAAAGCAGCACGATGGAGCGCTCGTCCAGCAGGCGGTTGATGCCCTTGCGGTCGACCCGACGCACTTCGCCGGTGTGGTGATAGTCGACGCCTTCAAGTACACCGATCGGGCGCGCCGTCACCAGGTTGCCGCTGGCCACCCGCAGGCGCGAGCCCTGCATCGGCGAAGAGGCCATGTCCATCGACAAGCGCGCTTCGATAGCAATGCGCAGATGGCCGACCGCATCGATCACGCACTCCAGGGTTGCGGCATCGGTGATGCGCAAGCCTTCGTGGTAAGCCGGGGTCAGGCCGCGGGCGGCGAGGCGGGTTTCAATTTGCGGGCGCGAACCGTGGACCAGCACCAGTCGCACGCCCAGGCTGTGGAGCAGCACCAGGTCGTGGACGATATTGCCGAAGTTCGGGTGCTCTACACCATCGCCCGGCAGCATGACGACAAAGGTGCAATCCCGGTGGGCATTGATGTAAGGCGAAGCGTGACGAAGCCAATTGACGTATTCGGGCATAAAAACCTGGGCCTGTAATAAAAAGCAGCCAAAAAAGGATGAATCGCAAAAACGCACAGCGGGCTGTTGGTTATCGTCGGAACAGGCTTGGCGACACGCTCGCTCTCCTTCTATGTACGGATGGGCAGGGGTTAATTTATGCAGGTGTCAGGCAGTAATGTTGAATCAGTTCACGCAATAGACGCACTGTAGGCGTCAAGCGTGACATTTCAAGGTACTCGCCTGGCTGGTGGGCGCAGGCGATATCGCCAGGGCCAAGCACCAGGGTCTCGCAACCAAGGCGCTGAAGATAAGGCGCTTCGGTGCCGAACGCCACTGCTTCGGCGCGATGACCGGTAAGTCGTTCAGCTACCCGCACCAACTCTGCATCCTCGGCCTGCTCGAACGGCGGCACTTCGGGGAACAGCGGCGCATAGTCGATCTTCACCTGATGGCGCTCGGCCAAGGGTTCAAGCTTCTGCCGGATGGCAGCGCGCAGCACCTGGGGATCCATGCCCGGCAGGGGCCGCAGGTCGAATTCCAGGGAGCATTGGCCGCAGATGCGGTTGGGGTTGTCGCCACCGTGGATGCAGCCGAAGTTCATGGTCGGCTGCGGCACGCTGAACTGCGGATTGCGGTATTCGCGCTGCCAGGCCAGGCGCAGGCCACGCAGTTCGCCAATGGCGTCGTGCATGGCTTCGAGGGCGCTGTGGCCCAGGCTTGGGTCCGACGAATGGCCGCTGCGCCCGAGGATATCGATGCGCTCCATCATTACGCCCTTGTGCAGGCGGATGGGTTTGAGGCCGGTGGGTTCACCGATCACCGCCGCACGGCCCAAGGGACGACCCGCCTCGGCCAGTGCACGAGCACCGGCCATGGAGCTTTCTTCATCACAGGTAGCAAGAATCAGCAGCGGCTGCTTGAAAGGCTGGTCGAGCAACGGCTGGACGGCTTCGATCACCAGGGCGAAAAAGCCCTTCATGTCACAGCTGCCCAGTCCTACCCAGCGGCCGTCGACTTCCGTCAGCTTGAGCGGATCGGTCTGCCATAGGGCGCCGTCGTACGGCACGGTGTCACTGTGGCCCGCCAGCACCAGGCCGCCAGGGCCGGTGCCGAAACTGGCCAACAGGTTGAATTTGCCTGGGCTGACCTGCTGGATGTCGCAGGCAAAGCCCAGGTCTGCCAGCCAGGTGGCGAGCAAATCGATGACCGGGCGGTTGGATTGGTCGAGAGAGGCCTGGGTACAACTGACCGAAGGCGCGGCAATCAGCGCGGCGAATTGTTCTTTCATGGACGGTAAAGGCATGCGCTGTCTCTCAACTTCCCGGACGAACCCCATCATAGAGCTATCTGAGTGACACAATAAACCGTTGCGGCACGTTGCCGGGCTCAGTCCTGTACACTGCACGACCTTGGCAGCCACTCTTTTCCCCGGCTGCGCTCCCGATCCTGGATTTTCCGGCCATGCAGAAAGAAACCGAAATCAAGCTCCGTGTCAGCCGCGAAACCCTCGCCGCGCTGCGTGAGCACCCGTTACTGAAAAAACGCAACAAAAGTGGCTGGGAACGCCGTGAGTTGATGAACCAGTACTTCGACACCCCGGAACGCGACCTGGCCCAGGCCAAAGTGGCCCTGCGCCTGCGCAAAGACGGCGACGAAGTGATCCAGACCCTCAAGACCCGTGGCCAGAGCGTCGCCGGCTTGTCGGAACGCAATGAGTACAACTGGGACCTGGCCAAAGCCAAGCTCGACGTGAAGAAACTCGACGGCGAATGCTGGCCCGAGCAACTGGCCGAGCTGGACAAAAAGACCCTCAAGCCGATCTTCACCACCGATTTCGTCCGCGAACGCGCTGAAATCGCCTGGGGCCGCGGCAAGGCCAAGGTGGTGATCGAAGCCGCCCTGGACCTGGGCCACGTGGTTGCCGGCAAGCAGAAAGAAGAAATCTGCGAGCTGGAACTGGAACTGCGCGAAGGCGACCCGGCCGCCCTGCTGGAACTGGCCGCTGAACTGGCCGCGACCCTGGCGCTGATGCCGTGCGATATCAGCAAGGCCGAGCGTGGCTATCGCCTGTTCGACGCCAACAGCTACTCCCTGAGCCTGCCGGCACCGGTGCTGCACGCCGAAATGCCGCTGGACGACGCATTTGCTGCCGTCATGTGGCATCTGTTGGGCAGCAGCCAGCGCCTGGCCGAGCAATACCGTTTCAACGGCCACTGGCGTCTGCTGCAGGACTGGGTGGAAAACCTCGGCGAACTGCGGGCCCTGCTCGGCAGCCTCGGCCAGGCCGCACCGCGTCAGTCCACCAGCGAATTGCGCGCCGCACTGGACGCCTTGCTGGAAGATTGGCGTCCGCTGGTCCAGGCCGGTGACGACGATGAAGACATCCGCAAGGCCGCGCCGGAGCAGTTCGCCGAAGAACTGGAAGACGTGCGCTGGGGTTTGTTCTCCCTGACCACTTCCCGCTGGCTGCTGGCCCGCACCTGGGCCGCGGATCGCAACGTGCGTGGTAATCGCCAGGGCGCTGCACAGCTGGCCAACTGGCTGCCGCGCCTGCTGGCCGATGACGCCGTTGCCCTGCAACTGCCGCGCTACCAGCAACAGCCGGAAGACCTGGCCGAGCAACTGCCGCGTATCGAACGCATCCTGGCCTGGCTGCACCATGCACGCCAGGTGCTGGATATCGCCGAGCTGGACCGTTTGTATGGCGAGCTGAACAAGCTGGCGCACCTGGCCAACCAGCCGATCACCGATGAGTCGCTGGATGCGCGGATGCATCAGGCGATTGCGGTGTATCAGAATCGCGCCTGGAAGACCCTGCTGCGCCTGTAAAACCCTTGTGGCGAGGGAGCTTGCTCCCTCGCCACTCAAGTCAGGCCATGGCAACTATCAGCGCAACACCGGCAAACTCGTGGTGGACTTGATCTCCGACAAGGCCACTATCGAGTTGACCTCCTGAATCCCCGGCACCATCGACAGCTTCTCAAAGAAAAACCGCTCATACGCCTCGATGTCCGACGTGACGATCCGCAGTAAAAAGTCCACCGCGCCCATCAGCACATAACATTCCAGCACTTGCGGAAAACCGCGAATCGCCTCGGTGAACTCAGTGAAGTTGGAACGGCCGTGGGCGTTGAGTTTCACCTCGGCAAAAATCTGCGTATTAAGGCCGATTTTCTTGCGATCCAGCAGGGTGACCTGGCCGCGAATCACACCCTCCTCTTTCAGCCGCTGAATCCGGCGCCAGCACGGCGACTGCGACAGGCCGACCTGTTCGGCGATCTGCGCGCTGGAGAGCGAAGCGTCTTCCTGCAACAGCGCGAGAATGCGCCGGTCGTACACGTCCAGTTCAGCGTGCATAGAAATACCCATTAATCATGATTTAAAGAATTACATGATTCTCTTATAAGCCAATAAAGGCTGTTTTAGATAAGAAATCTCCCGCGACGAATGCAAAAATTTCTCCAGTCGAATACGGAGAATCATCATGCACGTCGTCGAAGCCTCCCACCCCGCCCAACGCGTTGACGCCTGGGCCGTCAGCAATGCCCACTGCCAGGCGCACTATCAAATCCTCGCCGAGGCTGAACCCGACGTGTTGTGCCGGGTGCTCAACTATTTTGCCCTGCAGTTCCTGGTGCCACGTCAGGTGAGCGTGCAGCGTGAAGACGACCTGCTGGCGATCGATATCGTGATGGATGGCCTGAGCTGGCACCGGGCCCAGGTGATCGGCGAAAAACTTCGTAACCTGATCAGTGTGTGCTCGCTGGAGCTGCGCCCGGCAGATGCTGCGCGGCCTCTGGCGGTTCAGGCGGCCGCTCAGTAAAAGCCTGCAATAAACCCCGGAGGCCGAAGCGCAAAGCGTGACTAGCCTGAGGACTACGCCTAATCGTTGCCCAGGAACGTCACCATGTCCGTTGCGCCAAATCCCCAGGATCGCTGGCTGGAAATCCATCAGTTGTTGCCTGCCCTGATCGACCAGGGCCTGGTGCCCGCCGACCTGGCTCTACCGGCGAACAGTGGGCTGCATCCCCTGGAATGCATTGCCAGCCATGGGCCGTCTCTGGAAATGCTGACCGAATGGCTCGCCCGCCACTGCGGCCAGCCCTACCTGCGTATCGACCCGTTGAAAATCGACGTCGCGGCGGTGGTGCCGCTGATGTCCTATGCCTTTGCCCAGCGCCACAAGATCCTGGCCGTTGCGGTCGACGCCCACAGCGTTACCGTCGCCAGTGCCCAGCCTTACGTGTGCAGTTGGGAAGCCGGCCTGGCTCAGGTGTTGAAGCGCTCCATCAAGCGGGTGCTGGCCAATCCCCAGGAGATCCAGCGCTGCACCGTGGAGTTTTACCGACTGGCGAAATCGGTCAGCGGCGCCATTGATCAAAAAACCTCCGGCGCGCCGAATATCGAACAACTGCTCAATCTCGGCGCCAGCGACCAGGAGCCCGACGCCAACGACGCGCACATCGTCAACATCGTCGACTGGCTGTTGCAGTACGCCTTTGGCCAGCGGGCCAGTGATATCCATATCGAACCCGGACGCGATCAGGGGCGCGTGCGTTTTCGCATCGACGGGCTGCTGCATGACGTCTATCAATTCCCATCCCAGGTGACGATGGCGGTGGTCAGCCGCCTGAAAAGCCTGGGCCGGATGAACGTGGCGGAAAAACGCAAACCCCAGGACGGCCGGGTGAAGACCAAAAGCCCCACGGGCGGGGAAGTGGAGCTGCGCCTGTCGACCTTGCCCATAGCCTTCGGCGAAAAGCTGGTGATGCGAATTTTTGACCCGCAGGTGCTGCACAAGGATTTCCAGCAACTGGGACTTTCCAGCGACGACCTGCAACGCTGGCAATCCATGACCGGCCAGGCCAACGGCATCATCCTGGTCACCGGCCCTACCGGTTCCGGCAAGACCAGCACGCTGTACACCACGCTCAAGCAATTGGCCACTCGCGAGGTCAACCTGTGCACCGTAGAAGACCCGATCGAGATGGTGGAGCCGGCCTTTAACCAGATGCAGGTGCAGCACAACATCGACCTGACCTTCGCCAGCGGCATCCGCGCCCTGATGCGCCAGGACCCGGACATCATCATGATCGGCGAGATTCGCGACCTGGAAACCGCAGAAATGGCGATCCAGGCCGCCCTGACCGGGCATCTGGTGCTGTCGACGTTGCACACCAACGATGCGCCCGGCGCCATCAGCCGCTTGCTGGAACTGGGCATTCCCCATTACCTGATCAATGCCACGCTGCTGGGGGTGATGGCCCAGCGCCTGGTCAGGCTGTTGTGCCCGCACTGCAAGCGGCAAGCCGGGCAGGTCCATCAGGCAGTGGGTTGCGGCGAGTGCCGGGAAAGTGGCTATCGGGGTCGAGCCGGGGTCTACGAGATCATGCTGATGAACGATCGCCTCAAGGCCCTGGTCAGCCCGGGCACCGACCTCCAGGCCCTGCGTCTGGCGGCCCTTGACCAGGGAATGTGCAGCTTGCGGTCCGCCGGTATGCGCAAGGTAATGGCAGGACTGACAACACTTGAAGAGGTACTGCGAGTGACGCCTGGGGATTCAGAAACAAATCCTTTGATCGATGGCGCGGTAATCCGTCCTTATCCGTGACAACACCGTTACAATCGGAAAAACCTCGCTTCACCGTCACCAGACAAGGAATCGTTATGCAGATCGGAACCGTACTGCTTCTTTTTGTAGGCTTGGCCGTCGCCATCCTCTTCATGGGTTTCAAGGTGGTCCCGCAGGGTTACCAGTGGACAGTCGAGCGCTTCGGCCGCTACACCAACACCCTCAAGCCCGGCCTGAACATCATCATTCCGGTCATGGACCGCATCGGTCGCAAGATCAACGTGATGGAAAGCGTGCTGGATATCCCACCCCAGGAAGTCATCACCGCTGACAACGCCACGGTGCAGATCGACGCCGTGTGCTTCTTCCAGGTGGTCAATACCGCCCAGGCTGCCTACGAGGTGAACAACCTCGAACACGCCATCCGCAACCTGTTGCAAACCAACATCCGTACCGTGCTCGGCTCCATGGAGCTGGATGCGATGCTCAGCCAGCGTGACGGCATCAACGAAAAACTGCTGCGCACCGTCGACGAAGCCACCGCACCGTGGGGCATCAAGATCACCCGGATCGAGATCAAGGACATCAGCCCGCCTGCCGACCTGATGGCCGCCATGTCCGGCCAGATGAAGGCCGAGCGGATCAAGCGTGCGCAGATCCTCGAGGCCGAAGGCCTGCGAGCCTCCGCGATCCTGACCGCCGAAGGCAAGAAGCAGGCGCAGATCCTGGAGGCCGAAGGTGGTCGTCAGGCCGCCTTCCTGGAATCCGAAGCCCGCGAACGTCAGGCCGAGGCCGAAGCCCGCGCCACTCAAGTGGTATCGGAAGCCATCGCCACCGGTAACGTGCAGGCCATCAACTACTTCGTCGCCCAGAAATACATCGACGCACTGGGCAAGCTGGCCTCGGCCAACAACAGCAAGGTGATCCTGATGCCGCTGGAAGCCAGCCAGGTGATTGGCGCAGTCGGCGGCATCGGCGAAATCGTCAAGGCAACCTTCGACAACAAGAAAGCCTGAGGCACGCACCATGTGGGAATTCCTGCAGCACCTGTCGTTTTGGGACTGGCTGGCACTGGGCACGGTGCTGTTGATCCTTGAAGTGTTCGGTGCCGGTGGTTATCTGCTGTGGATGGGCATCGCCGCGGCAGCCGTGGGCGTGATCAAGTTCCTGGTGCCGAGCCTGGGGTTGGAGTGGCAACTGCTGCTGTTCGCCGTGTTGTCGATCCTCACGGCGGTGTACTGGTGGCGACGCCAGCGCAGCAGCGCCAAGGTCAGCGACCAGCCGGGGCTGAACATGCGCGGCTCCGAGTTGATCGGTCGCACCTTTGTGGTGCATCAGGCCATCGTCGAGGGCCGTGGCAAGATCAAGGTGGGTGACGGTGTGTGGATGGCATCCGGGCCGGACGCGCCGGCTGGGGCACACGTACGTGTCATTGGTCAGGAAGGCGTGATTTTGCAGGTTGAAACTGTTTAGTCATCCATGGAACTCGGCTGGGCTATCTACAATCAAACTGTTCAGATAACCCAGTCGGAGTCACCCATCATGCGTCTAAAATATGCTGTCGCAACCCTCGCTGTGCTTTCCCTTCCTGTCGGTTCAGCCATGGCCGACAGCTTCTGGCGTAATGTCATCTCATCGGGTGCCACGACCGGCTCGACGTACCTGACCTTCAAGGACCACAAAATGGTAGTCGCCGCCCAGGACGACGCCGGTAGCTTCGTCGCCAGTGACGGCAACATCCGTGGCCCATACCTGGAAGCTGCGATGCAGAAAGTCCGCGCCGATAACCCTGGCCTCAAGGCCACGGATATGGACCTGGCGAACGCAATCCTGGCAAAAAACGCCATTGCTTCCGAGTAATACCGCCGCATAAAAAATGCCGTTCCTCGAGAGCGGCATTTTTTTGCCCTGATTTCCTACGCCAGACGCTGGCGATTCCGCATCTGAACAGGAAAAGTCCTGTCGAGTTGCAGGCGCGCCCGGCAACAAGCTATCGATTCCCTTCAGACTGAGTGAATCGATGACCATGCAAAAACTCTCCTACGCCCTGCTGCTCGCCGCGGTTGCCACGCCTTATGCCCAGGCAGAAAGCTGGTACGGGTCGGCAAAGCTCAACAGCGCCCGGCAGAATCTCTCAAGCTCACTGCTGACCAGCCCACGCGTAACCCACCGGGTAGAAGCCCCCGACAGCAGCAAGACGTTCACCGGCTCATTCGCCGTGGGCTATGCCTTTGCCGATGGCTGGCGCCTGGAGGGGGAATACACGATGCCCAGCCACTCGACCTTCAAATCCCATTGGGCACCGTTCAATGCCAACGTCAACAGCCTGCGCACCGACAGCCAGCGCCTGATGCTCAACGGTTATAAAAACATCCCGATCAATGAATGGCTGTCGTTCTACGGTATGGCGGGAGTCGGCGTGGCCCAGGTTGACGCCGAGGGTTACCAGACCAACGACACCCGCCGTTTCGCCAGCAATCGCCAATACAACTTCGCCTACAGCGTTGGCCTGGGGCTGGATGCCAAGGTCAGCGAAACCCTGACCCTGGGTACCGGCTGGCGTTACGTGGACATGGGCGGGATCGAGACCGGCTACAACACGTTCGCCAATCGGATAAACGCCCGGGACGAACAGCTCAAAGGCAAGCTCAAAGAGCAGAACGTGTTTCTTGAGGCACGCGTTGCCTTCTGACACCGATGCTGAAATGCCGCTCCCGAGGCGGCATTTTTTGTTTCAGGCGGGACGATTCATTCACAGACGACAGGCTATATTCAGTCGAGCCGTGCAACCATGCCCGGCATTGATATGCTTTTTTCTCATCGCCTTCTGAAACGGATGCCTTCAACGTCATGAGCCAACTGCCCTTTCTGCCGTTCTCCAAGCCCACTATTGATGAAGCCACCATCTCGGCGGTAGGCGACGTACTGCGCTCCGGCTGGATCACCAGCGGGCCGAAAGTGCAGGCGTTCGAGGCGCAGTTGTCGGAATATTTTGGGGGGCGCCCGGTGCGTACCTTCAACTCGGGCACCTGCACCATGGAGATTGCCTTGCGCATCGCCGGTATCGGGCCTGGTGACGAAGTCATCACCACCCCGATTTCGTGGGTAGCCACGGCCAACGTGATTCTGGAAGTCGGTGCCACGCCGGTGTTCGCCGACATCGACCCGGTGACCCGCAATATCGACCTGGCCAAGGTGGAAGCCGCGATCACACCGCGCACCAAGGCAATCATCCCGGTATACCTGGCGGGCCTGCCGTTGGACATGCCATTGCTCTACGCGCTGGCCAACAAGTACAACCTGCGCATCGTCGAAGATGCAGCCCAGGCCCTGGGTTCCAGCTGGGATGGCCAACGCATTGGCGCTACCGGCGATTTCGTATCGTTCAGCTTCCAGGCGAACAAGAACATCACCTCGTCCGAAGGCGGCTGCCTGGTATTGAACAACGCTGAAGAAGCGCGCCTGGCGGAAAAATATCGCCTGCAGGGCGTGACCCGCACCGGCTTCGATGGCCTGGACGTGGATGTGTTGGGCGGCAAGTTCAACATGACCGACATCGCAGCAGCCATCGGCCTGGGCCAGTTTGCCCATATCGAGAAGATCACTGCCCACCGCCAGGAACTGGCACGGCACTATTTCGAATGCTTCGGCAGTGATTTTGAAGCGCAGTACGGTGCGCAATTGCCACCGGCAGACTTCGAAAACAGCAACTGGCACCTGTTCCAGCTGGTACTGCCGGAGCGTCAGGACGGCCTGCCCGCACGCGCCACGTTCATGGAGCAGATGCAGGCCCATGGCGTCGGCATTGGCTATCACTACCCACCGATCCACCTGCTGAGCTTGTACAAGGCACAGGGATTCAAGGAAGGCATGTTCCCGGTAGCGGAAAAAGTGGGGCGTTTGATTGTGTCGTTGCCGATGTTCACGGCGATGACGAAAGCGGACGTAGAGCGTTCGGTAGCGGCGGTAAAAGCGGTGTTGAAGCGCTGACAAAACCTTTGCGGGAGCCGGTTGCCGGCTCCCGCAGCGGGATCACTCGCCGATGGCAGCCTTGTAGCCGGCAGCGTCCAGCAATTTTTTCAGTTCATCCGGGTTGCTTGGCTTGAGCTTGAAGATCCAGGCGCCGTAAGGGTCGGAGTTCAACAGCTCTGGCTCACCGCTCAAGGCGTCGTTCACCGCGATCACTTCGCCAGCAATTGGCGAGTAGATATCCGAAGCGGCCTTCACCGATTCAACCACGCCGGCCTGGTCAGCCGCCTTGAACACGTTGCCGACTTCGGTCAACTCAACGAACACTACATCCCCCAATGCTTCCTGGGCATGGTCCGAGATCCCGACGGTCACGGTGCCGTCAGCTTCCAGACGGGCCCATTCGTGACTTTCGGCAAAACGCAGGTCGGCAGGGATATCGCTCATAGTCTGTGTCCTCAAGGAAAAATGTCAGCGGCCATTGGCCCGCCGGAAAAGTTAGATCAATGTTTTGCCATGGCGCACGAACGTCGGTTTGACCACCCGAACCGGGTACCACTTGCCGCGGATTTCCACCTCGGCCCGGTCAGCAGTCGCCGACGGCACACGCGCCAGGGCAATGGATTTGCTTAGCGTAGGAGAGAAACTACCACTGGTGATCTCTCCTTCGCCAACATTGGCGATACGAACCACCTGGTGAGCGCGTAAAACCCCGCGCTCTTCCAGCACCAGGCCGACCAGCTTGGACTTCACACCCGCAGCCTTTTCGGCTTCCAGGGCGGCGCGGCCGATGAAATCCCGCTCGGCCGGCTCCCAAGCGATGCTCCAGGCCATGTTGGCTGCCAGGGGCGAAACGTCCTGGTGAATATCCTGACCGTAGAGGTTCATGCCGGCCTCAAGGCGCAGCGTGTCGCGGGCGCCGAGGCCGATGGGCGAAATGCCTGCGCCTACCAGGTCGTTGAAGAACGCCGGGGCCTGATCGGCCGGCAGGACAATTTCAAGACCGTCTTCGCCGGTGTAACCGGTGCGCGCGATAAACCAGTCGCCGTCAGCCAGGCCTTCAAAGGGCTTGAGCTGATGGATCAGGGTGGCGCGAGACTGGGTCACCAGTTCAGCGATCTTTTGCCGGGCATGGGGGCCTTGAATGGCGAGCATGGCCAATTCGGGCCGCTCGCGGAGCTGGGCCTGATAGCTGCCGAGCCGAGCCTGCATCCAGGCCATGTCCTGGTCACGGGTGGCGGCGTTGACCACCAGCCGGTAACCGCCCTCGGTACGGTAGACGATCATGTCGTCCACCACGCCGCCCTGCTCGTTGAGCATGGCGCTGTATAACGCGCGGCCGCAGCCGTGCAATCGGTCAACATCATTGGCCAGCAAATGCTGGAGCCATTCCTTGGCCTGGGGGCCTGTGATATCGATCACGGTCATATGGGATACATCAAACACCCCGCAGTCGCGTCGCACCTGATGGTGCTCCTCAACCTGCGAGCCGTAGTGCAAAGGCATATCCCAACCGCCAAAATCGACCATTTTCGCGCCAAGGGCGAGATGCAGGTCATACAGAGGCGTGCGCTGTCCCATGGGTTTCTCCTTCCGGGCGTGGCGAAGGTACGGACGGTCGCCGTTCGGGCCGCACGCCTTGAAATACAAGGCCTGTAGCCGCGTTCAGCAACCCGATCTGAAAGATCGACCGCACCGAATGCCGCGCATTGTAGCCTCAAGCCGTAGGACTGGCACCTAACCGATTCGTCGCGCCGAACGTCGGATCAACCCGATGACCGGTAACAGCCCCACCAATACCAGGGTCAGGGCCGGCAGCGAAGCCCGCGCCCACTCCCCTTCGCTGGTCATCTCGAAAATCCGCACCGCCAGCGTGTCCCAGCCGAACGGGCGCATCAGCAGGGTCGCCGGCATTTCCTTGAGCACATCGACAAACACCAGCAGCGCCGCGCTCAGGGTGCCCGGCAGCAAAAGTGGCAGATACACTTTGCAAAACAGTCGCGGCCCGCTGACCCCAAGACTGCGGGCGGCTTCAGGCAAGGACGGACGGATTCGCGCCAGGCTGTTTTCCAGCGGCCCGTAGGCCACCGCAATGAAGCGCACCAGATACGCCAGCAGCAAGGCCGACAAACTGCCCAGTAACAGTGGTTTGCCGGCGCCCCCCAACCAGCCGGAGACCGGGATCACCAGTTCACGATCCAGGTAGCTGAACGCCAACATGATCGACACCGCCAGCACCGAGCCCGGCAGCGCGTAACCCACGTTGGCCAGGCTGATGCCGGAGCGGATGGCCCGGGTGGGCGCCAGGCGATGGGCGAACGCCAGCACCAGGGCCACGCTGACGGTGATCAGGGCAGCCATACCGCCCAGGTACAGGGTATGGACGATCAAACCGGCGTAGCGCTCGTCCAGGTCGAAACGGCCACGCTGCCAGAACCAGGCCACCAGTTGCAGCATCGGGATCACGAACGCGCAGGCGAACACCAATCCGCACCAACCGCTGGCGGCCGCCGCCTTGAACCCGCGCAGATGGTAAAGCGCCTTGCCGCGAGGTCGCTCGTTGCTCGGCCGGCTGGCGCCCCGGGCACGGCGTTCGCCGTACAGCACCAGCATCACCACCAACAGCAACAGGCTGGCCAGTTGCGCGGCACTGGAGAGGCTGAAAAAGCCGTACCAGGTCTTGTAGATGGCGGTGGTAAAGGTGTCGAAGTTGAACACCGAGACGGCACCGAAATCCGCCAGGGTTTCCATCAGCGCGAGGGCCACGCCCGCACCGATGGCGGGACGCGCCATGGGCAGGGCCACCCGCCAGAACGCTTGCCACGGCGACTGCCCCAAGACACGCGCCGCTTCCATCAGGCCTTTGCCCTGGGCGAGAAACGCGGTGCGTGCCAGCAGATAAACATAGGGGTAGAACACCAGCACCAGCACGATGATCACACCGCTGGTCGAGCGCACACGCGGCAGGCGCAGGCCTGTACCAAACCATTCGCGCAGCAGGGTTTGCACCGGGCCGGAGAAGTCCAGCAGGCCGACGAAGACGAAGGCGAGCACATAGGCGGGAATCGCGAAGGGCAGCATCAACGCCCAGTCCAGCCAGCGCCGGCCGGGGAATTCGCAGAGGCTGGTCAGCCAGGCCAGGCTGACGCCCAGCAGCGTAACGCCCACACCGACGCCCAGCACCAGGGTCAAGGTGTTGCCCAGCAGACGTGGCATCTGGGTTTCCCACAGGTGGGACCAGATCTGGTGGTCGATGGTCTGCCACGACAGCAACAGCACGCTCAACGGCAACAGCACCAGGGCGGCGACGGTGAAGACCGGCAGGTACCAGCGGCGTTGGGCGGGATGGGCCAAAGGTTAATTCTCAGAGAATGAATAGCTTGAAGCCAGCGCTAACCAATGTGGGAGCGGGCTTGTGTGGGAGCGGGCTTGCTCGCGAAAGCGGCGTGTCAGTCAACGCATATGTGACTGATACACCCTCTTCGCGAGCAAGCCCGCTCCCACACAAGCCCGCCCCCACATTTAGATCGGCGGCGCCTTGCAAATTGTATCTAGTTCCAGCCAGCGCGATCCATCAAGCGAATCGCCTCAGCCTGACGCTTGCCCGCCACTTCCACCGGCAATGTGTCAGCTACAAACTTGCCCCAGGTCGCCACTTCCGCCGACGGCGGCACCGCCGGGTTGGCCGGAAATTCCTGGTTCACATCCGCAAAGATCTTCTGCGCTTCCGGCGTGGTCATCCACTCCACCAGCGCCTTGGCTGCTTCCGGGTGCGGTGCATGCTTGGTCAGGCCGATGCCCGACAGGTTGACGTGCACCCCGCGGTCGCCCTGGTTCGGCCAGAACAACTTCACCGCCAGGTCCGGCTTCTGCTTGTGCAGGCGGCCGTAGTAGTAGGTGTTCACGATGCCCACGTCACACTGCCCGGCGTTGATCGCTTCCAGCACGGCAATGTCATCGGAGAACACGTCGGTGGACAGGTTGTTGACCCAACCCTTGACGATTTCCTCGGTCTTGGCCGCGCCGTGGGTTTCGATCAGGGTGGCGGTCAGCGACTGGTTGTAGACCTTCTTCGCGGTGCGCAGGCACAGGCGGCCTTCCCACTGTTTGTCGGCCAGGGCTTCGTAGGTGGTCAGGTCGCCCGGTTTCACGCGATCGGTGGAGTAGGCGATGGTCCGCGCTCGCAGGCTCAGGCCGGTCCAGGCATGGGCCGAAGAACGGTATTGAAGGGGAATATTCTTGTCGATCACCGCAGAGGTGAACGGCTGCAGGATGCCCATCTGCTCGGCCTGCCAGAGGTTGCCGGCGTCGACGGTGAGCAGCAGGTCGGCGGTGGCGTTTTCACCTTCGGCCTTGATGCGCTGCATCAGCGGCGCTTCCTTGTCGGTGATGAACTTCACCTGCACGCCGGTCTTCCTGGTGTAGGCGTCGAACACCGGCTTGATCAGTTCGTCGATGCGCGAGGAGTAGACCACGACCTCATCGGCCGCCTGCACGGTGGTGCTGCCGATAAGAGTGAGTGCCAGGGCAGTCAGGAGGCGCTTGGGTGCCAACATGGGTGCGGTCTCTCATTTGCAAAAAGAGCGCAAATGATAAGGACTCACATTTGGTAACGCTCAACGGAGCCGTTACCAGATGTTGCACAGCACCCTCAGGCCTTGGCCAGCTCCGGCAAATCCCCGGTCAAACCCAATGCCTGACGCACAAACAACGCCTTGGCCTCCGGCATCTGCTCAACCACCTTCAGCCCTGCATTACGCAGCCAGCGCAACGGCAGTTGATCGGCCTGGAACAACCGCTCAAAGCCTTCCATCGCCGCCATCAGCGCCAGGTTGTGCGGCATGCGCCGACGCTCGTAACGGCTGAGCACCTTCACATCCGCCAGGCGCTCGCCGCGCTCGTTGGCCGCCAGCAGCACCTCGGCCAGCACCGCCGCATCGAGGAAGCCCAGGTTCACGCCCTGCCCCGCCAGCGGATGAATGACGTGGGCCGCGTCGCCAATCAATGCCAGGCCTTCGGCCACGTAACGTTTGGCGTGGCGCTGACGCAACGGCACGCACAGCCGTGGATCGGCGCTTATCACGCTGCCCAGGCGGCCTTCGAAGGCATTTTCCAGTTCACGGCAGAAGCTTTCATCGTCCAGCGCCATCAAGCGCTCGGACTCACTCGGGGTGGTCGACCAGACGATCGAACACCAGTCTTCCTGCCCGTCCCGCACCAGCGGCAGGAACGCCAGCGGGCCATTGTCGGTAAAACGCTGCCAGGCCGTCTTTTGATGCACCTGGCTGCTGCGCACACTGGTGACGATGGCGTTGTGCAAATAATCCCACTCACGGGTAGCGGTGCCGGTCAGGCGACGTACTGCCGAGTTGGCACCGTCCGCCGCGACCACCAGTGGCGCGCGCAAGGTGCGGCCATCGGCCAGGGTCAGCAGCCAGTCATCGCCGGAGCGGCGCATCTGTTCCAGGCGCGCATTGGCCAGCAGGCCGAGGTCGCAGTCGTGCAGGCGGTCGAGCAAGGCATCCTGGACCACACGGTTTTCGACGATATGCCCCAGCACCTCGGCATGCACGCTGGCCGCCGAGAAGTGGATCTGCCCGGTGCCGCTGCCGTCCCACACCTGCATCTCGCCGTACGGGCTGGCACGTCGCTCGACAATGCCGTCCCACACGCCAAGGCGTTCGAGGATGCGCTGGCTGGCGGCCGACAAGGCGCTCACCCGCGGTTCGAACGCAGCATGAGGGTCGAACGGCTTGACGCTCAGGGGGCTGCCGTCGAGCAGCAGCACCTGCAGGCCACTGCCCTGCAACGCCAGCGCCAGGGCGCTTCCGACCATTCCGGCCCCGACAATCAGCACATCTGCGCGCATGTCCATGCTTTAAGCCTGTCTCGATTGCAGCTTGCGCCGCACGTAAAGGGTTTTGTCGACCCGCGCCACCAGGGTGCCGAAGCCGTCATGAATCTGTACCTTGAGCTGCGGTAAATACTTGTCGCCGCTGGCGGTGTGCTGGCGAATCTCGTCCAGCAACGCTTGGTCGATGGAAAATTCGGCGAACACTGGGCCATTGCCCGGCGAGATAAAGTCGATAGCGGCAGCCTTGTCCCAGACAATGTAGTCGCGGCCCAGGTTCTCCATCAGCATCAGCATGTAGAACGGGTCGACCATCGAATACAGGCTGCCGCCAAACTGCGTGCCGACGTAGTTGCGGTTGTACCAGCCCAGGCCCATGCGCACCTTGACCTCGCGGAAATCGCTGCCGATGTGCAACACCCGAACTCCGGCCCCGAGGTACGGCGGGTACAGGGTCATGATCCAGCGCAACAGCCGCGCCTTGCCCAGGCGTCGGGTCAGCCACTCACGCATCGGGACGGGTGCCCAGGCCCATGGCCTGGCGCGCGAACCAGCGCTTGGCCGGCGGCAGCAAGTCGAGGCCCAGCAAGCCCATGTTGCGGCCCAGCGCGACCAACGGTTGCGCACTGCCAAACAGGCGGGTGACCTGATCGGAGAAGCCGACGGTGAGTTTCTGGTCCATGCGCTGACGCTCGCGGTACGCCTGCAGTGTCGCCAGGTCGCCCGGAATCGCCGGCCCGGCCAGCAGCGCCTCGGCCAACGCGTAGGCATCCCGCAGGGACAGGTTGAAGCCCTGACCGGCAATCGGGTGCAGGCTGTGGGCGGCATTGCCAAGTACGGCCAGATGAGAGCGCACTTGTTCTTCCGCTTCCACGAGCGTCAGCGGGTACAGGTGGCGCGCACCGACTTGCTTGAGGGTGCCCAGGCGGTAGCCGAACACGCCCTGCAGTTCACTCAGGAAGCTGCGTTCGTCCAGCTCGGCCAGGCGCTTGGCGTCCATGCCGATGCGGGTCCAGACCAGCGCGCAACGGTTGTCCGGCAACGGCAGCAAGGCCATCGGGCCTTCGTCGGTGAACCGCTCGAACGCCTCGCCGTTGTGGGCCTCGCTTGGGGTGATGTTGGCGATCAGGGCGCTCTGGTTGTACGGCCGCTTTTTAACGCCGATGCCCAGTTGCTCGCGCAAACCTGAGCGACCGCCATCGGCCAGCACCGCGAGGTCGCACTCCAGCACGGTTTCGTCATTGAGGGTCAGGCGGTAGCCATCGGCAAGCGGCTCCATGCGCGTAACTTCCGCCGGGCAACGCCAACTGACCACGTCCTTGTCCAGCCCTTGCCACAGGCATTGGCCCAGCCAGGCGTTTTCCACCACGTAGCCAAGCGCCGGCACACCCTCTTCCATGGCCGACAGGCGCGCGGTAGAGAAGCGGCCACGGTCCGACACATGAATCTGTTTGATCGGCTCGGCGCGGCGAGAGATTTCCTGCCACACGCCCAACCGTTGATAGATCTGCCGCGCGCCAAAGGACAGCGCTGAAGAACGCGCGTCATAGCTCGGCTGGTAGCTGTCGCCGGGGGCAAACGGCTCGATCAGCACGATCTTCCAGCCCCGGGCCTTGGCCCCGGCCTGCAAGGCCAATGCGAGGCTGGCACCCACCAGGCCGCCGCCGATAATCGCCAGGTTGACCCGGCTCATCGGCCGCTCGCCATCAATGCTTCGATCTCGGCGACGGACTTGGGCACGCCACCGGTCAGAATTTCACAGCCTTGCTTGGTCACCACCACGTCGTCCTCGATGCGTACGCCAATGCCACGCCATTTCTTCGCCACGTTCTGGTTGTCCGGCGAGATGTAAATCCCCGGCTCCACGGTCAGTACCATGCCGACTTCCAGCACCCGCCACTCGCCGCCGACCTTGTATTCGCCCACATCGTGCACATCCATCCCCAGCCAGTGGCCGGCGCGGTGCATATAGAAGGCTTTATAAGCTTCACTGGCGATCAGTTCGTCGACATCACCCTGCAACAATCCCAGCCTCACCAGCCCGGCAGTGATCACTTGCACCGTCGCCTCGTGGGCCTGGTTCCAATGCTTGTTCGGGGCGATTTCGGCAAAGGCGGCTTCCTGGGAAGCCAGCACGATTTCATAAATCGCCTTCTGCTCGGCGGAAAACTTGCCGCTCACCGGCCAGGTGCGGGTGATGTCGCTGGCGTAGCAGTCGATCTCGCAGCCGGCGTCGATCAGCACCAGGTCGCCGTCCTTGAGCACCGCGTCATTCTGCTGGTAATGCAGGATGCAGCTGTTGCGCCCCGAGGCGACGATGGAACCATAGGCCGGCATCTTCGCCCCGCCCTTGCGAAACTCGTAGTCGAGCTCCGCTTCCAGGCTGAACTCATGCAACCCGGCGCGGCTGGCCTGCATCGCCCGTACATGGGCCGCGCAGGAAATCCGCGCCGCCTCGCGCATCACCTTCACTTCTGCCGCCGATTTATACAGGCGCATGTCATGAAGCAGATGATCCAGGGCAACAAATTCGTTCGGTGGCTGGGCGCCGAGGTGCGCTTTGGAGCGGATCACGTTGATCCACTCCATCAGGTGCCGGTCGAATTCGGCATTGCTGCCCATGGCCGAATACACCCGGTCGCGGCCTTCGATCAGGCCGGGCAGGATGTCGTCGATATCGGTAATCGGGAAGGCGTCATCGGCGCCAAAATCGCGAATCGCGCCTTCGGTGCCCGCTCGCAGGCCGTCCCACAGTTCGCGCTCGGCATTGCGTTCGCGGCAGAACAGCACGTACTCGCCGTGCTGGCGGCCGGGCATCAGCACGATCACCGCCTCCGGTTCGGGGAAGCCGCTCAGGTACTGGAAGTCGCTGTCCTGGCGGTAGACGTGCTCGACGTCACGGTTGCGGATGGCTACCGCGGCCGCCGGCAGGATGGCGATGCTGTTGGGTTCCATCTGCGCCATGAGCGCCTTGCGGCGCCGGGTGTATTCCGCTTTGGGGATATGGATCATGGGCAGATGGGCTTCCTTTCTTAGTGCAGCGACGGCTTGGGTGCAGCGGGCTCAGCCGATTTACGGGTCTCGGTGAACAGCAGCAGCGGCGCGACGCGCAGGTATTCCATGACTTCCATGTAGTCGCTTTCGCCGTCTTCGGACTCTTCCAGGGCGTCTTGCACCTGAGAGATGGCGGCCAGGTCCTGCAGCACTTCCTGGGCATCGGTGCTCAGGTCGAGGCCGCCGGCGTTCACGCCGAAACCGTGGAGGAAGCCTTGGCACCATTGGCCCAACGCGGCGGCGCGCTCGGTGAGCGGCGCGTCATCGGTAGGCAGCAGCAGGACGACGGTGACGTCATCACCGGTCAGCTCGCCTTTAACCATCTCTTGCAGGCCGATGAGCGCATTGCGCACGTTTTCGGTAGGCTCGGTTTCCAGCAGCTCGGCGACGTCGGCCAGCCAGTTGTCGGCATCAAAGCCGACACCGGTGCAGCTGCGGCCCAGCAGCACGCCGTGCAGTTCGGCAGGCGAGCAAGGATGACCGCTGGAACTCAGCAGTTTGGAAAAAGCATCGTACGGGGAGTTCTGAATGGGCATGGTGAGCTAGGCGCCAGACGGCGCAATGTCTAGAATGAAGCGCTGTATCCTAGCATCGGCAGACGTACCAAGACTATCGAGGGCGTCAGATCGTTTATCCAGCAGTTGCCATTCATCAGACAAAATCCAGTGGAACCCAATGGAAGACACCGACCTGCAAGCGCTGATGGCCAGACTCGAGCTGCTAATTAACCGGGTCGAGCAACTTAAGAGCCAAAACGGACTCCTATTAGCTCAGGAAAAGACCTGGCGCGAGGAACGCGCTCACCTCATTGAAAAAAACGAAATCGCCCGGCGTAAGGTCGAATCGATGATTTCGCGCCTGAAGGCCCTGGAGCAAGACTCATGAGTTCAAGCAATAGCGTCACCGTGCAGATTCTCGACAAAGAATATTCGATCATCTGCCCCCAGGAAGAACGCAGCAACCTGGTGAGCGCTGCCCGCTACCTGGACGGCAAGATGCGCGAAATCCGCAGCAGCGGCAAAGTCATCGGCGCCGATCGCATCGCCGTGATGGCCGCCCTGAACATTACCCACGATCTGCTGCATAAGCAGGAACGGCCTGACGTGCAGGCCAGCGGCTCGACGCGCGAGCAGGTGCGCGACCTGCTGGAGCGGGTCGATCTGGTACTTTCTACCGATCCAGAGCCACCCAAGGGCTGATTGCGGCGTCGGTTTCGGGTATACTCGCCCCACTCCCTGGCGTGCTTGCCAGTCGGCGATGTCCCTGAGCCGATTCGCACTACCCTGGAAGTTACACGTTGGGCTGGTGTGCATGTCCGCTAGACGGAAAGCCTTAAAGCCTACTGTTTCTTCCACCTTGAACTTTCGGGTTCAAGGGCTAAGTCGACAGCGGTTCTGTCGGGGAGCCTGATTCCCAAATCCAATGCCAGTCCCAGGACTGGCATTGTTTTATGAGCCGAAAACCATGACCGAACCTGCGCCGCTTTCCCGCCCGCAACTTCGACGCATGCTGCGCAAAGCCCGCCGCGCCCTGACGCCAAGCGAGCAACGCCAGGCCGCCCTGGGCCTGTATCGGCAACTGGCACAGCACCCGCTGTTTCGCCGGGCCAAACACCTATCCTTATATCTACCGACGGACGGTGAAATCGACCCGCGCCTGCTGCTGCGCGCTGCACAGCGCCGGGGCAAGGCGACGTACCTGCCGGTGCTCAGTGCATGGCCGCGAACCAAGATGGTGTTCCAGCGAGTGCGCCCCGGCGAAAAGCTGAGGCCCAACCGTTTTCGCATCCTCGAGCCCCAGGTAAATGCCAGCCGGCAACGCAAGGTCTGGGCGCTGGACCTGGTGCTGCTGCCACTGGTTGGCTTTGATGATGAGGGCGGACGGTTGGGCATGGGCGGCGGGTTTTATGACCGCAGCCTGGCCTACATGGCCCGCCGGAAATCCTGGCGCAAGCCGACGCTGTTGGGCCTGGCCCATGAATGCCAGAAGGTCGAACGATTGGCACAGGCAAGCTGGGATGTACCGCTTGAGGGCACAGTCACCGATAAGGATTGGTATATAGCAGAGACGCTACTGGAATCAGCAGCGCCTTGAAGACGGGTCAGCGTTTGAAAGGTTGCGGCTGTTGCTGTGCGAGTTCAATCGGTGCGTCAGTCTTGTTCGACCACAAGCTCTGCGCATAGCCGGTGGTCACAACGCCCAGGCCGAACAAAATAACCAAAATCCATAGTAAATCCGGTTTGCGTTTCATCGATTGCCCCCCTTCAGGCATCTTGCACACGATGACAGCAACGTTCCATTAGTAGTCCGTGCCAGCTGCGTCAAGCTCAAAACCCCGGCATTCTGCGTTAACGTGAACCAACACGCAAACCTTGACGCCAACCGACTGTCGGTTTGTCATAAAATTGCAGGACAACTTTCCCAATCGACTTTTGAGGAGCGAAAACATGGCCTATTGGCTGATGAAATCCGAGCCCGATGAACTGTCCATCAAGGGCCTGGAAAAGCTCGGCGAGGCCCGGTGGGACGGGGTGCGCAACTACCAGGCGCGGAACTTCCTGCGGGCGATGGCGGTGGGTGACCAGTTCTTCTTCTACCACTCCAGCTGCCCGGAACCGGGGATTGCCGGCATCGGTAAAATCGTCGAGGCAGCCTACCCGGACCCGACCGCGCTGGAGCCCGACAGTCATTATTTCGACGCCAAGGCCAGCCCTGAAAAAAACCCGTGGAGCGCGATCAATGTTGCCCACGTCGAGACCTTTGCGAAGGTCCTGGGGCTGGGCTATCTGAAACAGCAAACCGCCCTCGCCGAGTTGCCCCTGGTGCAAAAAGGCAGCCGCCTTTCGGTGATGCCGGTCACCGCCGAGCAATGGGCCGCCGTACTCGGCCTGCGCTGAAACAGCAGAACCCTGCGGTCACGCCCATGGCGCATGCATCTGCGCGCCAACCGGGTTAGGCTGGCGCTTCATTTGACCCGCATCAAGGGCCTCCGGGCAGGATCGGTCAAACTAGGACGCTAACGCCGCAGGATGCCCCCATGTCGACGAACCACCGTACCTCCCATCTTTTCGCCATTCCATTGATTGTCTTGCTGCTGGCCGCCGGCGGCTTCGGCTATTGGCAATCCACCCAAGACCGCCTGCCCGAAGGCTTGAGCATGGGCAATGGCCGGCTGGAATCGACTGAAGTGCAGATCGCCGCCAAGATCCCCGGTCGCCTCGCCGAAGTGCGGGTGGACGAAGGCGACAAGGTGCTCAAGGGCCAACTGCTGGCGCGCATGGACACCCGCACCCTGGAAGCCCAGCGCGCCCAGGCCGAAGCCGAAGTGCTGCGGGCCAGGGAGAATTTCGCTGCTGCCGAAGCCAATGTGCAACTGCGCCGGAGCGAACAACTGCTGGCCAGCCAGGAACTCAAGCGCACCCAGGAGCTGTACAAGCGCGGCTTCGCCAGCGGCCAGCTGATCGACCAGCAGCAGGCCCGGCAAAACACCGGCAACGCTGCCGTGGTCGCCGCCCAGGCCCAGGTCAATTCGGTAAAGGCCGCCATCGGCGCCGCCCAGGCCCAGGTCGCCCAGCTCACCAGTGAAATCGAAGACAGCAGCCTGCGGGCGCCTATCGACGGCATCATCCAGCTACGCCTGGCCGAACCCGGCGAAGTGCTCGGCGCGGGTGGCCGCGTGTTGCTGCTGATCGACCCCAACGACCAATACATGAACCTGTATCTGCCCGCTTCGGTAACCGGCGCCCTGACCGTCGGCAGTGAGGCGCGGATCGTCCTCGACGCCCTGCCGAAGCAACCGCTGCCGGCGAAAATCAGCTTCGTCGCCGCCAAATCGCAGTTCACCCCCAAGGAAGTGGAAACCCGCGACGAACGTCAGAAGCTGGTGTTCCGGGTCAAGCTGCGCCTGACCCAACCAAGCGCCGTGCCCCAAGCCAAACCGGGCATGCCCGGCGCCGGCTATGTGCGCACCGCTGACCTGGACTGGCCGGCCAACCTGCAATGAGCGGCCTGGCGCTGCACGCCACGGGGATCAACCATCGCTACGGCAAGCAACAGGCGCTGATCGACATCGCCTTCAGCCTGCCTGCCGGCACACGCTGCGGCCTGATCGGCCCGGACGGCGCCGGCAAGTCGAGCCTGCTGGGCTTGATCGCCGGGGTCAAAAAGCTTCAACAGGGCGAGCTGGAAGTACTCGGTGGCTCCATCGAAGACCGCCGCCACCGCAACAGCCTGTACCCGCGCATCGCCTTCATGCCTCAAGGCCTGGGCGGTAACCTCTACCCCGAGCTGTCCATCAGCGAAAACATCCGGTTCTTTGCCACGCTGTTCGGCCTGTCAAAAGCCGATTGCGACCAGCGCATGCACAACCTGCTGCTGGCCACCGACCTCGCACGCTTCGCCGAGCGCCCCGCCGGCAAGCTCTCCGGCGGCATGAAGCAGAAGCTCGGCCTGTGCTGTGCGCTGATCCACGACCCGGACCTGTTGATCCTCGACGAACCCACCACCGGGGTCGACCCATTGTCCCGTCGACGCTTCTGGGAACTGGTGGAAACCGTACGCGGCGAACGCCCGCAGCTCACACTGCTGGTGGCCACCGCCTACATGGAAGAAGCCGAGCAGTTTGAACACTGCCTGATGCTCGACCGCGGCAAGCTGATCGCCGACGGCCTGAGCAGCGAACTCGCCGCCGCGACGCCCAGCGGCAAACTGGACGAAGCCTTCACCCATTTCCAGGGCGACAGTGCCCATAACAACGAACCGCTGGTGATTCCGCCACGGCAAAGCGACAACACCGACATCGCCATCGAAGCCCACGACCTGACCCTGCGCTTCGGCGACTTCACGGCAGTCAACAAGGTCAGCTTCGCGATTGGCCGGGGCGAGATCTTTGGTTTCCTCGGCTCCAACGGCTGCGGCAAGACCACCACCATGAAAGTCCTCACCGGGTTGATGCCCGCCACCGAGGGCACCGCCACGCTGCTGGGCAATCCGGTCAACGCCAAGGACCTGGCCACCCGCAAGCGCGTGGGTTTCATGTCGCAAAGCTTCTCGCTGTACGGCGAACTCAGCGTGCGCCAGAACCTTGTGCTGCATGCGCAGTTGTTCGACCTGCCCAAGGCCGAGAGCGGCCAGCGCATCGACGAGTTGATCAAGCGTTTTGACCTGGGCGACGTTGCCGAGCAGCCGTCCGGCGAGTTGCCGCTGGGCCTGCGCCAGCGCTTGTCCCTGGCGGTGGCGGTGCTGCACCGCCCGGAAGTGCTGATCCTCGATGAGCCGACCTCGGGCGTCGACCCGGCCGCGCGGGATGACTTCTGGCGGCTGCTGATCGAACTGTCCCGGGAACAGGGCGTGACGATCTTCCTGTCCACCCACTTCATGAACGAAGCCCAGCGCTGCGACCGCATCTCGCTGATGCACGCGGGCAAGGTGCTGGCCTGCGGCACGCCGGACGCGCTGCAACAGCAGTTCCACGGCGAAACCCTGGAAGCAGCGTTCGTCACCTGCCTGGAACAGGCCCAAGGCGCGCCCGAAGCGGCCACCGCGCCCTCCGAAACCGTCAGCGAACCCATGGCCCCACCCGTCAGCAAACGCGGGTTCAGCGTCGCCCGCCTGTTGGCCGTGGCCAGCCGCGAAGGCAAGGAACTGCTGCGGGACAAAGTGCGCATGGCCTTCGCCCTGTTGGGGGCGATTTTCATGATGGTGATCTTCGGCTACGGCATTTCCCTGGACGTGGAGAAACTCGCCTTCGCCGTCTACGACCAGGATCAGACGCCGCAAAGCCGGGCCTATCTGGAGGCCTTTCGCAGTTCGCGCTATTTCGCCGAACAGCCGCCGATCACTGACTCCAACGAACTGCACAAACGCCTGCAACGCTCGGAAATCAAACTGGCGCTGGAGATTCCGCCAGGGTTCGGCCGCGATCTCTACGCCGGCCGCCAACCCGCCGTGGCCGCCTGGCTCGATGGCGGCATGCCGTTCCGTGCGGAAACCAGCCGCAATTATGTCGAGGCCGTGCACCAGGCCAACCTCCAACAACTGGCCGAACTGAACAGCACACCACTGAATCAGCAAGCCGCCGCCAAACTGGAAACCCGCTTTCGCTACAACCAGGACGTGGTCAGCGTGAACGCTATCGGCCCCGGCGTGATGGCGCTGATCCTCGCCTTCATCCCGGCAATGCTCACGGCCCTGGGGATCGTGCGCGAGAAGGAACTGGGCTCCATCACCAACTTCTACGCCACCCCCCTGACCCGCCTGGAATTCCTGTTGGGCAAGCAGGCGCCGTACCTGGCCGTGAGCCTGATCAACCTGGGCCTGCTGGTGGCGATGAACCGCTGGCTGTTCGGCGTGCCGTTCAAGGGCAGCGGCGTGACCCTGGCTTTCGGCGGCCTGCTGTATGTGCTGGCCACCACCAGCATGGGCCTGCTGATTTCCGCGTTCACCCGCACCCAGATCGCAGCGATCCTCGGCACCATGATCATCACCAGCCTGCCGACCATCCAGTTCTCCGGGCTGATCGTGCCGCGCTCGTCCCTGGAAGGCGCCGCCGCGTTGATGGGCATGTTGTTCCCGGCGGGCTACTTCCTCGACATTGCGGTGGGCACCTTTACCAAGGCCCTGGACCTGCGTCAGCTATGGCCACAGTGCCTGGCGCTGTTCGGGTTTTTCCTGGGGTTCACCGGGCTTAGCCTGATCATGCTCAAGAAGCAGGAGGCCTGAGATGCACAAGTTCGCCCATATCCTGCGCCTCGGCATCAAGGAACTGACCAGCCTGCGTCACGACAGCGTGTTGCTGCTGTTCCTGTTCTACGCCTTTACCGTCGCCATCTATATGCCCGCCGCCGGCTCGGTGATCGGCGTGCACAACGCCAGCGTGGCCTTTGTGGATGAAGACCACAGCGCGCTTTCCCGGCAACTGGCCGAAGCGCTGCAACCGCCGGAATTCCAGGCGGCGGTGCCGTTGCCGTACGACCAACTGGACAAGGTGATGGACAGCGGCCAGTACACCTTCGTGATCAACGTGCCGGCGAATTTCCAGGCCGAACTGTTGGCCGGGCGCCAGCCGGGGGTGCAGGTCAACGTCGATGCCACGGCCATGAGCCAGGCATTCATGGGTGCCGGGTATATCGGGCGGATTTTCCAGCGGGAATTGCTGACCTATGGCAACCAGGCCGATGCCGCCCAAAAGGCGCCGGCGCTGCTGACCACCCGGGCGCTGTTCAATACCAATCTGGAAGGCGGCTGGTTTCTGGCGGTGATCCAGATCGTCAACAACATCACCATCCTCGCCATCGTGCTGACCGGCACCGCGCTGCTGCGTGAGCGCGAACACGGCACCCTCGACCATTTGCTGGTGCTGCCGCTGACTGCGCTGGAAATCATGCTGGCGAAAATCTGGAGCAACATGCTGGTGGTGGTGCTGTGCACCTGGCTGTCGCTGGAAGTGGTGGTGAAAGGCTTGCTCGGCGTGCCGCTGGCCGGGTCGCTGACTTTGTTTTTGCTGGTGACGGCGCTGTACCTGTTTGCCAGTACTGCCCTCGGCATCTTCCTCGCCACCCTCGCCCGCTCGACGCCGCAGTTTGGCCTGCTGGCGATCCCGGTGATTATCCCGATGCTGCTGTTGTCCGGCGGCAGCACGCCGCTGGACAGCATGCCGCAGTGGTTGCAATGGGTGATGCAGGGCTCGCCGTCGACGCACTTTGTGAGCCTGAGTGCGGCAATTCTGTTCCGGGATGCGGGTGTGAATGTGGTGTGGCCGGACTTGCTGGCGCTGGCGGGGATTGGGTTGCTGTTCTTTGCGGTGGCGTTGGCGCGGTTCAGGAAGAGCCTGGCTTCCTGAGGTGTCTGTCAGGGCCTCTTCGCGAGCAAGCCCGCTCCCACATTCAACCGCATTCTCATGTTAGAACTCGGTCAAGTGTGGGAGCGGGCTTGCTCGCGAAGGGCGCGAAGCGACCGGCTTACTGGATGATCAGGTTGTTGAACAACAGATCCTCAACCTGCGGCTTGCCGGTTTCGTCGTTCATCACTTGCTGGGTCTGCTTCAGGGCTTCCTGGCGCAGTTTTTCCTTCCCATCAACGCTGCTCATGGTGTCGTTGGTCTGCTGGGTAAACAGCGCCACCAACTGGTTGCGAATCAGCGCGTCGTTGGCTTTCACGGCAGCGGCTGCCTCGGGACCGGTGACCCGCAGGGCGATATCCGCCTTGAACACCCGCAGCTTCGCGGTGCCATCCAGGCCGTAGTTACCGACAAACGGCGGGCTCAGGCTGATATAGCTGACCTTCGGCGCTTCGCCTTCTTTGGCTTCTTCGGCCAGGGCTGCCGTCGGCAGTGTCAGGGCCAGCATCAACAGGATCCACGCTTTCACAGTTCATTCCTCAATTCGGTTGCCCAGTAGCATAACGCTAGCAGCCCTGAGCACAAGCTTATGGCGACTTATCAGGCCGGGGCATGCTCGTTGACCCGTCGCCCTGCCCACCTACACTTATCGGCCAACACGCCAAAAGGAATAGTCCGATGAAAGCTGTGCTGTGCAAAGCCTTCGGCCCCGCCGAAAACCTGGTGCTGGAAGACGTCGAAAGCCCGGCGATCAAGAAGAACGAAATCCTGTTGGACGTGCATGCGGCCGGGGTCAATTTCCCGGACACCCTGATCATCGAGGGCAAGTACCAGTTCAAGCCGCCCTTCCCGTTTTCGCCGGGCGGTGAAGCGGCAGGCGTGATCAGCCAAGTCGGTGAGAACGTCAGCCACCTGAAGGTCGGTGACCGGGTGATGGCCCTGACCGGCTGGGGCAGCTTCGCCGAGCAGGTCGCGGTGCCGGGCTACAACGTGCTGCCGATCCCGCCGAGCATGGACTTCAACACCGCCGCCGCCTTCAGCATGACCTACGGCACGTCGATGCACGCCCTGAAGCAACGGGCCAACCTGCAACCCGGGGAAACCCTGCTGGTGCTCGGTGCCTCCGGCGGCGTCGGCCTGGCTGCGGTGGAAATCGGCAAGGCCATGGGCGCCCGGGTGATCGCCGCGGCCAGCAGCGCCGACAAGCTGGCGGTGGCCAAGGCTGCCGGTGCCGATGAGTTGATCAACTACAGCGAAGCCAGCCTCAAGGACGAGATCAAACGCCTTACCGGCGGCAACGGCGTGGATGTGATCTACGACCCGGTGGGCGGCGACCTGTTTGACCAGGCCATTCGCGGCATCGCCTGGAATGGCCGGCTGCTGGTGGTGGGCTTTGCCAGCGGGCGCATTCCCGAGCTGCCGGTGAACCTGGCGCTGCTCAAGGGCGCGGCGGTGGTCGGGGTGTTCTGGGGGTCGTTCGCCCAGCGCCAGCCGCAGGACAATGCCGCCAACTTCCAGCAACTGTTCGGCTGGTTCGCCGAGGGCAAGTTGAAGCCGCTGGTGTCCCAGGTGTACCCGCTGGAGCAGGCGGCGCAGGCGATCAACGACCTCGGCCAGCGCAAGGCTGTGGGCAAGGTCGTGGTGCAGCTACGCTGACTATTGTTTCATTTTGTCCGCGGAGTGCCTGGGCCCATGATCGGCCGAGGCACTCACTCACTGGCAGGAATGAATAATGGTCACACCGCTGCGCGCGCTGTTTCTGGGGTTGTTGATGATGGTGTCGGCTCACGCCTTTGCCCATAAAGAGGGCAAGGATGTACGCGGGCTGAACAACGTGACGGTGCTGATCGTGCGCCATGCGGAAAAACCCGATGAAGGTCCGTTGCTGAGCCCCAAGGGCGAACAGCGGGCGGCGGCCTACGCCAGCTATTTCGACCCGCTGCTGTTGAACGGCATCTCCGTGGTGCCCCAGCGGCTGATCGCCACCAGCGACAGCAAGGAAAGCTCCCGCCCGCGCCTGACCCTGACACCCCTGGCCCAGCGCCTGCAGCTCCCGCTTGAAACACCCTACTCAGACGATCAAGTCGGCAAGCTGGTGAAGTCCCTGCGCAAGTCCAACCAGGCGCAGACCGTGTTGATCGCCTGGCATCACGGGCATATCGACAAGTTGATCGAGGCCTTCGGCGGTGACGGCGCGGCGCTGACCGGGATAAAGAAATGGCCGGAAAATGTGTATGACTGGCTGATCGTGTTGCGCTTCGACGACCAGGGTCAACTGGTGGAATCCCGCAGCCAGAAGATCCAGGAACACCTGCTTCCAGGTGATATCGCAGCCGCCAACGGCAACTGAACCGAATCAATGCCTGTGGTAAGGGAGCTTGCTCCCTCACCACAGCTTCTTGGCATCCCCTCCTGAAAACGCCCCTCACTTGCCTCTAAGCGACATGTTCGTAAAAGAACATGCAATTGCACTCAATTCCTATGCCCGCAGATAAGAGGCGGTGCTATTTTCGGTAACGAAACTGTAACATTCGCATCCGCAGTCAAAACAAGAAATCTGGAGCTCTTGAATGTTTGCTTTCTTCCGTCCTGCCGCACATCAGGCGCCCCTGCCTGAAGAAAAAATAGACAGCACGTACCGACGCCTGCGCTGGCAGATCTTCGCCGGTATTTTCTTCGGTTACGCCGGGTACTACCTGCTGCGCAAGAACTTCTCCCTGGCCATGCCGTACCTGATCGACGAGGGTTACACCCGTGGCCAGCTGGGCCTGGCAATGTCGGCGATCGCAATTGCCTACGGCCTGTCCAAGTTCCTCATGGGCCTGGTGTCCGACCGCTCCAACCCGCGCTACTTCCTGCCCTTCGGCCTGTTGGTGTCCGCCGGGGTGATGTTCATTTTCGGTTTCGCACCTTGGGCTACCTCCAGCGTGACCATGATGTTCATTCTGCTGTTCATCAACGGCTGGGCCCAGGGCATGGGCTGGCCGCCAAGTGGGCGGACCATGGTGCACTGGTGGTCGCAGAAAGAACGTGGCGGTGTGGTTTCCGTATGGAACGTGGCGCATAACGTCGGCGGCGGCTTGATCGGCCCGCTGTTCCTGCTGGGCATGGCCTGGTTCAACGACTGGCACGCGGCGTTCTACGTCCCGGCTACCGTGGCCCTGCTGGTGGCGGCGTTTGCCTTCATCACCATGCGCGACACCCCGCAATCGGTGGGCCTGCCGCCCATCGAGCAATACAAGAACGATTACCCGGAAGGCTACGACGCCAGCCACGAGGACGAATTCAGCGCCAAGGAAATCTTCGTCAAGTACGTGCTGCGCAACAAAATGCTCTGGTACATCGCCTTCGCCAACGTCTTCGTCTACCTGCTGCGCTACGGCGTGCTGGACTGGGCACCGACGTACCTCAAGGAAGCCAAGCACTTTGACGTGGATAAAACCTCGTGGGCGTACTTCTTCTACGAGTGGGCGGGCATTCCGGGCACGCTGCTGTGCGGCTGGATGTCGGACAAGATCTTCCGTGGCAACCGTGGCCTGACCGGCATTGTGTTCATGGGCCTGGTCACCGTGGCGACCCTGGTTTACTGGCTCAACCCGCCGGGCAACCCGATGATCGACATGATCGCGCTGTTCTCCATCGGCTTCCTGATCTACGGCCCGGTGATGCTGATCGGCCTGCAGGCGCTGGAGCTGGCACCGAAGAAAGCCGCCGGTACTGCAGCGGGCTTCACGGGCCTGTTCGGTTACCTCGGTGGTTCAGTGGCAGCGAGTGCGGCCATGGGCTACACCGTTGACCATTTCGGTTGGGACGGTGGTTTCGTGCTGCTGATCGGCGCGTGCCTGCTGGCCATCGCGTTCCTGATCCCCACCTTGTGGCACACCAATAGCGTCAGTGCCGCACGTTAATCGTCGGAACAGCCTTTGGAACACCGCTTGAGCCGCGCCTCCAGATTCTTGTCTGGCATGGCGTGGCTACGCAGGGCGTTGACGGTCTGCTCGACATAATCGCGCGTAGTGCCGTAACGCCCGCAAGCGCTTTGCAACACGTGATTCAGCACGATGTCGGGCAAATTGCCGGCATAACTGGGCAGGTGCCGCTCCAGGACAAATCCCAATGCCTGCACCTGGCTGCCATCTTCCAGACGACAGCTGAGCCAGTGCGGCCGGTACGAGGGATACGGCATCTCGCGCTGCCACAGGGCATACAGCGAGGCCTCCAGTTGATCTTCCGGCAAGCGGTAGGCAAACCCGCTGCACGAGCCGCCGCGATCCAGGCCAAACACCAACCCCGGTATTTCCGGCGTGCCCCGGTGCTCATGAGACCACAGGTACAAGCCCCGGTGATAACCGTGGACCCGCGCCCGCATCCGCTGCGTCGACGAACATTCAGGCCGCCAGATCAGCGAACCGTAAGCGAATAGCCAGACCGGCCCACCCTTGTGCAGCGCCATGGTGGCTTGCATCGAGCTCATCAACTGTTCGTGAGTGAGTTGCGGCCCCAGATCGAGCCGCGGAGGGTAAGCCAATTGCAAAAGATCAGATTCAATGGCGGTCATGGCAGATCGCTTAGGTCTCCTTTGTTGTTACGAGAAGCTGTTACCAGTTGTAAGCAACTTTACCGTAATAGAACGCGCCGCTGTAACCGTACGGCGAAAAAGTGCTATAGGCCAAATTGCCACCACTGCTGGCGTAGGCATTGAGTTTTTCCGGGTATTTGTCGGTGACGTTGTCGCCGCCAACGGTGAAGGTCCAGTTTTTCAGCTTGTAGTCGGCTGACAGGTCCAACAGCCAGGCGGCCTTGAAGCTCTGGTCGTTGGTCGGGTCGGCCTGGTAGCTGGTGAATGAACCATAGCGCACCAAATTACTGTGCAGCGCCCAGTTGCCGAAACTCAGGTCGTTGCCCAGGCTCAGCTTGTGCTGTGGCGTGGTATCGCCCAGCAGGCCGATGCGCTCGCGACGGTCCACCCGAACCAGGCTCGCGCCCAGGCTATCCAGTACGGACGGGTTGGCTTTTACGTCGGTGACCTTGGTGTGGTTGTAGTTGTAGCCCACGGTGCTGTTCCAGCGCACACCGTTGTCCAGTTGGTAGCGATAGTTGGCCACCAGGTCGACGCCATTGGTGGTGGTGTCGGTGGCGTTGGTGAAGTAGCGCACCGTGGTGTAGTTGATGTTGCCGACGCCATTGGCCTGCAGATACGCGAGCGCAGCCGGGTTCTTGCTCAGGTCCAGATTGGAGGACAGGCTGATGCGGTCGCTGATGTCGATACGGTAGACATCGGCGGTCACGGTCAGGTTGTCGGTCGGCTCCAGCACCAGGCCGAGACTGTAGTTGCGGGACTTCTCGGCTTTCAGGTCTTCAGCGCCGAGCAGGCGCGCCACCTGGCTGTTGGCCGGGAAGGTGCCGGCTTCCTGGATGGTGTTGCCGATCAGTTGCGACGAGGTGTAGGCGAAGTTTTGCTGGGCCAGGGACGGCGCACGGAAACCGTTGGAAACACTGCCGCGCAAGGCCACTTGCGGGGTGAAGTCGTAGCGCGCCGAGAGCGAGCCGCTGACGTTGGAACCAAAATCACTGTAGTCCTCGTGGCGCACGGCGGCGGAGGCACTGAGTTTTTCGGTGAAGTTGGTTTCCAGGTCCAGGTACTGCGCCCAGTTGTGGCGCGTGCTGGTGCCGGCGTCGGAATCACGGAAGCCGCCCAGGCCCGAGCTGCCGGTCTGGTAGTAGGACGCCGGGTCGCCCGCCTTGATCTGGTAACCCTGGTCCAGGTATTCGCCGCCAAACGCCACCGACACCGGATACGGCAACCAGCCCAGGCTGAATTCCCGCGACAGGTCCAGGCTGAGTTGCTTCTGGTCATTGACCAACGTGCCATTGTCGAACTTGCGCGGCGTGGCCAGGCCCAGCGAGGTGTTGATGGTTTCGGTACCGATCTGGTACTGGTTCTTGCCGTAGTTGACCGACACATCGTAGTGCCAGTCATAGGCCAACAAGCCGCGCAGGCCGACCGCCAGGGACGTGTCTTCCACGTCACCGCGAATCAACGGCAGGTAACCATTGGGGTTGAGCGCAGGAATGTTGTTGCTCGCGTTGCTGGCCCGGTAGAACGCCGCCGTCTCGCCGCGGGTCTTGCTGTAGCCGCCAAACGCATAGAACTCGGCCGCATCGCTGAAGGAATATTCCGAGTTGAGAAACAGCTTGCCCTGGTCAGTGGCCGGCTCGCCCTGGCGGAACACCCGCTGGCCGTAGGTCGTCGAACCAACGCTGCCCGGACGCAGGTCCTTGCCGGCGCGGTTGGTGTAATCGTTGTCGGCGCCTTCGGCAGAGATGTTGATAAACCCGTTATCGCCCAGTGCCACACCGGTGTTGCCGCTGAGGTTGCGCTGGATACCGTCGCCCTTCTTGTACTCACCAAACTTGCTGGTGATCGAGCCGCCGTGGTCGTCATGCTTGAGGATCACGTTGATCACCCCGGCAATCGCATCGGAGCCGTAGCGGGCCGATGCGCCGTCACGCAGCACCTCGATATGGTCGACCGCCGACAACGGGATCGCATTCAAATCCGCCGGCGCCGAGCCACGCCCAACCGCACCGCCGAGATTGACGAAGGCACTGGTGTGGCGGCGCTTGCCGTTGACCAGCACCAACACCTGGTCCGGTGACAGGCCACGCAGCTGCGCCGGGCGCACCAGTTCGGCACCGTCTACCAGGCTCGGGCGTGGAAAGTTGATGGAAGGAATCAATCGGGCCAACACCGCGCCCAACTCATCAGAGCCGGTGCTGCGCAAGGTGTCGCCGGAAATCACATCGATAGGTGACAACGAGGCACTGGCGGTGCGCTCTTGGGCGCGGGTGCCGGTGACAATGACTGTATCGAGTTTGGGCACATCGGCAGTGGCCGTTTCGGCGGATGCCACTGGACTGAATCCCACAGCGGTCAGCAAATTAGCCGACAAAATCGCCGTGTACAGCAGGTGCTGCTTGTTGCTCCCCATACCGCTCCCCTTGGAATCAAAAGCCAGAACGTCAATGCTCTGAGCTCGTACGATCGATCCGTGTGGCGGACGGTGGCGGTCATTTATTGGTTATTGGCAGAAAGTCGGTAGTCCGTTGGCATATAGCTTAATGATATTTATGTAACAAATTAAATACCTTTAAAGAATAAGCGAATGCATAAGCCCAGGCCGCTCCGCTCATCAGGATTGGCTGCCTCAATCCCTGTAGTTTCAGCGCAGGTTCAGCCTGGGGGCACGCTGAGCCTTCAAAATAGGCGCCTGTCACGACCCACCTGGCCGCCAACCGAATCGACTACCGAGGTCACTCCATGAAATACCGACTGCCCAGCCTGTTGTTCCTGGCACAGGCCACCACCGCCCTGGCGGCGGAAGTGCCGACCCAGGACGAAAAAGGCTTCTGGTATGCCCAGACGAGCGTCTACACCCGGCATTTTGCGCCGGACAAGGACCACAACAACAACCAGGACCTGATCGGCCTGGAGCGCAATGAAGCGTCAGGCCTGGTGTATGGCGGGGCGACGTTTCGCAACTCGTTCAGCCAGCGTTCGTACTACGCCTATGCCGGCAAACGCTATGACATGCCCGATTACCCGGTGTACTTGAAGCTGACAGGGGGTGTGATCCAGGGCTATCGCGGCAAGTACCGCGACAAGATTCCGCTGAATGGACTGGGGGTAGCGCCGGTGATCATCCCCTCGGTGGGCACCCACTACGGGCCGGTCGCCGCCGAGCTGGTGTTGCTCGGGTTCAATGCGGCGATGGTGACCACGGGCGTTCGTTTCTGATCGAGCCGCTGAAGGGCTTCTGTGGCGAGGGAGCTTGCTCCCGCTGGGTCGCGAAGCGGCCCCTGAAGTTCATGCGGTCTTACAGATAGAACCCAGCGACTGTTTCGGGGCCGCTGCGCAGCCCAGCGGGAGCAAGCTCCCTCGCCACACGTTACGGGCGGGGTGCGTAGGCAAATACGTCAGCACGCATCTGGTGCGCATCCATGCCGGCCTCGACCAGCGCATCCAGGGTGCCGTAGATCATCGCCGGTGAACCGCTGGCGTAGACATGCACGGCCTTGAGGTCGCTGATGTCTTCGCACACCGCTTCATGCAACAGCCCGCAGCGCCCTTCCCAGCCACACAGGTCGCTGACCACTTTGTGCAGGAACAGGTTGGGCAGTTGCAGCCACTGGTCCCAGTGCTCGATGTCGTAGAAATCCTCGGGGCGACGCACACCCCAGTACAGATGCACCGGGTGCTTGAAGCCACTGGCGCGACAATGTTCGATCAGGCTATGCATCTGGGCCATGCCGGTGCCGGCGGCGATCAGCACCAGCGGCCCGTCGGGCAGTTCCGCCAGGTGGGTGTCGCCAAACGGCATTTCGATGCGGGCCATCTGGTTGCGCTGCAACTGCTCCAGCAGGCTGCGGGCGCTGTCTTCCCGGGCCAGCACGTGCAATTCCAGCTCGCGCCCGGCGTGGGGCGCCGAGGCCAGGGAGAACGCCGACTTCTCGCCGTTTTCCCGCTCAATCATCAGGTACTGCCCGGCGTGGTAGCGCACCGCCTTGCCGGCCGGAGCCCGCAGGCGCACGCGCCAGACGTCACCGCCCACCTCGACGCATTCACTCAGTTGGCAAGACAGTTTGCGCACCGGCAATTCTCCCGGCGCCAGCACGCCATCCCACAACACAATGCAATCTTCCAGCGGTTCGGCAATGCAGGTATAGAACTCGCCATGGTCACGCACCTCACCGGCTTGCTGCACCCGGCCTTCCACCAGCAGCGCCGCGCACACGTGGCACACGCCATTGCGGCAGGCCTGGGGGCAATCGTAGCCCAGGCGGCGCGCACCCTCGAGGATCCGCTCGCCGGGCGTCAGTTCAAGTACCGCACCGGAAGGCTGCAGGGTTACACGCATCAATCTATTCCTAATTCTTTCCAGAGCGCATCGACACGGGCAGTGACCGCTTCGTCCTTGACGATCACGCGGCCCCATTCGCGGGTGGTTTCACCCGGCCATTTATGGGTGGCGTCCAGGCCCATTTTCGAGCCGAGGCCCGATACCGGGGAAGCAAAGTCGAGGTAGTCGATCGGCGTATTGTCGATCATCACCGTGTCGCGCTTGGGGTCCATGCGCGTGGTGATGGCCCAGATCACGTCGTTCCAGTCCCGGGCGTTGATGTCGTCGTCGGTGACAATAACGAACTTGGTGTACATGAACTGTCGCAAAAACGACCACACACCCAGCATTACCCGCTTGGCGTGGCCGGGGTACGACTTCTTCATCGTCACGATGGCCATGCGATACGAGCAGCCTTCGGGCGGCAGGTAGAAGTCAGTGATTTCCGGAAACTGCTTTTGCAGGATCGGCACAAACACTTCGTTCAACGCCACGCCGAGGATCGCCGGCTCATCCGGCGGGCGGCCGGTGTAGGTGCTGTGGTAGATCGGCTTGATCCGGTGGGTGATGCGCTCGACGGTGAACACCGGGAAGCTGTCGACTTCGTTGTAGTAGCCGGTGTGGTCGCCGTAGGGGCCTTCATCGGCCATCTCGCCCGGGTGAATCACGCCTTCGAGGATGATTTCGGCAGTGGCCGGCACTTGCAGGTCGTTACCGCGGCATTTCACCAGCTCAGTGCGATTGCCGCGCAACAGGCCGGCGAAAGCGTACTCGGACAGGCTGTCGGGCACCGGCGTGACGGCGCCGAGGATGGTCGCCGGGTCGGCGCCCAGGGCCACGGAAACAGGGAATGGCTGGCCGGGATGCTTTTCGCACCACTCACGGAAATCCAGCGCGCCGCCACGGTGGCTCAGCCAACGCATGATGACCTTGTTGCGGCCGATCACTTGCTGACGGTAGATGCCGAGGTTCTGGCGGTCCTTGTTCGGGCCTTTGGTGACGGTCAGGCCCCAGGTGATCAGCGGGCCGACGTCGCCAGGCCAGCAGGTCTGCACGGGGAGCATGCCGAGGTCGACATCCTCGCCTTCGATCACCACTTCCTGGCAAACCGCGTCTTTCACGACCTTGGGGGCCATGGCGATGATCTTGCGGAAGATGGGCAGCTTCGACCAGGCGTCCTTGAGCCCCTTGGGTGGCTCGGGTTCCTTGAGGAAGGCCAGCAGCTTGCCGATCTCGCGCAGTTCGCTGACCGACTCGGCGCCCATGCCAAACGCCACGCGGTCGGGAGTGCCGAACAGGTTGCCGAGCACCGGGATATCAAAGCCCACCGGGTTTTCGAACAGCAGCGCCGGGCCCTTGTTGCGCAAGGTGCGGTCGCAAATCTCAGTCATCTCCAGGACCGGGGAAATCGGCACCTGGATACGTTTCAACTCTCCGCGCTGCTCAAGTTGCTGCACGAAATCCCGAAGATCCTTGAATTTCATTAAACATGCCACCCGTAAAATAGGCGTACATCCTACCTGCTCTTACGGTCGCTGGCAGCTTATTGAGCAGCATTGCCGACGACACAGACTCAAAGAGCCGATGCCTGGGTTTCATCGCGCAAGGCTTTGAACAAGGGTTCAAGAAACGCCTCGACATACCGCGAACCAACCGCCGAGAGGTGATTGTCGTCGGTGTACAGCGACTGACCGTCCAGTTCCACCCGGCACCAGTCATTCGCACTGCATAACTTGGGCGCCGGATCCATTACCTTTACCCCGGGATCAGCCGCCGCCATGCGCTCGAATACGCTGCTGATATAGGCCTGGCGCTGGAGGTGCTCATCCAGGGGCATGCCTTCTTTGTCGGTGGGCCGGCCGAGCATCGCCAGGCGACTCAGGCGGTAAGGCGGACTGAATTCCTGCAGGGGGACTTCCTTGACCAGCCACACCCGATGACCGCTGGCGCGCAATTGCTGCACAAGGGCGCCCAGACTTTCAGCGAAGCGCCGCTCGGCGAAGGCGCGGTCATAGGTTCCGGTCGCCGGGTCCAGCAACGAAGCCTCGGTATCACCATCGCGCTGCCCATAGACATACAGGCTCCAGCGCGCCACCAGCACCACGTCGCTAAAGGTTTCCTTGCCGAGCAACTGCGTGACCTGCTGGTTAAAGGCCAGGCAGCCCGGAACGCTTTCCTTGCGATTAAACGGCAGGCAACCGGCATAACCTGCCTGGGTGACGCTGACACCGTACTTGCTCGCGCCGTCTTGCAACGCCGGAACCAGCGCCGTGGCATGGCTATCGCCCCAGACCAGCGCGCGTGTCGGCGCGGACTGAGGCCCGAAATGACAAAATCCATGGTGGCGATTTTTCCCACCATCCACCAGGCAGGCCATGAGGTCCGGGCTCCACTCGCGCGCCTGGGCAAATTGCAGCGCCTCGGGCGACAGGCGCCAAGGCAAGCCCTTCGTCAAGACCAGGCCTTTGCCGAGCAGTCCCACCCCAAGCAGCGCGATACCCGCCGCCACCAGGATTTGCTTGCGCCCTGCCAACAGCCGACGTTCACGGAACGGCGCCTCGACAAACCGCCAGGACGCATAACCCAGCACCAGGCTCAACACAAACAGTGCACCAAGCTCCCACGGGCCCAGCCCGTCGACACTGGCGTACTTGCCAAACACGTACACCGGCCAGTGCCACAGGTACCAGGAGTAGGAGATCAGGCCAATCCCCACCAGCAAGCGGCTACCCAGCAGCTTGCTCGTCAGGGTAGTTTGCTGGCCGTTGGCCCAAATCAGGCAGACTACACCCACCACCGGCAACAGCGCTGCGGCGCCGGGAAACGGCGTGCTCGGGTCATACGCGAAGACCGCCAGCAGGATCAGGCCGAGGCCGGCAAGGCTGACGGCCTGCGCCAACGCCGGGCTGGCGCGGTACTCGCGTACCGGCATTACCGCCAGCATTGCGCCCGCCAACAGCTCCCAGGCACGCATCTGCAGCAGGAAAAAGGCTCGTTCCGGGGCGTGGGCCACCGCCCATGTACTCATGCCGAATGACACCAGCAACAACACGAACAGCGCCGTGCGCCAATATTTGAGCCGGCTCGACAGCAGTGTCAGCAGCAGTGGGAAGAGGATGTAGAACTGTTCTTCAACCGACAATGACCAGGTATGCAGCAACGGTTTGATATCGGAGGCCACATCAAAGTAACCGTCCTGGCGCATGAAAAACAGGTTGGAGATAAACACCACCTGGTTATGTATCGAGCGCCCCAACTCGCTGTAATCCTTGGGCGCCAGCAGAAACCAGCCCACTACCAGCGCGCCGAGCATCATCACGAACAGTGCCGGCAGGATACGCCGCGCTCGCCTGGCCCAGAAGCTGACAAAACTGAAACGGCCGGCCTCACGCTCGCGCCAGATGATCGAGGTGATCAAGTAGCCGGAGATCACGAAAAACACGTCGACGCCGACAAAGCCGCCGGTAAAGCCCGGTACACCAAAATGAAACAGCACAACAGCGAGCACAGCTATGGCACGCAGGCCGTCAATGTCCCTGCGATAAGCGAGAATGGTCATAAAATCTTGTAATTTGCCTGATCGGATGGACAGCGAGTGTAGTCACACACGCGAATTTGTTTCTAAACAGACACACACTAAAGCCAAAACTCATTTTCCAGAAACAAAAAAAATGGCGCCCCATGGGGCGCCATCCTTTTTGACCGAAGCGTCGTGTTACTTGCGCTTCATCGACAGGAAGAACTCATCGTTGGTCTTGGTGGTTTTCAGCTTGTCGATCAGGAACTCGATGGCCGCAACTTCGTCCATCGGGTGCAGCAGCTTGCGCAGGATCCACATGCGCTGCAGTTCGTCGTCGGCGGTCAGCAACTCTTCGCGGCGTGTGCCGGAACGGTTGATGTTGATGGCCGGGAACACACGCTTCTCGGCGATACGACGGTCCAAAGGCAGTTCCATGTTGCCGGTACCTTTGAACTCTTCGTAGATCACTTCATCCATCTTCGAACCGGTTTCAACCAGTGCGGTGGCGATGATGGTCAGCGAGCCGCCTTCTTCGATGTTCCGCGCAGCGCCGAAGAAACGTTTCGGCTTCTCCAGGGCGTGGGCATCGACACCACCGGTGAGCACCTTGCCGGAGCTTGGGATCACGGTGTTGTAGGCACGGGCCAGACGGGTGATGGAGTCGAGCAGGATCACCACGTCTTTCTTGTGTTCGACCAGGCGCTTGGCCTTCTCGATCACCATTTCGGCAACCTGCACGTGGCGGGTTGGCGGCTCATCGAACGTCGAGGCAACCACTTCGCCGCGCACGGTGCGCTGCATTTCGGTTACTTCTTCCGGACGCTCATCGATCAGCAACACGATCAGGTGAACTTCAGGGTTATTACGGGCGATGTTCGCTGCGATGTTCTGCAGCATGATGGTCTTGCCGGCTTTCGGCGGGGCCACGATCAGGCCGCGCTGGCCTTTGCCGATCGGGGCACACAGGTCGATGACACGACCGGTCAAGTCTTCGGTAGAACCGTTGCCGGCTTCCATCTTCATGCGCACGGTCGGGAACAGCGGCGTCAGGTTCTCGAAGAGAATCTTGTTTTTCGCGTTCTCGGGACGATCGTAGTTGATCGTGTCGACCTTGAGCAGGGCGAAATAACGCTCGCCTTCCTTTGGAGGGCGGATCTTGCCAACGATGGTGTCACCGGTGCGCAAGTTGAAGCGACGGATCTGGCTCGGCGAGACGTAGATATCGTCTGGGCCGGCGAGATAGGAAGCGTCTGCAGAGCGGAGGAAGCCGAAGCCGTCCTGGAGAATCTCCAGCACGCCATCACCGGAGATTTCCTCGCCGCTTTTCGCGTGCTTTTTCAGCAGGGAGAAAATCACGTCC
>Ga0209173_100198_pt1 | contig 51558 bp, 52 predicted proteins | sample SynthPrep_16_END_FD_187206 | JGI IMG/M metagenome (GOLD analysis project Ga0209173, IMG submission 187206) | Synthetic microbial communities from Ohio, USA - SynthPrep_16_END_DS12_MetaG (SPAdes) (version 2) | ecosystem: Engineered > Bioreactor > Aerobic > Activated sludge | place: USA: Ohio...
CGACGACGCCAACCGCTTGATCCTGCTGTTTCGCAACGACACCTCGGCGTTCGACGGCAAGCGCATCGAACAGCTCGACCGCAAAGGCATGGTGAACAACAAGTTCAACGCCTTCATCATGCAGAAGCTCGAAGCGGCCGGCATTCCGACCCAATTCGACAAACTGCTGGGCGACAACGAATGCCTGGTGAAAAAACTCGACATGATTCCGGTCGAGTGCGTCGTGCGTAACTACGCGGCCGGCAGCCTGGTGAAGCGTTTGGGCGTGGAAGAGGGCCTCAAGCTCAACCCTTACACCTTCGAACTGTTCCTGAAGGACGACGCCAAGGGCGACCCGTTCATCAACGAATCCCACGTCGTGGCATTCGGTTGGGGCACCGCTGAACAACTGGCGCGCATGAAAGAACTGTCGCTGAAGGTCAACGACGTCCTGAGCAAACTGTTCGACGACGCCGGCCTGCTGCTGGTGGACTTCAAACTCGAATTCGGTGTGTTCCACGACGGCTCCATCGTCCTGGGCGACGAATTCAGCCCGGACGGCTGCCGCCTGTGGGACAAAGACACCCGCAAGAAGATGGATAAAGACCGCTTCCGCCAGGGCCTCGGTGACGTTATCGAAGCCTACGAAGAAGTCGCCAACCGTCTCGGCGTACCGCTGTAATCGACGCAAGCATCTGATAGCACGGAAAAAAATCGCTTTGGCGCTTTGCTTCCAGGAAACAGGCTGTTATGATGCGCGCCGTTGGAGAGATGCCAGAGTGGCCGAATGGGACGGATTCGAAATCCGTTGTACCTTCACCGGTACCTAGGGTTCGAATCCCTATCTCTCCGCCATTACAAAAAAACCTTTGTAGATCAATGAGTTACGAAGGTTCAGAAGCAGCGATTTGTAGCAGTAGTTTGCAGCAATTTTTTGCCAGACTGCAGCGATCAATTCGCTGTTTTTTTTCGTCTATATTTTTTGATTTGATGACCACGCCCTTCAGTCTTGTCTGGCCAGTACCCTCTGTAACCGCCTATGGTGCGAACCAGCGGCGGGTCCACTCGCTCTGCATAGCTCGGAGCAATTATGCATTCAAAGCCCCTATATTACGGTTCAGGCCGTTTGACGTGCTGCGGCTCTGGGTCGGTGCAGGAAAGCTCAACCGAATGAGGCTTGCTTTGCATTCGTGGCAAAGAGAATAATGGTAATCAAATAGCCATCACCGACGGAGATTGCGATGCCGCTTCAAACAAGGAATGTGTTTATAGATACCGAATTTTTTGTTAAAGCTGGCTTGGATTTTTCATCCAAGACACTGGAATCTTTCAAAGAGATCTGTGGTGATGGCGAGCTGAATCACCTCACCAGCACGATAGTAGTTCGAGAAGTGAAACGTAAAATAAGTGAGCACATTGGAGATGCTATCAATGGAGTGAATGCATTTCGCCGTAAAGCGAAAATCCTTACGAATTCTAATGATAATGTCATTAAAAATTTATTTGTCCCTTTCGATCAAAAAGAAATTGAAAAACACGCCATTCAGGTTTTTGATGATTTCCTCGATGACTCCAATACCACCGTTGTTGATTTAAGCAAGGTAGATGGAAACGAAATTGTCGAAATGTATTTTGATCAAAAGCCTCCGTTTCAGGGCGGGAAGAAAAAAAATGAATTCCCTGATGCGTTTACCCTTCTGGCTGTCAGGGATGCGTTGAAAAATCGGGAAGAGATATATGTTGTTTCCGAAGATAAGGACTTGATTACCTTCTGCGAAGAAAACCCCCGATTCATCCAAATTGACAGCCTAAGCAAGCTTCTCGATCTTTATAATGCTCATGATGAAGATCGGTCTAAATTCATCAAAGATTATATCGAAGAGCATGAGGCAGATATTAAGCAGAGCATAAAATCTCTAATTGAAGATGCCGATGCTTATAACTCGTCAACGTGGGAAGATGCGGAGGTAGATGAATTCTCAATTCTCCGCGTTGGAGATTTTGAGCCATCTATCATCCATATTGACGATGAGAACTGCCAAATCGTTTGCGATGTTGAGGTTCACTACCGTGTGTCCGTAACGGGACCTGACTACGCAAATGGTCTCTATGACAGAGAGGATGATGTCATATACACCTTTGAAGATACGACTCAGGTAGATGAAGGAAAGCTAGAATTTACGGTTGAGATCGACCTTTCCTATGAGGTGGATGATGGAGAGTTTACAATTCAAGATATGGACATAAGTGTTCAAGGTCTAGCGGGTGGGATTGAATTCTCAGTAGAGGAAACTCCTTACGAGGACTACAGGTAATCGCCTGTGGTAATTCTCCAGCGATTTTAAAAATGTAAGGCCGCAGATGCGGCCTTTTTCTGGTGTTCGAATCGTTCTTCAGGTGATCTCGTCACTGGGTAATCGATAAATTGTCCAAGGATTAGACGATGCTACAAAGCTATGCTTTCCGCAATCGAGACGGCCTATTAGGAATCTTCCAAAAAGAAGACGACATAGTTCACTTGTATGTAGATAGTCAGTTCTATACATACGATTGTCGGAATTGGAAGGAATGGACTCAGCAAGCTGAAAGTGATTACGATCAAAGATTTGCTGGGGGTGACATCTTAAAACCAACGGAAAAATCAATTTGTTACTATCTGCTTAGAACTTGCGAAAGTATTAACATTGACGTGCTCGACTTGGTTGAAGTCAAAAATCCCGGATTTTTCTTCTCACGAATCAGTAGAGGAAGTTTTCAATTTAATTATGTAGGAGATAGCTTTTATCAGGAAATTAGAGCCTACCAAGCGATTCAGGATTCACTAGATTCACTTCTTTACGTTGTCGAACCTTCGGAGACAAATTTCGAATCTTACGGTCATAAAATACGCGAGCTTTTGATTTTGGCATGTACTGAGGTCGAATATCTTTTGCTCAGGGTATTGATAGAAAATGGCTACCCCCAGAAGAAAACCTATAACACGACCGACTACATCCAATGCTTGCCAATACTCAAGCTGAATGAATACAAGGTGATATTAGGTCAATACCCGAATTTAAAGATTTTCCAACCTTTTTCCAACTGGAACAATCAATCGCCGACGCAGACGCTTGAATGGTATGACGCGTATAACTCAGTGAAGCATAATCGAGGCGGAAGCCTGAAAAATGCAAATTTCAAAAATTTGCTTGATGCGATAGCCGCTATTCATATTTTACTAGAAGCTCAATATGGAAAAAATGTCTTCCATAAATGGACTCAATACAAGGACGCAAAAAGCGTTTTTGAGAGTGTTTCTAGGCCGGAATGGAACCCAGCAGAAATTTCAGTACCTATATTTGAAGGGTACGAGATAAAAACTAATTGGATCGGTTCTTTACAGTATTTTGCTTGTAACCCGATCCCTAGCAGACCACCGAAACCGAAATGCGTAACGTGTGGTAAATGAATTGATAGATAGAAGCGGAGTTTCCCGGTCGCTGAACGCCTGTAAAACGGCATGTTTTTCTGATCGAGGTGGTTTTGAGTACTGGGACTCGTACCACTGCGGGAAATCGCCGTATAGGCGGTGATATGGCACTGCAACCGTAGGATAGGGTAGAGTCAACGAATGGTGCCACTACTCGGCCATTGCTCAACGATCTCTAAGGATAGTGAATGAAAAAAGTAATTTTTGCACTAGTTGCTGGATCACTGCTGAGTGGCTGTGTCACACAAAAGCCGTCATTGGCAGACAACCAATACACGGCGTTCGCCACACTTCTTACAGGCATCCATAAGTGTGTTATGACTGGTTACGTTTCACCAGAGGTTGGTGCCCGAGCCCAATCATATGCAGAAGGTAATTTGAACACCTATCAATTTAATTTAGAAGTGTTGAAAAGCCGAGTCACACAGGTAGCAGATAACGTTAATCCGTCACAAGGTGACTGCAACACGCTTGCAATGCAGGTTGCTCAAAGAAAAAATCAAATAGATGCTAATAATGAACAAGTAGCTCGTGAAGCCCAGGCATGGAAAGATTTGAGTGACTCTCAAAATAAAAATAAAACCACTTACTGCAATCAAATTGGCACACAAACCATTTGTAATTCTTATTGATTTTAGCGAGCGGCGGCTCGCCTATTCTGGTAGTCGCTTCGCCCTAAATCAAAAGCTTGAAAAGTCAAAATAAGGGGCCTAACACCAGAGAAAATAAATGCCGGGCCAGCCACCATTTTTCTGGCATTGGCTATCAACTGCTACCACACCTGCAGGAAAGCAAATTTTTTCACCTGAGTTTTTGCCTTGCTCCCGGTCTTCAAGGGCTCGGTGAGCTCGGTACGGTTCAGGATGTGCCGAAAGTCTTTAGGGATGACCAGACGCACATAAAAGGTGCCTGAATGCAGTATCAAATTGTTAGGTGCCATGTCATTACGCTACTAGATGGTTAGTGCCCGGATCCTACGCTTTTTGTAGCAAGGTTTTGTAGCAAAATTGTCTTTAGGGCCAGAAGTTCCCGTGTTTACTGGGGTAAGTGGTCGGCTTCGAAAAGTCCCTATCTCTCCGCCATTACATAGAAAAAGCCCCGTAGTTGAATAAACTACGGGGCTTTTTCGTTTCTGGTCTCAAGCAATCTTTACCGGTTTTATCAGGCTTTCTGCCGGAATTCCAAACATCTGATGCAGCTTCCAAATCATCGGCAGCGTAAGCGCCCGCTTTCCGTTCAAGACCTCATAAACCCGATTCTGTCGGCCAATAGCAGGTACCAGGTCAGCCGCCGATAGCCCCGACTGCTCCATTCTGAAACGAATGGCATCCACCGGGTTGGGCAAATCCACCGGGAAGTGCTTCGCTTCGTACACTTCAATGAGTGTAATCATCACATCCAGATAGTCGCCTTCAGGCGTCCCGGGTTCCGGCTCGTTGTCGAACAATGGCGATACAGCCTTCAGCGCGTCCCGGTAGTCTTGCTCGGTGTGGATAGGGCGAATATTCATGGCTTACTCCATTTCAACAGTATCGGCATCAATGACGTCGTATTGCTTATGCGTACCGACGAATTTGATATACAGGGCGCCGTAGCGATAAGCCACGGCGACCACGAGCCGATAGTCGTTACCTCTGATGTTGAACACGACCCTGCGGCTTTTGAGAACGCTGGCGTGACGAAACTGAGCCTTGATATCAGCTGGAGTCTTCCAGTCTGCTTTTTTGACCTCATCAATCCAGGCAAGGAATGATTGCTCTGCATCCGGGTGTCTTAGCCAAAAGGTCTTTAGGTGGCTGACAGCTACGATTCTCATTAAAGATCCTAGTCCCGTGGTGGGACTTTTTCAAGTGCGGTTCATCCGATGGGTGATGTTCAGATAAGCCGTTAGTCTGATAAAACGCGAAGTGGCAGGCGAGGAATTTGGTTTCTGGGTGTTTTCCTACCAGCCTCAAAAGCGTTTTATCCGGTGGTACTCACATAAACTTTCACTCACGACCGAATAACTCCCTCCACTGCGGTGTTCACCACACAGACCACCCAGGAAGCGCCCATGAACATCCCCGCCGACCGCTACGACCGACTGACCCGCACCTTCCACTGGCTGACCGCCGCCCTGGTGATCTTCATGTTCGCCAGCGCCCACGTCTGGGAAAACCTGGAAAAAGGCACGCCACTGCGCAAGGGCCTGCAATCGGTCCATATCTCCCTGGGCATCGCCATGGCGGTGCTGATCGCTGCACGTATCCTCTGGCGTGTGTTCGGCGGCAATCACCCAAAGGCCGACAATCACCCTGCGCTTAACGTGGCCGCCAAAATCGCCCACGGCTGTCTATACCTGTTGTTACTGACGCAGGTGACCCTGGGCTTCCTGTTCCGCTGGGCCCAGGGCGAGCCCTTCAACTTTTTCGGACTGTTCCCGGTGCCAGCGCCTTTTGTGATTGATCACGAGTTGCGTGGCACCCTGGGCGGCCTGCACAACAATGTCGCCTGGGCGATCATCGTACTCGCCGGGCTGCATGCCTGCGCCGCGCTGTGGCATCACTACATCCAGCGCGACAGCACGTTGCGCCGCATGCTGCCGGCCCCTCGTGGCGATCTTCCCTACTGAGTTTGCTGCTGTACTTTCCCTATCGTTACGGAGCATGAATGCCATGAAGAATCGTCCCGAGCACGCCGTTGGTTACCGCACCGCTTTGTTCTTCGGCGCCTGTATGGCCGCCGCGCTATTGGCCGGCCAGGCCCATGCCTCCGGTGACGAATCGGCGCCGCCCAAGCCCAACTGCCCCAAAGGCCAGGTCTGGGATACCAAGACTAGCAAGTGCGTGCTGCAAACCAGCAAGGCCACGTCGGACGCCGACCGCACCGACTACGCCTACCGCCTGGCCAAGGACGGGCGTTACGAAGAAGCCCTGTCACTGCTCGACACCCTGCACAACCCGAACACCGCCAAGGCCCTTAACTACCGCGGCTACGCCACCCGCAAACTGGGGCGCACCGATGAAGGCATCAGCTACTACCTGAAGTCCGTGGCACTGGACCCCAACTACGCACAAGTCCGTGAGTACCTGGGGGAGGCCTACGTCATCAAGGGCCGTGTGGACCTGGCCCAGGAGCAACTGGTGAAGATCAAGGCGTTGTGCAGCACCACCTGCGAAGAGTACGAGGACCTGGCAGAAGCCATCGCCGCCGCGCCTCAGGCTTGAAGCTGTGAGCGAACAGTCGGGAGATTGCCATCACCACAGACGCTGAGTTGCGCCGAGAGTTGAGCCAGCTGTTGCCACGTTTATGGCGATACGGGCTGGTGCTGTCGCGACAAAAGCATGTGGCTGATGACCTGGTGCAAGCCACCTGCGTGCGGGCGTTGGAGCGTGCAGGCCAGTTCGTGGCTGGTACGCGGCTGGACCGCTGGTTGCTGACGATCATGCATTCGATCTGGCTTAACGAATTGCGCGCCCAGCGAGTACGGCAAGGGCAGGGGTTTGTCGACGCCGAGCAGGCGTTGTCGTTCGATGGTGAAGCCCTGGCTCAGGACCAGGTCCTGGCCGCGCAGGTGATCAAGCGCGTCAATGCATTACCCGAAGCGCAGCGGGAGACTGTTTTTCTGGCCTACGTCGAAGGCCTCTCATACAAGGAAATTGCCGAAGTCCTGCATATTCCCGTAGGAACGGTGATGAGCCGGTTGGCCGCTGCACGCATGAAGCTGGCTGAAACTGCGCACTCAAGCGGCTTGTTGGATAAATCGAGCGGAGAACGACGATGACTCAAAAAACACCACCGTCGGACGAACTGCTGGTGGCTTACCTGGACGGTGAGTTAGACCCTCAGCAGCGTCAGGTTATCGATAACCTGCAGGGGATCGATCCTGCCGTGACGGCCCGCTTGGAGCTGCTCAAGCGCGGCCACTTGCCGTTCAAATCAGCCTTCGATTCGGTTCTCGATCAAGCCCCTGCCGAGCGTTTGCAGGTGATGCTCGATGCGTTGCCGCCGGCACAAACACCCACCCTGAGTCGACGCAAATTTCTCGCGGTAGCAGCAAGCTTTGCGGTGGCCGGTGTGGTCGCTGATCGCTTGTTCATGACCTGGCCACGGCCTGAGCCCGGTTCGGGCTGGCGTGCCTCGGTTGCCGAATACATGGCGCTGTATACGCCCCAGACCCTGGAAAACCTCAGCGCCGATCCCGACTCGCTCATCGCCCAACTGAGTTCGGTCGGGACCCAGCTCGGCCTGCCGTTGAACCCGGATGCAGTACACCTGCCTGGCGCCGAATTTCGCCGCGCACAAATCCTCGATTATGACGGCGTACTGATCGGCCAACTGACCTACCTCGACGCGCGCCACGGCCCGCTGGCGCTGTGCATTACGGCGGCGAAAAAAGGTGCGGTGGCCATGGCCACCGAACAGCGCCGGGGCATGAACGTGGTGTTTTGGTCCAGCCCGTCCCATGCGTTCATGTTGATTGGCAGAAACCCGTTCGAGGATTTGCAGATCATGGCGCGCAGTGCCGAGAAGGCTTTGTCGGCATAGCGTCAATGAGACGATGAGGGCGTCTGCAACGCCCGCCACCGAGCCGGCGTCGTCCCCTCCCAGGAACGAAACGCACGATAAAACGAGTTGGTATCTTCATAGCCCACCAGGCACGCGATCTCGTCTATCTCAATCGACGGCTCGGTGAGCAGATGCCGCACCACTTCCTGGCGGGTTTCCAGCATCAGTTGCCTGAAACTGGTGCCGGCCTCGGTAATGCGCCGTTGCAACGTGCGTTCGCTCATGCCCAGCTCCCGCGCTACCTCGACCATCTCGGGGCGGCCACTGGCCAGGAAGCGCTTGAGGGTGATCTTGACCTGATGGCTGATGCTGGCCGGTGTCGAGGCCTCGGCAAGCGCTGCCACCAGGCCCGGGTTCAGCATTTCGAGCATTTGCGGGTTGTACCCCGGAAAAGGTCGGTCCAGATCGGCGGCGTCCAGTATCAGCGCGTTGCGCCCGGCACCAAAACGCACGGAGCAACCGAAAAACTCGGCCAGTGCACGGCTGCCATCGTCCGGGCGAACCAGTTCGACCTGCAGGGGAGTGATCTGCGTCCGTGCTCCCCGTCGCCCCAATTCAACGAACGTCGCAAACGCCGCATCCACCAGCAGCGCAGGCGGTAATTCTGGCGTGTGCAACCAGTCGATGGTCACCGTACAGGCACGGCCATCCTCGCAAACCAGCAGGCGCTCGGGTGTGCACAATTGCTTGAAGCGGGCGAGGCGGTGCAGGCCATCGCGATAATCCCGGGCGATAAAAGCGGCAAAGCTGGAGGGTGGAAGCGCAGTGATATCCAGCCGCGTCACCAGTAATATCCCGACAGCCGGATCAGGATTAAGTGTGCGCACCGCCTCCCACAAACGAAAGAACTCCAGCGTCGTCACCTGCCGCCGGTCTCGCCGCTCGCGAATATGCAGGGTCATGGGCAAGCGTGCCTGACGCAACACCACCGACGGCTCCAGCCCGACGCTCTGCAGCGCCAGCCAGAACACATCCGGTATGTTGAAACGGGGTTGGGTCACGTCAGGCATGCGGCACCTTTTTCAAAAGCGTGAGATTAATCCGAGGCTGACACGCTGAGGTCATGCCACTTCTTATCCGACTCGGCCAAGTCTGCCGCTGCCCGGGCGGCGTATTGCACGGCATCGCTGCCGATCAGCAAGCGTAGCGGGGCGTCTTTGTTCAGTGCCAGCTCCAGCACGATTTCGGCAACCCGGTCCGGACCCGTCGGCAGGATGCCGGGGGAGTTGAGCAATTCAACCAGGGCGCCGACCGTTTGTTGGTAGGGCTCACTGATGGCCGGAATCGTCATGGAACTGCCCGACCAGTCCGTGCGCATGCCGCCCGGCTCCAGCACGGTCACCTGGATGCCCAGTGGCGTGACTTCCTGTGCCAGTACTGTGGAAAATCCACCGACTGCCCATTTCGCACTCTGATACGCGGCCAGGCCGGCCATGCCGATGCGGCCACCCAACGACGATACCTGGAAGATATGCCCACGGCCCTGGGCGCGCAGTACCGGCACCACCGCCTTGCTCACGTGCACCACACCATAGAAGTTGGTGTCGATCTGCGCGGAAAAGTCCTCCAGCGTCACATCTTCCACCGAAGCCAGATCACCGTAGCCGGCGTTATTGACCACCACATCCAGGCGACCAAAATGTTTCACCGCGGCATCCACCGCTTCCAGCACCTGCTGGTTATTGGTCACGTCCAGCGCGACCGGATAAATCGCCTCGCCGTACTCGGCCACCAGGTCATCCAACTGCTTGGGATTGCGCGCGGTGGCAACCACACGATCACCGGCGCGCAGGGCGGCTACGGTAATCGAGCGGCCGAGGCCGCGGGAACTGCCGGTGATAAACCATATCCTGGACATTCGAACACCTCTTCGTTTGAGACTGCGGGAGTAACCTGTGAACGAATGATGGTCGACCGGCCCCTCTCATACACTAGCAAGAGGCCGCCAAGTGACTTGCATATCACGCCATTTATTCTGCGGCCAACCGTGCCGACAGGCTTTCGATAAACACCGTCTCCGCCCGGCTCATCTTCTGCTCACGGTTCCACAGCAGGTGGATATCCACGTCGGTAATCCCTTCGTCTGGCGGCAAGCGCCAGAGCAACCCATGCTTCACATCCTCGGCCACCACATGAATCGGCAGGCAGCCCAGGCCAAACCCGGCAATCACCAGGCGCCGCACTTCCTCCAGGCTGGAGGACGACGCCACGATGCGCCCGCTGAAGCCCTGCTGGTCGCGAAAGATCGTCAACGGCGAGAGCATTCCGCCGATCTGGTCGCTGGTGAAACTCACGAAGTTCTCCGACTGCAAATCTCCCTCCGCCAGCCCGGTGCGTCCGAACAACGGGTGATGCCGCCCGCAAAAAAATGCATAACGCTGACGCAGGAACAGATGCTGCTCCAGCCGTGGTTGCGGCCGGCGATTGAGGCTCAGGCCCAGCGTCGCGGTTTTCTCCAGCAGGGCGGCGACGATGTCAGAGCTGCGCATCACCTCAACGTCCAGGTCGACCCGAGGATGCTGGCGATGGAAGTCCGCCAGGAAGTCATCAAAGGTGTCCGAACTGATCCGGCTGATCATCAGCAACCGCACTTTGCCAAGCACCTCGTCGCCAGGCTTTTGCAGGGCGTTGCTCATCTGCGAGACCTGGCCATACATCTCGCCGGCGATCGCGAAGATCTGCTCGCCGGCTTCGGTCAGCACGAAGCGCGGGCCGCGCCGGGCGATCAACTGGCAGTCGAGCTGTTCTTCCAGGCGCTTGAGCGCCTGGCTGATGGCCGGCTGGGTGAGGTGCAGGCGGGCGGCGGCGCGACTGATGCTTAACTCCTGGCCGATCACCCTGAAGGTGCGCAACAGGTTCCAGTCCAGGCGGTCATTGAGCAGCGGATGAACATCGCGGCGGTTTTCAGGCATGTCGACAGCTCGATAATAAGCAGGATTTATAATCGGAATAATAAATAGAAAATTGACTAATCATAGGGCCGAGACGAAAAATCACCCTCAACCAGCGCCATCAGAGCGCGTGCGCCAGACCTTTCTCCTGCCAAAAAAATAACCAAAGGAGCCAGCCCCATGAAGCCTTCCGCTTCGCCGCAGCCGCGCCGTGCCGCGGCCGCCGCTTTCATCGGCACCATGATCGAGTGGTACGACTTTTACATCTACGCCACCGCCGCCGCGCTGGTGTTCGGTCAATTGTTCTTCCCTTCCGACGACAAACTGTTCAGCACCATGGCCGCGTTCGGCACCTTTGCCGTGGGCTTTTTCGCCCGGCCATTGGGCGGGATAGTGTTTGGGCATATCGGTGACCGTATCGGTCGCAAGAAATCCCTGGTGATCACCTTGGTGATGATGGGCGTGGTCACCGTGTGTATCGGCCTGTTGCCGACCTATGCGCAGATCGGCGTCGCGGCGCCGGTGTTGCTGGTGCTGCTGCGCATCGTGCAGGGCATTGCGGTTGGCGGCGAGTGGGGCGGGGCGGTGCTGATGGCCGGCGAACATGCACCCAAAGGCCGGCGCAACTTCTTTGCCTCCTTTGCACAGTTGGGCAGCCCGGCGGGGTTGATCCTGTCGTTGCTGGCCTTCAGTGCGGTAACCCGTTTGCCGGAAGCCGACCTGCTCAGTTGGGGCTGGCGCGTGCCGTTCCTGGCCAGTGCCTTGTTGTTGATCGTCGGTCTGGCAATCCGCCTGGGCGTCAACGAATCGCCTGAGTTCCTGGAAGACAAAGCCAAGGCAGAAAAGGCCCGGGCCATCACCCAGGATCAGGCCCCGGTGATCGAAGTGCTGAAAACGGCCTGGCGCCCGCTGCTGCTGTGCATCGGTGCCAACACCCTGGGGATTGCCGGGGTGTATTTCACCAACACCTTCATGATTGCCTACACCACCCAGCAACTTAACCTGCCGCGCTCGTTGATTCTGGAATGCCTGTTTGTCGTGGCCATCATCCAGTTCTGTGTCCAGCCGCTGGCGGCCTGGGTGGCGGAGAAGGTCGGTGCCACACGCTTTCTGTGTGCGATGAGCGTGCTTGCGATGGCCTCGCCTTATCCGATGTTCGTGCTTGTCAGCAGCGGCCAGGCGCCATTGATCATCCTCGGCATCGCCCTGGCCGTGGTGTGCATGGCCTCGTTTTATGCGGTGATTGCCGGCTTCGTCAGCGGCTTGTTCGAAACCCGCGTGCGCTACACCGCCATCTCCCTGGCCTATCAAGTGTGCGGCGCGCTGGCCGGTGGCCTCACGCCGTTGATCGGCACCTGGCTGGCTCATGAATACCAGGGCCAGTGGTGGCCGATGGCTGTGTTCTACAGCGCGATCGCGGCGGTTTCGCTGCTGTGCGTACTTGCGTTGTCCCGGCGTCACGCCACCGCCCACCGTCTTGAAATGGCTTGAAGCGTTTGATTGGAGAATGTGTATGTTGAAGATTAATGGCGAGCGTCTGTGGGCCAGCCTGATGGCCATGGCCGAGATCGGCGCCACGGCTCGCGGAGGCAGCTGCCGCCTGGCGTTGAGCGCCGAAGACCAGGCCGGCCGCGCACTGTTCAGCCGATGGTGTGAAGATGCCGGGCTGACCCTGAGCGTCGACGCCATCGGCAACCTGTTCGCCCGCCGCGCCGGCACGGATAATGAAGCGGCCCCGGTAATGATGGGCAGCCACCTCGACACCCAGCCGGAAGGCGGGCGCTTTGATGGCGTCTATGGTGTGCTGGCCGGACTGGAAGTGATCCGCAGCCTCGACGACCACGGCATCAAGACCCGCAAACCGCTGGAAATCGCGGTGTGGACCAACGAGGAGGGCGCCCGGTTTACTCCGGCCATGCTCGGCTCGGCGGTGTTCACTGGCACCTTGGCGTTGGATAACGCGCTGGCCACCCGGGATGTCGCCGGTGTCAGCGTGGCGGATGCGTTGCGCAGCACCGGCTACAACGGCGAGCGCCCCTTGGGTGGCGCGGTGGATGCGTATTTTGAAGCGCACATCGAGCAAGGTCCTATTCTGGAAGACAACGCCAAGAGCATTGGTGTGGTCACCGGTGGGCAGGCGATTCGCTGGCTCGACGTGCGCGTGGAAGGCATGGCCGCCCATGCCGGGACCACGCCGATGCCACTGCGCAAGGACGCCTTGTACGGCGCCGCGCAGATGATCCAGTCACTGGAAAGCCTGGCGGCTGATTTTGCGCCTGAGGGCCTCACGACCGTGGGTGAATTGAGCATCGCCAAGTCGTCGCGCAACACCATTCCCGGCTTGCTGAATTTTACCGTCGACCTGCGCCATCACCGCGACGCCGACATCGAGGCCATGGAGCAACAGGTGCGCACCCGCTTGCAGGATATCGCCGCCCACCGTGGTCTGAGCGTCACCGTCAGCCCGCACTGGATCAGCCCGGCGACACCGTTTGATGCCGAGTGTGTCGCCTGTGTGCAGTCCGCCGTGGATGCGTTGGGCTATGCCCAGCAATCGATTGTCAGCGGTGCTGGCCATGACGCCATCCACCTGGCGCGGTTCTGCCCGACGGCGATGGTCTTTATCCCGTGTGTGGGCGGCTTGAGTCATAACGAAGCCGAAGATGTGCTGCCCGAGGATGTTCGCCAGGGCACCGATGTATTGCTCAATGCCGTGTTGAAACGTGCCGGCCAGGCTAATTAACGAAACATTTCTGCAAGGTTGAACACGATCAAAATGTAGGAGCTGGCTTGCCTGCGATAGCGGTGGTTCAGGCAACAAATTTGTATCTGAGCCACCGCAATCGCAGGCAAGCCAGCTCCTACAGGTCCGGTGTTCAATCGCAGATGTGTGCCCATCAGGAGAAATCCCATGCGTACTTATTTCCACCCCGAACAACTCCTGCACCATCCTCGCAGCTACTACTCCCGTGGCCAGATGCGTACCCCGCAGGAAGTCCCGGAGCGCGCCCGCAATCTGCTGCTGGCCGCGCAAAACCTGGGCTTCGACATCCAGCAACCCCACGACCAGGGCCTTGATCCACTGCTGGCTGTGCACGGTGCGGCCTACCTGGCCTTCCTCCAGGAAGCCCACCAACGCTGGAAAGAAATCCCCGAAGACTGGGGCGACGAAGTCATGTCCAACATCTTCGTGCGCGAGCCCAACGCCCTGCGCGGCATCCTTGCCCAGGCGGCGCGCTACCTCGCCGACGGCAGTTGCCCGATTGGCGAACTCACCTGGCGCTCGGCCTATTGGTCCGCCCAAAGCGCCGTCGCTGCCGCCCGGGACATCCTCGACGGCGCACCCGCGGCCTACGCGCTATGCCGCCCGCCAGGCCACCACGCGCGTTTTGATGCAGCCGGTGGGTTCTGCTATATCAACAACGCGGCGGTTGCGGCGCAGGCGTTGCGCGCTGGCTTCGAGCGCGTCGCCGTACTCGACACCGACATGCACCACGGGCAAGGCATCCAGGAGATTTTCTACGAGCGTGATGACGTGCTGTACGTGTCGATTCACGGCGACCCGACCAACTTCTATCCGGGTGTTGCAGGCTTTGCCGAAGAGCGCGGCGCTGCTGCGGGTGAAGGCTTCAACCTCAACCTGCCGATGGCGCATGGCGCGAGTGAGGCGGTGTTTTTCCAAAAGCTGGAACTGGCATTGAAGGCAGTGAAGGACTTCTCGGCGGACGTGCTGGTGTTGTCGCTGGGGTTCGATATCTACGAGCTGGATCCGCAAAGCAAAGTGGCGGTGACACGGGAAGGATTTGCGCGGCTGGGGGAGTGCATTCGTGGATTGGGGTTGCCGTGTGTGATCGTGCAGGAGGGCGGGTATCACCTGGAAACGCTGGACAGTAATGCTCAGGCGTTTTTTGCAAGTGCGCAGGCGTGGTCGATGTAACCCGCTGAATAAAGCGCCCCGGACTGCCTTGGAAATACATTCAAGGCGCGTCCGACCCGTGGGCCTTTTACGTCGATAATTTATATCTCTTAACTTCTGGTCGACACCCCTAAAGTCCCGCCCTGACTGGCCGAAACTCTGTCATACGATGTCGTATGCCCATAATGAGAACAATCGCCATGTCGCTCCGCAGCCTGTCCATCGCCCGCCGTGCGGGTCTCGGTTTTGCCTTGATTGCCTTGCTCGTGGCGCTGTTGGGGTTCTTTGCGCTCTCGAACATGGCAAGCATCCGCGAAAGCGCCGTGCAGGTTGAAAGTGGCCTGGTGCCGAAGATGCGCCTGGTCTCGGACATTCGCGAAATCATGCTGCGTATCCGCACCATTTCCCTACGCATGGCCCTTGATCCCAATCCCGCGAGCCTCTCGCAATACCGTAGCCAGATGGACACCCGCAGCCAGGATCTGACGAAGAAACTGGCCGACCTGAATGCGGTGATTGATACCCCCGAGGTACGCAATCTTTATGATCAGTTCCAGGTCTCCCTGCGTCAGTATCAGCAAGGTCTTACTCAGTCATTCATCCTCGCCGACAAGCAGCAGACCGCCGAGCTGAACAAGTTGCTGCTGGTGGACATGAAGACCGTGGTCGACGGTTCCGGCAATCAGCTCAATGCCCTGGCCGACTATTACAACGCCCAGATAAACCTGCAGGGCCAGACGGCCGAGTTGCAGTACAGCCGCTCGCGCACGATGGTCTTCGGCTTCGTGCTGCTGGCCGCGTTGAGCACCGTGGCCCTGGCCTGGTTGCTGACGCGTAGCATTGTCGGCCCGCTCAGCCACGCGGTGCGCGCCGCAGAAAACGTCGCCCAAGGCGACCTGACCCAAACCGTTGAAGTCACCGGCGATGACGAAGTGACCCGCCTGCTGGTGGCACTGCAGAGCATGCAAGGCAGCCTGCGCAGTACCTTGCAGCTGATTCGCCAGTCGGCCGGGCAGATGGCCGCATCGGCCACCGACCTCAACGGCATCACCGACCAGAGCAGCCGCAGCCTGCAAAAGCAGACCGCTGAAATCGAGCAAGCCGCCACCGCGGTCAACGAGATGACTTCGGCCGCCGATGAGGTGGCACGTAATGCGGTCTCCACTTCCGAATCCACCCGCCTCTCCAATGACACGGCCCGCGACGGCCAGCAGCGCGTCGGCGAAACCGTCAGCGCGATTCAGGCGTTGAGTACCAACATCGGTGAAACCTCGAGCCTGGTGCAAAACCTCGCCGATCAATCGCGGGATATCGGCAAGGTGCTCGATGTGATTCGCTCCATCGCCGAGCAGACCAACCTGTTGGCCCTCAACGCCGCCATCGAGGCGGCGCGTGCCGGTGAGTCCGGGCGTGGCTTTGCCGTGGTGGCCGACGAAGTGCGTGCGCTGGCCCATCGCACCCAGCAATCGACCCTGGAAATCGACCAGATGGTGACCGCGATGCGCAGTGGCTCCAGCGAGGCACTGACCTCAATGCAATCGAGCACCCAGCGGGCCAGCGAAACCTTGATCCTGGCCGAAGGCGCCGGTGGAGCCTTGAGCCAGATCACCGACTCCATCGACCAGATTCACCAGCGCAACCTGGTCATTGCCAGCGCCGCCGAGGAGCAGGCGCAGGTGGCCAAGGAAGTGGACCGCAACATCGTCAACATTCGTGACCTGTCTGCGCAATCATCCTCCGGAGCGGGGCAGATCAACGGGTCGAGCCAAGAGCTGGCGAGCTTGGCCGTGTCGCTCAATAAGGCGGTGGCGCGGTTTCAGCTGTAACCGGGTCTAGTCGTGCCACGGATGGCACCAGCTCCAGGATCCGGTCACGACCCCCTTCGGCCACCAGGTACGTTCCCTTCGTCGTACGCACAATCGACTGTGGCGCCTTCAGGAAAGACAGAATCGTCTGCTGGCGTCCTTGCTTGTCGATCAACAACAAACGCGCGCGGTGGGTGGAATCCTCGTTGATCCATAACCCGCGTTCATCGCACATCAGGAACGTGGGTTTGTTCAATTGGCTCAGCACCACCGGGTCGCTGCGGTCTTCGGTCAGTTCTCTGACCACGCCCTTCTTTTTTTCCGTATAGAGCATCCGTCCATCCGTGCAACGAACAATCGACTCACCTTCGCTGAGTTGGTCACGCACCACGCTCAAGGTCTTGTCGCTCCAGCGATAGCGCAGGATCCGGGCAGCGACCTTGCGGTCTTCGATGGCGTAGAGGAACTCGCCGTCGTCCCACAGCCCTTGCACGCTGTCTCCCTTGAACAGCTCGGTGACGACACCGTCCTTGAGGAAGCTGACAGGCGCTCCATCCACTTCCTGGCTGAACACCCAGCCGCCCTGAGTGGCAACCATCCCATCGGGCTTGGATAGATTGCCTACCACCAGTTCGCGTTTTCCGTCGGGCAAGATGCGCACGATACTGCCAAGCCCATCGCTCAATTCCTGGCTCACCATCAGTGAGCCGTCGAGCATGGGCATCAGTGATGCGGCCTTTGCTACGTCTCGGTGGGCGACATGAACACTCCAGTCTTCGGCTGCGCTGACCGGGTAGAAGCTTTGCCAGGCGAAGAAGCCCAAAGCTGCAAGGCAGAGCAAACCCAGGAGCCACAACCCCGCTCGAAGCGCTCGATAGAGAGGCGCAGGGCTGGAAGTCCTTTTTATTGTTTTATCCATTGATTGCGTTACCGGTAGCTATTCGTGAATAGAACGATTGGAGCCGAAGTTAACCGTTGTCCTCGTCCTGCAAGAGCGCTGCGTAACCTCGCCCGCCGTAGAACACCCCTAGAATCGATACCGTTTCAGTGTCGGCATCTACTGTAAAAGCGATGATGGTGGTGTGCCGATAGTGAGTGGTACGCAGAGTGGGTAACAAGTCTTCACGGCTGATGCCACGCAGTGGAAACAGGGACAGGTTTTCGCAGTAAGTGATAATGGCATCTACATAGCGCGCAGCGACGACGGGTGAGCCGGCCTGGCTGATGTAGTCTTCTAGTTCTTCGAGTTGCGTTACTGCCTTGGGTGAAAAAGCTACCGTGTAGGTCACGACTTACGGTTGCCTTTCTGTTGGCGTTTGGCTGCCATGTGTTCGCGGACCTGGGCGGCAGACAGCGCGCTGTCTGGATCGGCCTTGAGGGCGACGGCTGCCGGAATCACTTGATCCTGAAGCCAGTTTTCCATTGCTCGGTCACGTGCCAGCAAGATTCGCAGCCCGTCGCGTATGACTTCACTTTCACTGGCATATTCGCCATTGCTCACTTTGGCTTTGACGAGTGCGGCCATCTCAATCGGCAAGGTGATGCTCATTTGCTGGGTTGAGCGCATGGTAGCGTCCGCTTTTGTTGGGTAGGATTTAATCCTACTCAACGATGGGCGTGTTGCAAGCGGTAACTGACCAGTGTGAGTCGCTGGTGTCTCCTGAGCGGACCAGCGTGCTGCCTGTTTCGTGCAAATACTGATGGGGTGATCCATCGTCAAAGACTTTTCCATAGTGGGCCTAAAGAGTGAGAACGGGATTTGAGGCTGTCAGTATTGACGCTTTTCGGAAGCTCCGTTTCTCGCCCACGTAAATTCTCGTCTGATATGTATGACCGCATATTTTTTGTAGGGGCTATGGCTGATCCCGAGTATCTGGGCCGCCCCAATAGCATCCCGCCAGCCCCCATACGATAATGCCCGCTACATCTGCTCAACCAATGGCTGCCCCCGTGATCATCAACTTCGACCTCAACGACCTCCAAGCCTTCCGCGCCGTCGTAGACAAGGGCAGTTTCCGTGCGGCGGCCGAAGCCATCCGTATCTCCCAGCCGGCCCTCAGCCGGCGTATCGAGAAACTCGAATCCGCCCTCGACGTCAAACTCTTCGAACGCACCACGCGCCGGGTCAGCCTGACCATGGTCGGCCGCGCGTTCCTGCCGCAAGTCGAGCGCATGCTCGATGACCTGGACATCGCCCTGATGGGCATCAGCAACGTCGCCTCGACCCGCATGGGCAATGTCACCATCGCCTGTGTGCCGTCCACCGCGTACTACTTCATGCCCCACGTGATCTCCGAATTCCACAAGCTCTATCCGAAGATTCGCCTGCGGGTCCTGGACGCCAGTGCGGGCGAGGTGTGTGCGGCAGTGGAAAGTGGCGAGGCGGATTTCGGCGTGAGTTTCAGCGGCAGCCTGGCAGACGGGGTGGAGTTCGAGCTGCTGTTGCAGGAGCGTTATGTACTGGCCTGTCGCCGGGAGCATCCGCTGGCGGACCGCGCCAGTGTGACGTGGGCCGAGGCGTACGAGCACGACTACATCACCGTAGACAAGACCTCAGGCAACCGCTTCCTGCTGGACCAGGCCCTGCGCGGCGTGCGGGTGAAGAAACCAAGCATCTGCGAAACCCATCACGTGACGACCATGATCGGGCTGGTGGAGGCGGGGCTTGGGGTGGCGATGGTGCCGTCGATTGCGATGCCGGGCGGCGAACATCCGATTCTGACGAGCGTGCCGCTGGTGGAGCCGGAGGTGGTGCGCAACGTGGGGTTGATCAAGCGCCGCGGGCGTACGTTGACGCCGGCGGCACTGGAACTGGAGCGGTTGACGCGGGAGATGCCGTTCCGGTCAGTGTGAGACCGAATCCAGGCCGGTGGATTGCACCACCGGTTGCGCCTGGGGCGAGGCGAGGAATTGCAGGAGCTTTTTCGCCTGCGCCGGGTGCTGCGCATTTACCGGAATGCCGGCGGCAAAACGGGTGACGGACTGCACGTCTTCGGGGATCTTTCCGACGTAGGTCACGCCTGGAATCGGCAGCAGTTCGGACACCTGCTGCAAGCCCACTTCGTAGTCACCCTTGGCCACCTGGGAGGCCACCGGGATGCGTTCGATCATGGTGCCCTTGGACGGCATGCCGAGCTTCTTGAACAGTTCCTTTTCGACGTAGACGCCGCTGGCGCTGTCCGAGTACGCGACGGATTTGGCGTTGGTCAGTACCGTCTTCAGTTCGGCATCGGTGGCAATCGAGGGCTTGGCCGCGCCTTCCTTGACCACCAGGCCGATGCGCGAGTCCGCCAGTTCAACCCGGGACGCCTTGTCGACCTTGCCTTGCTTGATCAGTTCATCCAATGCGTAGCCGACCATGATCACCACGTCGGCGTGTTCGCCACGGGCCAGGCGGTTGGGAATCGCTTCCGGCGCCTTGCCCATCGACGGGCCGAGGATGGTGTCGAGGGTGTCGCCGCTCTGGGTGGCGTATTGCGCACCCAGCACCTTGTAGGCAGCGGTGAAGCCGCCGGAGGTCATGACTTTCAGCTCTTCGGCGTGGGCGACCATCGCCAGGGAACCGATCGCCAGTACCGCCAGTGTTTTCAGCATGGGGTTCATCAGTGCGACTCCTCAGGCAACTTGCAGACGGGCGCTGGCGCGGCGATACAGCGCGAACGTCGCGCACAGGGCGCACAGCGCGGCGAACATCAGCCAGTAGGCGGGCGATGCCTTGTCGCCCGTCTCGTGGATAAACCAGGTGGAAATCGCCGGGGTAAAACCACCGAAGATCGCGGTCGCCAGGCTATAGGCCAGGGAGAAGCCCGCCACACGCACTTCCACCGGCATGATCTCGGTCAGGGCCGGGATCATGGCACCGTTGTACATGCCGTAAAGGAAGGAGAACCACAGCAGGGTTTCCAGCATGTGCGCGAAGCTTGGCGCATTGACCACGTAGGAAAGTGCCGGGTAAGCGGTCAGCACGGTCAAAGCAGTCATGGCGATCAGCACCGGCTTGCGGCCAAAACGGTCACTGAGGGTGCCACCGATGGGCAGCCAGATGAAGTTCGACACGGCCACCAGCAGGGTCACCAGCAGGGCGTCGGCGGTGGTCAGGTTGAGTACGGTTTTGCCGAAGGTGGGTGCGTACACGGTGATCAGGTAGAAGGCCGTGGTGGTCATCGCCACCATCATCATGCCGCCGATCACGATGGTCCAGTTCTTCACCAGGGTGGCCAGCACTTCGCGCATGGTCGGGCGATGCTTGCGGTTGGCGAACTCTTCGGTTTCCTGCAGGTTGCGGCGCAGGACGAAGATGAACGGGATGATCACGCAGCCGATGGCGAACGGAATGCGCCAGCCCCAATCGGCAACCACGGCTGGTTCCATCCACTGGTTCAGGCCATAACCCAGGGCGGCCGCGACCACGATGGAGATCTGCTGGCTACCCGATTGCCAACTGGTATAGAAACCCTTGCGCCCCGGGGTGGCCATTTCGGCCAGGTACACCGACACGCCGCCCAGTTCGGCACCGGCCGAGAAACCTTGCAACAGCCGGCCCATCAGCACCAGCAGCGGTGCCCACAAACCAATGGTGTGATAGCCGGGCACCAGCACGATCAGCAGGGTGCCACTGGCCATGATCGCCAGGGTCACGATCAAACCTTTGCGACGGCCCACATCATCGATGTACGCGCCGAGGATGATAGCCCCCAGCGGACGCATCAAAAAGCCCGCGCCGAACACGGCGAAGGTCATCATTAATGACGCAAATTCATTAGCGGCAGGGAAGAAGGCGGCGGCGATATAGGTGGCATAGAAACCGAACAGAAAGAAGTCGAACTGTTCGAGAAAGTTGCCGGAGGTGACGCGAAAGACCGCGCCTACTTTGGAGCGGGCAGAGTCAGGCCGTGAAGGGTTTTGCATTTTCTTGTGTCTCCAGCGTTCTTTTTAAAGTGCTTGTTTCGCTTAAGACCGCGGATAGTGGCTGACACATTTGGAAATGATAAGTGAGTTGTTTACATGTATTGATGCGCCGTGGTTATCAATTGCCGGATGCACACAAAACCGCTCCCTCATCTATGCTTGCCCAGTGTGTCCAATTCTTACGGATGGGAGGTGGGTATGAGCAACGAACAGAAGCAGCGCGAAGAGTTGGAGCAGGAGCGGGCGAGGAAGCTTCGCGAGGAAGAAAAGCCGCAGACCTGGAAGCATCCGGACGATGGCACCGAGCTGTCGGAGCGCGATCAGGAGCGCCCGCTCAGGCCTTGATGCAGGCATTTCATTGTGGAGAGGGAGCTTGCTGTGCCGAGGGAGCTTGCTGTGGCGAGGGAGCTTGCTCCCGCTGGGCTGCGCAGCGGCCCCAAGATTTTTGGGAGCGCTTCGCACTGGAGCGCCAGCCCGGTCCAGCGGGAGCAAGCTCCCTCGCCACATTACGATTCACTGAATCGGCGTACACAACTCCCCCAGCGTGCCATCCGGACACCGCACATAAGAAACAAGCTTTGCGCCTCCACATGCCGCCCTTGAAATTTATCTCGCCCAACTCATGCGCTGCGAAGCAGAGGGTGGTGTCGCCGGTACCCCGCTCGCCATAGGTCGCCGATTTATGCAGGAAACGGCGCCTGAAGCCATACCGTCAACGGGAAACTATTTGACATATTTGATTTGTGATCACATATTGGAGCCATAAGAACGACAACACAGGTTTTGACTCATGACAGATGGCCCGCTTCTCCTTCCCACCTTGCGCCAGGTGTCCCGCGATACTTTGCAAGACCAGGTCTATCGCCAGATCCGCGAAGCCTTGATGAGTGGTCGTTTCCAGCCCGGCCAGAAACTCACCATCCGCGGCCTCGCCGAAGCCCTCGGCTCCAGCCCCATGCCGGTGCGCGAAGCCCTCCAGCGCCTCAGCGCCGAAAACGCCTTTGAAGTCACTGAAACCTCCCGTCTGCGGGTACGCATGATGACGGTCGAACGCCTGCGGGAAATCCGCGATGCGCGGGTCGCCCTGGAAGGTTTGCTGGCAGAAAAGGCCGTATTGCTCCTGGAAAAAGCCGACCTCGACGAAATCTCCGACCTCTGCCAACAGATGCAACAGGCCGCCGACGAAGTCGACGTTTCCCGCTACCTGTGGACCAACTTCGCCTTTCACCGTCGGATCTATGCCGTCGCCCAGGCCGAATTGACCATGGCCGCCGTGGAAAACTTCTGGCTGCACATGGGCCCGTGTTTTGCCCTGGTCGCCCCCGATAAAGCTCACTTGCAACGCTCGATGGAGGCGCATACGCGCATCGTCGAAGCCCTGGCCGCCCGCGATGGCGCCGGTGCCCGCGCGGCCGTGACCGATGACATCATGCAGGCCGCCGATTCCCTGGCGCGCCTGCTCGTCAAGAACGACCGTTCGCGGTCGTCTGTTTCAGGAGGTAAACGTGCATGAGTGTCCTACAGCGGCTGCTGCCCTATCCTGGGTTACGTGTGTTGATTTCCGGCGGGGCTGCCGGCATCGGTGAAGTGTTGGCGGCGGCCTATCTGGAGGCGGGTGCCAAGGTGCATGTGTGTGATGTCAGCGAAGCGGCCCTGGCGGCGTTTCGCGACAAGTACCCGGGCACTGTCGCCACCCGTGCCGACGTGAGCGATGCCGCGCAGATCGAGGCGGTGTTCCAGGTGCAGCGCGAGCAATTCGGCGGGCTGGATGTACTGGTTAACAACGCCGGGATTGCCGGGCCCACCGGCGGCATCGACGCCATCAGCGATGCCGAGTGGCAAGCCACGATCAATATCAACCTGACGGCGCAATACCGCTTTGCCCACCACGCGGTGCCGATGCTCAAGGAATCGTCCCACGGCCATCTGCTGCATATCGCCTCGGTCGCCGGGCGCCTCGGCTACGCCTGGCGCACGCCGTATGCGGCGACCAAATGGGCCATCGTCGGCCTGATGAAATCCCTGGCCTCGGAGCTGGGCGAAAGCGACATCCGCGTCAACGCCTTGCTGCCCGGCATCGTTGAAGGCCCGCGCATGGACGGCGTGATCCGCGCCCGTGCCGAACAGGTCGGTGTGCCGGAAGCCGAGATGCGCCAGGAATACCTGAACAAGATCTCCCTCAAGCGCATGGTCACCGCCGAAGACGTCGCGGCCATGGCCTTGTTTCTCTGCTCGCCCGCCGCCCGCAATGTCACCGGCCAGGCGATCAGTGTCGACGGTAACGTCGAGTACCTGTAGGCCGCGTCAGCGTTAAGCCAGGGAAGAACACACAAGTTACACCCGGGATTTTTTTCATAAGAATAAAAGTCGGAGAATCGTCATGTCCAAAAATCGTCCTGTGATCATCACCTGCGCCGTCACCGGTGCCATCCATACGCCGTCGATGTCGCCGCATTTGCCGATCACCGCGCAGGAAATTGCCGACGCCGCCATCGGTGCCGCCGAAGCCGGCGCCGCCATTGTCCACCTGCATGCCCGTGATCCCATCGATGGCCGTCCCAGCCAGGACCCCGTGCTGTTCGCCGAATTCCTGCCGCAGATCAAGGCCGCCAGCGACGTGGTGATCAACATCACCACCGGCGGCGCACCGACCATGGGCGTCGAAGAGCGCCTGCAACCGGTGATGCAGTTCAAGCCGGAACTGGCCTCGCTGAACATGGGCTCGATGAACTTCGGCCTGTACGAAATGCTCAACCGCTTTACCGAGTTCAAGCATGACTGGGAGCGTCCGTACCTGGAAGAAAGCGACGACCGGATCTTTCGCAATACCTTCCGCGACATTACCCACATCCTCAATTCCTGCGCCGAGAACCGCACCCGTTTTGAAATCGAGTGCTACGACATCGGCCACCTGTACACCGCCGCCCATTTCCTGGAGCGCGGCCTGCTGAAACCACCGTTGTTTATCCAGTCGGTATTCGGTTTGCGCGGCGGCATCGGCGGGCACCCGGAAGACCTGGCCCATATGCGCCGCACCGCCGACCGCCTGTTTGGCGACGACTACGTGTGGTCGATCCTCGGCGCCGGCCGTGGGCAGATTCCGCTGGCCACCATGGGCCTGTCCATGGGCAGCAACGCCCGGGTCGGCCTGGAGGATTCGCTGTGGGATGGCCCGGGCAAACTGGCCGCGTCCAACGCCGACCAGGTACGGCGCATTCGCACAGTGATCGAAGCCCTCGGCCACCGCGTCGCCACGCCGGATGAAGCGCGGGAAATCCTCGGGCTCAAGGGGCGTGACCAGGTCAATTTCTAAGTGATAAACCGGCCGCGTCACGGCGCGGCCATGCCCATCCCGCACAACAACAAAAAAGGGGATAACACCATGCGTATCGAAGTGCTTGTGGACGTGAAGACCACCCTGGGCGAAGGCCCGGTGTGGGACGTCGAACAACAACGGTTGTACTGGATCGACAGCGCCGACGGCCGGATCCTGCGCTGCACCGAGGATGGCCGCGAACTGCGTGCCTGGGATGTGGGCCAGAAAATCGGCTCCATGGCCCTGCGCCATAGCGGCGAGCAAGCCATCGTCGCCCTGCAAAACGGCGTGCACCTCCTCGACCTCAACAGCGGCGAACTGGCCCTGGTGATCGACCCGGAACCCGCACTGCCCAACAACCGCCTCAACGACGGCAAGGTCGACCGCCAGGGGCGCTTTGTCTTCGGCTCCATGGACACCCTCGAAGACAGCGCCAGCGCCAAGCTCTACCGCCTCGACGCGGACCTGAGCCTGCACACCCTGGACGAAGGCATCATCGTGTCCAACGGCCCGTGCTGGAGCCCGGCGGGTGATACGTTCTACTTTTGCGACACCTGGTCCGGCGAGATCTGGGCCTATGACTACGACCCAGCCAGCGGCGCGGTGAGCAATCGACGCACCTTCGCCAAGGTCGATACCAGCGGCGGTGGCGCTGCCGACGGCTGCACCGTGGATGCCGAAGGCTGCCTGTGGCAGGCGCTGGTCTACGCCGGAAAACTGGTGCGCTACACACCCGACGGCGAGGTCGACCGGATCATCCAGATGCCGGTGAAAAAGGTCACCAGCCTGACCTTTGGCGGGCCGAACCTGGACACCCTGTTTGTCACCTCCATGGCCAAGCCACCGTTGCCGCGTTTCCCGGCCGACGGTCAGCAGCGCGGGGCGCTTTTTGCGATCACCGGGCTGGGCGTGCAAGGAATAGCCGAGCGACGGTTCGCCAGCTAGCGCGTTTTTTTCAACAAGGCACTTTCCTTTCGCAACCTTGTGTCAGTGCGCGCCCTCGCGCGCCTGGAGAAACCCATGGCAACCTTGAAAAAAGCCTCGCTGCGCAGTATTCACCGGCACTCCTGGGTGTCGCTGCTGGTGTGCTGGATGATCTGGATCCTCAACGCCTACGACCGTGAGATCGTGCTGCGCCTGGGGCCGACTATCTCCAAGCATTTCGATTTGTCGGCCGACCAGTGGGGCACGATGGCCACGGTGATCATGCTCGCCCTGGCGCTGCTGGATATTCCCGGCTCCATGTGGAGTGACCGCTACGGCGGTGGCTGGAAACGTGCGCGGTTCCAGGTGCCGCTGGTGCTGGGCTACACGGCTATTTCGTTCCTCTCCGGGTTCAAGGCCCTGAGCGGCAACCTCGCGACCTTTATCGCGCTGCGGGTCGGCGTCAACCTCGGCGCAGGCTGGGGCGAGCCGGTGGGCGTGAGCAACACCGCCGAATGGTGGCCGGTGGAGCGTCGTGGTTTTGCCCTTGGCGCGCACCACACCGGTTACCCGATCGGCGCCATGCTCAGTGGCATCGTCGCCAGCTTTGTCATCAGCACCTTCGGTGAAGACAACTGGCGCTACGTGTTCTTCTTCGCGTTCGTGGTGGCGTTGCCGTTGATGATTTTCTGGGCGCGGTACTCCACCGCCGAACGCATCACCGCGCTGTACGTCGACATCGCCGCCAAGGGCATGACTCCGCCGGACAACGCACCGGCCAGCCAAGTGAAGGGCCACGCCTGGCGCACGTTTATCGCCACGTTGCGCAACCGCAATATCGCCCTGACGGCGGGTAATACGATGCTGACCCAAGTGGTGTACATGGGCGTCAACATCGTGCTGCCGGCCTACCTGTACAACATCGCCGGGCTGTCCCTGGCCGAGTCGGCGGGGATGAGCGTGGTGTTCACCTTGACCGGAATTCTCGGGCAACTGGTGTGGCCGTCGCTGTCGGACATCATTGGCCGGCGCGTCACCCTGATCATCTGCGGGGTGTGGATGGCCGCCAGTGTCGGTGCGTTCTACTTCGCCAACACCCTGACCCTGATCATCGTCGTGCAACTGCTGTTCGGCCTGGTGGCCAACGCGGTGTGGCCGATCTACTACGCGGTGGCCTGCGACTCGGCCGAGCCGTCGGCGACCTCCACCGCCAACGGCATCATCACCACCGCGATGTTTATCGGTGGCGGCCTGGCGCCGGTGCTGATGGGCAGCCTGATTGCCATGGGCGGCGGCTGGACCACCTTGCACGGCTACACGGTGTGCTTCTTCGTGATGGCCGGCTGTGCCCTGGGCGGGGCGCTGCTGCAACTGTTTTCCCATCGCCCGCCGGCGCTGGTTGCGCAACTCGAACCCTAGAACAACACCGATGCGTCCCCCTGCCGTTGCGCTGGCGGGGCGCCAAGAGGAATTGCCCGATGAAGACTGCCAACACCGCCCGTGAACCACGGGAGTTGAACAAACTGATGTTCGTCAAGCTGATGCCCTTGCTGATCATCGCCTACGTGCTGAGCTTCCTGGACCGCACCAACATCGCCTTGGCCAAGCACCACCTGGACGTTGACCTGGGGATTTCAGCAGCGGCCTATGGCCTGGGCGCCGGGCTGTTTTTCCTGACCTATGCGCTGTCGGAAATCCCCAGCAACCTGATCATGCACAAGGTCGGCGCGCGGTTCTGGATAGCCCGGATCATGGTGACCTGGGGCCTGATTTCGGCGGCCATGGCGTTCGTCCAGGGTGAGACCTCGTTCTATATCCTGCGCCTGCTGCTGGGCATTGCCGAAGCCGGCCTGTTTCCCGGGGTGATGCTGTACCTCACCTACTGGTTCAACCGCGAGCAACGGGCGCGGGCCACTGGGTATTTCCTGCTCGGCGTGTGTTTTGCCAACATCATCGGTGGCCCGGTGGGCGCGGCGTTGATGCGCATGGACGGGCTGCTCGGCTGGCACGGCTGGCAGTGGATGTTCCTGCTCGAAGGGCTGCCGGCAGTCGCGTTTGCCTGGGTGGTGTGGTGCAAGTTGCCGGACCGTCCGAGCAAGGCGCCATGGCTCTCGGCCGCAGAGGCGCGCGGGATTGAACAGCGCATCGCGATGGAGACCGAAGAGGGCGCAGGCGAGGGCGGGCATTCCCTGAAGAACTGGCTGACACCGCAGATCCTGCTGGCGATCTTTGTGTATTTTTGCCATCAGATCACCATCTACACCGTGATCTTTTTCCTGCCGAGCATCATCAGCAAATACGGTGAATTGAGCACCATGAGCGTCGGCTTGCTGACCTCATTGCCGTGGATTGCCGCAGCGGCCGGCGCTGTGTTGCTGCCGCGCTTTGCGACCACGCCCACCCGTGCCCGGCGGCTGTTGATTACCGGTTTGCTGACCATGGCATTGGGGCTGGGGATTGCCTCGGTGTCGGGGCCGGTGTTCAGCCTGCTGGGCTTTTGTGTGTCGGCGGTGATGTTCTTTGTGGTGCAGTCGATCATCTTTCTCTACCCGGCCTCGCGCCTCAAGGGCGTGGCGCTGGCGGGCGGGCTGGGCTTCGTCAATGCCTGCGGATTGCTCGGCGGGTTTGTCGGGCCGTCGGTGATGGGCGCGATCGAGATGAGCACCGGCAATGCCACGAATGGCTTGAAAGTGATTGCCGTGGTGCTGGTGGTGGCCGCGTTGGCCGCCTTGCGTTTGCGTCAGGGGCAGGAGCAGGAGCCCGGTCACACCAGCAACGAGGTAGGAAACCCCGAAGCCAGCACCAGGTAAGCCACGACTGCCGCCAGGCACAAACCGACAAATACCCGTAACAGTGTCCTGGCGGTGGGATGAGCGATGAATTTGATGGCCCAGAGCAAAATCCCGGCAACCAGGACGCTCAAGGCAGAAATGACCAGCACGATGGTGTTCTCGCAAGCCTTGGAAGCTGCTTTATAGTCCCAAAGGCCCGTGTTGAACAGTGTGCGCATAGACGCAGGGCCCCGGGTGTTTCTAAACTGCGACTTATCCAGGGCAGTGGGGCGGTCGCCGATGAATCGCAATGAATTACGCAAGGCCGACATCAATTTGATGGTGGTCTTTGAAACCTTGATGCTCGAACGCAACGTGACCCGGGTGGCGGAGAAGCTGTTTCTCGGGCAACCCACCATCAGTTCGGCCCTCAACCGCCTGCGTACGTTGTTCAATGACCCGCTGTTCATTCGTGTCGGCCATCGGATGGAACCTACCGCGCGGGCCGAGGAAATCATCAAGCACCTGTCGCCGGCCCTCGACTCCTTGTCGTCGGCCCTGAGCCTGACCCACGATTTCGACCCGTCCATCAGCACCATGACCTTTCGCATCGGCCTGTCCGATGACGTCGAGTTCGGCCTGCTGCCGCCGCTGCTGCGCGCCTTGCGCCAGGAAGCGCCGCAGGTGGTGTTCGTGGTGCAGCATGTGGATTACTGGCGCATCCCTGACCTGCTGGGTTCCGGGGATATCACCGTCGGCATCACCCAGACCCGCGGCCTGCCGGCCAATGCCAAGCGCAAATTATTGCGGCATATCCGCCCGTGCCTGCTGCGGGCGGACGCCTCGGACAAACCCCTGACCCTCGACGAATATTGCGCACGGCCCCATGTGCTGGTGTCCCACACCGCCAACGTGTCCGGGTTTGCCGATGAGTGGCTGGCGGAAATCGGTCGCAAGCGCCACGTGGTGCTCTCGGTGCCGCAATACAGCGCATTGCCGGCGCTGCTCGCCGGCACCGACATGATCGCCAGCCTGCCGGACTACACCGCCCAGGCCATGGCCGCCGGGGGCAATCTGTTCTGTGAACCGTTCCCGTTCGAAACCCCGACCCTGGATTTGTCGATGGTCTGGCTCAGCCACGTTGACACCGATCCGGCGGAGCGCTGGATGCGTTCGCGGCTGGAGGCGTTCATGAGCGAGCGGGACATGCTGCCGGTGGTCGCACCCAAATCTTGAGATAAAACCTTCAGGGAGATCCAGGCATGGCCCCATCCCGTTCCTTGCTGCGTGGGCGCGGCAGTCATGACAGTGGCAAGGTTGGCATGGTCGAGCTGTTTTTCGACCTGGTGTTCGTGTTTGCCGTGACCCAGTTGTCCCATTCGCTGCTCGCCCACTTGTCCATCGGCGGTGCCGTGCAGGTGGCGTTGATGATGGTCGCGGTGTGGTGGGTGTGGATCTTCACTTCGTGGGTCACCAACTGGCTGGACCCGGAAAAAATCCCGATCCGCATCGGCCTGTTCGGTTTGATGGTGGCGGGCCTGTTGCTGTCCTCGTCGATCCCCAAGGCGTTTACCGATCGCGGGCTGTTGTTCGCCGGCGCCTATGTGTTCATGCAGGTAGGACGCACGCTGTTTGCGTTGTGGGCGGTGCGCGGCGAGTCGCTGAACATGACCCGCAATTTCCAGCGGATCCTGGCGTGGATGCTGTTTTCCGGGGTGTTCTGGATCACCGGTGCGCTGCTCGAAGGCGAGCAGCGCCTGGCCTTCTGGGCCCTGGCGCTGTTGATCGAGTTGATTTCCCCGTCGGTGTATTTCTGGGTGCCCGGGCTTGGGCCCTCGACGCTTGCGGACTGGAATGTGGAAGGCAACCACATGGCCGAACGCTGCGGCCTGTTTGTGATCATCGCCCTCGGTGAGTCGTTGCTGGTGACCGGCGCGACCTTCGCCGAACTGCCCTGGAGCGTGGACGGGCTGGCGGCATTCCTGGTGGCAGTGGTGGGCAGCATCGCCCTGTGGTGGATCTATTTCGACAGCGGCGCCGAGCGCGCCCACCATCGCATTGCCAGCTCTGCCGACCCGGGCCGTCAGGCGCGGATCGCCTACACCTACCTGCATGTATTGATCGTCGCCGGGATTATCGTCAGCGCCGTGGCCGACGAACTGGTGCTGGTGCATCCGGGGCATGCCAGCCAGGCAGGCGTGGTGGCGATCATCGCCGGCCCGTGGTTGTTCCTGCTGGGCAGTGCGCTGTTCAAGTGGGTGATGAGCGACCGGCCGTTGCCACCGTTTTCGCACCTGGGCGGCTTGCTGATGTTGCTGGTATTGCTGCCGCTGGGATTGCAGCAGGTGTTTTCGGCGTTGGTACTGGGGGCGTTGACGTCGGCGGTGTTGGTGATCGTGGCGATCTGGGAAAATCGCTCGCTGCACAGCCTGACCGAAGTTTCACACTGAAAGCGGTCTGATTCCGCCCGGCCCCGTGCTATATGTATGACTCTTTTCCTACAACAACTCGGAGCCTTTCATGCCGCATCTGCATCTGGAATACACCGCCAATCTCACAGAGCTGGCCGTTGAGAAAACCTTGTTGCGGCTCAACAACGTGCTGATGGCGTCCGGGCAGTTCGGTTCCGAGTTCGATATCAAAAGCCGCGCGCTGAAGGTGGAGACATTCCAGGTTGGCACGTCCATCAGCCCGCGCGCTTTTATCGCGGTCAAGCTGTCGCTGCTCAGCGGGCGTTCACCGCAGGTCAAGAAGCAATTGTCGGAAAGCCTGTTGGCGGCGCTGCAGGACCTGGGCGATTGGCCTGCAGACCTGCAGGTGCAGCTCAGTGTCTTGCTGGTCGATATGGATCGCGAGTCCTACAGCAAAGTCACCATCGGCTGACGGGTAATACTCTGAGGCGAGGGAGCTTGCTCCCGCTGGACTGGGCTGGCGCTCCAGTGCGAAGCGCTCCCAAAATTCTTGGGGCCGCTACGCAGCCCAGCGGGAGCAAGCTCCCTCGCCACAGGGGGTCATAATAATCCCTGATCCGCACACACCTTCACCACCTGCTCCCTGAACCACGTGTTGGCGCTGTCCTGCGCGCTGTGTTCATTCCACTGCATATCCAGGGTAAACCCCGGCAAACCGTTCGGCGCTTCGCAATGGCCGAACACGGTCGTGTCTGCCAGCAGCTTCAGCACTCGACGGGGCAAGGTGACGATAAAGTCAGTGCCGGTGATCATCTTCAGCGCCGCGCTGTAGCTGTTGGCGCGGGCGATCACCTGGCGTTTGTGGGACTGGCGCGCCAGCCAGCCGTCGATCATGTTGGTGTCGGAACTCCAGGGCGTCGGAAACACATGGCGCCGGGCGACGAAGGATTGCAGGCTGAACGCCGGTTCCCGGGGCGCCGACTGTTTGTCGAACACGCACACCAGGTCGTCCTCCAGCAGCATCTGGGTCTTGATGTCCTTGTGCTCGCGATGAAAGTGCGGCCCGAAGCAAATCACCAGGTCCAGACGCCCGTCGCGCAAGGCGTCGGCCGGGACCTCGGTTTCGAGCTTCTGCACGTTGACGATCACCGGCAGGTCGGCGCGGTCGAAGTTTTTCAGCAGGCGCGGCAGGATCAACTGTTCGAAGTATTCGGGGGCGCAGACGTTGAAGGTCACAGCCTTCTGGGTGGGGTCGAACGTTTGGCTGCCGGCATGGCACAGGTTGATGCTTTCGAGGATTTTCTGCACATGCCCGTACATGGTGGCGGCTTTGTACGTAGGACGCATGCCCGCCCGGGTGTTGATAAACAACTCGTCTTCGAAGCTGGTGCGCAGCTTCTTCAGGCTGTAGCTCACGGTGGACTGGCTGACGAACAGGGTTTCGGAAACCTCGGTGACGCTGCTTTGGTCGTAAACAGCGACAAACACCATCAGGTCCTGCATATCGAGCTTTCTAAGCAAGTTGCTGTTTAGCATCCGTTCCGTCCGCAAGCGCTTTGTACCGAACTCGGTACAAGACAATACAAAATGTTAACGGAACGCTCGTACCAATAGAAAGCTCTGTCGGACCTTTCTCTGTTTGAGGTGGGACAAATAATGTTTACAACACGACCTCAGCGAATATGCCGCGCGTAATGCCGGGGATCGAAGCGCAGTACGATCAGCAGCATCACCACCACCACGGCCGTCAGTGACCACCAGGCCCACTCGAAGCTGCCCAGCTGGTCGCGGATCATCCCGGCAATCAGCGGCGACAAACCGGCGATCAGGTAGCCGATGCCCTGCACAAAGGCCGTCAGGCCACCGGCGCGGCGCGGGTTGTCGAGGTGGTCGAGGGACAGGATCAGGCTCATCGGAAACAAGCCGCCAATCCCCAGGCCGAGCAAACACGGCCACAGCAGGCTCAGGTATTGCGGGCTCAGGATCAGCCCGCAGAAGCCGGCGATGATCAGCACCAGCAGCACCGCGACCACACCCCGCTTGTCCCTCCGGCGGTTGGCGATGGCCGGGGTAATCAGGCCGGAGACCACTTCCATCGCCGTCAAAAAGCCCAGCAACAGGCCGGCGTTCTGTTCACTCCAGCCTTGTTCCACGTAGTACGGCGCCAGCCAGGCCAGCACGCAGGTGTAGGACGCGGTACCGAGGCCGAAGAAAATCGCCAGCAACCAGGCCCGGCGATTGCCGAAGAATGACGCCTGCGGGCCTGCGCCGGCTTGCGGCAGCGGCGGCAGCACCGAGCGTTGGGCGTACCAGAACACCAGCGCCAATACCGCGAGAACCGCCCAGATCGCCAGGCCGATGCGCCAGCTGCCGGTTTGCACCTGAATAAACGGCGAGAACGAAGCGGCGAGGGCCGCGCCGCCCATGATCGCGGTGACGTACAGGCCCATGAACAGGGAAACGTTGTCGCTGAAGCGCGACTTGATCAAGGCGGGCATCAACGCCTGGATCATCGCGATGCCTACGCCGGCGGCGATGGCGCTGAGGATCAGCTCAACCGCCGAATCCAGGAACAACCGGGAGACGGTGGCCAGGCCGATCACCACCAGCGACAGCACAATGCTGCGATGCTCGCCGAACCGCTTGGCCACGCCCATGCCAAAAAACATCGCCAGGCCCATGGCCATGACCGGCAGCATGGTCAGCAGGGAGGCCGTGCTGAAACTCAGGGCCACATCGGCGCGAATCGACGACAACAACGGGCCGACGGCGGCCATCGACGGGCGCAGGTTGAGGGCAACCAGCACAACGCTGATCATCAGCCAAACGGCGGTGGCGGGTTTTGCGCGGACGTTTTCCATGGGCAGGCCTTGAACTGACAAGGGCAGTATTAGGCCGGGCGTGGGGGAGGGCGGCAAATGAGAAAGTCGTTGGGGCTATTGAAAAAATGCATCTGCTGACACGGCACAAATCAACAGGTAGGAGCTGGCTTGCCTGCGATAGCGGTGGGTCAGGCAACACATCTGTGTCTGATAGACCGCAATCGCAGGCAAGCCAGCTCCCACAGGGAACAGTGGTGCTCTTGAGTGTTTTTACACCGCCCGAATCACATGCTTGATCTCCTGAAACGCCTGCAACCCCCAAGGCCCCAGTTCGCGGCCAATGCTGCTCTGCTTGTAACCACCCCACGCCGTTTGCGGGAAGATCACCTGCGGCGCATTGATCCACACCAAACCCACCTGCAAAGCATTCGCCACTCGCTCAGCCGCTTCCACGTTGCTGCTCAGCACGCTCGCGACCAGGCCAAACTCACTGTCATTGGCCAGCGCCACCGCCTCGGCCTCATTGGCAAAACTGCGCACGCACAGCACCGGGCCGAAGATCTCCTCGTTCCACAACGCGCTGTCCAACGGCACTTCAGTGAAGACCGTCGGGCGAATGAAATACCCATGAGGCAAATCCGCCGGGCGCCCGCCGCCACACAGCAGCTTCGCGCCGGCTTGCAGGCCACGTTCGATATGTCCCAGCACCCGCTGGTACTGCGCACGGTTGACCAATGCGCCCATTTCCACGTCTTCGGCAAACGGGTCCGCCACGCGAATGCTCTCGGCCCTGGCCTGCAAGCGGGTGAGAAACTCGTCCGCCAGTTCGTCGGCCACCAACACCCGGCTGGTGGCGGAGCACATCTGCCCGGCGTTGAAGAAACCACCGCCGCAGGCCAGTTCCACGGCCAGGTCGAGGTCGGCGTCCGCCAGCACCAGCAACGCGGATTTGCCGCCCAGTTCCAGGCTCACACCCTTGACCGTTTCGGCGGCGCGCTGCATCACCTGCACGCCCACGGCATTGCTGCCGGTGAAGGAGATTTTCGCGATCCGTGGGTCAGCCGCCATCGGCGCGCCCACCGCCAGGCCTGTGCCGCAGACCAGGTTGAACACACCGGCAGGCAAGCCCACCGAGGCGATGATCCTGGCCAGTTCCAGCTCTGCCAGCGGCGTCACTTCCGAAGGCTTGAGCACCACGCAGCAACCGGCCGCCAGCGCCGGGGCGAGTTTCCAGGCGGTGGTCACCATCGGGAAATTCCACGGCACGATCAGGCCCACCACGCCGCAGGGTTCACGGCGTACGCGGGCGCTGAAGTCCTCGGTGGGCAGCGCCACCGGACGGTCCTGGGTGGCGTCCATTTCGTCGGCCAGGTTCGCGTAATAGGCAAAGGTGGCGATCACGTCATCCACATCGATGCCGGCTTCAAACAGCGGCTTGCCGTTGTTGCTCGATTGCAGTTGCATCAGGTGTTCACGCTCTGCGCTGACACCCTCGGCGATCTTGCGCAACAGCGCGGCGCGGTCGCGGCCGGTGCTTTTTGACCAGCCCGGGAAGGCCGCGCTGGCGGCGCCGATGGCCTCAGTCACCGCGCCTGCATCACCCACGCTCACTTGGGCCAGGGTGGCCTCGGTGGCCGGGTTGATCACGTCCAGCACGTCATGGCCGGCACGCCACGCGCCATTGATAAACAGCCCATTCAATACCGCGCTCATACCGCCACCTCCTTCATCCAAAGGCCCTGGTCGATTTCAATCAGCGTCGGGCCCTGGCGATCAGTCGCGGCACGCAAGGCGCTGCGTAATTCCTCAACACCCTGGATGCGCTGGGCAGCAGCGCCGAGGGCCTTGGCCACGCCGATAAAGTCCGGGGTGTAGATGTCCACGCCCACCGGTTCGATGGCGCGGTTGACCATGTATTTCTTGATCTCCTCATAGCCCTGGTTATTCCACAGCAGCACGATTACCGGCGTGCGCGCTTCCACGGCGCTGGCCAGTTCCGGCAGGGTGAATTGCAGGCCGCCGTCGCCGATCAGGCACACCACCGGCGCGCCGTTGCCGCGCCCCAGCCACGCACCGATGGCCGCCGGCAAGGCGTAGCCGAGGGTGCCGTAGCCGGTGGAGGAGTTGAACCAGCGGCGCGGCTGGTCGAGGTTCAGGGTCAGGTTGCCGGTGTACACCGGTTGCGTGGAGTCGCCCACCAGTACGGCGTCGGGCAGTTCGTCCAGGACGGTGTTGAGGAACAGGGTTTGCGCGCGGGTGGCGGCGTCCCAGGTGGGTTCCAGTTCGCTCCACAGGCGGGCGACGCGGCGGGCGCCCCAGTTGCTGTCGCGGGCGGCCAGGGGTTTGTTGCCCAGCTCGGCAAGCAGTGCCTGCGCAGCGATTTGCGCGTCGGCTACCAGCGCGACTTGCGGCGGGTAATTGCGCACGGTCTGGTCGGAATCGATGTCGATGCGCAGCAGGGCACCGGGAATGTCGAAGCCGCCGGCGAAAGTCACGTCGTAGTCGGTTTCCGCCAGCTCGGTGCCGATCGCCAGCACTACGTCTGCCTCGGCCACCAGCGCGCGGGTGGCGACCAGGGTTTGGGTCGAGCCGATCAGCAGCGGGTGATTGGAGGCCAGCATGCCCTTGGCGTTGATGGTCAGCGCCACCGGCGCGCCGAGGGCTTCGGCCAGTTGCGTCAACTCGGGCGCTGCGTCGATGGCGCCACCACCGGCGAGAATCAGCGGGCGTTTTGCCGCCGCCAGCAACTGGCTCATCTGCTTGACCGCCGACGGCGCAGCGCCAGCGCGGGAAACGCTGACGGGTTCGCTGCCGAGCAACGCGTCGGCGTTTTCCACCAGCACGTCCAGCGGGATTTCGATGTGCACCGGGCGCGGTCGTCCGGCCTGGAACAGCGCAAATGCCCGGGCCAGTACACCGGGCAATTCGGCTGCCGACATCAAGGTATGGGAGAACGCCGCCACGCCCGCGATCATCGCGTTCTGGTTCGGCAGCTCGTGCAGCTTGCCGCGCCCGCCGCCCAGCTGGCTGCGGGACTGCACGCTGGAGATCACCAGCATCGGGATCGAGTCGGCGTAGGCCTGGCCCATGGCGGTGGTGATGTTGGTCATGCCGGGGCCGGTGATGATGAAGCACACGCCGGGCTTGCCGCTGGTGCGCGCATAGCCGTCGGCCATGAAGCCGGCGCCCTGTTCGTGGCGCGGGGTGACGTGGCGGATGCTCGAGCGCGCCAGGCCCCGGTAGAGTTCCACGGTGTGCACGCCGGGGATGCCAAACACCTGGTCCACGCCGTAGCCTTCCAGCAGGTTGACCAATACTTCGCCGCAGGTCGCCATTGTCGTCGCTCTTATTGTTGATAAAGGCCCGTATTGGAACGGCTGGCCCGTAGCGGCAACAATCGATAAAAAGTCATACTAGCCATGTCCTCACGTCATGGCTGCGCCCTTATGAAACGTCTTCCGCCGCTGCCGGCCCTGCACACCTTTTGGGTCACGGCCCAGTGCTGCAACTTCACCCGAGCCGCCGAGCAATTGCACATCACCCAGGGCGCGGTGAGTCGGCAGATCGCCGGGCTGGAAAGTCATCTGGGCTATGCGCTGTTCCAGCGCCAGGCTCGTGGCTTGAGTCTCACCGAAGAGGGCCGCGAATGGTCACTGCGGGCGCAGCAGGTGTTCGGCCTGATCGGCGAGGCGGTGGAGCAGATCGGCACCCGCCGCGAGACCTTGCAGCTCAAGGCCTCCACCTGCGTGATGCGCTGGCTGTTGCCGCGCCTGATGCAGTGGCAGCAGGAACGCCCGGATGTGCCGGTGGAGTTGACCACCACCGTGGCCTACACCGTCGACTTTCGCCGCGAGCAGTTCGATGCCGCGGTGATCTACGCGCCGATTGCCGAGCAGTCGGCCCAGGCCCGGCATCTGTTCGATGAGCGCCTGACACCGGTGTGCGCGCCGGCCTTGCTCGGTGGCTTGCACACGCCCGCCGATTTGCAGCAACAGGTGTTGTTGCACCCTACGCGGGATGAGCGCGATTGGGCGTTGTGGTTGAAAGCGGCGAATACACGCTTGAGTAATCTGGCCCAGGGGCATCATTTTGAAACCCTGGACCTGGCGATGACGGTGGCGTCCCAAGGCTCGGGCGTGGCGATTGGTGACAGCGCGCTGATTGGCGAGGACCTGAAGGCGGGGCGGTTGGCCACGCCGTTTGAACTACGGGTGCCGACGGGGATGGGGTATTACCTGGTGTACCCGCCGGGCACTGAGCCCTCGGCGGGGTTGGAGCAGCTTATGGATTGGCTGGTGAGCCAGGCACAGGCTTAATAAATGATCGTTCCCGCGCTCTGCGTGGGAATGCCGCCCTGGACGCTCTGCGTCCGCTCTAGGAGCCGTGACGCGGAGCGTCACAAGATGCATTCCCACGCAGAGCGTGGGAACGATCGAGCGTAGGGGGATCAGTAACCTATGGTAAACCGCTGGCGCGAATGCTTCGGTGTTTCCACTTCATCAATCAGCGCAATCGCAAAGTCGGCAAAGCTGATCCAGCTGCGGCCTTCACTGCTCACCAGCAATTCATCCTGGCCCAGGCGGAATGTGCCGGTGCGTGCGGTCTCCACGAACTCCGCCGAAGGCGACAGGAAGGTCCAGTCCAGGTCTTTTTCCTGGCGCAGGGTATCGAGGAAAACACTGCCGGCGCTGGCTTCGGCTTTGTATTCCTCGGGGAAGCCCGGGCTGTCGATCACCCGGCTGCCGTCCGGCAACAACAGCGAACCGGCACCGCCGACCACCAGCAGGCGCTTCACGCCGGCTTTTTTCACCGGGTCGATCACCGCTTCCGGCGGCAGGGTGGCGAAGTGCGCCGCACTGATCACCACGTCGTTGCCGCGGATGGCCTGTTCCAGCGCCTGGGCATCCAGCGCATCGACTTGCTTGGCGGTGACGCCAGGGCGCGCGCCGATCTTGTCGGTATTACGTGCGATGGCCGTGACGGTGTGCCCGCGACGCAGCGCTTCTTCCAGCAGTTGGCTACCGGCACGACCGGTGGCACCAATGATTGCGATCTTGCTCATGACGTTCTCCAGTACGGTTAAGGGTTGAATCAACTCACCACTGCATTTCGCCCTTGGCGACTTTGGCGCCCAGTTCCAGGGTGCTCTCGTCGCCCAGGTTCGGGTAACGCTTTTGCATCGCCGCAATCAGGGCGGCGGAGTCCTTGGCCTTGGCGGTTTCTTCGTCAAAGGCCTTGATGTAGTCGGCGGTGAACGCCACGGATTTGAGCGACGGCGTGCCCAGGTAGTGACCCGGAATCACCGTGCGCGGTTTCAAGTCCTGGATACGTTGCAGGGTGGCCAGCCAATCGGTGTGGGACTTCGCGGTCTGCGTATCGGCCATCCACACATGAATGTTTTCCGCGACGACTACACCACCGACCACCGCCCTGATCGACGGGATCCACACAAAGGTGCGGTCCGGTTGTGCGCCGTCGAGGCCGATCACCTCCAACTGCTTGCCTTCGAGGGTCAGGCTGTGGCCCTCAAGCACCTGGGGAATGACGGCTTTGCCAGGCTTGTCCGCGCCCAGTTTCGGGCCCCAGAACGCCAGTTTGTGTTCAACGGTGGCCTTGATATGGTCCACCACCGGCTGCGGTGCCAGGACTTTGGCCTGGGGGAAGGCGGCGGTCAGGGTATCGAGGCCGAAGTAGTAGTCCGGGTCGCCGTGGCTGATATAGATGGTAGTCAGGCGCTTGCCGCTGGCGCGGATTTTTTGCACCAGTTGCTCGGCCTGGGTCTTGCCGAATTGGGCGTCCACCAGGATCGCATCTTTGTCGCCGCTGACCAGTACCGAGGTGACCGGCATCATCGCGGTTTCGCCCGGGTTGTAGGCGTCCAGAGTCAAGTCGGCCGCCATGGCGTGCGCGGCGAAGGCCAGGGAGGCGGCGGCCAGGGCCACGCGCTTGAGCGAGGAGAATCCAAACATGTGCAGCTCCAGTCATCGGTAAGGTGTGGACAGAGCTTAGTTGCACCAAACGCTACAAAAAATGCGATGCTTGGACATAGTTTGTTTCTAAAAGCGGGCAAATCATGGATCGTCTTCAAGCAATGCGGGTGTTTGTCGCGGTGGTGGACTTGGGCAGCCAGTCGGCGGCAGCCGACCATCTGGACCTGTCGCGCCCGGTGGTGTCGCGCTACCTGGCGGAGCTGGAAGACTGGGTCGGCGCGCGCCTGATGCACCGCACCACCCGCAAGCTCAGCCTGACCGCCGCCGGCAGCGAAACCCTGCCCCGTTGCCGGCAGATGCTGGAGTTGTGCAGCGACATGCAGGCCGCCGTCAGCGAACCCGACGAAGCGCCTCGCGGCCTGCTGCGCCTGAGTGTCAGCACCTCGTTCGGCCAGGCGCAACTGGCCGATGCCATGGCCGAATACGTCAAGCGCTACCCGCTGGTCAACATCGATATGCAGATGCTTGATCGCACGGTGAACCTGGTGGATGAGCGCATCGACCTGGCGATCCGTACCAGCTTCGAACTGGACCCCAACCTGATCGCCCGCCGCCTCACGCTGTGCCGTTCGGTGATCTGCGCATCGCCCGCTTACCTGCTGGAGCATCCGCAACCGCGGCAGGTACAGGACCTGGCCCGGCACAATTGCCTGACCCACTCCTACTTCGGCAAAAGCCTGTGGCACTTCGTGGAAAACGGCGAGCCGGTGTCGGTGCCGGTGCAGGGCAATATCAGCGCCAACGAGGCCAGTACCTTATTGCGGGTGACGCTGGCGGGGGCAGGGGTGTCGCGGCTGCCGAGTTATCAGGCGGGCGACTACATCCGCAGTGGCGAGTTGATCCGCTTGTTGCCCGAGGCCGAGCCGCAGCAGATGAACATCTACGCGGTGTACGCCTCGCGCAAGCATATGCCGGCGGCGCTGCGCAGCCTGCTGGATTTCCTGGTATTGAGGTTTCCGGAAGAGCCGGTGTGGGACGTCGGTCTTTAAGCCTGCATAAACAGGTTGAATGTCGCCCGATAATGGCGACTTGCCCCAGCTGACCTATGCTTATCAAAGCACCTTCTTGATCGGATCAGAGGTCAGCATCATGTCGATCAAAACAAGAAAGTACCTGATGATTTTCACCCTGTGCGCCGCCGCCACCGCGCTCTATGGCACTGCCGCCTACCGCGTCGAACAGACCCGCATGCAGCCGGGCTTCGCCTCCAGCTGCAATCACGGTCAATGCGTAGGCCACATGGCCGCTTTCAGTTCGCTTCGCTAGCGTCCTGGTCGGCTTTCAACTGCTCCCGAAACGCCTTCGGGGAGAACCCGACGCGTCGGCGAAACAGCCGTGAGAAGTTGGTCGGGTCGGAAAAGCCCAACACTTCCGACATTTCATTGATGGTCATGCTGGTGTAGGTCAGCAGGCGCTTGGCTTCCAGCAACTGGCGGTCGTGCATGATCTGCAACGCAGGCTGCCCGCCCAACTCCCGACACGTACCGTTCAGGTGTGAGACCGAGATCCCGAGCTTGTGGGCCAGGTCTTCGATTTTTGGGTGCTCGCGATAATGTTGCTCTACCAGCTGGGTGAACCGGCGGAAGTATTCGCGGCCCCGCGGTGCCCGTGGATGGCGACGCTGGATGGCCTGGCGGCTGATCCACACCAGCAGTACGCTGACCAGGGCGTGCATCATCATGTCTCGCGCCGGTTGGTCGCTGGCGTACTCCTCCTGCAGGCGCGCAAACAGGCTGTTGAGGTAGTCACTGTCGTTACCGGCAGGGTAGCTGCCCAAGGCGTTCAGGCCATCCAGCGCAGCCCCCAGCTGCCCCTGCAAATGCGCCATCAGCGGCGCGGCCAGGGTGACCACAAACCCCTCGACGTCTTCGGAAAAGCGAAAGCCATGCACGCATAACGGCGGCAGCACCTGCAGCGTCGATTCATTCAGGGTGCTGCGCTGCCCCTCGATCTCCAGTTGTGCCTGGCCTTTGTGCACGTAAAGCAACTGGCACAGGTCCGCATGCCGGTGGGGCTGGATTTCCCACTGGTACTCACGGCTGCGCCGGGAGATGGTTTCACAGTGCAACAAATCCGGGGTCGGCCATTGCTGGCTCTCACCGTAGAGTTTGAACACTGGAATCGCGGCACTGGCAGTTTTGGTCATGGCTTCATCCGATACTTCGGGATAGTTGTGCGGTAATCGCCCCAATTGGCGAAAAGCGCAGCTTTGGGCTCAGTTTTCACCTTCTTATGCCGGGCACTCAAGTGAAAAATGCCAGCAACACCTTCAATGACAACTCTTTCACCGGATACGTTCGGATGAAGCTTGCGGGCCATAAAAATAATGAAAACGCTGAAAACCCAAGTCGCCATCATCGGCGCCGGTCCCTCGGGGCTGCTGCTCGGTCAACTGTTGCACAACGCCGGGATCGAAACCCTGATTCTTGAGCGCCAGACGCCGGATTACGTGCAAGGGCGCATCCGTGCCGGGGTGCTGGAACAAGGCATGGTCGACCTGCTGCGCCAGGCCGGCGTGAGTGCGCGGATGGATGCCGAAGGCCTGGTGCATGAGGGCTTTGAGCTGGCGCTGAATGGGCAACTGACCCATATCGACCTCAAGACGCTGACCGGCGGCAAGACGGTGATGATCTACGGGCAAACCGAAGTCACCCGCGACCTGATGGCCGCGCGCCAGGCCAGCGGCGCGACAACGTTGTATGAAGCCGGCAACGTGCAGCCCCATGATCTGAAGAGCCCGGAGCCGTGGCTGAGCTTCGAACATAAAGGCGAGCAGTACCGGCTGGACTGCGACTACATCGCTGGCTGCGATGGTTTTCACGGTGTGGCGCGCCAGTCGATTCCCACCGAGGCATTGAAAGTCTTTGAACGGGTCTATCCGTTTGGCTGGCTGGGCATCCTCGCCGACACCCCGCCGATCCACGATGAACTGGTGTACGCCAAGCACGAACGCGGTTTTGCCCTGTGCAGCATGCGTTCACCGACCCGCAGCCGTTATTACCTGCAGGTGCCGGCGGATGAGTCGGTGGACGACTGGTCCGATGCACGCTTTTGGGATGAACTGAAAACCCGCTTGCCCAGCTCACTCACCGAACAACTGGTGACCGGCCCGTCCATCGAAAAGAGCATCGCGCCACTGCGCAGTTTTGTGGTGGAGCCGATGCAGTACGGCCGCCTGTTCCTGCTGGGCGACGCCGCCCACATCGTGCCGCCCACCGGCGCCAAGGGCCTGAACTTGGCGGCCAGCGATGTCAGCACCTTGTTCAATATCCTGCTCAAGGTGTACCGCGAGGGCCGAGTGGAATTGCTGGAGAAGTACTCGCAGATTTGCCTGCGGCGGATCTGGAAGGCCGAACGGTTTTCCTGGTGGATGACCTCGATGTTGCATCAGTTTCCTGAGGCAGACGGCTTCAGCCAGCGCATTGCACAGAGCGAATTGGAGTATTTCGTGGACTCAGAGGCGGGGCGTAAAACCATTGCAGAAAATTACGTCGGACTTCCTTACGAGGCTATCGAATAGTCAGCTATCTAGTACACTGACGAGCATTCCCGTGGGCCTCCTTTTCCCGCGGGCCCTTGCTCGCAGGTTCTGCCGTGACCAACCTCAATCAGCCCGCCACACCCGCCGTGCGCAGTGTCCTTGTCGCCTTGATGATGGCGATCTTTCTCGGGGCCCTGGACCAGACCATCGTCGCCGTTTCCATGCCGGCGATTTCCGCGCAGTTCCATGATGTAAACCTGCTGGCCTGGGTGATCTCCGGCTACATGGTGGCGATGACCGTGGCGGTGCCGATCTACGGCAAGCTCGGCGACCTGTACGGGCGCCGGCCGATGATGCTGATCGGCATGGGCCTGTTCACCTTTGCTTCGCTGTTCTGCGGCATGGCCCAGAGCATGGAGCAGTTGGTGCTGGCGCGGATCCTCCAGGGCATCGGTGCCGGCGGGATGATTTCGGTCAGCCAGGCGATTATCGGCGACATCATTCCGCCCCGTGAGCGCGGGCGCTACCAGGGTTTCTTCAGCAGCATGTACGCGGTGGCGAGCGTGGCCGGCCCGGTGTTGGGCGGCTACATGACCGAGTACCTGTCGTGGCGCTGGGTGTTCCTGATCAACCTGCCGCTGGGCGCGGGCGCCTGGTGGGTGGCCCATCGCACGCTGGTGGGGCTGCCGGTGCCGCAACGCAAGCCGGTGATCGACTACCTCGGCACTTTGCTGATGATCGTCGGTTTGACGGCGCTGTTACTGGGTATCACCGAAATCGGCCAGGGCCATCATTGGCGCGACGATGAAGTGCTGGGGCTGTTGCTCTGTGCCGTGGTGGCGTTGACGGTATTTGTGTGGCACGAGCGTCGGGCGCGGGAGCCCTTGTTGCCGATGCACCTGTTTGCCAACCGCAGCGCGGTGTTGTGCTGGTGCACGATTTTCTTTACCAGTTTCCAGGCGATTTCCCTGACGGTGCTGATGCCGCTGCGCTACCAGACCGTCACCGGTTCCGGTGCCGACAGTGCCGCCTTGCATTTGCTGCCGCTGGCGATGGGTTTGCCGATGGGGGCGTATTTTGCCGGGCGCATGACCTCGGTGACCGGGCGTTATAAACCGATGATCCTGATTGGCGCCTTCCTGAGCCCGATCGCGATTTTCGGCATGGCGTTGAGTGCGCCTCAGGCGGTGGCGGTCACCAGTCTGTTTATGTTGTTGTGCGGGATTGCCGCCGGGATGCAGTTTCCGACTTCCCTGGTGGGTACGCAGAACTCGGTGGAGCAGCGGGATATCGGGGTGGCTACCAGCACCACCAACCTGTTCCGTTCCCTGGGTGGTGCAGTTGGAGTGGCATGCATGTCGGCGCTGTTGCTGGCGTTGTTGCAGGACTCCAGTTTTGCGCACCTGGCCAGTGGGGCGCTGGTCGCGGAAGGGAGTTCGGGGAATGTGCTGCTGGATGGCTTGAATGCCGCGCCTGGGCCGGCGCAGGATGCCTTGCGGGGGGAGTTGTTGATTACCTTCAGGCATTTGCTGATGGTCAGTGCCGGGGTGTCGTTGTTGGGGTTGGCGGCGGCGATTGCCATGCCTAATCGCGTGTTGCGGGGTCGGGAAGACAAGGCCAAATAGTTGGAACAATGAAGATTAAATGTGGGAGCGGGCTTGCTCGCGAATGCGGTCTGTCAGTTGATAAATAGGTTGGCTGATACACCGCATTCGCGAGCAAGCCCGCTCCCACATTCGATTGCGTTCCAGCATTTAAATAGCTGACATTCACGGGCTGTAATACCCCACAGCCACCATGAAATGTCCGGTTTTGCGCAAATACGCATGCTTGTTCTCAACCTTTCCGGTCACCGGATTTTTCCAGCGGTACTTGTATTCCCCCTGATCCTGCTCGGCCATGACCGCCAGGATCGGCTCACCCACCGGCTTCCCGTCGGGATCCTTGATCTTGCTGAAATCCGTATTCACCAACCGCGGAGTCGTGCCATGGGCCACGTAGCGCTGGGTGTCGAGGTCAACCACAAACACATACAAATCGTCCTGTAGAAAACCACCCTGCATGGCGTTGATCGCCTTGAGCGTTCCAACCGGGTCTTTCTCCAGCGCCTTGACGGCTTTGTTTCGCAGCGCTCTGGCATGTTCCGGCGTCGCCCGCGGCAGGTAGTAGCCAACGGCCAAAATCCGCTGCCCGACGCGCTGGTAATACACATGTTTGCGCTCCACCTTGCCGTCATTCCAGTTCTGCCACCGGTAATCGGCCTGCTGGATGCCACTGCCTTCCGGCACCGCCAACGCCTCCTTGAACGATTTGTTCAGATCCGGCCCCAGTACCTCGGAAACATTGCGCCCGATCAACGCAGAAGAGGGCCCGCCACTCGCCAGCAGCACGCCCTTGGTGTTGACCACGAACACGTAACGGTCCTGGTCGACGAATTCACCCTGGCGGCTGAACGCCGCAAAAGCCTTGTCACCGTTCGTCTGGTAATACGCCAAGGCCTTTTCCAGCAAGGCCTTGGCGGCTTGGGCATCCGCCTCCTCAGCGGTGGCGGCGTGCACCTGGCCAACACATAACAGCAGCAGCCAGGTGGCTCGGAGCATTGCCTTCATTACCCGTCCCTCGATCTTGTTGGTGTGCCAAGAGCGTAGACGGTTTGCCGGCAAATCAGAACGGTTTGGTCGGCAGGTATTTGCCATCCAGGGTGATCACCGCGCGGGAGCCGCCGTCCGGGTCTTCGACCTTCTTGATGTCCAGCTTGAAGTTGATCGCGCTGATGATGCCGTCGCCAAATTGTTCGTGCACCAGGGCCTTGAGGGTCGAACCGTAGACCTGCAGCATTTCATAGAAACGGTACATGGTCGGGTCCGTCGGCACGCCGCCTGGAAAGCTGCCGCGCAGGGGCACGGTTTGCAGCAGGCGGCTGGCATCCTGGTCGAGGCCAAGCTTGTCGCAGACCACATCGGCAGCGTCCTTGGGCAGCGGATGCTGGCCGAGCAGGGCGGCGGTGACGAACGCCAGGCTCAGGCCGGTGCCGTCGGTGAGGTCCTGCCATGACAGGTTCTTGCGCGCCTTGATGTCGATGACGGTGTCGGCCAGGGCCAGGCGTGGGGATTGGGCGAATTGGGATTGCAACATGGTGATGTCCTCTTGGGTTTGAATAAGGTTCAGGCGGCGTGGGCACGGGTGGCCGGGTGGTCGAGCAGCGACATGAAGCGCCCGTTGCGGCCATCCAGGGCGTCGATGGCGCCGCTTTCGATGTCGTAGACCCAACCGTGCAGGCTCAGCCGGCCTTGTTCCAGGGCAAGGGCCACGGAAGGGTGGGTCTTGAGGTTGGCCAGTTGGGCGACCACGTTTTCCCGTACCAGCGAGTTCAGCCGGTCGGCATCCGATGCGTGAGTGCGTGCGGCATTGATCACCTTGGCCGACTCGGCGTGGCGCAGCCAGTTGGCCACGGCGGGTAAGTGGTCGAGGCATTTGCAGGTGGAGATCGCGGTCATGGCACCGCAGTCGGAGTGGCCGCAGATCACGATGTCGCTGACGCCGAGAACGGCTACTGCGTATTCGACGGTGGCCGACACGCCCCCAGGCTCCGGCCCGTAGGACGGGACGATGTTGCCGGCGTTACGGATCACAAACAGGTCACCGGGTTCCTGCTGGGTCAGCAGTTCCGGGACTACGCGGCTGTCGGAACAAGACACGAACAACGTGCCGGGGTTTTGCGTGGTAGCCAGGTGTTTGAACAGGTCGCTGCGTTGAGTGAAGGCTTCACCCTGGAACTTGCGGAAGCCGTCGATGAGATCTTGCATGGTGGTTCTCCTTGCGTCGCTGATGGGGCAAGGATGGAAGTTTCAGCTATAGCGTCCAAGACCGGCTTATTATGGTTTCTATAAGTCATGCCTATAGTTGGAGCGCCTTCCATGTTGCTGCGTCATATCCGCTACCTGCTGGCCGTTGCCGAGCACCGTAATTTCACCCGGGCGGCGGAGGCGCTGCATGTGTCGCAGCCGACCTTGTCGCAGCAGATCCGGCAACTGGAAGACACTCTCGGTGCGCCACTGCTGGACCGTTCCGGCAGAAGCGTCAGCCTGACCGATGCAGGCGAGGCCTATGTGCGGTTTGCGCGCCTGGCCTTGCAGGATCTGCAGGCCGGCACCCGCGCCATGCATGACGTGCAGGACCTGAGCCGTGGCAGCTTGCGCCTGGCGATGACGCCGACATTTACCGCTTACCTGATCGGGCCGCTGCTGGCGCGATTTAACGGGCTGTATCCGGGGATTACAGTGAGTGTCGAGGAGCTGACCCAGGACCGCATGGAGGCGGCACTGACGGAGGATTTGCTGGATATCGGCATCGGTTTTACCGGCGAGCATTTGCCGGATATCGAGTGTGAAGGGGTGTTTGTCGAGGCGTTGAGCGTAGTGGTGAGCGCCGGTCATCCCGGCATTGATCGACAGTCGTGGCTCCAGCAGCCGTTGGTGCTGCTGAATGCCGGCTTCGCCACGCGTCGCTATATCGATGAGTATTTTCGCAGCCAGGCGGTGAAACCGCTGATCACCATGGAGGCCAATTCCATCAGCGCGATTATCGAAATCGTACGAAATACGCAGTTGGCGACCATCCTGCCCAGCGCGATTGCCCAGGTGCAGCCGGGGTTGCAGGCGGTGCCGCTGAGCCCGCCGTTGCCGCAACGCACGGCGGCGTTGCTCAGCCGCAAGGGAGGCTATCGCAGTGCGGCGTGCAGGGCGTTTGTCGAGCTGGTCAGGGCGCAGCCAGCCACTGATTGATGATGCCGTCGTACACGCCGGTCACCGTGCTCAAGTGCAGCCACTGGTCCACATAACTCTTCCATGCGACATCATCGCGGGGCAGCAGGAACGCTTTTTCGCTGTACTGCATGTACCGCTCGGGATTCACCGCGCACAGTCCCGGCTTGAGCTTCTGCTGATACCGCGCCTCGCTGGCGTCGGTGATCATCACGTCCGCCTTGTTCGCCAGCAGTTCCTCGAAAATCGTCACGTTATCCGGGAACAGCGTCAGTTGTGCCTTGCCCAAATGCGCCCGCGCAAATACTTCATTGGTGCCGCCCGCAGGCTCGATCACGCGTACCTGCGGCTGGTTGATCTGCTCCACCGTCTGATAGCGCTGCACATCGGCGCAACGCACCAGCGGGATCTTGCCGTCGACGCCCAATGGTTGGCTGAAAAACGCCTTTTTCTGCCGCTCCAGGGACACTGAAATACCACCCACCGCAATATCACAGCGCTGGGCCAGGAAGTCCGGCATCAGGGTTTTCCAGGTGGTCGGCACCCACTTCACCTGCACCCCAAGGCTCTTGGCCAGCGACTGGGCCATCGAAATGTCGATGCCTTCGTAGCTGCCGTCCGGGCGTAAATAGCTGTAGGGCTTGTAGTCGCCGGTGGTACAGACGCTCATTTCGCCGCGCTGGAGCACTTCATCCAGGCGCGACGCAGGGCTGTCGGCCAGGGCCTGGGCAGACAGGCCGGCCAGCAGGGAAAGGGTCAGCAATGCTTTCATGCGGTCGGGTCCTTGGGCATGGGCAGGGCCGCCATTATTTGCAAATGTTTAGCCACGGCACAACCAAACTCCATCAAGACTGGATTTAACGGCTTAACCTCGCGTGTGAGGCTGCCCAGCATCTCTTTACTGTGAATCCCGCATGGACGGTTCCCCCGACACACACCCTGAGACATCGCCAGGCGCCACCGCGTCCAGCCGTCCGGATGGTCGTCGAGTCACCGCTGATGCCCTCCCTTCCGAACTCGCCTTCTGGGCGCTCTGGCACTGCCGCCACGCACGCCCACCGGACACCTTTCTCCGACGTTGATTTGCCCGAATGGATGCCCCGCGCATCTGCCCGGCAGCGCCCGCGCGCCTGCCTGACGCGAACGTATGAGAATGCCCATGAGCACGCCCTTTGCCACCCTGCACGAAGCCCAGTCCTTTCTTGAGCAGAACCCGGATATCGAGATGTTCGAGCTGTTCATCCTCGACAACAACGGTGTGCCTCGCGGCAAACTGTTGCACCGCGATGAACTGCTGGCGGTCTATGAAAGTGGCCGGCCGCTGCCGAGTACCATCCTCGGCCTGACCATCAATGGCGACGACGTGGAGAACTCCGGGCTGGTCTGGGAAGTCGGTGATATCGACTGCCGCGCTTACCCGGTCAGCGGCAGTTTGCAGCGCATGCCGTGGCGCCTGATCCCGACGGCAGCAGTGCAAGTCAGCATGCACCCCACCGAAGGCATGCCCGCTACCGTGGCCGATCCCCGGCACCTGCTGGCCAGGGTGATTGACGACCTCAAGGCCGACGGCTATTACCCGGTGATGGCGGCGGAGCTGGAGTTCTATTTGCTCGACCAGAAACCCGACAGCAACGGCCGCCCGCAACCGGCGCGGGATGTCGACGGCGGGCGCCCGCGCTCGACCCAGGTCTACGGCCTGCGGGAGCTGGAGCAGATCGAACCGTTCCTCGCCGACCTCTACAGCGCCTGCAAACTCCAGGGTATCCCGGCGCGCACGGCGATTTCCGAATACGCCCCGGGCCAGGTGGAAATCACCCTGGAGCATCGCAGCGATGCCCTGCAAGCCATGGACGAGGCGGTGCGTTACAAGCGCCTGGTCAAGGGCGTAGCCCACAAGCACGGGATGACCGCGTGTTTCATGGCCAAGCCGTTCGACGATCTGGCCGGCACCGGCATGCACATGCACGTCAGCCTGGCGGACCGCGACGGCAATAACCTGTTTGCCAGCGAAGCGCCCGACGGCACGCCGCTGTTGCGCCACGCGGTGGGCGGCATGCTCAGCACCTTGCTCGACTCGTTGCTGATGTTCTGCCCGAACGCCAACTCCTATCGACGCTTCCAGACCAACAGCTACGCGCCGCTGGCCGCGACCTGGGGCGTGGACAACCGCACCGTCACACTGCGGGTGCCTGGCGGGCCGGCGTTTTCCCGGCATATCGAACACCGTATCTGCGGCGCCGACGCCAACCCGTACCTCGCGGCGGCCGCGATTCTGGCCGGTATCCACCGGGGCATCCGCGAACAGCGCGACCCCGGCGCGCCGGTGGAGGGCAACGGTTATGCCCAGGCCAAGGAGTTGCTGCCCACCGATTGGCTGACCACCTTGCGTGCGCTTGAAGGCTCGGTTTGGGCGCGGGAGGCGTTCGGCGGCGAATTCCTCGGCGTGTACCTGGCGGTCAAGCGGGCCGAATACCGTCAGTTCATGGGCGAGGTGGGCGAGCAGGATTGGCGCTGGTATCTGCACCAGGCCTGAAGATGAAGGCGTTGATCACAGACAGTTAACAGACAGGCAGCGGGCTGGATACTGGTTCTGCATTAACGGCGAACAATCCTTCGACCTTTTTTTCACGAGACGGTGGTTAAGCTGCGAATGTCTGATCCATTAACAGAGTCGTGTGATGCCGTCGCAACCGCCGTCTTCCATCGAGATTGAATTTGCCGAACGCGCTGGCCAGCAGCATGCCCTGGTCTGCGCCGACACGCGTCCGCCGGGGCTGTTGCGGCGCCTGGGGTTGTGGCGCGATGAGCAATTGGTGCGCCGTGCACTGAAGATCGCCGGCGAGCCAGGGCTGATTCTCGACCTGGCGTGCGGCTCCGGGCGCTTTTGGCCGGTGCTGGCCGAGCACAGCAACCGGGTGATCCTGGCGTCGGACAACTCCCAGGACATGCTCGACCACGCCCGTACCCACCACGCGCCGGGCTTGCTCAAGCGGATCAAGACCTTCCAGGGCTCGGCATTTTCCATCGGTCTTTCGGCCAACGCGGTGGACTGCATTTTTTGCCTGGAGTTGTTTCGCCATGTGCCAACGGCAGAAGGGCGCCTGGCCCTGCTCGGTGAGTTTCATCGGGTAAGCCGCGACACGGTAATCGTCTCGGTCAACAGCGACAGCGGGTACCGGGCGTTGCAGCCTGGCCCGGCGGCAGTTGCAAGCCACCGGGCGCAAGTGGAGGCGGAGTTTCGCCTGGCGGGTTTCAAGGTCCTCGGTCAACAGGAGTTCATGCCCGGCTCAGCCATGTGGCGGGTGTATGTCCTGCGTAAGAGAGGATAAGTACCGACTGTCGGACTATTCTTCAGCTCCTATAAGAGTTTTCATGGCGGATGCTGTACTGCGAATGCTCGCAACTCCCTTTCGCGATATATACTGCGCGCCATTCTTCAAGGGAGAGCCGTGTGGCCATCGATATTCACTGGATCTGCGACAACGATAGCCTCGGCCAGCACTGCGCCGAATGGCAGCAGTTGCCATTCGTCGCCCTCGACACCGAATTCATGCGGGTCGACAC